>BNJU01005298.1_pt1 | contig 64210 bp, 114 predicted proteins | sample 8539281 | NCBI WGS metagenome assembly BNJU01 (sample SAMD00202456, study PRJDB9452) | human saliva metagenome | isolation source: human saliva | place: Japan
GTTACGTATTGCTAGCGGTAGACCGCCTGATGCTGACTACGCAGTCAGGGCGGCTCGCGACAGTCGTGCGAGCGTGTCGTGACGGAAGGAGCGGTGATACGAGCGTACGCTTAGCTCCATCAGAATAGGTGATGACGCGCTCACGACGAGGCTGCTGGAGCTTACCACTCGATCGGAGTGAAGGCACGCTCAGCCATGACGATACGGCCATCGGAGACGGCGAGCATTCCGTCATAGCGCCAGTTGCGATAGAAGATCGGCATTATGCCATGGGTGATCCCTGCTAACGCCAGCGTGTTGTGGCCAGGGTATAGTAGTTCGTCCCACCCGATCTGGATGGGAGTCGTCTGGACGTGGCTAAAAGTGTGATTAGAGCGGATCCAGATAGCGGCTGAGCTGATCGTAGAGGAAGAGACTGACCATATTCTCATTGGATCCGCTCCTTGGTCTCAGGGAGGGAAGAAGAGACTGAGGCCGGGTCTGCCTGCTTGGAGCCTGCAGCAGCAGAGCGACGCGCGACATGTAGCGCCCAGCTAGGATACAATGGCCTCATAGAGCCCGTGCAGTTCATGTGGCAGGCCTTCCCACCTTGGGAGGCCGAGGTCTGTCATAATAGGCACGATCGCCACGTTGGGCTTCTGGAGTGATGTTTCTGTCCGACCTCTCGCTCAGCAAATCCGCCCACAGCCCAGACGCGTCGTGGCATAGCGCCAGGCGAGTCTGTGGGTCAATAGAGCGAGAAGCTCTGATGATCACCACAGCTGGGCTTGACTCAGCTGTGCCATCATTGTCGCCGAAGCTCAAAGAGAAGCAGCGCGTGAGGTAGATACCACACAACGACTGCATCAGAGGTCAAAGCACTGAAGCCAGATTAGAGACGGAAAGTCAAGAGAAGGTTCTCGTAATGGAGCTGTAGCCAGTCCAAGAGGGAAGCTCATTAGCACCGAGCTATCCTAGCAGGCCAGCTGAGGTCAATCTTTGCCTCTGCAGGAGAGGGACGCCTGAGACGCACCTTGATCGAGAGGCTAAGAGTCGCGTACGGGAGTGGCTAGCATGGTGGTGGGCTACCATCGTCCTGGAGAGGACGGAGATTTTCGAAGCGAGGATCTCACGAGCTTACTTCTGCCTCTGCAACCTCTCGTCTCAGCGAGAGGCGGGTCCAAGGAGAGCTTGCATAAGGCACTTCCAAGAGAGAAGGTGCGATTCTGCGTCGTATTGACCAAGCCTCTGGGCACACACACGTCTAAGAGACTCCATAGGTAAGTCTGTGATTCAGCAGGACTCTTTCCAGCAGGAGCTAGATTCAGCCTCGAAAGCCATCAAAGTGACGAGGTGCTACGGCCTCCCACCTATAGCGTCTCGAAGGGAATCGGGTGGGTAGAGTTGATAGGACTCCCACGGATCGTGAGGGCCTCTCTTGCCATTGCGCTGCTCCACTTCAGGGAGGAGTAGATGTAGAGCGACCGCTCGGCTGATTCTGTCTGGACCGTAGCGGAAGGATCACAAGGCCCTTGTACCTCGGTCTTGTTCTCACGTCGAGCTCATAGGCACTCTTCTGGGACCAGTGTAGGCAAGCTGAGGGACTTGGCTCTGCACCAGAGCCAAGGACAGGGAGAGGCTCTGCGGACGCCTGGATATCCAGCTCGATGGACTCCTCAGAAAGTGCTGGGTAGATGACAGGGCATCTGACTGTCATGTCCCAGCAGTGCGGATGGTAGGCATCTGCTGTCTGGAGCACGAAGTGCCAGCAAGAAGAAGGACAAACATTAGCCCAAAGGCCGGATCATACGGTAACAAGAACCAAACATGATGAGATTAGATGATGAAGGTGTAGTGGCGAAGCCTACAATGTTAGTGGGGTGTGGCACGAAAGAGGATGATGCTGCTGAGGATAAATACTCTACGTCACACTGCACGTGTATATAGAACGTCTATACCAAAAGCATAGTACATTCCCCTACCAATACGATGCGCTACCGAACCCTTAAATTAGTTCATGAGCACAGCGCACTCATAGAGAGAGGGAAGAGACCAAAATTGCTCAGGTGAAGTGGGAGTCGTGACCCAAGAGTCACTCGCCCACGTCGCCATGACGTCGCAGATCTGTCTCACCATCCGCATTGAGGCACTACCCTTCAGCGGGAGCTTGCGCGATATCCAGCGTGCTGAAGCGACATGCGCTGGCGGAGGCGCCTGTGCTCACTCATGTGGGAATGCGGGTGTACCGTCAGCACCACGCGACGTGGATGCGGCAGGTAGGCTCACGCGGTAGGACCTCGAAAGGCCCCACGATCGCGACGGGTAGGATGGGGACATCCAGCCGGAGGCGTCACGAGCTCCCTTTCTTAGTCGGGTAAAGACGCTTCTGTCTCGGCACGACTCTCGTGAATGGGAAGATAGAGCCGTTCGTCGCCAGGACTTCTTTATGGCATCCTGATCGTCTGCGCGATAGAAGAGACACGCGTCTCCATCGACAAAGATGGAAGTGTGCAGTCTCATCGCTACTCTGCATGCTGCGGGAGACGGCGTAGCCTCGGACTCTCATCACCCACTTTGAAGGGGATACCCATATAGGCATTCGGCGACGAAATATATCGTAGGCGCTCTGACGGTTGGCTACCACTACGCAGGGCGCATCGGATGTCGGTAGATCTCTCCTCGCCCGCGCACCTCGACACGGCACAGCGATAACGGCCAGTGCGCCCATGACCAGAGCTAGTGCTCGGCTGATGATACGGATGCCGGTAGCGCCCTGTATAGCTCGCGACGATGATCGTAAGGCAGCAGACGATCGTGAAGCTAAGACGAGGAGCGTGGTCCACCCATCAGGAAGAAATAGATGAGCAGACGATGCGGCTGGGAGGGAGAGACTTTTACAGGACTCAAGTATATGCCGTGCGTCGGTCTCTCATTCGTCGAGTGCAAGGCGTGAGATAGCGGGCGAGGCGCTGGCCAGCACGTCCGCGGTGGCTCACGCATTCTTCTCCTGACTACCTCAGCTCGTGCGAAAGTCTGCTGGCATCCTCCGGGCGGAAGACGTCACAGCGAAGCCATGGTCTCGAGCGCCTTCGAGCGTGATCTCGCCATTGACTGCACCCTCGAAGAAGTGGGCAACCCGGTGCATCGACAAGGGCGATGATGCAGTGGAAGCAGGCACGGACGTGAGCAGTGTACACCCTGAAGACGCTCCAGAAGGCGACATTTCTCGAAGGTAGCATGCTGCTGGCGAAGCGCAGAGTAGACTCCAGGAGCTCCGTCAAGGAGCCCCGACCTCGGAGCCCCGTATCATCGGCAAAGCAATGAGTGTCGTAGCGGCCCCAGACGTGGCGCGCCTTTGATGAGAGCATTCCTCCCAGGGTATCGGCGTCTCAGGATCTCCTCGTGACACCTGGATGTCAGCTTTCGAGGCTGACGACCTCCAGACGTCCAGAGAAGAGTGGCACGGACCTCCTCCAGCTTATGGGCATTATTGCTCGCAACACGCTTTTTCACATACATTTGTTATCGATAAGCAGCGCCTCACTTAGAGCTGGAGAAACTCACCAGTCAGGCTTCATGAGTTGAGGCAAATGTAAGGATCATATACATGTCTAAAACATGCTATGCTCTCTGGAGCAGCCGCGCGACTACCGCCTCTCGCCCCCACAGCAGCGAGACGCCTCTGACGGCTGTATCGCATATAAAGTCGTGGACCGCGTCTGCCATCATGGTCTGACGGGGCGAGCCTCGGCTCTCGCTCAAGTGCGATCCTGACAGAGCGGGAGGATCTCCGAGCTGCTTACCCTGCCATCATACTCAGGCTTTCCACTTCAACAAAAAGTACTGGAATACCCTGCTCCTTCGATCAGCGCCTCCCACCGAAGCCCCTCGCTCTCATCCGCCACCTGTGAATGAGGCCTCAGCTGCTTTTCCACGAAGGGTACACGCACTGAGCTCGGTATCACCTCCCCACCCGAAGAAGAGCAACCTCACGGTTCACCCACCCTCAATATTACCCAAGCACATGGATACTTCGACTGGTTGAATCTACCCGACCAGGTAGACAGCACGCCTATCTCATCGTCAGACCGCCCTCGGGCGTGACCTCCACCTCAGCTCCACATCGTCCGTATGCCGCCAGCAGACGGCAGGGCGTGGCATGCGAGGCAACACCTGGCCCTCGCGCCCAGGAGATAGCCTGACCTTCTCCATCCTCCTGCGCCCGACATGCTGTGCAGGGCAAGCAGCAGTTCGCCGTCCTCGAGCTGGCAGCTCTGGGCAGATGCGCACTTCGCCTCCTACATGACCGACGACCAGAAGCAGCAGCTCCAAGGCCGGGCGGCCCAAACGATACCTTTCTACGGCGACCGCAGCTCGCTGCCCGTGCATCCTCATCGAGCACAGCCTCACGGGAGCCCGTGTAGACCACTGGTCAATCGGCATCGGGCGGAACATCAACGACGTAGCCCTTCGCACCCGAGCTCCCTCAGCTATCTCTGCGTCTGATCACGGGCAGAAAGCCTGTGAGCCCGATGGGAAGCCTCATCCGTCTGCATAGCGAGCTCTCGCAGCTGCTCCCTCGACTTCCTCCCTCGGTCGCTACCGTGATGCGCACCGCGCCATATGAAGTAATCTGTACCGCAGACGGCTTCTTCCTTCACGACATATCCAGCAGTTCCGCATTGCGATCAGACTGCTGACGTCACTCCCGAAGGCCGCCTCGTCCCAGCAGCGTGAGGATGGCTGGGAGCGTGCCTTATGCCCTTCAAGGCGAAGTCCGCTTCGATGCTGAGTGCAGAGATCAAGGACATCCGCAGCCTCCACGATGCCAAGGGCCGCTCACTCGCAGCAGCGCTTCATCGCCGAGGGACTATGCTCACAGGAGATGCTCGGCGCCTTCCCCTGTGAGCTTCTTTCTTGCTGATGAAGACGGCACGTGACACGTGGCTCGGACAGCTCGACAAGCTACCGCAAGCTCCCTCCGGCCCCAAGCGCTCGGAGGTCGTGCGAGAGCTGACCGCGTGTGAGCCTCGCAGCGCCAGCCCTCGCCCCTTCTGGGGTCTTCGCCTTCAAGAGGACTGAGGGAAGCCCCCATCGCCGCGTCGCTCGCCTCGATCGCATCCAAGATCCAGGGAACCTTCGGTACTGATCATCCGCACGGCGGACTGGTTCGGCATCGAGCACCCTCACAGCCCCAGGCACCGCTGATCCTCGCGCCTGAAGGTCGTGCCAGCGGGCGATGGCACTCACCCGTGTCAAGATCCATCGCTCTGCTAGGACAGCGTCACTTCCCGCGGGCTTTCGCCACGCCTCGTGCACCTTCCCCTCGCGAAGACTCTACGACGGATGCTCTCCCACGGGAAGGACGACCTCAGTACCCATCATAAGGCACCCAGGGCAGGCATCCACCCTGATCTGGAGCCGCACATTGATTTCTCTGCCGCATCACGATCCCGCCCTCACCCTGCGTGAACTCCCACACGAGTCACCAGCCATGTCAGCTAGTGCCATGCCCGCGAGCTCCGCCGTCGTCTCATAGGCTGCGTCAACCACATTAGCTTGCTCACTGGCATCTATTCGGATGCAGCAAATTTATTCGCATATGGGGTGTAAAGAGCATCCTCACTGGGTAGTGTTATTCTTTCTATCTCATGCACGTAGTCTCAAAGACCAGGGCATCGCAAATCCAAAGATCCACGCACGTAGACATAATAGAGCCACGTACGTAGCTCGAAACTTATCTGCCACTGTCCACAACTTTTATCCCGGCGCTGGAGCACAACGTCAGGAGGTCACTTTCACTAAAGCTAGGACCAGTCGCACCGAAATGCTATATAGGACTCGTCCACGCCGCTGCCACATCCCAATATGCCTGTCACCCACACCCATATGGGCCTACATACAATAAGGTCGCACTGCCCTCACGACGCGTGTGGTGCAGACAGCAGTAGCTCTGCACAAAGGACGCCCAACGTAAAGAGCTGCAAGGTGCTACTCTCTCTAACAAGCTCTCCTTCATCCCATGCTCTTTTCACAATATTCACCATAAAATGGGTAGGCTCACTGATACTACCTAACTAACGAGGATTGTGGGTAGGTAAGATTCAGCATTCCTTTTGTGTCGCCATTTATAGCGCAGGATGCTACATGAAAGTATAAACAAATTGCAAACAACAGTGAGCGCTATCGCACCTCCCCTGATGCTATCGCCTACTTCGCTTCTTACTGCTCTGCAGCTGTCATGAGTCGGGTCGCTCCTCTGGCAAGGAGCTCTCTATGAGCAACAACTCGCAGCAGAAAGGGCATGCCCGCCCATCGACAGACAGCCCTTCTCCAGCGGCACTCACCGGATCCTCCTGGTGTGAGCGAGTATGCAGAGCTTCTACCTCAGAGTCTCAGCTGGTACACGGAGCAGCGATCCTTCTCTCACAGCCAGGTCACTCACGTCCGCAAGAGCTTCCTCAGCTCAGCGACGCGCACTCTTGCAGAGACTCTCTCTGGCAAGTGAGCACTTGACTCACTTCCAGACGATGCTTCGCCACAGGCCCTCAGCTGGCTCCATGGCAGCAGAGAACATCCAGCCACAGACCCCACCCCGTCGTACTTCTTCAGATCAGGTTCGCTCTGCTCTTGAGGGGGAGCCCGACAGCTCATCGAGAAGGAGGCTCCGAGCCATGCGTCACATATTTCTCCCAAAGAAGGAGGAGCGACGCAGCCTTCGTACAAGAGAGCGAGCTATCGGTCGCATAAACCAAGAGCTGGCATCATATAAAGAGCTTCACGCCGCGAGGTCGCGAGCTTGAGGAAAGTATGGCATCAGGAGGCATACAAGGTGGCGAGGACTCAGGCTACATCCTCCGAGTCCTACACACTGTGGAGAAAGCCTCGAGGCAGATCACCAAGGAGACCATCAGCTGCCAGCCGACTCTCTTCAGCTCCCCACGAGCCACTCTACTCCTTCCGTCTACGGCTACCAGCGCAGGAGATCTTCAAGTCCTGAGGGTGCAAAACGACAACTCGATCTGTCGTGCCCAATGGCCCGATGGAGCCCACGGGACAGAGGTATTATTTCGGTGAGCGCCATCTGACGCTCATCATCCTTCCACTGCATGCTCCTCTCAGGATCATCACTCCCCAAGAGCAGTCGTCATCACCATCGCTATCACCCGTCGAGTACGACCAGCCAAGCAGCGCTGGCGACGTTCATCCCCGCCACGCATACGGCTTAGACGACACGGGACAGGCTAGGCCACCGACCCCTCACCTCCTTCTATAGTATCTACGACGAGCGCCAGCATTGGGGCACGATCCTGGTGCGAAACTATGCTCAACTATGTGTATGGCTGGCCCGCGAGCCCGTCCCGCACCCTAAGCACTGACGAGCTATGATGACACCGACACGACATATCCTCCAGATCATCCTTCTATAAGCGCCCTATCGGCTGCTGCTGTGTTGTCAAGCGCGAGCTGGTTAGCACGAGGAGAACTACATCAATATCAAGCAAGAGATCCCAGTATCGCCGACAACGAAGTCCCTGCGGCCTGCGTACCTTCAAGCCTCGATGACTGCGACCGCTACATCATCTTGTGGCAACAATCACGAGGTCAGCATCGATCTGGTACTGGCACAGCTCCCAATTCTTCATGTACATGGGCATGAATCGCGTCTGTGATCGGTTAGACCCGGTGGCCGTGATCTACGAGTATCAGACGCAGCCGACAAGCTCTCCTTCCGTGGGGCACCTTTGCGCAGTCCGATCTTCACGGAGCCCATCGTCAGACGCCGAGAGCCCACTGATGCTGCTCAAGTGAAGCACGAGTCAGAGCCAAGACCGCTTCATCCCACGCCTCAAAGCTCTCACCCTGCTCTGGATGGCAAGCGCTACAGCAAGCGTCGATGCAGAGCGCCAGAGCTATCTCTGGACAAGCCTCGGCATCAGCACGAGCCCTTATCACCTGACCATTACCGATGTACGCACCCATGGCATGTGTTGTTTGTGTTTGTGTGGTTGTGTGGGGTGGGTGGTGGTGGTTGTGGGTGTGGGGTGGGGAGGTACAGAAGAAAGAGATCGGCCGAGAGGTCGTCTCCGACCGCGACATCAGCCGGCAGTTCATCCTCTCGACTAAGGACTTCGTACGCTATATGCCAGGGGTCGGTATCTCTGAGTCGGTGTCGCGCTATAGAAACAAAGGCTCGCCATACGTGGGCAGATGAGAATCGCGTATCCATCTGTCGATGGCTGCCACAGGCGAGACGGAGACAAACGTCGTCTTCAGCTCCTATGGACTCATCAACCCAGCCCGCCCACAGTTTGAGACCGAGTTCATTAAGAAGGTGGAGATCAAGAAGGAGCGTCCCTCCTCGAGCACGGCACTGGTGCTCTCGGAGGCGCAGTGAACTTCGAGACCAAGGGAGGCACATACCATGATCGAGCCCAAGGAATCTATGATACAGGGAAGATCGGTGGAACAACATGGCCAAGAGGCGTATCTATCTGCTCGGTGGTGCAGTCGTCTATAAGGATAGAAGCCCTCGCCTCTACGCTGAGCGCACAGGACATGAGTGTGGAACTTCGGGACAGGGGAGCTACTGACGTAGCATCTTCGCTACCCGACCCGACCCGATGGAATATCGGCAGCAGAGCTCTCGGCAAGAGGCTTACCGCTACGGAGATCACAAGCTCACGGCCTCCTACTATACAAAAACAAAGTGACCGACTCCAAGTCTGGTCCAGGGAGCCCGCTTTATGTGCTCACCTCACAGCACGAGCCCCTACTACTATGGGCACGACCAGGTACTGACCCGTCGCTATGACGTCAACTACCGATTCACCCCACTCGAACTCGTGGCTCAACCAGCTTAATATCTATGTCAATGGACAGCAGTCCTTCCTCGGACGCCGATACACGTAGCTCCACATACCGCCCTTGAGATCAGCAACTGTCCCCAACCATCTCCCAGCAGGACATAAGCCGTCTACTCAAAGGTGATGAGCTTCTACGACCAAGCTCATTGCCCCTCAAAGGCCATCAAGCCCCAAGACTTCAGACACTCGGATATCACTTCTTCACGCTACATGCCTCTTATCTCCATCACCATGCTGCAGATAAGAATGTCGACACTCAGCCGTCCGCTAAACACCTATCGGAGGGTGTGCTACAAGGGGCAATTTCTATCGCTTCGTGAAGAGCCACCTCAGAGCTCCACATCTACTCCTTCCAGCGCCCAGCCGATCGAGACAACCTTCCAAAGCACTCTCTCGATAAGATCCAGCCACGCCTCAAGCTTGACTCTAGGATACATGATGATCTTCTCCTCTCGCACCCGCGACGGCAGGGAGACAACGACTTCAACTATCTGGGATACCTCATCGGAATCTCAAGATCGGCTGGGATGGACTTGACAAAGGCTAGCATACAAGAATGGGATTTACCCTCATGGCGATCATCAGCTATACTCAATCCCTACCTCGAGCGTCGGCTACAAATTCTCCACGGCTACCGCGCACCGACCTCACAAAGCGATTCTTCCAGTACGTCAGTCTCTCGGCCTTCTTCGTACTATCGAACCCCCAAGCTCGCGTCGTGAGCTATCGTTCAACCATGAGGGCATATCGGCACAGCTGATCCTAAGTACTTTGCGTACGATCTGAGCTTCTACCACAACACCTATAAGGACTATATAGAGCCACTATATGGGGTACAGAAGGTCTTCTGATGGGCAGAATAGAGATGTCGCCCACTCAATCAATGAAAATAAGAAGAATGCTCGCCTCTGGGATTGACTTCAGCTGAGCCTCTTCCTCGAAGAACTCCTCACCACAACCCGCGAGCGGGACAATTTCATGCTCACGTGTCCCTGAACTACCTCGAGGGGCGATTCAGCGATGGCACATCGATGCTTGCGATCCAGCCGCTGAAGGCTGTCCTCGGGCTGGATTACGACCTCCCAAAGAGCGAGCAGGTATCAGTCTACGCACAAACTTCCCGGCAAAGGACGTCGACCAGACACGCTTCGTCAAGAGCTTCTATGGTGATGAGCAGATCAGCCAGTCTCTACTACTTCTTTTCCAGAATGCTGTGACGGTAGACCTCTTCGCCTACGTCAAGCTGGCCAAGCACTTCACCCTGCGTGCCTCGATTATGAACCTCACCGATACCCGCTACTGGCTTTGGGATGACCTCCGCCAGATCATCAGCCCTGTGATGCTCGTCCAGCACAGCGACTTCTTCCGCGGTGGCCTGGAGTCCGTCATACGCTTCTCCCAGCCACGACGCTATGCCAACCTCTCTCGCGAATTCAAGCTTATAGCCCCGTCTAGATGGACAAGATCATCAATCGCATGCAAGCCATCTCCTTCTCTAGGCCCTCTTCTGCCTCCGCTTGCCACTGCTCCTATTGAGCCTCTGCCCTCGTGATGAGCGGCAGATAAGTCCAGAGGCCGGTGGACGGCTCCACATGAATCAGGCGGAGATCCAAAGCCGAGCCAACGCCTCACATTCGCCAGCTGGCCTTTGATTTAGCTCGTCAAGAGCTGGAGCCACTTAGTGACAAGGTGGTCCGCGACTCGCCGCAAAGCGTGTGTAGACAAAGCAGAGAAGTTCGCTGATGCCCACCTGATCTACCTCTATGATTCTAAGCATCGCAAGAGGTATCTCAATGGAAAGAAGCGTATCGCCTACTTCCTCGAGCATGGCTACTCTCCTCCTACGAAGATGATCCGAGCCTGGTCCTCCTCACCCGCTTGAGGATGGCACTCACTTCCCAGCCCTGAGGGTATGGACTATGTACCTCGAGACATGAGTGAGCTCTATAACCTCTCAGCCTACCCTCAAAACGACCTCACTGGAGATACTCAGCGGGACAACTGGAGCGCTCTCGACCTGCGTGTGCCTGGAAAGATTGTGCAGACTCCAGATCAAGGGGGCTAAAGATGGACTCATCGTCGATGCCACTGACTGCGCTAAGCTCCGGAGATTCAGGTCACAGGGACGCCCAACCTCACCATACGTCAGCACCCCGATGCCCGCTTCAAGCCCATCGTCAGCAAGAGCTACTTCTCCAGCCTCTCCAGCCTCGGCGTAGAGCAGGCGAACCTCGCTCTATCCTCGAGGATGTCCGCCTGCGAGATATTGACCTCCTCGGCAAGGTCAGCCTGAGCATCACATCTCTATCTATCACAGTGAGGCAGGTGACGTCTACGGTGCTGATGGGCTGCGCTATCGTCCCCTCCCTTGACAACACCTTCATCACACAGCTCAGCAATCAGCTTCCTCAGCCACAGAGACTACAGGTCACCTTTGCCGAGCGCCAAGACTTCGACCGAGCCTCCTTTGACAAGCTCAAGCTCCCTGCTCCAAGAGCTATCCATCGGTATACGTCCGGGGAAGACTCCCGTAGCCCGAAGCAGCTGGTGGCATGACCTACGCTTTGCACCTTCGATGGATGCCCAGCCCTGAGACAGGTAGCTCTCCTACATCTCTATGCCCTCACAGATCGATCTCTCACCGCTCTCCTCCAAGTAGCTCACCTCGCCTCCAGCAGATCATCATCTCAGGTGCAGCGAAGACTCTCACGGCTCCAAGCTCTCTCTCATCCCTTTGACCTCACAGCAGAGGGTCGAGGAGCTAAGCCAGATCATCGTCCCCCTGTCTGCGAAGAAAAAGGAAGTCTCAGCTCTACGAGACTATACCTCACGAGATGAGAATGGTCGAGCGATCAATAACCTCCCTTTGTGCACACAGCTCGACTGACTGACCTACGAGATCACTGCCCTTCTGATCTCCTGGCCAGGCTGTAAGTCTTCCCCGAGCAAGTACGTCCCCACACCGATGAGCAAGCGATATGGTTTTCCTTCAATATCCTTGACTTCAGTGGAGAGCAGTGGCGAGGCTTCAAAGGGCTTGGTCTGATCTCCAAGGCCTCGGAGGCGTCACCTCCGCAATAGCCGGATCGATTACATCGACTCGGTCACCTCACTAAGGCGAATATAAGCGCCAGCTCCATCACAGTCAATCCTGGCTGTGTCGTCAAGAACGTCCCCGAGGGCCCACGCATCTACTATGCTTCCCGGCCAGCAAGAATAATCCGCCGATGCACCTCCCTATGAATAAGTTATCTGCTACACAGCACTCTCGCTACTCGCCTTCACACTCCTTTCCCCTGGAGGCTGCCGCAAGGAAGAGGCGCCTCACACCACATCCACTCCGTCGGAGACTGAGGAGACGCTCGGAGCTGACCGCTATGTGCTGATGACCCAAGAGTACGATGACTGCGGGTCCGATGAAGGCTGAGCACAAGGAGAGCTATATCTCTTACTTGATCACCTCCCCGTCTCCGATGCAGTCAGCATCCTTGAGCGAAATACCTCTTCAGGCGCTTTGGCTCGGATGGCGGTGGCCTGCTGGAGGCCTCATGACAGCTCTACCGCTACCCAATGCGGTGAACAACCATGCCCAGTGAGATCCTCATCAATCAATCCCGTACGCCTCCACATTCTCACCCTCAGCTCAAGCTATCGGCGAGCGAGCCTACTCGAGAGTGATGCCGACGGCTTAGTCAAGGAGAAAAACTTCGCATCGGGGAGCAGCTCGGCTGCCCTGGATCCAACCTCCCAGCTATAGACCGTATCACAGAGGTGACGTATCTCGACCCCAAGACGATGGCAGGCTCCCAGCAAAGATCCTCATCTCCAGGCTGACAAGGAGCGTCATCCGCCAGTTCATCCTCGAGAAGACCCCTGCGTCTATCAGGCCAGCAGCTCGCCTCGTCCTGGGATGGCTCATGGTACTGCACGAAGGACACGGATCATGGATGCTGAGCTCCAGTCCGATGCTCAGACCAATCTCTTCCGAGACTGCTACCCGTCGCCTACGAAGCTAGAACGGGAGGCCGTCCTCCTCGCTCTCCTACCCGCCGAATACAGGACGTCTCGGCACCCCTCCGAGCTCCTGCAGCAGTGCCCATGACGAAGCTGGCGACCTCTACCTCCCTTGCCCAATGGAGGTGACCTCCTCGGCTTTCTATCAGAACTCTCTCATCTCATCGCATCCGCCATGGTAGCCATGAAGCAGACCCTGACTGGCAGGCAAAAGATCTCGGATCATGGCTCAGCTACCCGCACGATTCAACGGGATCTATGTCTACCAAGGCAAACCCTAACGATGGTCTCTGCCCACCAGCTATCAGCTATCAAGCGAGTACCCAAGACGAATGAGCGTACTACACCATCGATCTGGCGACACGCCATGCAGAGCCGATAGCGTCACTACGCCTCCTCGGCCTTCCGCCATAGGTGTGAATATCGCTACGGTCATCGACGGGCGCTCTACCTCGCGCTATGTCCGTACAAGTAGCGAAGCTCCCTACAACGGATACTATATCACGATATCGCCACAGGCCTCGCCACGCCAGCCTTCTCCGTAGCCCGCCAAAGTGGCTATGTCCGCCGACTCCAAGAAGATCACCACACCTCAGCCCCCTGATGATAAGCGACGCCCTACCTCCTTGCGCTACTCCTTGCATCCCATCACCGCCTGCACCAATGATCTCCTGACCGATCCTCGGGACAAAAGAGTCACATCCAGTTCCCCTCACTCACCCTGGAGAAGCTACTCGGCGTGACGTGAAGATCGACCACGAGAAGCTAAGAGGTGATCCTCCCACAAAGTCTCGGGAACTCATCCACTGCAGCCCGCCCCATACTCAACGCTGTGGCAAGCATCTCAACTCCCCCTATCTCTAAGACAGGGACAGTGTCTATGCTACCTGATGTCATCGAGAGTTTGAGACAATGATCTTCTACCATACAGGCACCTGGACTGGATCCTAAGGCCCTGAAGAGCTCCTTGTGCATCGAGTCACCTCGATCGGGGTGATCTGAGTATCGGATGAAGATTCGTCGCTTCCAACCTATTGAATAACATGCTCACCATGGAGGCCTCTTTGTCAATCCCGACCACAGCTCGGCGCTGATGACGGGTGAGCTCATGATGACTACTAGAGCAAGGAGACCGATGTCATCGACCATCCTGGAGCGAACGCAATCTGATTAGCCAAGCCCCAATAGACTATCGTACCATCCTCGGCTCTATCGCGTCGACCTGAGACCTGCAGCGTGTCTCATATCGATGACGCCTTATATAATGTCTATCCATCCTCTCGCGCTACCAGCTTAGCTTTCCAGAGCACATAGTACTGCTGAGCTCACCCCGTCCTGCAGCATGGGATCAATATCTATAAGGGGACGTGGCGTCGCTGCGAGCAAGGTCCTCTCACCTTCCCACTCTTCCCCTTCCGAGGAGATAATAGACCACCATGCTGGCACCTTCGAGATCGACGTCATCCCCCTGATAGCCACGACTCTATGGCGGCACGACGTCACCGTGATCATGGAGCTCGTACAGTGCCGAAGAGGAGTCTACCAGTCCATATCTGAGCCAGGGATGATCTCGGCTTTACATTACCCTCACACAAGGTCAAGTCCAAGTAGCTACGCACATGATGATGAAAGTCAAAGCCTACCTCCTCACCCCCTCTCGATATTTCTCTCCGCCCGTCGTAGTACAGCGGAGACGCCACAGCTTGACCCTCAGATGATGGAGGCAGGCCTGGAGCTCACCGGCTCGCAGTACAGGGATACGCTATATATACCCTTTCTCCTCGGTCACCGATGAGCGCTTACAGATCACCGAGGCAGAGGACTGGATCGAGACAGGCCTGTCGTGGCTCAGCCTCGTCTACGCTGCGCGCAATAGTACGCCCTTCACCCGCCAAGCAGAGCTCATCCTCCAGATCATCGAGCGAGGAGGGCGCCAGCAGCCTGCCGTATCACGATCCGTCAGGAGGCAGACGAATCACTGGCTACCGATAGGTATCTCTTCCATATCCCTGTCTTGGGCTTTCCCTTGAGCTCGTACTATAGCAACAAAGAGAAGATCTACACGATCCCCTTCCCGCCTCTGGAGTGGACGCATACCGACTCTATCTCTTCCGCACCAACCTCTCCGGAGACCAGCTACGCATAAGCTATGACTACGGTGAAGGCTCGAGCGATTGGGTGCACGACTACAGATCATCAAGACCGAGGAGAGCTGTATCAGCCTCCGTGCCGATGCCATCCCGACGAGTATGGCGCAGCGTCGGTACGCATCACGCTCGCTGATACTCAGTTCGCAGACCAAAAGATCTCCTTGACTCACCTCCAGCTGGGGCACTCTGACCGTCTCGCTTGCGCACCCCGAGCGAGATGTTCACAAGCCTTTGGGATGCTTTCCCAGCAGATCTCTATTCCGCTGAAGACCGACCTACCACTGAGCAAGCTCCACCTCACAGTCTACGTCGACAGTCTACAACCCGAGGGCAGATGAGCGGAATGGCGATGGCGAGGTGATGCCAGACTCACCGCGAGAAGTATCGTAGTCCTTCTGGCAATACGCCATCGACACGCAGGATTATCAGATGGAGCGTCCAGCACCAGCGCTACTTCCGCCTCATCAAGAGTCCAGGTGGAGTCACCCCACAGGCAGACCACAACGAGTGCAGACTCCTCGATCTCTCACTCCTGATGAGCAAGGCTTCAGCCTCGCTCTACTGTATCACCAATGATACGAACGATCAGAAGCTTTGGGGATTCCTCCAGCTACCCAACCACAGCGCCATCTCTATCTCCACAGCCAGCACAGCAAGAGCTGGAGGAGCGTATCATCCCTCCCGCTGAGGCATCCGAGCTTTGCCCTCAGCTACCGGACGAACCTTCACTTTGATGATATCGAGTGACCTGCCCCTACCTTCGTCACACTCCCCGAGCGCTCTGGGGAGCGGAACTCCCTGTACCCGAAGGTTCGACTATCGACTCACCCCGATCTAACGAATCTCAAGGGGATACGTGTCACAGCTAACCCGCTACGCACCATCCGACGCTTCTCCATCACCGCCACCTTTGGCACGTATGTAGGAGGCGAATATATAGGACCGAGCTGGCCTCTGCAGTTCACTTGTGAGCAGAGCACCCTCTTCACGGGAGTATATGAGTTCGCCACCAGCGAAGACAGCACACCACTTGATCTGGCGCTCCCCGACGATGAGCAGCAAGATGGTCGTCGCCACGATTGCCCTCACCACCAATCTCTCACAGGAGCAGATCCAGATCATCAAGCCTCAGGCGCGCAATGTGGCTGGATCCAGGCAGAGCTCAGGGATAGATCCTGAGACGGGCTATGTCAGCTCAATCGCCTTCTACTTTGGATACAGAATACGAGTGGGGCAGATCGCAGCACCCAGATACGCCTTATCCCCCGACGGGCGAAGGTCTATCCCCATCATCTTCACTCATCCGTCAGACGCACTAAGCACGCTCAGCACGTATGAACTACCGCATCGCCTCACGGCGCTCCTCGCCATCCTTCCCTCCTCTCCCTGCTCACAGGAGGATCCTGCCATCGAGACGCTCACGATAGCCTCCTAGGGCTCCGACACCCTCTATACGGGTAGGGAGTACCACCTCTCGGTCACCTCTGCACCCTCGAGTCGAGTCCCCACGTCTCATGGAGGTCTCCGACGCCAGCATCGCATCCATACAGTACGGGGGCGTACTGAAGCCCCTCCACGCAAGGGCGAGCTACGGTCCTCGTGACCTCACTCCAGTCGGGGGCAGGCGTACGAGCCAGCCGCCACTTCACCTCATCTCCTCTGGGGTCACCTGCGTGACCGCTCGATCGATCAATCCCCTCGAGACCTACACGCTCCCCTACCGCTTCCTCCCCGAAGACTACAAGCCTGCAGGGCACTCTCATGGAGTGTCGCCGATCCTCCATCGCCTCAGTCGATAGCGAGGGCGGGTACGCGGAGCTCACTGATGGTGAGACGACGGTCTATGCACGCCTGGGCAATCCCTCTCAGGCTTCTTCTCCGAGGACTCGGTAGCTGTGACGGTACGCCACCACGCAGCCCCTACCTCACACCTACACGGATGGAGTGCTGAGCTATGCAGAAGGTCCCAGGGCTTCCACCGCGGTCGCTCAGGGATGCCCTACTTCTCCAGATCATCGTCCATGGCCCGATCAATGGCTCTGACCTACTCTTCTTCAGCGAGCAGAATGCCCGCATCGATGCCCTCGATCTCTCCGATACACGCATCGTCAGTGGGGTCGCACTGTCCTCCCCTAGAAGCGCTTCTTCAGTGACCCTGAGCCTACCCCGGTAGCTGTAGAAGACGATATCCTCCTCGGCCTCGCATCAGGTCTCACGATCAAGGCGCTGACCTCACCCGCGGGCTCAAAGGGACTCATCAGCTTCGGCCTCAACTTCATCTACAAGTCTCACCCTGCCCGAAGGCTATGAGAAGATCGAGCTCGGAGAGTTCGCTACGGAGCAACTCCACCTCCCCAAGAGCCTCAAGCGCCTCTACTGTGATCAGCCGAAGCTCTTCGTGGAGCTGACGGGGAGGGAGGATGATCTGCAGATCTCCTCTGTAAAGGATGAACTTGTACTCCCCGAAGGCCTCGAGGGAGCTGCGGGCACCCTGGAGCTCAGCAGTCCGCTTACCCTCCCCGATCACTGAAGGCGGTGACCCTTACCGGGCGCTTTGATGATATCACCTTGCTGGACCCTCAGCCATCACCACACTCAGTAGCACCTTCTTCATCCAGCACCCCTAATCAGGATAAGGGCCCGCTCTCCACGATCCAGGCCAAGACACCTGCCTGCCTGAGGGCCCGGACGCACGGAGCACGCGACTGGCCGCTGGAGCCTGTGGCTACTTCATCAGCAATCAGCAGATCGACCTGAGGACGGCGCTCAATATCAAGCAGCTCCTCCTCCCTCCCACACTTCGAGCATAGGCAGAAGCAGCTCTTCTCCGCACAGATCCAGGAGTCCGTCACACTTCAGGCTTACGCACCATCGGCCCGCTGGCCTCTCTACGCCAGCAGCCTCCTGAGATCACGCTTCCAGAGAGCCTTCAGCGCATCGATGATCAGGCCTTCGCCCTATGCGGATCGCTGGAGACCGTTCGAGCTCTCGGGAAGACCCCTCCGATACTGGGCTCTGTGGCTTTCTTCCGTACGACAAAGCAGGGGCGCATCGAGCGTCCCATCGTCCCACATGGGTGCAAGTCAGCGTACGTCCAGGCAGGCTACTGCACCGTTCTTCTTCGACATCGTGAGGCTGCTCATTAGTCCCACCGTCTATCGCTTATCTCCTATGACACGCTACTCCTTCCCAAGCGTCAGTGGTATCTCACCCCACTCCTTTTTACTCTTACTCACCCTCGTCTGTGGCCTGCAGAGCTGTAGCAAGTGGTAGTCCTCAGGAGCCCAAGTCCAGCAGACTCGCCGCTCTCTATGGACTGAGGACGGGGACAATGCTCCTCGACTCTCGTCAGTGACAGCGAAGTGCGCTTCACCCTCACGCCCCTCGGGAGCCCTCGCACAATGAGCTACACGACCTCCCATCGCCCGAGGGGCAGACGCTCTACATCACCGACATCATCCGCACCACCCCTTCGGCGAAGCGATCCTCTTGAAGGACTTCCGCGCGGAAATCAGCCTCGACTAAGCTCGTGGCCAACTTCACCACGGCATCAGTCACCATCGATCCAGAGAGCAAGACGCCGTCCTTCTCCCCCAACCGCTGAAGGGATATATCTTCCACCGCAAGGCATAGCTTGTAGACCTCCTCCTAGGATGGCGCCCCCACCTCCCGCGAGCGGGAAGCGGGCGCTTCGTTGCTGGTAGGTGGGCTATCACCAAAGCGTCGTGAGACGAGGTAGTGAAGCGAGATGTACAGAGCAATAGTCATTCGCAGTATGAACCGCTACTGGTTTGCATTCCGACCACTACTGGTTCACATTCGAACCACTACTGGTCTGCACTCGGACCACTACTGGTTCGGCACTGACCACTACTGGTTTACACCTGACCACTACTGGTTCACACTCGAGTAGTAGTGATTCGCACTCCTCTCTCTATCCCTTATGCTCTACGCTTTCGAGAGGAGTGACTTCACCATATGCAGTGAACAGTCTCTGTGCGAAAAGCTTCGCACAGGGGAGCCTGCTTGATTGGGCTCTGAGTGTCTCGAGACGACCACTTAGCTGCAGGATTTCCTGAGGACCCGCAGGAGGTGACGCCACCAGAGGTCTACCGTCTTGATCTCGATACGCTCAGCGGGTGAGTGTACGTCACGGGAGCGTAGGACCGAAGGATACCATATCGAGGTCGGGATAGAGCGTCGAGGATCAGACCGCACTCCGAGACCTGCGTGGATAGCCTTGACAGCAGCTTCTTGCCGAAGAGCTTGGCGATAGCATCGGCCGAAGCCTTCAGGATAGCGAAAGTTCAGCTTCCAGCCTGGGTAGAGAGCCGGTGACCTTGACATCAGCACCGGCGAGCTCGAAGACACAGGCTCACCATCTCTGAAGCGCGTCGCGCAGGCTCGTCGTGGAGCTACGCTGGCTGAGCTCGACGAGGATGACGTCCGCGCTTGATAGAAGCGAGGTTATTGACGTCTCTACCAGATTTTTCCAGCTGTGGCTCATACCGAGTACGCCTGAGGGCAAGCACTAGAGCGCACGTACGAGCGGACTGTCTTGCAGTCGATGACCTGTGCAGAGCAGCAGCGTCTTCGATATCGAGGCGACCTTGCCAACGGCCTTGAGCTCATTGCGTACAGCAGCATCAAGCTCGCGGAGGAGTTCCTCAGCCTTAGCCTTGTCAGCGGCTTGACACCGATGAGCGCGTGAGCTGTGCGGGGATAGCGTTGTGAGGTTACCGCCACCGATCTCAGCGAGGCACCAGTCGAGGTCTCTTCTCCGAGAGCGTAGAGGTAGCGCGTGAGGAGCTTGTTGCGTTGCCGAGGCCGACGTGGATCTCACCACCAGAGTGACCGCCCTTGGATGCGCGAGAGACGGAGGCACGGAGCCATACGAGATCCTGAGGAGCAGCTCTGTACTCGGGCTGAAATGTAGCGACGATACCCTTTACCGCCGGCGCAGCCGATGAAGAGCTCGCCTTCGTCCTCGCTATCGAGGTTGATGAGGATCTTACCGGTGAGGCCAGTTTAGTTGAGTGGCGAAGGCACCGGTCATACCAGTCTCTTCGTCGACGGTGAAGGAGGGCTTCGATAGGCCCGTGTTCGATGTCGTCGAGGCGAGGACGGCGAGCTGTGCTAGCACAGCCGATGCCGTTGTCAGCACCGAGGGTCGGTGCCGTCAGCATGGAGCCATTCGCCATCGATGATGGTACGGATGGGGTCGTTGTCTGTCGTGCACGGTACCAGCGTTCTTCTCGCATACCATATCGACGTGACTCTGCAGGATGAGCTTGACACGGTCTTCGTAGCCAAGGGAGCAGGCTTGCACATGACGATGTTGCCCACCTTATCCTTCTTGTACCGATACCGTGGTCCCTAGCGAACTCGAGGTAAGCGATGATCTTCTCTCTCTCTGCGAGGGCGGGGGACTTCAGGTGATCTCATGGAAGTACTTTCCAGACAATCTTTGGGGTTCAGCTCTGTAATGTCATTGCTTTTACTTGATGTTTACGTATAGGTAAATGTGTTGGCAGGGCGACAAGCCACTTTTTCTGTACCCTCGTAGTACACTTAAGGGCCTTAATCAGCGAAAACTTGTACCTTTGCCCCAACAAATATAACGATAAAACAAACATGGCACTCTTCGATAGCACTCTTCGTCGGTGGAGTCATACTTTTCACTCTAAAGGCAAAGACAAAGAGTGAGTATCACTATTCCTCATCTCACCCTCGCCATGGGGATCGTAGTCTCTCCTCTCTATCGGGGGTGATCTTCAAGAACGGCGCTTCCCCAGCACACACGTCGGGGGCAACCGAGCTCATGCAGCAGCGTGGTATCTCGTGCCACACGCTCAGCACATGACGCTCAGCGCCACAAGACCCTGGCTGAGCGCCTCGCTGCTAACGAGGGTAAGCGACCTCTATAGCCCCACCATCCACCCCGCATATCGCATATACAAACTCATAACTCACCCATGACAAAAGAAAGGTTTCTGTAAGCCTCGGCACACTCGCCATCGCACTCACCAGCTCCTCTGCCTCTCCTCCTGGAGGGAACAAAGGCTGAGCAGAAGTTCACCCTCACTACCCCTGTTGAAGTGCTAAGCTACTGGCCTGCCCATTGCTCTTGTGAATATGGACAGTGTCACCTACAGTATAGTTCGCACAGGAAATCAAGGAAGCCCGCGAAGGATGCCGCCGCTCACCAGACCCGTCTTCAGGGTAAGAGCGCTGCCATCCAGAAGGCTGCAGCTGACTTCGAGCGCCGCATGCGCATCAACGCTCGTCTCTCGCAGAAGCCCGCAGGCTGAGCAGCAGAAGCTCATCCGCATGCAGCAGGAAGGCCAGGCTCTCAGCGCTGAGCTCTCCGAAAGCTTGCCTCAAGTCAGCAGTCCCTCCTCGAGGATATGATGAAGTCGATCCGGAGCAGCTCAGAGACTACAATAAGGATGGCTGCACAAGCTCATCCTCACCAAGGTCGACGACAATATCCTCTACGCAGAAGGCGCGCTCGACATCACCGAGGACTTCATCAGAATTCCAACGAGCACTACAATGCTGGCGAAGGGCGTCCAGGCTAAGACGGACTCACCGCAAGAAGTAGCATCCACCTCGTGGGCTTCATCGCCCGCAAGGTATACCCGATAGAGGGGAGCAGCGGATGCTGCTCCCCTCGTTTGAAACAGGAAATCGTCCTCCCTCGCCCTCTCAACACATACAAATAGCGCAGTATATGGAGAATCAAGAAACTGCTTACCCCTTTCATCTCCATCCCCTACCCAATGGGCACAGGCAAGTGCAGCTCTCTCGAGGGTGATACGCTATGGCTTACCCAGAAGGCTGGCAGCGCTCTCTTGACGTCAACAACCCCAGCTATTAGTAAGCACTCAAGAAACATATTTGAAGAAGGAGAGCTGGACGAGGCAAATTGCTCTCAGAAGATAGTTCAACTGGAGGGGAACGACAATCAAAAAGAAAGGTTGACTTCTCACAATCTTGATGCGATCATCTCCGTAGGCTACCGCATCAATTCCCTCCATGCCGCGCTTCCAGTGGGCTCACCCAAAGTACCGGTGAATATATCCGAAAAGGCTTCGTCCTCGATGACGATCGACTCAAGGAGGGATCCACCGCATTCGGTGAGGATTACTTCAAAGAGCTTCTGGAGCGGTCCGTTCGATACGTGCAAGCGAGCGACGCATCTGGCAACAGATCACAGACATCTATGCGAGGTAGCATCGACTACGACAGGGGACTCCCCTACGACGCATGACTTCTATGCGATGATACAGAATCGCTTTCACTACGCTATCACGGGAAGACTGAGCTGAAATCATTTACTAAAGCTGACCACGCGGAGCATATGGGACTAACGACTTGGAAATATGTCCGACAGGGCGCATACTCAAGTCCGACGTGGCTATCGCCAAGAACTACCTTTCAGAGAAACAGATCAGACAGCTTGAGCGAGCACGTCGTAGGCTTCTTCGACTACATAGAGGATCTCATCGAGCGAGAGGAAGATATTCAATATGGAAGAGTTCTCGCAGCGTAAATGACTTCTCACTTTCCGCCGCTACAAGATCCTACCGACAAGGGGAGTATAGGGAGTGAGCGAGGCCAAGAAAAGGGCCTCGAAAGAATATGAGCTCTTTCAATCCCACACAAAAATAGACTCTGACTTCGATAAGGAAGTACGCAAAATCAAGGAAAAATCTGAGCCTTCAAGCAAAATAGCGCCCTGCCATTTACCGAGCCTTGACAGCATGATTTTGAGGGTACATCCTCTGCCTCATAGAGGAGAGAAAATGAAGCAGTGCGACTAAAGACGCGAACCTATATGGGTCGATGGGCTGACCCTATATTGGTCGCGACGCAGAGCTATACAGGTCACGATGCGGACCTATATTGGTCGGAGCGGTGACCTATATGGGTTCGTGGCACCCCTCTATAAGAAGGAGACAGCAGGTATCAGAGAAGAGGCTATAAAGGCTGGATAGAAGCTCCCGAACAGACTCTCCCAAACAAAGACATCGCCCCGTGATTCAGGACTTGAATCACGGGGCGATGCATATCAGTCTGTATGGGGGAGGTGCGAGAATCGCATAGCTCTGGCTCGCTTCCGCCTCTTGCGCTCAGCCTTCAGAGGGCTGCGACCTCCTCCAGCTGCGTGTAGAATTCCTCCAAAGGCGCGGACGAGTGGCGCACGCAGGGAACTGATAGACGGGTACCTGGAGCTTGCGACCGAGCTGAGCGCACACTTGCAGATCGACCACTTGTGGTAGTTCACCGCCGTGAAGGTGGGGTACTTCGTCAGGCGCACGGGATAGAGCTGACAGCTGATGGGCTTGATGAAGTCCGTCTTCCCTTCGCCATGGACCTTCTCGAGGGCACAGGCATGGCGTCCTGCTCGTCGTAGGTGGTGAAGACGCAGTCACGCCCGTTCACAATAGAGGTCACCTCGTCGCCATCTTCATCGAGGTAGCTGACGCCTGCTCCTCGATGATCTTGAGGGCTGCAGGGAGAGGAGGTGACGCACATGGGTGAGCACTGACGGAGCTGCTCCGCTTCTCCCTCCTCCAGCAGCGCACCGCTATCGCCTTCGACGCAGCACTCCCTTTGCAGGTGTCGTAGTCGCAGACGAAGAGTACGTCGAAGAGGTCTTGACTGACGATCTTATCTTCTATTTGGATCACTCGGCAGGCCCTCCCTATTATCGGATCTTCAGCGTGACGATGGTCACCACAGCCAGCAGGATGCCGATGAGCCAAGCGCATCGTCAGCTTGGCCTCAGGGATCTTAGCGATAGGACGCTTCGGGATACTATCCGTAGCCGCCCCGCCAGGGAGCTGGAAGTGGTGATGCAGGGGCGCCATCTTGAAGACGCGCACGCCCTTACCCGTACGCATGCGGGTGTACTTAAGTAGAGCGCTGGATGAAGGAAGAGTAAATTCGGCGATGAAGATACCGCAGAGGATGGGCAGCAAGCTCCTTACGAATGAGGATAGCGAAGACTCCGATGATACCACCGAGTGCCAGACTACCCTGTGTCGCCCATGAAGACCCTGTGCGGGATAGGAGTTGTACCAGAGGAAGCCTGCCGTCGCCCCGACGAGCGTAGCGGCAAAGATAACCAGCTCTTCTGCCCTGGGATAAACATCGTATTCAGATAGCCCGCCATATCGTGGTGTGAGGAGACGTAGCAAGACCCCCAGCACCACCCCGACAATAGCCGACGAACCCGAGGCCAAGCCATCGACGCCGTCGGTGAGGGTTCACACCATTGGAGAGGAGCATGACGACGACGACCGTCATCATGATAAAGATGGTCACCCCGACGATCTTCTTCACCCCTGGATCAGAAATGGGAAGGATCTCAGAGTAATCGAGGGTTATTCGCCTTGAGGGAAGGGGATAGAGGTCTCGAGGCTCTTGGTATCAGTGGTCTCGAAGCGAATCTCACGCACACCGCCCTCACGGACGATCTCGCTGTGCGCTTGATGACGACCGAGGGGCTGAGGTAGAGCGTCACACCGACGATGAGGCCGAGGACGACCTGCCCGATGATCTTGTAGTGCTCTTGAGCCCGTTCTTATCCTTCTTGAATACCTTGATATAGTCATCAGCAAAGCCCGAAGCCCCATCAAGAGCGTCGTGATGATCATCAGGATGACGTAGATATTGTCCAGTCGCGCAAAAGAGGAGCGTAGGCACCAGGATCGCCATGATGATGATACACCACCCATCGTGGGGTGCCTTCTTCGATCTGCTCGCCTTCGAGACCGAGGGTCACGTACCAGCTCGCCGATCTGCTTGCGGCGAGGAGTCAATCTTGCTCCCCAGATCGTGCTGATCAGGAGCGCCACGATGAGCGCTAAGCCCACGGAAGGAGACGTAGGTGAAGAGGCGTGAAAGGTAAGGCAATACCCTGACGGGTCAAGTACTCAAAAAGGTGATAAATCATAATCGTGTAGAGTGAAATACTAAAGCTTCGTGAGCGAACTGCTCGAGGATGATCTCGCGGTCATCGAGTGATGACGCACACCTGCGATCTCCTGATAAGTCTCGTGGCCCTGCCTGCGACGAGGATCAGGTCGCCTGCAGAGGCCAGCATCGTAGCCGTGCGAATAGCCCTCAGCGCGGTCGGTACTAGAGAGCGTTCGGCTCAGCTCTTCGGGGCTCAGGCCAGCGCGCATCTCCTCGATGATCGCTGGGATCTTCGCTGCGGGGATTGTCGGAGGTGAGGATGAGGCGGTCGGCACGGACTGCAGCCTCGTGCGCCATGATCGGCGCTTACCGCGGTCACGGTCGCCACCACAGCCGACGACGCAGATGATCTTCAGGCCCTGAGCGAAGACTCGAGCGTCTCCAGCACATGATCAGGGCATCGGGCGTATGCGCATAGTCGACGACAGCGATATAGCCACGCTTCTCGGAGATGAAGCTCTGGAAGCGTCCGTCGACAGCGGTGAGTTCGCTCAGGGCGGCGCAGGGGCCTCTTCCTTCGACATACCGAGGAGGGTCGCTGCCGCATATACGGCGAGGAGGGTTGTAGACGTTGAATTCGCCGACCAGTCGCACCAGCACCTCGACACCAGCGATACGCAGCTGCGTGCCGTAGGGATAGAGCTCGAGGATCTCAGCGCGGTAGTCAGCAGCGGCGCGAGGGCGTAGCTAGTACTTATGCGCTGGGTATTCTGCAGCATCACGGCGCCGTTCTTGTCATCGGCATTCGTCAGCGCAAGGCATCCTTGTCGAGCCCATCGAAGAAGCTCTTCTTAGCACGGAGATATTCCTGCACCGTGCCGTGATAGTCGAGGTGGTCGCGCGTGAGGGTTCGTGAAGATACCGCCACGGAAGTGCACCCCAGCGGCGATGCTGCGCCTGCGGAGCTGACCTCCATGAAGACGTGCGTACAGCCGCTGCCTGCATACGCGAGGATGCCTGCAGCTCGGGGGCCGAGGGGTGGTATGCGTAGCGGGGACGGCTTCGTCCTCGATATAGTTGCACACCGTGCTCAAGAGGCCAGCGATAGCCCGCCGCACGGAAGAGGCGGAAGAGAGCGTGGCGATGGTCGTCTTGCCATTCGTCCCCGTGACACCGACGACTTGCATCGCCTGAGAGGGGTGCCCGTGGGTGCCGAGCTGGTGAGCCCGAGCGCCTCAGCCGTAGAGCCGACGACGATATAAGCGACGTCCGCACGCTGCTCCTCGGGGAGCGTCTCGACGAGGACGGCAGTGCCCCGCTTCGATCGCCGCGGGGACGAAGCGATGCCCATCAGCATGGACACCACGCAGGGCGACAAAGAGTGTCCCAGGCTTCACGGCGCGGGAGTCTTCGGTGATATGGGTGATCTCACAGCCTGCGATGAGTGCGGGGTCGGAGGGTGGGTATAGGCAATGCCTTGGAAGGGTGCTCAGTGTCATTGGATATATAGAATTGATATACGTCGATGAGGGAAAGGGAGACTGAGGGGCCGTGCGCCTTGGGAGGCGAAGCCCAGCTCAGGACAACCTCGGTGCCGGCTGCGGCTGGCGAGCCTGCCGGTATGGACTGCCCGACGACGTTGCCTGCACCACAGCAGGCGAGGTTGTAGCCCATCTTGCGCAGGAGGTAGACGGCATCCATAGCGCTCATGCGACGACGGCAGGCACGGCCATTCGTGGCGGGCAGGGAGCGAGCATGTAGCATCGTATCGACAGCGATGAAGAGCCCAGCATCCTTCGGCATACGAGGCGTGGGCATACCGAGCTGCGCCATCACTGCGAGGAGGCCGAAGCACGGCCTGCGGCGATCTCCTTCGTATACGCTTGGGAGAGGATGAGCGACGGAGCGAATCCAGAGGATAGGATCCTCGAGTGCCAAGAGGCTCTCGGCGATCTTACGGATGATAGAGCAGCCATCACGCCCCCACCAGCGCTGAACTGGCTCGGGTCTGCGGATGACCGCGATACAGGAGTACTGAGGTGCCTCGGAGGGAGTACGCGCAGAAGGATACCTGGTGGCGTACGTGCCCGTGGAGTCGCAGTAGCCACCACGACCCGAGGCGAGCTGTGCCGTACCGCTCTTCCCGCTGATAGCTACGAAGGGCGAACGCGCCTTCTTCCCCGTACCCTCGGTGACGACACGGCGAAGCATCTCTTGGATCGCCGTCAGCGTCTCGGGCTTACAGATCTGCTCACGCACGACCGTCGGCTCGAAGGTCTTGATGACCTGATCCTGTCTGCGGATCTCAGAGACGAAGTAAGGGCGCATATAGCGACCGCCATTAGCGATCGCATTGAAGAAGGCCAGCGTATAGATAGGGAGGTACCTGCGTCTCATAGCCGTAGGACATCCAGCCGAGGTGGTATTGTACCAGCGGTCGGGGTTGTCGGAGCGCTTACGGATGCAGGGCCTTCTCGTAGCCGTCGATCTCGAGCTTGAGGTCTTCGCCGAAGCCGAGGTTACGGATCTTCTGCACATAGTCATCGGGGGCGCGACTCATAGGCACGGGTGATGATCTTCGCCACACCGACATTACTGGACTTGATGATGGTCTGTGCACAGAGAGACGGCCGTAGCCACCGTGATGGGCGTTGTGGTCACGTATGACCTTACCACCGTACTTCCAGAGGCCGTTGCCTACGTCGATGGTATCATTAGGGATGGACGACCCCGTCATCGAGGGCAACCATCATCGAGGCGACCTGAAGGTAGAGCCTGGCTCACTCATATCCGACACGGCCATATTCACCGTCTCGTGGTAGACGCCAGGGCGGTGCGCTGGAGGTTGGAGATCGAGACGACCTTACCCGTCTTGACCTCCATGAGGACGACGGTACCGCTCTCCGCCTCGGTGAGGAGAGCTGCTCGCGAGGTTACGCTCCACGATGCTCTGGATATTCATGTCGAGGGTCGTGTAGACGCTGCCCCATCGACAGGGGGCTTGCTGATGGTCTGCTCGTAGCGACCCATGTTGTAGAAGGAGAGCTTCTCGCCGAGCTCCCCACGGAGGAGGTCGTTGTAGCAGCTCGAGACCGAAGCGTGCCTTCGTCAGCCCTGCCTTCGGTACGGTCATAGATATGCCCGATGGTGCGGTAAGCCAGCGAACCGAAGGGATAGACACGACGGCTCTCATTCTCCGTATAGATGAGCTTGCTGAAGAGGCGCTTCTTATACCTATTGGGGCCCGTCTTATGGATGACGAAGGGCTCTGCCTGCTCGAAGGCGCGGTACTGGACGTAGGGTACGTCGGCAGGATAGACCGCGCAGTGGCGGGACTTGGTATCGAAGCCTTGCTTCCAGCGTGCCTTGAGCTTGGCCTTAGTGAGCTTGCGTGCCGAGAGGTCGAAGGTATTGGACATCAGCTCGGCCAGCGAGTCCAAGCCAGCCTCATACTCGGCGCGAAGCTTGAGGATCTGCTCGCGCTTGGCCTGCTGCTTGCTGTCGCCATCCTTCGGGGGAGGGGCTGACGCAGCGGCTCGAGGCTTCGTGTCCGAAGTCAAAGAAGAGGCGATAGACGGGGGAGGTGACAGCGACAGGGCGCCCATCACGGGCGTAGATCGAGCCACGCATAGGCTCGACAGCGCTGTAGCGTGGGGGGTTGACCTTAGAGGCCATCTCCGCATAGCGCTTGCCGTCGGGACTGAGGATGAAGAAGACAATGCGGAGCATCACGAGGACCATCGCCAGCGAGATAAAAGCCACGACCCAGGGATAGCGGTCGTGGGTGAGGCGGTGCCACTCGACACCACGCTGGGACTTGAAGAAGAGTCCACGGGCGAGGGCCTTAGCCGCCGCGACGAAGGCCTTGAGCTTAGCGGTGATTGTACGCAGGTTCATTGACGAATCTCAGTCGTAGGAAGGGGAGATATACGTGGGGTTAGTGAGGCTTGGGCGTAGGATACTGGCCCGAGTCAACGAGGAGATAAGGGGGCTGGGTAGCGGGTACGAGCTGGAGCTGGTACTGGTCGACCTTGGTCGTGATGTTGTTGATACGCTCATACTCGATGAGTGCCGCCGAGGTGAAGAGGGCCTTGTAGCGGATATCCTCCAGCTTCTTCTCCAGCGAAGTGATCTCACGCAAGCTGCCCTGATAGATATAGGGCCATGCGATCATCACCCCCACGAGGAAGAGACAGTAGGCGATGAAGCGAATATTCTTCCGAAGGCCGGGCAAGCCCCACAGGTCATTCTCGATCCACTCAATGAGGCCGCGCTCGCGATCCTCTTCGCCCTCATGGGCATCGGTATAGTGGGGCTCATGTGGGGTATCCGCTTCGTAGTGGCGGCTCTCGTCGGAGGGGATATATTCGCCTGGAGTCATCGGTAAGGGTAGAGGTATTGGGAGGGATCAGAGAAGCTCAGCGATACGCAGCTTAGCACTGCGAGCACGAGGATTGCGGGCGATCTCCTCGGCAGAGGGCGTGATGGGCTTGCGCGTCACCAGACGCCAAGCCGAAGCCGAAGAGCCGTAGATACGGGCATCGGTCGAGTCATCGCCCTGACGGAGGAAGTTCTTGACGATGCGATCCTCGAGGAGTGATAGGTCATCACCACGAGACGACCGCCGGGGCGCAGGACGCGCTTCGTAGCTTCGAGGAGCTCTTCGAGAGCCGTCAGCTCGCCATTGACCTCGATACGCAGGGCCTGGAAGATGCAGGAGAGCTGCTTCTTCTCTTGGTCGGGACGCACCAAGGGGCGGACGACGGCGATGAGATCCCCGACGGTCTGCAGAGGAGCCGTTGCTCGGGCCTGCACGATACGCTGGGCGATCTTACGGCTCTGCTTCAGCTCTCCATAGCGGTAGAGGATATCGGCAAGAGCGGCTTCGTCGTACTCGTTCAGAAGGTCACGCGCTGAGCGGCCTGCGCGGTTATTCATGCGCATATCCAGCAGGAGGTGTCTCGTCACGGAAGCTAAAGCCACGCTCCATATCATCGAAGTGATGGGAGGAGACACCGAGGTCAGCCAAGAGCGCATCCACCTGCCCCAGCTCCTCATAGTAGTCCATGAAGCGCTCGAGATGGCGGAAGTTCGAGGCGACGAACGTGAAGCACTCCGTCTCCTCGGCTCGTGCCGCAGCATCGGGATCTTGGTCGAAGGGTAGAGATGCCCGCCGTCGGAGAGGCGGTCGAGTATAGCACGTGAGTGCCCCCTCCACCGAAGGTGACGTCGACATAATGGCCTGTGGGCTGGAGGTTCATCCCCTCGAGGCACTCCTCGAGCATGACGGGGACGTGATAGTCTACTGCTTGTACGATACTCATTGGGCTATAATGTCTTGCAAAGGTACTCAATATAGAGCAGAATCTTCATGAATTTTTCACGCCCTCCACTCTTATTTACAGCACGGGCATCGGGAGGGTGAGCAGTGCCCCACCTAAGACACGACGGCCACCACCCCAGCGGGAGCTGGAGCGGTGGCCGTGCCATATCGCGCGATGTGGCGGAGAGAAGCGGACTACTTCGTGCCCTGTAGCCGTGATCTTCAGATCCAATCCTTGATCGGCAAGTGCCTTGAGGATGATACCCTGCTTCGCCATTAGCAAAGTGGCTCGGGGGCATCTGATCCAGAAGGTTGTTAGCGACAGCAATCTCCAGCTTGAGCTGGCTGTCTTTGCGAGCGACACTGCCGAAGGGAAGTTATGCACGGAGAGCTTGCCATCCTTTAGAGCGACCTCAAAGGTCTTCTCTACGCCGTCGACGACAGAGATGAGGGTTGCCTTTTCGCCTGTGAGTCTCACCCACGATCTTGAGCTTTGAGGGAGCTACAGTCAGCCCATTAAAGATAGAAGCCTTGAAGATGTGATCTGCGACCTTGTACTCAGTGCCGCCAACGGTAATTGTCTCAGGGAGACCGTTACGTCACTGAGATTCCACACACCAGCGAGGATGTCAGAGAGACATGGTAAAAGGCTCTTGGGGCTCTTCTCTTAGCACATGAGGTTGTGCCAAGAACGAGACTACCAAAGAGAAGAGCTACTGCCCACTGCTTGATCCACATACCACTTGTTAATTATAGTTATACTCCCGACGTGAGTAAGACAAGCGTCCATCATCTTGGGAGAGAGCAAATGTACGAAATAGCGGTAACTATGTTCCCCACCTGAGCGTAGCACAGCCCACCACCCCAGCGGGAGCTGAGGCGGTGGCCGTGCTATATCGTGCGATGTGGCGGGGAGAAGCGGACTACTTTGCACCTGTAGCCGTAATCTTCAGATCGAGTCCCTGGTCTGCGATTGCCTTGAGGACGAGGCACCTTCACCCTGAGTTAGGAGGTCTGAAGGCATCTGCTTGAAGAGGGTATTCGGGATGGAGATCTCCATATGGAGCTGGTCACCTTCGCGGACGACATTCCCAAAGGGAAGGTTATGAGCAGAGAGTTTACCATCCTTCAGCGCAAGCGTCAACTTCGTATTAGCACATAAAGCTCCAGTGGTAAGCACAGCCGTCTTGCCTTTGATATAGACAAACCTGGGCTCAAAAACCAGATTAGTAAAGAGAGCACTCTTGAAGATGTGGTCTGCTACCCTTATACTCCTTGCCCTCGATGGTGATGGTCTCGGGGAAATCGTCAGCTCACCAAGATCCCACGAACCCTCCAGATACTTAATAGCGACACTTGACTTAGGTCCATTGGGGTCGTCCTTAGAGCACGATGCCGCGCCGAGGACGAGACTACCGAAGAGAAGGGCTACTGCCCACTGCTTGACTATTCATACGACTTATACATTAGATAGGTTAAAATTATCGTTCTAAAGAGCTGGGTAAGGCAAGCATCCTGCACGCGCTCGGGGGTGTGAGCGAACATACCGATAGCCCGACGAGGATATCCCTCAGGCTATAGCACTCCGTAAAGGTATCAAATAATCACACGGCTACCACCCCAGCGGGAGCTGGAGCAGTGGCCATGCTATATCGCGCGATGTGGCGTGGAGGAGCGAACTACTTCGTACCCGTAGCCGTGATCTTCAGATCCAAGCCCTTGATCGACAAGCGCCTTGAGGATAAAGCCACTCTCACCCTGAGTTAGGTGCTCTGAGGGCATCTGTTTCAAGAGGGTATTCGGGATGGCGATCTCCAGCTTGAGTAACTTACCTCACGGACAACACTCCCGATGGGGAGGTTATGTACGGAGAGTTTACCTTCCTTCAGAGCAAGCTTCATGCTATGTTGAACGCAATAGCCAACGGCGCGAAGCTCAGCCGTCTCGCCCTTGATCAGGATAAATCGAGGCTCCCAACCCAGCCCAGTAAAAAGGAAAGTCTTGAAGATGTGGTCTGCTACCTTATACTCCCTTGCCCTCGATGGTGATGGTCTCGGGGAGATCGTCAGCTTACCAAGATCCCAGACCCCTCCAGATACTTAATAGCGACACTCGACTTAGGTCCATTGGGGTCGTCCTTAGAGCACGAAGCCGCGCCGAGGACGAGACTACCGAAGAGAAGGGCGACTGCCCACTGCTTGATATTCATACGACATACATTAGATAGGTTAAAAATCATGTATTCCCTGAAGAGCGAATATGGCGCATCCCACTCGCACTCAGGACAGAGCAGAAGGTATGAAATGGCAGTGACTACACAAGCACGCTCCTCCTAAGCGCGACGGCCACCACCCCAGCAGGGTGCTGGAGCGGTGGCCGTGCGGCATAGTTAGATGTGGCGGGAGAAGCGGACTACTTCATACCGTAGCCTTGATCTTCAGATCCCTGTCCCTGCTCGGCGAGCGCCTTGAGGATCGTACTTGCTTCGTCGTTAGCAAAAGTGGCTCAGAGGCATCTTCTTCAGGAGGTCATTAGTGACGGCGATCTCCAGCTTGAGCTGGTTGCCTTCGCGCACGACACTACCAAAGGAGAAGGAATGGAAGGAGAGCTTGCCCTCCTTCACCGTGACGTCGAAGGTCTTCTCTACGCCGTTAACGACAGAGATGAGGGTAGCCTTTTCCCCCTCGATCTTGACCTTAGAGGGAGCTACGCTCAGCCCGCCGAAGATAAAGGCCTTGAAGATATGGTCTGCGACCTTGTACTCCGTGCCACCCACGGTGACGGTCTCGAGGGAGAACGTTGCCCCATTGAGGTTCCACGTACCTGCGAGGTCCTCGATAGCGATGCTCGTCTCAGGCTTCTTGGGTTCGTCCTTAGCGCACGAAGCCGTGCCGAGGACGATAGCGCCGAGGAGAAGGGCTGCTGCCCACTGCTTGATATACATACTGCTTTGTTAATTATTGGTTAGAGAATATACTCCCGCAGGGCAGGTGAGGCAAGTGCCCCGCGCGCTCCGGGAGGGAGCAAAAGTACGAAAATGACGAGGGCTTATCTCACTGTACGCTCCTCTGGGCGAACTACTCACCGAGGTCATCTCTTCTCAAAGGAGCTAAACGCTAATGACATACCCGCTATATATAGAAGCAGAATACCTAATAGTAGGGATGGGGGCAAATGCTCAAAAAGTACTCCTGCACTTCTACCCCTGTACAAGGCTACTCCCTTCGGAGAGAAAAGCTGGGAGCAGTAGTAGAGTGACTCCCGACGAGTGCGAGTAAAAGGCACGGACGAATAGCTGATAAGTTCGGTCTACGTACGTGGATCTAATGACTACGTGCGTGGTCGTTTGGATTTACGTACATAGTCTTTAAGACCACGTACGTGGACAGAGGAAAAAGCACTACGGGTGGGGCTTTTTCCCGCACGAGGACACCGCTTTTTCCCTCTGCTGGATAAGGAAAAATCTCCTGCCAAGACGAGGGGCCAGTAAGTGGGAGTCCCTCGCCTCATCTCGGAGGAGCTACGCGAGTCGTCGTATCTTTAGCCCAGATTGTCCCCGACATTCATGCTGATCAACGAAATATTTTACAGCCTACAGGGCGAAGGTGTGCATCATGGGCAAGGCCTCGATCTTCATCCGTCTGAGCCGATGCAACCTCCGCTGCAGCTTCTGCGACACGAGTTTGACTCGGGCACCGAGATGACCATCGAGGAGCTTCGCGACGCCATCGCCCCCTACCCAGGGCGCCGTATCATCTGGACGGGTGGCGAGCCCACACTCCAGCTCACCGAGGAGACGGTGGCTTACTTCAAGCCCTCGGCTACCACCAGTCCATCGAGACCAATGGCACGCGACGCCCACCCGCTGGGCTGGACTACATCACCTGCAGCCCGAAGAAAGAGGCGATGCGGCTCCTGCACCGCAACTTCCCCGACGGCGTGGGCGAATTTCAGCTTCCCCGTGGAAGCCCCTGCTGATCTACCGCCAGCGGTGAGCGAACTGCCCCCCGCTGGCGCCTACCTCCTAAGCCCCGATCTTCGTCGGCGAGACGCAGAGCGAGGCCGACAAGGCTGCCATTGAGCTCTGTGTCTCCCACATCCTTGAGCATCCCGAGTGGCAACTCAGCCTGCAGATGCACAAGCTTATCCACATCCCTTAACACAGCTCTGCGCCATGCTTCGGCCATCTCGTCGCCTCCTTCGTCTCCTCCCTTAGCCCTTCTACTCGCCCTCAGCTCCTGTGCTGGGGAGCCTCCTCACGGGCTCGGGAAGCGGAGCGCACGGGAGCCTACTACGAGGCAGAGCAGCTCTATGAGGAGCTCTATAAGAGCACCCCAACGAGAGAGCGAAAGCGCCGTGCGCTCTACAGCCTGTGTGCTGCCGAGGCCGCCTACCGAGGTAGACGCTACGCCACGGCAAGGGCTCTACTGCAGCGCGCTCGGCGCCTGCACCTCCCCGACAGTCTACTGCAAAAAAGCAAGCTATAGACGACCTTATCCACAGAAGCGCTCCGAGCAGAAGACAGCTCTCCACAAGGGCTGTATGAGGTGGAGCGCTTCGATCGTCTCCGCTCCACACGAGGTGAGTTCGGGGTAAGCTTCACCCCCGACGGGCGAACGCTCCTCTTCGGGAGCCACCGTCCGACAGTCCTCTCCAAGAGCATATCCCCCGTGACGGGCTGAGCCTCTCGGGCGCCTCTACCGCCTCGGCCCAGCAGGCCAATGGCACGTGGCTCAGCGCCCCCGACAGCCTGCAGGGCCTTGCCGAAGCGACGGCAGAGCTTGGCACACCGAGCCTAAGCCCCGACGGACGACGGCTCTACTATACCTACGCTCCCCAGCGCCAGGGGGAGCGCAATACGCCTCAGATCTGGGTCGCCACACCCGACGAACGTGGGCGCTGGCAGCCCAGCGGCCCCCTTCGGCTCTTCGCCGATGGCACACGCCTCAGCGCACCCGCAGTCAGTCCCTCGGCGCGCGCCTCTTCTTCGTCAGCGAAGCGCCCGACAAAAGCCCGCCAAGACAAGGAGCTCTACTACGTCGACCTCTATGGCGATGCCCTCGGTGCTCCCGTACCTATCACGGGAGTGAGTAGCACAGCCGACGAACTCTTCCCCTACGCCACGAGCGACAGTACGCTTTACTTCGCCTCCGACCGCGCGGGGGGCTTTGGCGGCTGGATATCTACCAAGCGACCCTTCATGAGTGATGGGCGCACCACCCTCCTTCACCTCCCTCCCCGATCAATAGCGAGGCCGACGAACTGACCTTCGCTCCCACCCCAGCGCCACAGGCTTGGCCGAGTGCGGAGCCTCCTGGCCGAGGCGGGGCTTTTCGCCTCCTCACGCGATGATGCGCGTGGCCTGCCGCACCTGTGTATGAGTTCCGTCGCCGTCAGATGACCACGACGATCACCGGCTACGTCCTTGACCGCGAGGAGGCCCATCCGAGGAGCGACGGTGCGCATCGTCGGGCGACGCCCCGACGGGACAGAGCGGCTCATCACGACCGATAGCGAGGGGCCTTCCGCCTCACGGTAGCGCCCGACACGGAGTACATCCTGCTGGCGAGCAGCCGAGACTACCTCAATCAGTTCGTCCGCCTGCGCACCGATCCCCAGCAGGCGCTCAGCGAAAAAGTACACGGTAGAGTTCTTCCTCTCCTCCCGCGTGCGCCCCGAGGCCCTGCGTGAGGTGTACTACGCCTTCGACCGTGCCGACCTACTCCCTGAGAGCACACCAGCTCTGGAGACCCTCTACCAGATGCTCACCGACAACCCCGAGGTGAAGATCCGCCCTCACCGCCCCACCGACCGCCGAGGTACGGCGAGCTGCAATGCCCGCCTCTCACAGCAGCGAGCTGAGTCCGTCGTCCGCTATCTCATCGGCCGAGGCATCGCCCCCGAGCGGCTGGAGGCTGCAGGACGCGGGAGCGATGAGCCCTACACCGTCACGAAGCGCACCGCAGCCGTGCCCCTTCCTCGCTGTGGGTACGGTGCTCACCCCCGACTCATCGCCAGCCTCACGAAGCCCGAAGAGCAGGCCGTGTGCGACCAGCTGAACCGCCGTACCGCCTTCGAGGTGCGTGCCACGCCTAGCCCTCCACACGACACAAAAAGCGCCACGGGGCCGCCTTCTCCAGCGTGAGAAGGCGGCCCCGTGGCGTAAATGGGAGACTATAAAGGCGGAGCTATGCGCTCAGCAGCCCGAGCCGTCGATATTGCAAGCAGCACCCTCGGCAGGACGTGAGCGCAGGCCTGCGTCTTCGGGAGAAAGCGTCACACGCCCATCCTCAAGTACGAAGCAGGGGATACCAGCTGCACCGCGTGCCTTAGCGGCAGCGAAAGCAGGGTCGTTGTCACGGAGCTTGAGGAACGCCTTGAGCTGGCGGACATCGAGTCGAAGTCAATCACTTCGTAGCGGGCATCGCCCTGGACCTGGTCCCAGACATACGTGCGGTCGGGGCAGGATTCCATTCCATAGATCTTGATCATTGTCTTATTATCGGGTCATTAGGCACCACGAGAGGGTGCAGTGATGAATTAGAGAGAAGGAGGAGAAGAGCTTACTTGACTACGGGGCGACCCTCAGCCGTCCAGCGCATATAGCCACCCTCCATATCGCGCACGAGGAAGCCCTCGGCCTGCATATAGGTAGCGGCAGCATTGCTTCGCTTCCCGCTACGGCAGTAGAGGTAATAGGTGCGCTTCTTATCGAAGTGCTTGATACCTTCGATGAAAGCAGGTTGGTCGAGCCAGTCGAGGAGCTGTGCGCCCTCGAGGTGACCTTCGGCAAATTCGCCAGGGCGACGCACGTCGAGGATGAAGGCCGTACTATCGGCACGAGCCGTCTCGATGAAGACCTCGGGAGTGAGTACAGGGACTTCTCCGTCGGGAGAGCCAAGAGCGCAGCTACCGAGAGCTGAGGCAAGGAGTGTCATCAGATAGTTCATATTAATAGGGTGTGATATGTAGGGCGAGGAGGACGCCTTACAGCTGTATAACAAGCAATGTGGGCAAATGGCTCGCTTTCGCTAACTTTGTAGGCTACAAAGAGTAGCGACAAAGCGATAAGACATCATGGCTAAGACTTCGAGGCAAGACATCAAGTAATCCACGTGGCCGCCGCCCCTACAGCAGGGGAGCGAAGAGAATGCGCCCTCTCCGCTTACCACGCTCTTCGGTGGCCTGAAGGATCTGATGAAGGTGAACTTCGACAACCGCCGCATCCCCACCCTCATCGGGCTGGCGCTGGCGGCGTGCTCCCTCTTCGCCTGCTTAGCACTCATCACCTTCCTCTTCTCTGGGGGGAGTGACCAGAGCCTCATCTATGCCGCTCGAGATGGCGAGGCTGCGGCCGAGCTGGGACGCGAAGCCAAGAACATCTTAGGCCTGCCTGGGCACGTCTCGCAGACTACCTCTTCAACCAGCTCTTCGGCTGGGGGATCGTCTTCGCGCTCTCCTACGTCGTCTACCTCTTTGCACACCTCATCTGGCGTCCCCGTATCGCGCCCTACCGCTACATCACAAGCTTCCTCGTCAATGGCTTCCTCCTGCTCTGGGTCTCCGTAGCAGCAGCGGGCCTGCAGTCGCTCTTCCCCTCGGATAGCTTCCTGCGCTGGGGTGGTCTGCGCGGTGAGGAGCTCTTTACCCTATATATATAGAGGCATCGGCATCGCTGGCCTCCTCGGCGTGCTGGCCTTCACCCTACTCATCTTCGCTGTGACGTGCAGTAGTCGCGTGCTCAGCGCCATACAGAATCCCAAGGTGCCGAAGGTACCCCACGTCTCCGTCCCACGCCCTCAGGTGGGTGACTTCTCTCGCCTCTTCTCTCGCAAGAAGAAGGACGAAGAGCGGAGCGAAGAGGAGGAGGACGAGAGCTACAGCCAAGACGAAGATGCTCTGGCGTGACGAGCCTCCATGCCCACCGATGACGAGGATATGGACGTGCAGGAGGAAGACCCCACGCCTTACGTGGTGCATACGCCTCCGACGACACGACAGCTACGACTGCGACACACAGCAGAAGCAGCCCCCAGTGCGACATCCTTCAGCCGCGACGACCAGCGAGCCTTCGGACGTCCCCGAGATGATCGTCGAGGAAGCCCTAAAGGATGACCTCGTCGAGGACGGCGACCGCACCGCCCCGAGCCCTTGGCTCCTGGCATCCAGCTCGCCCTCACCGCAAGCCCACCATCGACCTCCTGCGCGACTACGAGCAGGGCGGTACGAGGCATCGACATGGAGAGATCGAGTACAACAAGCAGAAGATCATCGACACGCTCGCCAGCTTCAAGATGAACGTCACCCCCTGCAAGGCCACCGTTGGCCCCACCGTGACGCTCTACGAAGTCATCCCCGAGTCGGGTATCAAGGTCTCCCGCATCAAGACGATGGAGGACGACATCGCCATGAGCCTCAAGAGCGAGGGCGTACGTATCATCGCCCCCATGCCAGGCCTTGGCACGATCGGTATCGAGGTACCGAACTCCACCCCACAGACCGTATCGATGCGCTCCATCCTCGCCTCACGCAAGTACCGTGAGCAGCAGGAGAAGATGGAGCTCCCCATCGGCATCAGCAAAGACGATCACGAACGAACCGTTCATCTTTGACCTGACGAAGATGCCCCACCTGCTCATCGCAGGGGCTACAGGTCAGGGGAAGAGCGTCGGGCTGAATGCCCTCATCACCTCGCTCCTCTACAGCAAGCGCCCCGAGGAGCTGAAGTTCGTCATGGTCGACCCCAAGATGCTTGAGTTCTCTATCTACGAGGAGATCGAGCGTCACTTCCTCGCCAAGCTCCCCGATGCTGAGCGCGCGATCATCACCGACATGACGAAGGTCGTGGCGACGCTGAACTCCCTCTGTATCGAGATGGACAACCGCTACCGCCTCCTACAGACCGCAGGGCGTGCCGTGCGCAACATCCGTGAGTACAACGAGCAGGGTCCGCTCTGGTGCCCTCAAGCGTATCGACGGACATGAGATCCTCCCCACATCGTGCTCATCGTCGACGAGTTCGCCGACCTGATGATGACCGTAGGCAAGGAGGTCGAGCAGCCCATCGCCCGCCTGGCGCAGAAGGCACGTGCCGCAGGGATCCACATGGTCATCGCGACACAGCGCCCCTCGACAGACGTCATCACGGGTCTTATCAAGGCGAACTTCCCCGCACGTATCGCCTTTCAGGGTCTTCTCTATGGTCGACTCCCGCACCGTCCTCGACTCCCCGGAGCCAACCAGCTCATCGGCCGAGGCGATATGCTCTTCTATCAGGGCAGGATATGATCCGCGTGCAGTGTGCCTTCATGGATACGCCCGAGACCGGGCTATCGTTGAATATATAGCGCAGCAGGAGAGCACTGGCTCCGCCTACGAGCTCTGAATACATCCCCGAAGGAGGATGGCATAAAGGGCTTCAACCCCAACGAGAAGGACAGCCTCTTCGACGAGGTCGCTCGCATGGTCGTACAGACACAGGTGGGCTCGACGTCGAATATCCAGCGTAAGTTCAACATCGGCTACAACCGCGCTGGCCGTCTCATGGACCAGCTCGAGGCGCCGGCATCGTCGGCGTACAGGAGGGCAGCAAGCCCCGCGAGGTCTACATCAAGGACCAAGCGACCCTCGAGCAACTGCTGCAGAAGCTAAGCTAAGCCCAGGGGAATGGGCCGTTTTATCATTGCTTTATAACTTTGAGCTATGATTATGCGACGTATCATCATGACGCTGAGTGCCGCTGCCCTGCTCTGCATGGGAGCCATAGCACAGCACAAGACTACCCCCGCAGCCCCTACTTCTTCCGTCACTCCACAGAGCCTACTTGAGCGTGCTGAGGCCAGCCTCTACCGCACAGGTGCTACCGTGGTGAGACTTCTCACGCAGCTCCAGGACAAGGCTGGACGCAGCGCTGGATCGACGACGGGTAAGATGCACCTCCAGGGTGATGCCTTCCGCCTCGAGTACGGGACGATCACGGCGGTCTACACCGCTGGGACGCTCACCTACTACGATAGCGCCGAGCATACCCCTCACCATATCCAAGCCCTCGCAGGACGAGCTCCTGCAGATCAACCCGCTCTACTTCCTTCGCTCCCGCGCTCAGGGCTTTGCAAGCCAGCTCGAGGGGAAGGTAGGTGCTACTGCTGTCGTGGCCTTCACCCCACAGCAGAAGAGCAATATCTCCCGTGTCGTGACGACCTTCCAGACGAGCAATGGGATCCCCACGCAGCTGGTCTTCACGGCTAAGGACAAGAGCGTCTTGACCGCCCGTGTCGCGAAGGTCAGCCCTCGCACAGCCTATGCCGCGAGCTTCTTCACCCTCTCGGCGAAGAGCTACCCTGGCTGCGAAGTCGTCGACCTCCGCTAAGTAAGCCCACGCCCTCCAAGTAGATACTAAATGGAATTTAAGACCCTCGCCGAGGTAGGCGAGTATACGCAGCTTATGGGACGCGTCTTCACGCTGCCCATGCGCTGGCGGATGTTCTTCCGCTCCGTCATCCAGAGATGTACAGTCTCGGGGTCGGCTCTCTCTGGATCGTCTTCATCATCTCGCTCTTCATCGGTGCGGTGATCACGATCCAGCTGTCGATCAATATGACGAACCCCCTTATCCCACGCTTCACCATCGGCTACTCCACGCGTGAGATCATCGATCCTCGAGTTCTCCTCGACGGTCATGTGCCTCATCTTGTCGGGTAAGGTCGGCTCGAGCGTCGCCTCAGAGCTCGGCACCATGCGCGTCACCGAGCAGATCGACGCGATGGAAATCATGGGGTCAACTCTGCGAACTTCCTTATCCTACCCAAGATCGTAGGCTTCGTGGCCTTCATCCCCGTGCTCTCGGTCTTCTCCATGGTCACGGGTATCGTCGGGGGATACATCGCCTGTGACCTGGCGCTCTCGATGACGCACAAAGACTTCGTCTACGGGCTCCAGCTCTTCTCACGCCCTCCTACGTCGGCTACTCGATCATCAAGTCGGTGGTCTATGCCTTCATCATCTCCTCGGTAGCCTCCTACTACGGCTACTGCGTGAAGGGCGGGGCACTGCAGGTAGGCGCCTCGAGTACGCGCGCCGTCGTCAATAGCAGCGTCCTCATCCTCTTCTGGGACCTCCTGCTCACCAATATCCTCCTCACCTAAGCCCTTCCCGCACTATGATACAAGTCAAGTCGCTCGCTAAGCGCTTCGAGGACAAGGAGGTCATCAAGGGTATCGACGCCACCTTCGAGACGGGGAAGACGAACCTCGTCATCGGCCGAAGCGGTGCTGGTAAGTCCGTCTTCGTGAAGTGTATGATCGGCCTCATCCGCCCCGACCAGGGCGAAGTCCTCTATGACGGCCGTGACCTCATCAAGATGACCAAGCCCGAGCTACTGCGTCTGCGTCGTGAGATGGGGATGCTCTTCCAGGGCTCAGCCCTCTTCGACAGCATGACGGTCGTGGAGATGTCCTCTTCCCTATGGAGATGTTCTCCTCCGACAGCTACGACAAGTCCTACCGCCGTGCGATGGAGCTACTGGAGCGTGTCGGTCTGGCCGAAGCCGCGAAGAAGTATCCCGCCGAGATCAGTGGTGGGATGATGAAGCGTACCGCCATCGCCCGCGCTCTGGCACTCAATCCGAAATACCTCTTCTGCGACGAGCCGAACTCCGGTCTTGACCCCAAGACCTCTACGGTCATCGACCAGCTCATCTACGAGCTCACGCAAGGTACAATATCACGACCATCGTCAATACGCACGACATGAACTCCGTGCGTGCTATCGGCGATAAGATCATATACATCCACAACGGACTGAAGGAATGGGAGGAGTAGTGCCCTACTCTCCTCGCCAGATATGCCCGAGGGCGTCCTTCAGTTCATCAACGCAGGCCGCGTATAGCCTGCCCCTCCCCTTCTGACCAGCATAGTCTCTCCTCAGAAAGATTCGCTCCTGACGCACATCCTACTCGCTGTAGGCACCTCCGTCCCTACTCGTCATCCCTGCTCATCTACGGCCTCGACATCTACACCCGCCACGGGGATACGGTCAAGGTACCCGACCTGCGTGGTAAGACGCTCGCCGAGATGCGCGCATCCTCGATGATGCAGGGCTGAAGTACGAGATCAACGACTCGACGTTCTCCCGCACCGCTATCCCTGGCACCGTCCGCGAGGTCATCCCCCGCACCTGGTAGCGAGGTCAAGCTCAGCCGCATCCTCTTCATCGCTATCAATGGCTTCACCAGCGTCGCCAGACGATCCCTAACTACAAGGATCAGTCGGCCCGTCAGATCCTTGCCCTGCTGAAGGGGCTGGGCTTTGAGTCCGTCGACCAGCGCGTCGTCCCTGGTGGCTACGTCGGCTCTGTCGTGGGCCTGCAGACGGCTGATGGCAAGGTCGTAGAGGCTGGTACGCAGCTGCCTATCGACACGAAGCTCGTCCTCTTGGTCGCAGGTCAGGTCATCGATACGCTGGGTCTCGACCGCTATATCGAAGGATACAGCTAGCCAGGCGATAGCACCGTCGTACGCACGACACCAGCCACACCCGAGAAGAAGGATGACGGAGGCATCAGCAATGACTGGTGGTAATCCGCTGACTGACGAGGAGCTGCTCCTCGATAGCGAAGCCTGGGAAGGCGACGAAGATATCTTCCTCCCCGATGGCACCGCCGAGGTCGAGCGCCTCGACGCCGCTGCCGTCTCCTATCTCCAGCATGCCGATAGCTCACCGCTCTATGAGCACTTCCGTGTCGTAGCTGACAAGGGGCAGGCACCTATGCGCATCGACAAGTATCTGGCTACACGCATGACGGGTAGCAGTCGTAGTCGCATCCAGCAGGCGCTCGATGGGGGCTATGTCTTCGTCGGCGACAAGCCCGTCAAGAGCAACTACCGCATCAAGCCCCTCGACGTCGTCACCCTCCAGCTACGCCGTCCCAAGCATCGAGCTCGGATCATCCCCGAGCCCATACCGCTGGATGTCGTCTACGAAGATGAGGTGCTGATGGTCGTCAACAAGCCTGCAGGGCTCGTCGTCCATCCAGGGCACGGCAACTATACCGGCACGCTGGTCAATGCGCTGGCCTACTACCTGCAGGATGATCCCCTCTATGATCCCGCCGACCCCAACGTCGGTCTCGTCCATCGTATCGACAAGGACACGAGTGGCCTGCTGGTCATTGCCAAGCGTCCCGAAGCGAAGGCACACTTAGCTCGTCAGTTCTTCAACAAGACCACCCGCCGTACCTACCGCGCCCTCGTCTGGGGAAGACTGAAGGAAGCCGAAGGCACGATCATCGGCAACATCGGCCGTGATGAGCGTGACCGCCTGCAGATGGCAGTCTATCCGAGAGGCTCTCCCAGGGTAGCACGCCGTCACGCACTACACGCTCCTCGAAGAGCTGGCCTACGTCAGCTGGGTCGAATGCCGACTCGAGACGGGACGCACGCACCAGATCCGTGCCCACATGCCACATCGGGCACCCGCTCTTCGCTGATGCACGCTATGGTGGCGACAAGATCCTTTGGGGTAACCAGTTCTCACGCTACAAGCAGTTCGTCCAAAACTGCCTCACGCTCTGCCCCGTCAGGCACTCCACGCTAAGACGCTGGGCTTCGTTCATCCCGTGACGGGCGAAGAGATGCTCTTCGACAGTGAGCTTCCCAGCGACCTCCAGCAACTCTTAGAGCGCTGGCGCACCTACGCAGCGCAGGTCGACAACGAATAAGCATAGGGGAAGGCCTCCCCGACATAAGTCCCATACCAATAGGGCGGCACGCATATCTGATGCGTGCCGCCCTCACTATTTTACAGGAGGTGAAGAAGCGATCTCGTGAGCGGGGTGATACCGACCTATATTGAGAGTGCTAGGCATCACACGCCCAGCTCCCCGATATGCCTCTCCGCAGCGATACGCAAGCCCTTCGCCTTATCGCGAGTATTCCTCTTACCCAGCGGAGGGGAAAGCATCATTTTCGTGAAGAAAAAAGCGCCATCCCGTAGTGGTTTTTCCGCATCTATGCACGTAGTCTTAAAGACCAGGCACGTAAATCCAAATATCCACGTACGTAGATATTAGAGCCACGTACGTAGCTCAAAGTGGACGTAGGCGCGTCAACTATAAAATCATAATACCTCCAAAGAGTATTTAATTCTTTTGGAGTGTATTTTCTAAAAAGCACTATAGCTCTGTAATCATAGGTATAACTATAGACTTGTGCCTGTGGTATCTTACTAATTTGCTATTATTTCGTAGCTTCTTTCACTTCTTTTTCGAGGTCTTCTATGCGGTTCTTTAAATCATCTGATAACTTTTGAGCAGAACCTTTTAACTTTTTCAGATTGAACGAAAGTATTACAGATGAAATACCTGTGGAGATAAATGCTAAACCTGTGAATACTACTAATGAGATACCTGTAAAGATAGGATTAGCAATCAAAATGAACGAGAGGATAATACTCAATACGCTCACTATGGCTAAGTTCCCCAATTCAGTACAGCCTGCTTCTTTTTCTTCGAAAGGCAAAAACCAAGTAGCTCAAACGAACGGAATAGCAACGTAAAACCTACTACCAATGGTAATATAAACATTGATAGGGCAGGATACATAAGTAAAAAGATACCCATTATCAATGAAATAAGTCCGCTTACCAAATACCAGCCCCAACCATTAAGATTTTTAGTATTCTGTAGGGGCAAAGAAGGTTTCAATTATCCCCGATACTAAGAACGAAAGACTAAAGAGTATTGAAAGGGTAAGATAAGAATCTTGTGGTGATATAATTACCCCTATACCACAAAGAATGAACAAAATCCCTAATATAAAGGGAATGTACCAGTGTTTTACTGATCTTCTGATGGATTTGAAAAATGCAACATAACTTTATCATTTAAAAAGATAACGACTAACGACGCAAAGATAAGGATATTTTTATTGATTAGCAAAATGAGACCATTGCATAGCCCATCTCCTTACAGCTTCCACCTTCTTGCCTCGGGTGGGATCTTTAGGCTGAGAAGTGGGATCCCTATATCTCCCCCTTGCCCCCTCTCGGGAGGATCATCCTCCCGAGAGGGGGCTTTTCTGGGCTATTGGGTGCTCTGGAGCACAGAAGCCCTAGGCATACCTTCAGATTGTATGCCATAGCCTCCAAGATATTCTGTGTATGCGTTCGCTCAAGCCCTCGGTAGCGACATCGCCCTCCTGAAAACCACCTTCGAATACTCCCGAAGGTGCGCTCTATCAAACAGCGTATTTTGCTGATGCCGTTATTCAGTTCACGTTGTCGCTCTGTAAGCTTCATCCCCTTCTGCGCTTTGAGCATAATCCCATCAATCAAGCCGCGCTCAAGGAGACAAGCCGAGTTCTTCTTACTACAATAACCTTTATCGGCAAGGACACTAACGCCCTGCGTAAGCTCAGCCTTCTCTATCAGCTCGGGCAATACCACCGTATCGGCACAATTGGCTGGCGTGGTAATTATGCTCTCCACCAACCCTTGCCCATCGGTCAGCACGTGCTTTTTGTACCCGTAGCGATAGTGTCTGCCTTTGCGCACCCAACGAGCTTCCGTATCCACCCCTGGTTTGCGACTTTTTAGCTCATACTGATAAGCCTGCTCTTGGGCTTGCTCTTCTTCGGTGCGCAAGTCCTCTCGGTCGTCGGCCACTTTGATGAGGATACTCCCATCGGGAGCGTGCGGGCTATCCACAATGCTCGCATCCACGATAGCCCCTTGGTCAATACGGCTAATCCCGTGCTTCTTGAACTGCTTATTCAGCTCGCGAAGGAGCTTGTCCATAATCCCCAAGCGGGTCAGTTCAGCGCGAAAGCGACAGATGGTGCTGTGGTCTGGAGCTGGAAGGCCCATATCCAAGAGGGGGAATTCGCTGAAGAGGAGGGAGTCGTTGATCCGTTCTTCGACTTCGTAATCACTCAGGCCGTACCAGGTCTGAAGCAGTAGGATCTTGAACATCATCAAGGCATCATAGGCTGGATTTGCCTGTGGCGTTCTGGGTCTTTGTATACTTCTTGTTGAGTAGTGTGCGAATACCTCGCCAGTCAACGCAAGCGCTGATCTGTCGAAGGAACGAGTGCTTCATGCGGTCGCGACGCACCTGCGTATAAACTTGCAGGAAGCTCGGAGCGGATTCGGTTTTGTTTGGTGAGGCATAGCTATACGACTGTTTTGGCTATGAAGATACTAAATGTCAACGGCATACGAAATGGTTAAAATCCTGTACACCTTTGAAATGCCGTGCAATGGTCTCATTTATTCAGCTAAGGCATCGCACGCCAAGCTTCCCGATATACCTCTCCGAAGCGATACACAAGCCCTTCGCCTTATCGCGAGTATTCATCTTATCCAGCGGAGGAAAAAGCATCGTTCTCGTGAAGAAAAAGCACCTTCACGTAGTGGGTTTCATTTATCTATGTACGTAGTCTTAAAGACCAGGCACGTAAATCCAAATATCCACGTACGTAGATTTTAAGACCACGTACGTAGCCCCAACTTATCTACCACTCGTCTGCAACTTTTATCCCTACGCAGAGCAACAACTCTTAGAGGTCACTTCACAAAGCTATATAGCTTTCTGCCATCCTATATGGCTCTACCATGCACCCATATAGCTATATATGGAATCATTGCGCAAGACCACTTCTTCATTACTCGTACCTTCTTCCTTCGCAAATCGGAGGCTTTTGGGCTGAGAAGTTCGAAGGAGGAAAGTGCAAGCTGTGAAGAGATGGCCTTGCGCAATGAGTCTCTTCTATATGCCGATCTACGCGCTCCCAATTCGCTCTGGCGAAGTCCAGCTAAGCGAAGCGAGCACTGTGCGGTCTATTGCCTGCACAGTGCTCGCTTCCATATGCGATCAGAGGGACGCGTAGCTGCTAAAGAGCTCTGCGCTTGTGGCTCGATGGGCGAGGCACTCACACTTTGCCGTACCTTTGCACGCGTGTGGCACCGCATTCATTCGTACAATATTATAGGGTAAGGAAGGGCCCCGCCACAGACCTTCGGCACCCCATACCGCCCCAGCCTACAGGGGAAGACAAACTAATCAAGACTACTCCATTGGAATATCTATTCACCCTCGAGATGAAGGTGCGCGACTACGAGTGCGACCTACAGGGCGTCGTCAACAACGCCAACTACCAGCACTATATGGAGCATACGCGACGCATGAGTTCCTCGAGCCTGGGCGTGAACTCGGCAGAGATGCACGAAGATGGCCTGGATGCCTTCGTCACCAAAGTATCTCATCTCCTATAAGAAGAGCCTGCGCAGTGGCGACCACTACCGCTCGGCACTCCCGCTGTGCTATGCGTGCGCCCAGCTCGTCTTCTATCAGGATATCCTGCACCTCGACGGGAGCCTCGCTGCACGCGGTGAGGTCGAGTGCGTCGTCGTCGACAATGGGCGCCTGACCCGTGGGAGTTCTTCGCTGACCTCCTCCGTGACGTCCTGCCCAAGACGCCCAGTAATCCCTCCTCCTCCCTATCCCCTCAGAGTAAAGCCCCACAAGCGCACTATGGCAAAGAAGATCGCAGAGACCCCGATGATGAAGCAGTGCATGGAGTTCAAGGCTACACCCTGATGCTATCCTGCTCTTCCGTGTCGGTGACTTCTACGAGACCTTCAGCGACGACGCCATAGCTGCCGCCGAGATCCTCGGCATCACGCTCACCAAGCGTGCCAACGGCTCTGCGATGCACGTAGAGCTGGCGGGCTTCCCCACCATGCCCTCGACACCTACCTGCCGAAGCTCGTTCGCGCGGGGCGTCGTGTGGCTATCTGCGACCAGCCTCGAGGATCCCAAGCTGACGAAGAAGCTCGTCAAGCGTGGCATCACGGAGCTCGTCACCCCTGGGGTCGTGCTCGGCGACAATGTCCTGAGAAGCAAGGAGAACAACTATCTGGCTGCCGTCTGGCTCTCCAGCGATGGTGCCCGTGGGGAGCGTCTCCCTGCTGGATATCTCGACGGGCGAATTGTCGTCTCCGAAGGCACCCCGAGCACCTCGAGCTCCTCAGCTCCTACCAGCCCAAGGAGGTACTCGTCGAGCGCACGAGCCGTAGCCTCTTTGACAAGGTCATCGGCTATCGAGGCTTTCATCTTCGAGGTCGAGGACTGGAGCTTGCCGTGGAGAACAACCGCCGCAAGCTCACCGCCCACTTCGGTGTGCAGAGTCTCAAGGGCTTCGGCCTCGAGCAGCGCCCCGCCTCTATCGCAGCTGCTGGGGCCATCCTCAACTACCTCGAGGCTGACGAGCCACCACGAGATCGGGCACATCACCACCCTTCGGAGTATCGACCGCCTGAGCTACATGCGTCTCGATAGCTTCACCTTCCGCAGTCTGGAGATCCTCTCTCCGATGAACCGCGAGGAGGGCAAGAGCCTCCTCGACATCATCGACCACACCCAGACGGCTATGGGCGGACGCCTGCTCCGCCACTGGCTGTCCTTCCCCTCATCGACCTCACCGAGATCCACCGCCGCCAGTCGGTCGTGACGGATCTCGTACGTGCGACCGACCTGCGCCGCACGACCAGCGAGCTACTCATCGGCATCGGGGACCTCGAGCGTATGGCATCGAAGGCCGTCGTCGGGCGTATCTCCCCTCGTGAGGTACGTCAGCTGGCTACCTCCCTCGGCCAAGTCGAGCAGATCGGCTCACTCCTAGCCTCCAGCGACTCGGTCGAGCTGCAGAAGATAGCCAGCCGCCTGCAGCCTATGGGCGAGCTCATCTCCGACATCGAGCACACGCTGACCGAAGAGCCACCCGCCGCTCTCGGTCGTGGCATCACCATCGCCCCAGGAGTGAATAGCGAGCTGGATGAGCTCCGTCGCCTCTCCTCCCACGGCAAAAGGAATACCTCCTGAGCTCCAGCGCCGCGAGAGTGAGCGCACGGGCATCCCCTCCCTCAAGGTCTCCTATAATAATGTCTTCGGCTACTACATCGAGGTGCGCTCCACCCACAATGATAAGGCACCCGAAGACTGGACACTGAGCAGACGCTCGCCAACGCCGAGCGCTACATCTTCCCCGAGCTCAAGGAGTACGAGGAGAAGATCCTCGGCGCCGAAGAGCGTATCGCCAGCCTCGAAGGGCGTCTCTATAGCGAGCTCCTTGTGCGCCTCTCGCGCTTCGTCCGCCCACTGCAGCAGGATGCCCGCGTCATCGCTGAGCTGGACTGCCTCAGTTCGCTCGCCGAAGTGGCCGTCACGGAGCGCTACGCCTGCCCCGTCGTCGATGATGGCTTCGTCATCGACATCCGTGCTGGGCGCCACCCCGTCATCGAGAAGCAGCTCCCCTTCGGGCAGAGCTACGTGCCGAATGACGTACACCTCGACAATGAGGAGACGCAGATCATGGTCATCACCGGGCCGAACATGAGCGGTAAGTCCGCCCTCCTTCGTCAGACCGCCCTCATCGTGCTCTTGGCGCAGATCGGCTCTTTCGTCCCTGCCGAAGCCGCCCACCTCGGGCTCACCGATGGCATCTTTACCCGTGTCGGAGCCTCGGACAATATCTCCCGTGGCGAATCGACCTTCATGGTCGAGATGCAGGAAGCCTCCAGCATCCTCAACGCCCTCACGCCCCGCTCCCTCGTCCTCTTCGACGAGCTGGGCCGTACCAGCACCTACGATGGTATCTCTATCGCTTGGGCCATCATCGAGTACCTGCACGACAATCCCCACGGGCGCTCCAAGACCCTCTTCGCTACGCACTACCACGAGCTCCAATGACCCGCGAGGGGCGTCTCGAGCGCGTGAAGAACTACAACGTCTCCGCCCGCGAGATCGACGGGCGCATGCTCTTCCTGCGTAAGCTCGTCCGCGGGGGAGCGAGCACAGCTTCGGTATCCAGGTCGCACGCCTCGGCGGTATGCCACGTAGCATCACCGACCGCGCTACCGACATCCCTCGGCCAGCTCGAGTCCGCTCACATCCACGAAGTCACGGGCCTCAGCGCTGAGGTCAACGTCAGCCGAGCCGCCACACCCAGCGTCACAGAGCCCAGTAGCAATATCACGGGTGGCGTGCAGATGAGCTTCTTCCAGCCTGACGACCCCGTCCTCTCCGACATCCGCGAGCGCCTCGCTGATGGTGGACATCAACAGCCTCACGCCGCGAAGCCCCGAATGAGCTCAGCGAGATCCAGCGCCTGCTGAAGACTCCTTTAGTGATTTTTACCGCGCATAATCCGTACTATAATAGAAAGTGCCTTGTCTATGCGAGTTTCTCTCTAAGACAAGGCACTCTTTACATATAAAGGGGAAAGCAGTGAGACTCGTAAAATAATCGGAAATATATACCACCACACACAGCCATACGTTGATATAGTGAGAGCAGGTCACTTAGGTCTGCGCTCAAGATGGGATAGTATTGATCACATTGCGTATGGACAAAAGCCCTGCTTGTTAGAGCGAAGCAGATATCACTCACACACACACCTTCCACTTGCGTGACCGCTCGTAGCGGTGACCTCCCCACCCCGAGCTTGGCGTGAGCGACCTCCCTTCTATGTCTCCGAGCCATTGTAAGCGACCGAAGGTATAGCAAGTCCCCCTCACTCCCTGATTCAAGTCTCTCGCATGGTCAAGCAGCTATCTGTACCCTCATGCTTCCCCTTCACTTTTCGGTAGCTCATCTGACTCATCCCTGCGTCTCCTCGGAGGAACATCTCTCTGGATGACGAGCGTAGCAGCGCCCAGTCCTCTCCACTATCCCACTTAGATATAGAGCAGAAGACGTATATCGTCCTGCATATATCCAATCTTATTTTTCACGATGAACCACTTATCAGATTACCTCTGCCCCTAAAGCTGAGTTCTTTGAGATCAGAGGCACAGTGAGCCTCCTCATCCAGTTCTCAGGAGACGCTGACTTTGAAGATTTCGAAGAAGGAGAAGCTATCTAAGTCAGATCCAAGTATATTGTTTCAAATATCTCACCCTACAATGAATCGTATTTTCGCTCAGGACTCTTCCTTGCTGCCCTGCTCTATCGTGTAGCAAGCTCCTGCAGTCAAGAACAGTGATGCCCCCATGATCCCGATCACGAGGACCACACGTAGAAGTGCCTGTCTCCGTTGCACTCGAGAGCTCGCTCCTCACCTATGATGCCAAGACTGCTGGAAGACCCCAGCCTCAGGACGCTGCCTGGACTGGGATCCCGCAACTCTGAGGTGACCTACAACATCCAAGACTCCTCCAAGGACATCCTCGAGACGAAGCTCAGGACTCTGGCATAGAGCAAGATCGCTCAAGTACAACAAGACGCTCACCGTCACGAACCACCCTCCCCGTGATCTCCTGATGATCTACAAGGTAGAGGCTCCTGGTAAGCAGACAAAGTTCACCTACGAGAAGGCTAGCTGGAACTACAACACGCGCAAGCGAGCCTATGAGCTGGTCGCCACGTTCAACATCAACATGCCCGTAGGCATCAGCGAAGAGGACATCAAGAATAATCAGGCTTTCACCTCGGTGCTCATCATCGCTGGGGCAGATACTTTGACCCCAAACCGCACCTGAAGGTATGGCTTCGCCAAGGCTGCTTCGACCGACGTCACGAAGACACGTCAGGCCGTCGGAGCTGGTGGCATCGCTAACGAGGTCGACCTCCCTGTCCCCTACGCATCTGGCTGGGTCCCTTGAGCTACAACCGCACGGAGAACTCAGCGCGTCTTCGCGCCCCAGCGGTGTCATTGAGTCTCAAGCCTCAGGGTGTCCGCTGACGACGACCATCCGTAATAACAGCGAGCAGGGACGTGCAGGTACAGCGGATTCACCTCCGCTCGAATGCCCTGCAGTTCGATGGTGAGATCGACCTCTCCCAGGCCACTCTCCGTCGCTCCAATGGGATAGACGCCTCGGGCTTCAGCGTCCAGGACTACTTCATCAACACAGGGAATAGTGGGATCTCCAACGCGATGTGAGTCGCGACTACACCCCTTCTATGAAGAAGAGCTACACCTACGACGGTGACCGCGCTCTCGTCAGAAAAGGGGTGGTGCTACTCTCCACTGACGTCATCGTCTCTCAGGCTATGCTCTGTCAAGGGGATCGAGACGGCGACCGACTACACTCGAGCGCATCGGGAACACCTATCGCTCCTGCTATAGGCTATGCCCAGACGCACGTCTCATGTCAATGGCGCAAAGGCCACTACTGCGAAGAAATCACAGCTCTCCAACCACACCATCGCCCTCAGTCATGGGTACCGACAAGGCGCTTAAGCTCGGCGAGGCCTACTACGGTCAACTGGAGTTCTCACACGCAGCCCTGAGCAGACTCTGGGCTACCTGCTCAAGGAATACCTCGAGTTAATCCCCGACACGGAGTGGGTCGATGACAACTCGAAGAACCTCGACATCCCCCTCATATCAGATAAGCGAATCACGCAGTACGGCCTCCAGAATGGCGCGTAGTACCGATCAGGGCTTCGTGAGGTCCTCCACAGCCCTGGATGGAGCTACTGAGCCTCTGCTCTCCGATGGAGTCTTGACAACACGACTAACGATCGCTTCGCCCATGACTCAGGTAGAATCAGGTGTCGCTATCGTGCGTGAGGTCGGCTCCCCTACGCGAAAGACGAATGCAGAGCCCACGACCTTCGGCTACCGCAACTTCGTCACGACCGATGCTATCGACTGTGCACACGGATCAGGGTGAAGGTCTCTCTACGCCTACCGCTTCGGCCTATCGCGAACTCAACTCCTTCGGCAACTCTGCGCGCAGCTCCCTACCAGTGCCTCATCGCTTCACGCGCGCCCCAACAAAGGCCTATCGGATCAGACACTCAGGACAATCGCACATCAAGTACATCGATATCGAGGTCCGTCTATCTCGGGAAGTGCTTCGTCGGAAACCCCTACGACACGCCTATCCCCACGGGCAAGTACGACGAGAGCAACAGGGCTCCTCCGTGCGGCTGTCGATACAGAGCTCTGGGATGCCATGAGTATCCAACCTCCAGAGGGACTCACATCACCCGTACGCTGGCCCAGCTGGTCTGTACTAAAGGATATCAAGGTGAGGATGAAGTGTAGCTCAATGACCTCGCGCGTCGCAGCACCTTCGACGTCGACCGTATCAGAACTTCCACTGGGGTATGACCACAGAGAAGCGCGAACTACATCACCGACCCTGCTCACCCTGAGATTAGTGGCGTCGTGAACGACAATGCATAGCTCGTCGAGAAGTTCAACACGACAGACGACCTTCTTCTACCGCCGTGGCTTCGCCTGATGGCGGTGTCAACGGGGATATCTTTACCGCTATGGTCATGGGTGTGAGCGGGACAGCCTACTACCAGTGTGCGGTGCCATCTCACGACTTCACGCAGAAGGCATGGAACCTACCCTGCAGGCACTGCGTCTCTTCTCTACCACCTATCAGGGGTGTGCAGGATACGCCTCGTCACCTGACGACGAATGACCCGAACTAACGGGTATCTGTCGCCACATTGACGACAGAGGCTTCGCCCCAGATCCGTCTCGACGAGATGGATCTGGGGCGCTTTTGTATGCGGTAAAGAGAGCAGCTCTTTTAGTTCAGAGCGAAGAGATCGTTCAGCGTCTGCGATCGTGGGATGCGCGAAATATCTGTGTGCGCAGAGCTTTCGCTGGGATCTGATGATCCATCGCCAGCTTCAGCAGGTTGATCAGCTCGTGTGCCTCTGGGCAGAAGAGCGTAGCGCCGAGGATGAGGCCCGTCTCGGTATCGACGATAGCCTTCAGCAAGCCCGTGCGGTCTCGCCAGGACCTTCGCCTTAGGGATAGCTACGGTCTGCAGTCGCTTGACTTCATGAAAGGCGACCCTGAGGCGGCAGCCATCGTCTCCGTCATCCCTGACCTGTGCGAGCGTAGGCGTGAGTGAAGACGCTGGTAGCAGTAGCAGCGGTCGCTTCGTCGTACGCTTCCCTTCGCCTAAGATCTGATCTCGGACGATGCGGTAGTCATCCAGCGAGACATAGGTGAACTGCGGACTGCGCGCCACATCGCCCATCGCCCAGATATTTGGTGCAGCACGTAGATACTCATCCGTCTGGATAAAGCCACGAGAAGTCAGCTGGACGCCAGCGGCCTCGAGATGCAGCGCCTCTACGTTTGGGACGACGGCCGATAGCCACCTAGGACAGCTCTGCCGCATCACTCCCCTGCGACGTCACTACGGTGACGGCATCTTCGCAGGACAAAGCGCTTCGTCTCGGCTTGGAGGACGACCTTGATACCTCGGTCGGCGAGCATCGCCAGCATCGCCTCGGCGACGTCACGATCTTCACGAGCGAGGAAGGTATCCCCCTGCTCAAGGATCGTCACCTCAGTCCCGAAAGCAGCATACATACCAGGCGAACTCCAGCGAGATATAGCCACCACCTACGATGACCAGCCGCGGGAGCGAATCGAGCTGCAGCAGGCCCGTGCTATCATGGATACGCTTGTCGTCAGCTCCTCAAGAGCCAAGGGCGTCGCTGGACGCGCTCCGGTATTGATATAGATGCGCTCTGCCCGATCTGACAAGCACCGTCCTCTGTAGACACTTCGACCACATCCGGAGAGAAAGCGCGCCGTCACCCGTCAGGATCTCTACGCCAGGGATCGTAGCCAGCTTATTATAGTTGGCAGCTCTGAGGGCGGAGGTCAGCTGTTCACGGCGCTGCATCGCAGCCTGGAAGGCAGCCGACTTATCCGTCAGGCGAGCACTCTTCTCACCCTCGACCAGCAGGAGCTTGGAGGGGATACAGCCAATGTTGATACAAGTACCGCCATACATCGCAGCGCTTTTGCTCTACGAGGATCACGGACTCACCGTGCTTCGCCAGGTCAGCTGCCAAGGTCTTGCCAGCCTTCCCGAAGCCGATGATCAGATGAGAGATGGATCGTGTTGTCATCTTCTAATGAGTTTATAAGTTGTTTGCTATACAACACTTCGGGATAGCAAATGGCTCATTTACGATGCGGAATAGAGTGGCGCACGCCCATCTCCCCGATATGACCTCTCCAGTGATACCAAGCCCTCTCGCCTCATCGCGAGTATTCCTCTTATTCCAGTGGAGGAAAAGCATCCTTCTCGTGAAGGAAAGCATCTTCACGTAGTAGCTTTCCGCATCTATGCACGTAGTCTTAAAGACCAGGCACGTAAAGTCCAAATATCCACGTAGCGTAGATATAGTGAGCCACGCGCAGTGCCCCAAACTTATCTGCCACTCGTCCACGACTTTTATCCCTGCTGCGGAGCAAGAACTCCTAATATAGGGTCACTTGCCAAGCTGTATAGCCTTCGCCATCCCATAGCTCCACCCGTGCACATACCCCTATCATAGATGGGACCATTGCTTAATGTCTCAGAGTGGTTCGTTCGGAGAGTTTGTATGTGACTTTTGCACCACGATCCGTGCGTCGTCTGACGCTTCCGCACCTGTGCAAAGCCCACTGGACGAAGAAGACGAGCTGACGACGGCGGTATTTTATTTCACTATTTCCTCAAGTACAAGTATGTATTTAGATTCAGCTAAGAGAGGCTGACTCTTCGAAAAAGTATGAGCTAAGTCACGCTACGGACACGGGTAGCCCTGAAAGCCAGATTGCCCTCTTCACCTTCCTGCTACCGCCCGCCTGACGGGTCACCTGCAGCAGAACAAGAAGGACTACAGCACTCAGCGCGCACTCAGATGATCATCGGTGCCGCCGTCGCATGCCTCGACTACCTCAGAAGATCGACATCGAGCGTTACCGTGCTATCATCAAGGAACTCGCATCCGTCGCTAAGTGAAGACCTCGCTCCTCGTGGAGCGATCCTTCTGAAAAGAGCTCCGCCCCAGACCAGTCTCTACGACAGGGTCTGGGGGCGGAGCCTTTCATCTATCTATAAGGGTGAAGATGCCCTGCTGCTGTGAGGGACTTACTCCGCACGGGGCTGCCCAAAGGGCTTCTTACGGAGCGTGTCGGTGAAGGTGGGAGTCGAGATGCAGGAGGCAAAGGCTGATTGACCGACTTACGGATGGTGATCTTCGCACCACAAGGCAGGATCTTCGTCTGCCCATCCAGCACGATGAGGGAAGGTATTGTTGCGCGCCGAGACCGTGAGAGCTCGCATCGTCTCGTCCTCGGGATGACCAGGCGCATCGTCAGCTGAGTGAGGTGCAATAGGCGTGATGAGCACTGCGCGAACCTGCGGTCATCAGCGGGCCATAAGCGCGAGCGTGAATAGGCCATGTAGACGCCGGAGGGTTGATGAGATCACAGTCCGTCACACTCGTAGCTGGCTAAAAGCTCCCTGTCATCAACAGAGTCGCGTGCGAGCGTGATCATCGAGCCCGTCTCACGCTTGAGGGCGCACATCATTGAGCGCCTCGCCAGTGCGCACCATCGACCTCCACAGAGAGAAGCATACGGCGCTCCGTCGTGCAAGCGCCATCAAAGAGTCGCGACAAGAGGGGCGCGCTCCTGAACACTGCGATCCGTGAGGAAGCCCAGTCGCCCCATATTGAGTCCCAAGACGGGAGTGCCCTTCGGCAAAGACCCTACGAGGCGGCACAGCAGCGTACCATCCAGGCTGATGACAGAAGTCCATCTATCCGGCACTGTAGTCTGGTGGTATGCACTACCCGCTATCGTGGGGTTGCAGATCGAAGTCAGAGGTCGGCGTGCGGTGGAGCTACGGTCACACCACAAGCTCACATCAGGCCTATCAAGAAGGTGAAGGAGCTCGGCAAAAGATGAGCGGCATGAGCCGCAAGGTGATGAGGCGATGAGCGCTATCTTATACATAGGGTGGTTGAAGAAGCGTTAAGTTATTGTAGGTGGGTCAACAACTTAGCACTTTGTATGTTCGGGACTCTTTCGCCCCGTCTACAAATAGTATAAAAAGTTCGACGTATGACTCAACTAAAGCGTCAGTAAATAAGATAGCTACCCTGCGCAATGCTCGTGGCGCAATGTCCCTGACCCTCATCCAGGTCGCGCTGGACTGTGAGCGCTTCGAGCACTGAGGGTATCACTCGTCCACCCACGCCCTGACGAGCGCCATCCGCTATCAGGATGTGCGTGACCTCGAGCGAGTGGTCACGACGGGAGTTCAACATCGAGGGAACCCCATCCCCTCCTGGATCTCGTCGAAGGTACGCCCCCATCAGGTGACCTGGTGCCCGATGCCCCGATGCTCTGACGAGTAATGCGGGCTGGGACGCTCGCCTCATCACCGCGACTTCTCTCACGGAGATCCTCGGCCGCTCACACGGTTAGGGATACCCGCACCTCGATCTTTGTCGGCATGGATCTCAAGAACCTGATGCAGCTGCCGCGCCTTGGCACCGATCGTGCCGAGCTCTACCTGACCCTCGCCTCGGACCATCCATGCAGATCGCAAGCTGTAGCCCCTTCGTCCAGGCTGCTGAGCACTCGCTCCCTCGGGCTGGCGCTCAATGCTAGGCGGCACGACCCAGTCTGGAGAATCTCTGTCTTCTCGAGTCCATCCCTTCCTCTCCGAGGTCTCCATCGGGACGTGCACTCATCTCCGATGCCTCACCTCGGCCCGAGGGAGACCATCCGCCGCTACCGCGCTTGTCTCGCGGGTAGGGCAGCGCCGTCCCATAGCAACCATCCTTTCGACATTTATATCGACTACAATTCACGTGGATACAGCCGCAACAGCCCTCTCTGGCTCAGACTCTCGATGACGGGCTACTCAGGCCTCTCTCTATCCTCAGACCTGGCTACCAAGGGTGGCTGGATCGTGATCGTCCTGCTCGTGCTCTCGCTCCCGGCTCTCACATCTTCATCGAAAGTACCTCCAGCTCCGTGCTGCTGGTCGCGAAGACAAGTGCTCGTAGAGCGCATCAGTGACTATGTCCTCGAAGGCAAGACGCCTCTGCGATCAAGCTCTGTGAGGACACCAGCTACCCCTATGCTCGATGCCTGATCCTGCAAGGGTCTTCACCCGTATCGGCCGCCCCGATGTCTGACGTCCTCGTGATCGTCGAATGCAGGTAACATCGAGATCGGCCGTCTGGAGAAGGGCTTCTATCCTCGCTACCATCGCTGCGATGCTCCTATGATCAGCTTCCTCGGTACGGTCACCGGTGCGGTACGTGCTCTTCGATATGGCCATACCTGGCTCAGGGTCGGCGTCGACGATAGCGCTCCTCTCGGGCGGTATCTAGCGAGCGCCGTGACCACTGTCGGTGGTCTTGTCGTCGGTATCGTGGCGCTCTTCGCTTACCCAACTACCTCGTCGCTGAGGCTTGACAAGGTCGGTGGTAGATGGAGACCAAGACGATGGAGTTCATGGGCGTGCTCAACGAGGTGCACTAAAGCCCTGAGCTGTAGCCCATCTCACACTTACCCACGAACGCATGGCACTCAAGCGTAAGATAAGTCGCAGACACCTTCAGCGTGGCCTCGACGACGGACGTCATTTCCCTCCTGCTGATCTTCTTCCGCGTGACCAGCACGATCATCGTAGCCCAATACGACTCAGGTCACCCTCCCTCCGCTCCGCCCTCGGTCAGCTCCCGAGACGCCCTCCGCACGCGTCACGCTGACTCCCCGACCTCATTGTTATCTTCGATCGACCATGGCACCCTTACGAACTTACTCGTGATCGCCTCAAAGGAGCAGCTGGGTATCTTCGCCGCAGAGCACCCCTGAGTGCCTTCGTCTCCGTGCACAGGCCGATGAGACCGTGCCCTCAAAGGAGGTCGTCGCCGTCATCAACGCGCTGCGTCAGGCTTCCTCAAGGTCCCATGCTACGCGTGCCGAGAGCGAGCCAGTCCATAAGCCTCGTGCCCGCAGACCGATCCCGCACGCCCCACGCCGTAGAGCCGTCGCCGCCCTGAGTGACTGGGGCTGCCACGTCCTCCTCCTCCTACTCTGGGTCCTCAAGCTCAGTAGTGACCGCCCTGCCCTGGCCAGACAGAGGTGCTCATCGCGGTCAGATGGGCAGCGTGGCCTCTGCGGCGAGGGCCATCGAGCCAGGAGGACACCCGACGTCACTGAGCCTGCCCTGCTGCAGCCGCACCTCCAAGGTCGCTACCCCTACTCCTCCCACGCCACCTGCGCCACAGCCCAAGGCGCAGCGCCCCACTCGTACGCGCTGAGGCTGGTCAGCCCCTCACAGACTCAGCAGCATGAGCAGAGCTCTGCAGGTAGAGGCTGCCCGGCGTGCTGAGGCCAGAGCGTCAAGCAAAGCTGCGGAGGCTGCCAGCGAGCTGCTGAAGCTCTGCCGCCTCCCGTCGTGCCCAAAAGCCAGCAGATGGGCAACTCCGTAGCGGGTTGCCTCTCGGCAAGCAGGCTGGGCAAGCTGGCAGCCACGTACAGCTGCCCGGGCTCCAGGCAATCAGGGGATCCCAACGGAAGCCCTCAGCTATGCACTCTCTGGACGTAAGATCATCAGCAATGGCGACCTCGTCGCCCTCACACGTACAGCGTGCCGTCGAGGCAACGTGCGTGTGCGCATCGTCGTCGATGGCAATGGCTCTGTGATCCGCTACCATCGCTCCAGGGACCAACATCGCTGATCCTCCGTCCGTGCCGCTGCGCCTGAGGCGGCACGTGAGACGCGCTTCAATGCCGTGCCTGGCTCTGACGAGCAAGATGCAGTATCACCTACCACTTCAAGATCCGCGCTCAAGGCCGGCTGCTACCTTGCTATACCAAGTTATCCATATGTCTAAGAACGTGTACGTCTTCCTCGCCGAAGGCTTTGAAGAAGTCGAGGCCATCGGGACGATTGACCTCCTCCGCCGTGCAGGCCTGCTCTTTACGCATATCATGGCGGTTGGCCTCGAGCCCAACGTCACGGGGCATCGTGGTATCGCCATCCGTGCCGACCTCTCCATCAGCGAGAGTCTACAGCGATGACCGTCTGCGCTCGTCCTCCCGGTGGACTCTCCTGGTGCACGAACCTTGACGCTTCACAGCGCCTGCACCAGCTCATCCGCGAAGCTCACCCAAGATGGCAAGCCTCCTGCGCTATCTGTGCTCGCACCTCCGTCTTCGGTGGTGCTGACCTCCTCGAGGGGAAGGAAGCTATCGCCTACCCAGGCTTTGAGAAGAACCTGAAGGGTGCTAAAGTCTCCCGAGCCCCGTCGTCAGAGCAGGCACATCATCGGCTAAGTCCGCGGGCTATACCCTCTCGACTTCAGCTCTCCGGATCATCACCGCTCTCGCAGGAGAAGAGAAGGCCAAGTGGCCTGCGGGTATCATCTACACGCACTCACTAAGTCGCCCCTTACAGCAGCAAAGCGCTACCTCACTCGGGAGGTAGCTGCCTTTGTAGCAAATAGCCTGAGGCTATAGAGACTCCTACTAGAAACCACCCACCAGCTCCACGACGAATCTTTATCCTCTGCAGTGGAGGATGCATAGACAGTACTGATACGCCTATATCTTGGTACGTAGTCTTTAGAGGCTACGCACGGAGATCAGCTATAAGCTACGCACGTGGATGATAAATCTGCGTGCGTGGATATCAGTCTATCCCTATTGGTGCGAAGGATAAACTCGCATGTCCTCGGGAAGAATCGCTATTGAGAGTCAAGATAACCCAGAAACGAGCGCGCCTCCTCCCACCATGGTGTTGAGAGAAGCTACGTGCACATATGTCGCTCGCGATACCCCCTTCGCCGAGGGCATAAGCAGGGCAGACGCAGAGACCTACGAGAGATCCCTGCGCCTCACTCATACAAACAAACCGCAGCTTGCCTATAAACTTTGAGCCAACTGTAACCCAGAGAGGATTTCCTCCAGAGTGGGTCGTGCCATATCATCGTAGGGCTCAGTACTAGCGCAGGCAGAGCCCTGCACTCCGCACCCTCAACCATTGGTATCATACTCGATAGCCGGGCACGCAGTGCTACGAGCTGGTGGTAGAGGTATTCCCACCGAAAGTGGATAGCACTTGATGCGGCATTCGACGGAGCGAAGAAGTAGTCTACGCCTGCAGCCGAGGGCCAGACGATGCTCACCGCCGATGCCGTAGCTGATCTCACCACCAGCACCCGCATAGGCGGCATAGGTCCGAGCTACTCTGGCGCTCTGCTTGTACTTCGCACCGAGGTTATCGACCTTCGCACCGAGATGAAATTCATCCCCTGTAGCGGATGGCTCTTCGCCACTGCGGAGGAAGACGCCCCACCGAAGACCATCGTCGAGGCGGCATGCGCCCTGGTCGGTGTGGAGCGAGCCCCTTGAGCGTAGGCTGAGAAGACGCCCATACGGATAGCGTAGCCGAGGTCGACGGTGTGAGTCGAAGAGCTGGCGCGTCTTCTTCTTAGCGTTCTCATTCTGGTCGATCGGCGCTACATACCGGATAGCGGGAAGCCGCCGAAGAAGGCGATGACGTCCGACGCAGATGCCGAGCGAAGCGTTGTAGAGGTTATTCGTGCAGTCGAAGCCTCGACCTTGCCGGGAGGGCATGAAGACCGCCACCGAGAGAGGACCGTCTCGCCGTAGAGGAGCGAGTGGGGTTGGTGTAGAGATGAGATGACATCGCTCTCACCATGGTGGTTCCCCGAGGGCTGCTGCGTCTGCGCGCTCTGGGCATACTCCGAGGATAGGCGGGCACGTGTCCCCTTGATCTTCTGGGCCTGCAGTGTGAGGTAGGCGCGAGGCCAGCTAGGAGCAGCAGGATAGATGCTTGAGTAGTTTCAGTGGGTAGGATGCGTTGCTTGTCGACAAAAGCCTTAGTGGCCACCCCTGAGCGGACTGCACGGAGCGTGTGGGCGCCTGGGGCGAGGTTCTTGACGAGGAGCTTACTCACCGATCCCAGCGACGGTGTGGTCACGGTCAAGAGCCTTGGACACCGGAGAGGGAGAGATCTGGATGCTGGCGCGCTGGATGGCGGATTCAGCACGATGTTCAGCTCCGTCGTAGCGGGGATAGAGATGAGACTGAGTAGACGGGCTCAGAGGCATCCTGACGACACGTACAGGGATAGACGTCTGCACGGGCGTGCTGATGCCCATCGGAGGCCTCTACCTGGACCCGGAGTCGTACCCGTCTTCAGACTCACGGATCGTGAGCTTACCATCTTCAGCGATAGCAGCCGAAGCGATAGAGCCATCAGCGACGCTGGCCTTGTAGGTACGGTCACGCCATCACTCTTCCTCGAGGAAGGTGCTACCACCATCGTGACTGGCCCATCCTCGACGACGTGGGTTTGCCGAGGGAGGCGATGAGCGTGAGCCTTGTAGGTGGTGAACTTCGAGGGAATCGTGAGCTCGGTCTTTGCCCCGAGGACGTCGGTAGCGGTGACCTTGATCCCGTGATTGCCCACCAGGAGCTGCAGAGCGCAGAGAGAAGATGACCTTATCACCGCTGATCTCGATAGCTCACCCCACGGGTTTCGCCATAGCGACGTTGATGCTGACCTTCTGCTGGTCAGATCGGGAGAAGGTGACGGAGAAAGAGGTTTCCTTCGTGAGCAGGAGACGCGGATCTTCTTGTCGGTAGAGACGTCCGAACAGGAGGATGATTATTCTCTTCGTCTTGAACTGACCCATCGTCAGGCTGACTTGAGTCCCCAGCGGGTCATGCTTCGATAGCGATATGATAGAGTATTCTCCGTCAGAGCACTCAGCGGGAGTGAACATCTTCGTGCCAGCAGCATAGCCCGTGGCATTGATCTTGGCATAGTGGGCATCCTTAGCGTTAGCATCGGTGATCTCCTTTTCGGAGAGGTAGACGTTGTATTCATCGGTGTACGTCGTCTTCGTCGCTGACAGCAGCGAGAGATGTTGGCCGTGACGAAGGAGACTTCGTCGACATTGGATCTGAGAGACCTTAGCAGAGCCTTACCCTTATTTTCAGCGAAGACGCGCGGAAGCATCGATATAGCCACGCCCCCATACGACCTGGGAAGCCCGTGAGTGCGTCGATATTCTGAGCCTTCAGAGCACCGACGCTGCTGACACTCGACATTCGTGAGCCCTGGCGGCCGAGAGTGCGAGACGATAAGGGCGGCGATACCAGAATCGTGGAGGACAAAGCCATCGAGGCACCCTGCATATAGCCGTAGTCCTTACCCAGCAATCTTCTTGAGAGCGTGACTGAGGACTTCACCTGAGGATGAGTGAGCGTCACCACCAGGAGCGAGTGATATCGACCCAGTCCCCACGGTTAGAGTAGGTAGGCAGACTTCCGGTCAGGAGCCATCGACCGACGGCCACGACAGAGGATAAGCCCGGGAAGGAGCGGTGTAGTCCAGCCCATCATCACCAGCAGCGAAGATGACTACCCCACCCCTTCATAGGCGCAGTTGCAGCTGAGTTCCCATCACTTGTCGCATCGGCGTACTTGATGAAGTAGTCGATAGCGCCTTCGGCCTGAGGGATAGCGGTGATGTTGGCATGTAGAGTAGCCCCAGAGAGTTCTGGCTGATGACAGCACCGTTATTGGCACTGTAGACGATAGCGTTGGCGCTGTTGCCGCCTTCACGTTCGCCCCCGAAGATCTGACAGCTCATCAGGCGAGCCCCAGAGCCTTCGGGTACTCATCACCCCAGCGATACCAGCGACGCCATTGCCGTTGTTAAAGTTGCGGGCTGCGGTGACTGTACCTGCGACGTGGTACCGTGGGACCATCGTCGTCGGGTAGAATCTTACCATTGTTGATGGATGAAGTTGAGCCGTTGATATCGTCGATGAAGCCGTTGCCATCATCGTCGACACCTTCCTGACCATTGAGCTCCTTCTGATTGACGAAGAGGTTGTCGCTCTGAGGTCTGATAGGTGACATCATGCCACCGTCGGTGATAGCGACGATGACGTTAGGCTTACCTGCTTTCCTTTTCCCAAGCCTTGAAGAGGCCGATGTCAGCACCAGCGACGCTGCGAGGAAGCGGCCCGGTATTGTTAGTAGTGCCATTGGTCGCCGAGCATAGGGTCATCGAAGGGGAGCTGCGGGAGCATCGCTTCTACGAGGAGCATCGATACATAGCCTGCTCGTA
>BNJU01002303.1_pt1 | contig 64201 bp, 72 predicted proteins | sample 8539281 | NCBI WGS metagenome assembly BNJU01 (sample SAMD00202456, study PRJDB9452) | human saliva metagenome | isolation source: human saliva | place: Japan
AGCTGTTTTACTGTGAAACAGATATGATCCAGTGCGGCTCAACGTGTCCTACGCCGTCTTTTACCCTGGACCAATTAAACGCTATCCACGATCAAAAAGCCCCGCTAACTGGCGGGGCTTTGAATCATACGCAAATGTGAACTCCAGATGAGAAAAACTATCCTTACTCTTCCTCAAGAGCAGCAGCAATCTCGTCGGTGATGTTCATGGTGCTGTAGACGTTCTGAACGTCATCGAGCTCGTCGAGCTTATCGATAAGACGCTGAACCTTCTTTGCATCAGAAACAGAGACGTCAGTTGGAGTGGTTGGAACCATAGTAAGCTCGGAACCCTTGACCTCAATGCCCTGAGCCTCGAGGCCCTTCTGGACATCCTGCATCTTGTCGTATGCAGTCCAAACAATCCACTGATCGCCAGCGTCCTCGTAATCGTTTCCGCCAGCCTCGGCAACTGCCATCATGAACTCGTCCTCGTCGACAGCGTTCTCGCGGTCAGCAACCTTCTTCTCCTCGGAGACAATAACCTTGTCAACTGCGATGGAGCCCTTGCGCTCAAACTGGAACGCAACGGAACCAGCGGTACCAAGATTGCCACCAGAGTGGGTAAATGCGGAACGAACGTCTGCTGCGGTACGGTTCTTGTTGTCAGTCAGGCAGTCAACGTAAACTGCGACACCTGCAGGACCGTATCCCTCGTAAACGATCTCCTCGTAAATGGCAGCATCAGCACCAGCGCCAAATGCCTTATCGATAGCGGCCTGAATCTTTGCGTTAGGCATGGAGACCATGCGAGCACGGGCAACAGCGGCAGACAAGCTAGCGTTGTTGTCCGGATTTGGGTCGCCACCCATCTTTGCGGCAACAGTAATGTTGCGGGAAAGCTTAGAGAACAGCGAGGAACGCTTAGCGTCGATAGCTGCTTTCTTGTGCTTGGTTGTGGCCCACTTAGAGTGTCCGGACATTGCACTCTCCTTCTTTAGAGGTTCGAAAACCTAATTATCACATTAGCCCTTATACGTTACACGAAATCAAGAAGCGAGAAAAGACTTATTTTGCAGATATGGAGACTTGCGCACGCCATACGCCGAGAAACCCGTGAGCTCGTAAGCCTGCGCACCTCCACGCAAGTCCGCGCACCATCGCACACCTCCACGAAAGCCCGCATCCAACGATCCCCGCTCCTACTCCACCAGCTCAACGTGAATGGACTTCGCGATCTTCTCGACCAGCGCAAAGTCGCCCAAGCCAGCGCTCATCGCAACGTTTCCGCCGGTAGCCATCGCGCGCGTCAGAGCCCTCTCGACAGCCGACGGATCCTCAAGCCAAATAGACATGAAGCTAGCCAGCGTAGAATCGCCCGCGCATGCCGTCGAAAGCACCTCTACCTGCGCGGCATTTGCATGCCAGACGTGCTCGCCGTTGAAGAAGTACGCGCCCTCGCCACCAAGCGTGAGCAGGATATTCTTTGCGCCGCACTCGTGAATCTTGTGGAGGGCGAGAAGAACGTCGGCCTCGTTATGAACGTCGACACCAAAGATCTCTGCCACTTCTTCGTCGTTTGGCTTAATGAGCAGCGGTTTTTTCTCGACAAGCTCTGCAAGGTGTTTATGTGAGATGTCCAGAACTAGCTCAGCGCCGCGCTCATGACACAGATCAAAAAGCTCGTCGTAGAAGGTTGGATCCATCTCAGGAGAAAGCGAGCCGGAGACCACCAGCACGTCTAGGTCGGGCGCAGTGCGCAGCAGCTCAAGCATCTCGTCTTGCTTGGAGCGAATAACGGGAGCACCTGCATTAGGGAACTTGAGCTCACCTTCTGGTGTGGTAACAAAAATGTTTACGCGGGTGATGCCGTCAATCCACACAGGCTTGACCGAGCAAATCTTAGATGCCTCTTCAACAATATAGTTGCCCGAGAAGCCGCCAAAAAATCCCAGAATAGTGGACTCAACGCCGTAGTGAGCAAGCGTAAATGAAACGTTCAGACCCTTACCGTTTGGTGTATAAACGGCATCGGTTGTGCGGTTGACGTGCGTATAAGAAGGAACTCCCGAATTGACGTTCATGTCGATTGCAGGATTAGTGGTAAGTGTGTAAATCATCAAAGCTCCCTCTGAAACAAATATGGACCCGACGAAATCGCCGAGTCCATATTTTACTTCGATTATCTAAGCGCGTACCTGGTCATGAGATGAATCCTTGGCATTTGCTTAGAGTGTGCTAAGCGTAACGCTTAGCCCTCGACAATCTGGTTGCCGTTCTTGCGGTACTCGTATGCCTTGAAAGCAACAAAGAGAATACCACCAACAACAGCGCCGATGAGAATGGCGAGAACCCACTTAAGGCCGCCATCGACAACTGGAAGAACCAGGAAACCACCGTGAGGTGCTGGGTCGTGAACACCAAAGAGCAGCGTCAGGATGGAACCGATGGAAGAACCGATCATCATGATAGGCATGACAGGCCAAATGTTCTTGGTCATGAATGGAATAGCGCCCTCGGTAATGTGGGTGCAGCCAAGAATGAAGTTGACCAGACCAGCGTTGAAGTCGGACTTGGTGAAGTACTTCTTACCAACGACAACAGCAAAGGTGGTGATCAGTGGAGGAACAATACAAGCAGCAGAAACTGCAGCCATGAAGTTGGTACCAAACTCATAAGTTGGGGTACCAACACCGGCAGCAAGAGCCTCGGTCAGAAGTGCGGTACCGGTGACGTAAGCTGCCTTGTTAACTGGGCCACCCATGTCAAATGCGCACATGCAACCAATTGCAAGACCAAGAACAATTGGACCAGAAGCAGAAAGGCCGCGCAGGAAGTTCATCATGCCGGTGTTAATTGCTGCCATAGGACCAGAAATACCCAGCATAACCAGGCCAACAATGGTGGTAGAAAGCAGTGGGTACAGGAAGATTGCCTTCAGACCATCAAGGTTCTTTGGAAGACCTGCAAGGAGCTTCTCAAGACCAACGATGACATAACCGGCAAGGAAGCCGCCAACAATACCACCCAAGAAGCCAAAACCAACGCCAGCGCCACCAGCATCAATCATGCCAGTGTTAGGGTTGATTGGAAGACCCTGGATAGCAATCATACCTGCAACAAAGCCAGGAACAAGAGCAGGACGCTTACCAATAGACTCTGCAATGTAAGCAGAAAGAACTGGAACCATAAGTCCCATTGCAATACCGCCGATGATCTTGAGCATGGCAGCAAAGCTGTTGTAGTCAGGTGCAGTGGAGCTGAAGGAAGTAATACCCCAGAGGAATGAAACAGCAGTCAGAACACCACCAGCAACAACAAAGACCAGCATGTGGCTGACGCCGTTCATGAGGTGCTTGTAGATGATGTGGCCTACAGACTCCTTCTCAATAGTGCTCGAGACTGGAGCGTCGTCTGCCTCTGCAAGCTCGCCTTCAGGCTGAGCAACAAGAGCACGGTCGATAAGACCCTCTGCATCCTTAATAGCTGCAGTAACACCAACATTTACCATTGGTTTTCCGGCAAAACGCTCAGCCTGAACGTCCTTATCGGCAGCGACAACTACTGCCTTGGCGTTCCTAATTTCAGCTGCGGTGAGCTCGTTCTCTACACCGACCTGGCCGTGCGTCTCAACCTTGATGGTAAGACCTTTAGCTGCGGCGGCCTTCTCCAGGGCCTCCTTAGCCATAAAGGTGTGCGCGATACCGGTTGGGCAACCAGTAGCAGCAACGATGTCATACTTTGACTCGTCAGCCACAGCACTCCCCTTTCATCCTAGTGCTCGGAATTGTTCCAAACACAACCAAAAAAGCTGCTCAATATTAGCACTGAGCAGCTTTGACAACTACGTTTTTACATAAATTGTAATCAGAAAATTATGTTATTGAATGCACTTTCATTTAGTACAGCGTTTATGACAAAAACTTTGATGTTTTTCTCGTCAGGAGCCCTAACGTACGTGCCCTTTTCCAGGCGAGAAGAACGTGCACCAGAAACTTGCTTCTACTCAGCGCTTTCCTGACCAAAACGCTCTTGCCTCAGGCGCAGTGCCTCGTATGCGCAACCATACATTGCAGCCTGATTGCCCAAGCTCGCAGCCTCAATACGAGCGCCCTTGCTTACCGGTAGAGCGTACTGCTCAAAACACTCGCGAAGCTCGGTAGCAAACGTTGCAAACGAGCCCGCAACACCGCCGCCAATCAAGAACATGGCAGGATCAACCACGCACGAAACCTGCGCCATAGCAAGACCCAGGTAGTGGCACATCTTATGGATAGCAAGGGTTGCGCACTCATCGCCTTGAGCATGAGCCCTAAACACGGACACCGTATCAGTCTCGTGCTCAATGGTCACAGGAACAACACCTCGAGAAACGCATTCCTCCAGGTACAGGCGGACAACACCCTTAGCAGAAGCATACTGCTCCAGGCAACCGTGACGACCACAGCCGCAGGTCAACGTCTCTTCTGGCTCAACAATGATGTGACCAATCTCACCGCCAGCGCCAAAAGCACCTGCAGCAAGCTTGCCGTCTACAACAACACCTGCACCAACGCCGGTGCCCAGCGCAATCAGCACAAACGACGGCACACCCACGGCAACACCAGCCCACGCTTCGCCCAGAGCAGCGGCGTTAGCATCGTTGACAAACGCGATAGTTGCGTTTGGCAGGCACATAGTAATTGCCTGCACCAATCCCTCAGGATCAATGTCTACATTGGCGAGAAGACCAACGGTTCCGTCATCTGCAACAGGACCTGGAATATCCAAACCACACGCAATAACATCGTTACGGCTTGCTTTTTGGCCATGAACAATCAGCTTAATAGCATCGGTTACCGTCTGATAACCATCCTGGTTATCAAGTGCGGGCGTCTTGACCTTCTGCTCAGAAAGTAGCTCTCCCTCTGCAGAGAAGAGTCCCAGTTTGATGGTAGTACCACCAACATCAATGCCTAATACGTATTCCATAAAACCCCCTAGTTGCCGCGCTTTAGTGCACCTTCAACAAGCTGCGCAAGAACGTCTTCAACAGCGTATCCTGCAGCCTCAATAGCCATTGGAACAAGGGAGGTCTCAGTGAGTCCTGGGAATGTCTTTAAGCCCATGACCAATACGTGATGTCCATCCCAAATAAAATCGATACGAGCAAGATCTCTGCAGCCATACGCGGTGTACACCTCAAGAGCTGCGCGCTCAAGAGCCTCACGAGCAGCAGCTGGATCTGCGCCAAGTGCTGCCAAAGACTCAGGACGAACGGGACAGAAGTGCTGAATACGCTCTGGATCAAGACGAGCATCCGTGTCGTAAATACCCTTGGTCACTGAAATCTCTACTGGTGGCAGGGTTTTCTCGCCCATCTGCGTCAGAGAGCACGGTAACGCTTACTTCAACGCCATCAACCCACTGCTGGATAATGACGGAGTCGTCAAAACCAAGTGCGCCGAGAAGTGCTGGTCCCAAGCTGGTCAGCGCTGTCAACCTTAGAAAGGCCCATAGCAGAGCCGCCGTGAACGGGCTTGACTGCTAGAGGGAAGCCAACGCCACCGCCAAGGCGCTCGGGAACCAGATCAAGAGCGGCTGCGGCTCCAAGATCTTTAAAAGCGCTGGCAGTCAGCACAATCTGAGGAGGCCAGATGACCTCGGACTCCTCCTTTGACCAGGCCTGACGCACAATAAATGGCATGTCAGCTTTGTTCCAGGCTGCCCTACAAGATGCAGGCCTTGAGCCCACATACGGAATCTTGAGGAACTCCAAAAGCGCAGGTACTGCACCATCTTCTCCGCCCGCGCCGTGAAGGCACACAAACGCAACATCGGGTTTCTCGGCACGAAGAGTGTCTACCAGGTGAGCGTCAGCATCAAGTGGTAAAACCTCATAGCCGCGCTTCTCCAAAGCCTCAGAGACAAGAGCTCCACTTTTGAGCGAGAAGTTCCTCTCAAATGAGGCTCCACCCATAATGACAGCAACTTTTGTAGCCATACTTAACACTCCCTTGCAGAGGATTGAGATTCAGAATGAGAAGACTCAGGTAGAGCGCCCGCCTCTAGGAATGCGCGATACAGCGCCATGCGATCTTGGACGCACAAAGACAGCCTGCGGATTGCCTCGTGGATGCGCTCTGGCGTCTCAAATGAGTAGCACAGGCGCATACTTGAACTAATACGCTGGTCAGGATAGCAATAAACACCTGGTACAAAGGCAACTCCCTCTTCAATTGCACGAGGAAGCAACTGCTCAGTATTGAGGTATGGCGGGAAGGTTACCCACAGGAACAGGCCACCCTCTGGCTTAGTCCAGGTAACATCTTTGGGGAAGAACTCTGCAAGCGCTGCGAGCATGGCGTCTTTTCTCTCTTTATAGCGAGACTTAGACACCTCAAGGGCCGCCTGCCAATCAACCTCATTGAAGTAGTGCTCGGCAAGAATCATGTTAAAGGGGCTGGTACATAGGTCGGAGCCAGACTTTGCAAGGTTGATGCGCTCAAGGAAATGACGAGGTGCAACCATCCATGCAAGACGCAGTCCAGGGGCAAAAATCTTCGACGTGGTTCCCAAATAAATGACACTTGGATCAAGCGTCTTAAGGCGCGTTAGATCTTCTCCCTCAAAGCGAATAAGACCATACGGGTCATCCTCAACAACAGGGATGTTGTACTGGCGCGCCAGCTCAAGAAGGCGCAGACGCCTTGGCATAGACATGGTGATGCCCGCAGGATTGTTAAAGTTAGGAATAACGTAGATGAACTTAGGCTTTCTACCTTGGTCTGCAAGTTCTTTAAGCTTTGCCTCAAGAAGGTCTGTTCTAATGCCTTCTTCATCCATATCAATGGTGTGAACAGTAGGCTCATACGCAGAAAATGCCTGGAACGCACCAAGATAGCTTGGACCCTCACAGATAATATCGTCACCTGGGTTAAGAAAGACACGGCCCAAGAAATCAAGCGCCTGCTGAGAACCAGAAGTCAAAATCATCTCGTCAGGATCGGCCTCGACGCCCTGAGCAGCTAAAATCTTGCAGATGGTCCTTCTGCACTCAATACGGCCATCAGAGTTGCCATACTGAAGAGACCTAAGTCCCTCAACAGCAACGCAGCGTCGAGCGCACTCTGCAACCTGGTCAAGTGGCAGCGAAGAAATGTCTGGCAGACCACCAGACAGCGCAATGACACCTGGACGAGACAGGGCCGCAAACAAATCTCGTACTTCGCTTTTTCGCATGGTTTGAACGCGATCTGCGTAAAGATCACTCCATACGTCAAACGAGATTCTGCTGTCATCCATAGAACTCTTACTCCTTACAAGCCATCTTTGGGCAAAAATTGTGCCGAAAAGATGTGCTTATTGTTTTAGGACGTAGTCTTTTTAGTATCGCTCAAATAACAATAAATAACAGGGTAAAATATGACGCAATTGCTAAACGGTTGCATATAACCGGCAAACATACTGGTCACACCTATTTTGTAGAGAGGATTTTTATGGACAGCGCACATAACACTGTTGAACTGAACGCAGCGCTTTCAAATCCCCGCGATGATATCGCTAAACTTGATGAACTTGAGAAGAAGCTCTTTGCCTTCAACTACGCAGCTAATGAGATTGGCTCTTTTGGACCATGCATCGATCCAAAAAAGGCTGCTGAAGAGCGTGGAGAAGCCCTGGCAATCCTTGGCGAGCAGATCCAGGAGACCCTCTGTGATCCTGCTGTTGGCGCACTGCTTGACAGACTTCACGAGAATCGCGCTCTACTTGATGAGACTCATCGCGCACAAGTTAAAATTCTGCGCCGCGACAGAAGTCAGCTGGTAGATGTACCTGTTGAGCTTCAGAGTAATTTTGTTCGTCTTACCACAGAGGCTAATGAGGTCTGGGAGCAGGCAAAGAACAGCGATGACTGGTCACTCTTTGCGCCAAAGCTGGATAGCTTAATTGAGCTTCGCAAAGAGATGTGCCAAGCACGCGATGCTTCCAAAGATCCATATGATCTCTTACTCAGCGATTTTGAGCACGGCACCAACAGAGAGTTCTACAACACCTTCTTCAATAACGTTAAAGAAGTGGTAGTTCCCCTAGTTGCTGATTGCATGGCTTCTAAGCGCCAACCAAGCACCAAACCTCTTGAGGGTAAGTTTGACGTTAACCGTCAGTGGGATCTTGCAAAAGACCTGGTAAAGCTCCAGGGTCTTGACGAGGACGCTTATTGGCTTGGTAAAACTGAGCACCCTTACACCGGTGGCCCTGGTATCGGCTTTGTTATGGTTGCCAGCCACGCTTACGAGAATAACGTTCTCTCCAATGTCTATTCCATGCTGCATGAGAACGGTCACGCCCTCTACGAGCAGGGAATCAACTGGGAGTACCGCTTTACCTCTCTGAGCACCGGCACTTCTATGGGCATGCACGAGTCTCAGTCCAGGTTCTTTGAGAACTACGTTGGCCTTTCTGAGGCATTTGCCGAGCCTCTTATTCAGCTTATGCGCAAGCATTTCCCTGGCCAGCTGAATCGCGTCACTGCCTTCCAGCTCTTCTCGGCAGCTAATAAGGTACAGCCAAGTCTCATTCGTACTGAGGCGGACGAGCTCACCTATCCTCTGCACATCCTCATCCGTTACGAAATGGAGCAGGCACTTTTGTCTGGCGAGATTACTGCAAAGGATGTCCCAGCTCTTTGGGCCGAGAAGTACAAGCAGTACCTGGGCGTTACGGTTCCAAACAACACCGAAGGTGCTCTTCAGGATGTTCACTGGTCATGGGGCGAGTTTGGCTACTTCCCAACCTATGCTCTTGGCAGCGCTTATGGCGCACAGTACAAGCACGCCATGATTGCTGAGGGCATGGACTTTGACGCCGTCTGTGCATCAGGAGACCTAGCTCCTATCAAAGAGTGGCTGGGCAGTCGCATTTGGACCTGGGGCCGAGCAAAGGACTCTAAGGAGCTTATCTTGGGTGCATGCGGTGAGCCTTTTGACGTCCACTACTACACCAAGTATCTAACTGATAAATACTCTCGCATCTATGGTCTGGCCAGCGCATAAGCGCACGCCGTAGGCGCGAGTAGAAATACCTGTCCTCTATCAATTAAACGAAAGGGATGAAATGAAAAAGTTTATCGAGGAGTTTAAAGAGTTTATCCAGCAGGGCAATGTTATGGACATGGCTATTGGTATCATCATTGGCGGCGCATTTACCGCTATTGTTACCTCCCTTGTCAATGACATCATCAACCCATTTATTAAGCTGATCTCTGGCGGTGGCACCGAGGTTTCTGGTCTTTCTATTCCAGTTCCTGGCACCCAGAACGGCATTGACTTTGGTGCATTCATCAGCGCAATCATCAACTTCCTGATCATTGCATTCATTGTCTTCTGCATGGTTAAGGCCCTCAATAAGTTCATGAAGGCTTCCAAGCTTAAGAAGGACGAAGAAGAAGCTGGTGAAGAGGTTGCAGCTCCACACTGCCCACACTGCCTTGAAGAGGTTAAGGAAGGCGCAACTCGCTGCCCACACTGCACTGGTGAGATTGAGGGCGGCGCACACGCTGCGTAAGCTTTACACTAAGCTTTACATCACCGCCCTTTTACACATGTAAAAGTTGGCAAGAAAAAAAGCAGGCATATCATATGCCTGCTTTTTTGTTAGTAAAAGAAACCAGAAAAGGCTGGGTTATTTCTTACCTGAGCCGCCCTTGCCGCCGCCACCATTTCCAGATGAGCTGCCGCCATTTCCTGAAGAGCTACCACCATTACCAGAACCAGAAGAAGTAGGAGTTACTAGCTTATAGCCACCCTTACCATCTGGCTGCCAAGGGAACTCTGCCTTTGGTGGATACTCATATTTAGCCCAATCATCCTCACGGTGATTAAGGAGGGCAAACTTAAGAGTAAATCCAGGAGCATCAATACTGAGAAGCTTTTTATTTTCCGCAGTAGTGTATAGAACAGACTTAGATATCTGTTCAGTTTCTGAAAAGCCCTGAGCAAGAATGGGGAAAGAAAGACCATCTGCCGAAGGCTCTTCTGCAACAATCTGAATAGGAGAAACGTTACCGTCTGGATAGAACAGTGCAGCAGTTCCATCCTTATGAGCAGAGAAGGTATACGCTCCGCCAGAACCCTTATTCATAGACTCAATCTGATCACTGGTCAAATCTTCTTTAGAACCATCTGCATAGTGCAAGCCAAAGAGATAATACGTACCAGGAATGGTGGCAGCAAAATTGACTACCTGTCCCTCAATATAAGCTATCTGTGAAGTATCGTCTGGATTGTCAGAAAGTTTTTGAAATTAAATGTAATTTCGCTCTTGGCATCACTGTACTTCAGATAGTTGTTGTCGTCCTTATCAAAAAGCATTGGCACACTATCGCCATCATCATACGTACATTGAATGGCAATAGTTCCTTTTGCTTCCCACTTACCATCATTCTTCACACCTTTAAAATTATGCATGAAGAAAGTGCCGTCTTCTTTGAATGAATAGTAAAGAACGGTTCCATCGTTATAGCCCTGATTAAGCATGCCACCATGGTCAAAGGTTTTGCCTTCCTTTGATCCACCTTTAGTTCCAACGCCATTGTCAACACACCAGACGCCAGTAATAATCTTAGAAAAATCTCCGGTTAGCGTTGGATGGTCTGGAATCTCTTCAAGCTTCACAAAATCTGACTGAGAAGGTGCATCACCAGTACCGCCTTGACCGCCATTCTGAGGATCTTGACCAGCTCCACCAAGAATAGAATCAGGGTTTAAGATTGCCTGCATCACGTCACTATTACAAGCAGCAAGCGTGCTGGCAGCACCGCCTGCAGCCAATCCAGCAAAAGCGCGACGAGTAATCATCTCTTTATTCATACGTTCCTCCTATAAACGTATAAAAGGCTCAACTTTTTATATTCTACTTGAAACGAGTCAAATGTTACACATTAAGCTGCATTCGACTTATGTATCATCCTACTTTGTATGAGGAAGATGAGAGGTAATCAATGTCATAGTGCCCGTAAAGCGCAGGCTACCAGAAGATGCAGGTGCAATAAAATGCGAACCCTTGCAAATCCTATGCTCTTCTCCGTTGCCGCCGTCAGCGCAAACCGTACCTTCTCCCTCAATGACACTTATGCACATAAACGGCCATGGCTGAGCAATAGTTTTTGCCTCATGAATCTCATATTTTTCTACCGAGAAGTACTTGCAGCTCATAAGTTCAGTTTTGCCATCAATTTCTGGAGCAGTAATTTCTCCAGATGTTGGAGCTTCCTGAGCGTAATCAATAACCTCTAAGCTCTGTGCCAGATGCAAAGTCACGAGGCTTGCCATCGTCTCCCTAAACGATCATAGTCATACACACGATACGTAATATCTGAGCTCTGCTGAGTTTCAAGAATAAGCGTGCCCGTTCTAATGGCGTGAACGGTTCCAGGATCAATCCTAAAGAAATCTCCAGCCTTGATAGGAACGTAATTGAGCAGTTCAGACCACTTTCCCTGCTCAACCATGGCTGCAAACTCTTCTTTTGAGGAAGCGTTCTGACCAACAACAATATCGCCATTCTCTTTTGCATCAAGAATGTACCAGCATTCAGACTACCAAGCGAGCCATTCTCGTGCTCTGCAGCATACTCATCATCTGGGTGAACCTGAACAGAAAGGTCATCTTTTGCATCAAGAATCTTAATAAGGAGTGGAAAGCGATCTCCCTCTGCATTACCAAAGAGCTCTCGATGAGTTGTCCAGAGCTCAGAAAGAGTTTTTCCAGCATATGGACCAGAAGCAACTTCACAGTCTCCATTAGAGTGCGCACTAATTGCCCAGCACTCTCCTACTGAGCCATCGGGAATGTCATAGCCATACTCTTCAGCAAGCCTTCTGCCGCCCCAAATCTTATTGTGAAAAAGAGGTTTTAAAAAGATAAGATCGTTATATGACCTGTCTGTGTTTTTATCTAAATCTAGCATCGTAGCTCCTTATATGCAGTGCATATATGCTTTTCTAATAGCTAACAACTCTATAGTCTAACGGATTCTAATAACTTAATACTGACTCATTTAACTGCTTTTGACAGGGTTTCTCGCTAACAAAAAAGGCTCAGCTAAAAGCTGAGCCTTTGCAGTCAACGAACTAAGTGAAACTTAGAACATAACGTTGAAGGAATCCATGCTGTAGTCAGAACCATAAAGAGCAAGGATGGTACCACGAACAGTTGCGGATGGATCCATCTTTACACCTGGGTCAAAGAATGCAAAGCCCTTGGTAGTTGCGTTAGGAGCTGCGTTAACAAACAAGCTCAGCTCATCCTTGCCAATAGCGGTGTCGGTGGTCTGAATGAAGATGTTGGTATCGGTCTTGTTAACAACCTCAACCAGATAGCCGTTGGAGTTCTCAAAGTCAACACCAATGCCGGTAACGGTAACGGTAATCTTATCGGTGTCGATAAGAACCTCAGTCTTATCGCCAGTCTTCTTAATATCATCAACGTACTTCTGAACGTTGGTAACCTGCTCTGAAGTGTTGTGCTTATCCATCAGAGTGTTATAGAGGTCCTTAGAGTCAGAGTCACCAGCACGAGTATCTGAAGGCTTGGTTGCGGTATTTGCATCAGGTGCAGTCTGCTGTTGCTGCTGTTGCTGCTGACCACCGCCAGTAGTGGTTCCTGGATCAGCAAGATTTGGAATAAGATTGCAGCCAGCAAGTGCAAGAACGGCAGAAGCGGATGCTGCTACGAGGCCGAGCTTATTGAACTTCATAAAGGTCTCCTTCGGGTGATTTATACCTTGTAAGAGGATAACGGAAATAAGTAGATTTTGTCAATTTTTATGCACAGATGAGCATCTAATGTTCCTCAACTAGAGCTTTGATGCCACCTTGCGTAAACATTACTGCTGAATTTATGTGACCGTCAGCCTCTTCACGAGTCTCATCATTTTTAAGAATATTGACAATGGTGGTCATTTCAGTTTGAGCAAGCCAGGTAATAATAAACTCATCATAGGGTTTAACCTGTGTAACGTTAGGATAAAGAATAGCTCTGATGGTTGCAGAGATAACCTCGGTCAACTCTTCAAAGAAATAGGCAACATGTGGGTTTTCTCGATTATTCACAAGAATCTGCGCCACGTACCTATTGCCGTACAGAAGGTCCAAGAATTTCTCGAGCGTTTCTTTATCACCCAAAGGAGTGTCTTCAAGATTTCTTTCGCCAGAGACCAGCAGATGATCTTTGTAATCCTCAAGAATCTGAATTGCGCCTTCAGTGACAGGAATCAAAACATTCTTAAAGAGGTCCTCTTTGTTATCAAAGAAGAAATAAAGAGCGCCCGTGGTAACGCCTGCATGTGCACAAATCTGTCGAAGTGAAGCTTTATCGTATCCCTGTAAAGCAAACTCTTGCTCTGCGGATTTAAGAAGCTTGTGACGTGTGTCACAACTTTCTGTTTGTGGTCGCCTCGACATTGCTGCCGCTCCTTTATAAATGTTTTAAATCCCCTTGTAATAAGGAGATTCCCCCAAATCAATACTACCTTGTTTTAAGAGGAACATATAACAGAAAGTTAACTAATTATGCAGAAATCTATAAGCGCTACATAACAACTTTTGTGATATTTACTTAATTCTTTGATATTGATTAGACGAGAAACACGTCAGAGGCATAATAAAACCCTGCTATGTTACATAACAGGGTTTTAAGACATACCGTTAACCCAAATTATCCTTACGCTTAATAAATTCTCCGCAGATATATGACTTCCTTAGATACTCGCGATTAAACGGATCTTTGACGGGAACAAAATCCTCTGGAGACTTAGCAAAGTGCATGGCGAAAAGCTCATGGATATGTGGATCAGCCAGCAAATAGCCGCGCGAGCAGTACGCCTGATACATCTGGGCGTCCTCGTTAAATTTGAACGAGCTAAAAGCGCAGTCTGAACAGTGTAGTCCAGCCATCTTGCACATCTCCTACTCTTCAGATAGCCCCATGCAATCTGAACAACGCTGAATCATACGCGTATACAGCAAGTATGGCATTGAAAACAATAAAAAAATAGTCAAAAAAATACTTATTCGACGCCAAGAATTTCCGGGAGCGTGTAATCTGAACCGTTCCCTCGAGGAAACAACAGGTTGAAGGTATTCTCTATTGTCATTTCCGTCATGCATAACAGTAGGATTTGGAAGATTAACACCCTCGGCTAAATTCTTCTTCTGCATCTCTGTAAGCTCCACGCCAGCATCAACAAGATCTTTAAGATGCTCAACCCAGAGTTGATCAAGACTTAAGGAGAAAAAGTCAGCGATAACCTTTGCTTTATCAAATGAAGGCCACTTACGGCGCTCGGTGCAAATATAAGAGACATACGCACGTGACCAATGTGAGAATTCGCACAGGTCTACCTGGCGCTTGCCACTTTCTTGTAACAACCTTGCTACTGTCCTACCCAAACCTGGGTCGGTCTTTTTGGTAACACCTGCCTTAGCCATCTCACAGCCCCATCTGCTCAAACGATGCCTTAAAAACATGCGTATGTTTTATGCATAGTCTCGTGCTGTTACCGTATCATACTACACTAAAATATCTTCAGATACAATTTGTTATGTTGTTTTACAAGCGGAAATTTAAAGAAAATTGCATACCTGTTACGTAAATAAATCGTAAGTGACTTTTCTGTCTGGGATTAATTGGCTATACAAAAGATATGCAAAAATCAATTCCTCTATGCAAAATAATGTATTGGCATTTTTTCTGCGATAACAAAGAGTCTCTATATGAACTGCCTCCCATTTCTTGGACACGAGAAATAGGAGTCAGTTCAAAACACACCAAAATCGGATAATCTGTCAAAAAGACGTATACATGACGCTGAAAATACCTTAATCATGCAGATTATCGTCATTAGATGTGTAAAATGCCCTCATCTGAGCAGATTATCCGACTTAGGTGTGTTCCTTAGGTGCGGAATTTACCTATAGTTAAATCTTTTATATGACGCTATTCATTTTCTAGCATATTAGGTTAAGTTTATGCATAGAGATGAATATCGGGTAGTACGACCGCCTAGCTGCCTGGCTATCTTGATTAAGAATATGTCGATTCTTCAGCAGAACACAAGAAAGCTGCACTATTTTGTGCGCCAGGCCTAAAAGCCGACGCTAACACGCTACAGAATCATAATCACCCGCATATGGACTGCCTCCCATTTCTTGGACATAAGAAATGAGAGGCAGTTCAATGCCATCTGGCTTTTAAGATTTTGGATGATCCATGCAGCTGGTTTCTGGCACGTATAAAACCACAGGAAAATAGCTTAGTAGCTGTATATTTACTTTTAAATACTTGAAATAATGGGTATATCAGAAGCAGAGCTTCTTGCTCTTAAAGGTTGCCATGAGGCAGGGCGACATGTGTGCGACCACGTTAATAGTCGTCCTGCCTCCATGGCATACGTTGCCTCGCATAACGAGAGATCTGAACAGTCGGGGCCATTCAGTAATGAAATTGAGTGTTGGGGGTACTCAATCTCTCAACGCAACGTGTAAACTATTGATAGCAGAAAAAACTTTTTATATATTCGGGAATTAGAAGAATTTTTAAATTCATATAACACTTCTCGATTTTAGCGTAAAAATAGCGCAAGTGCCACACCAAATCCAAGAAATGGTGCAAAAGGAAATGTATACATAAATATACTATCTGAACTGGTAATTTCTTCTTTATTTCTGTCTTCTCTCTTTAAAAATTTACGCCAAATAAAGAACAGAAAGGAAAACATAACACCTAAAATATTTGCTAAAAATAAAAAGACAAATGTCTCTTTTATTTCAAGATAAAGGCATGTTGAGAGAATTAGTTTAATATCTCCCCCTCCCAGAGAAGACATATGACCTATAAATTTTGTAACTATACCTACGGTAACCAGTACACATATAACAAAGAGCTCACTCCATAATGCATTCATCAGTAACTCAGTGCGCTCATTTGCCACAAGCCAAATAGGCCATAAAAAAGCGAGCAAAATAGGGATTCTATTTGGAATAGTGCGATTTCGCATATCCGATATTGAAGCCCAGATATACATGACAAAAATAACTAACTCTCTCATAGACACCTCCTCAGTCAACCTTAGCAGCATGAACAAGAATCAACTTTCTACACAGGTGCCGTTATTTAACTTATTGATGTAACAAGCTGAACATTCAACGTTCTTCTCGCCGCTCTTGGTTTTAGAGAGCCTTTTTGATCCTTCGAGATTTACTTGCGACAAAAATCGGAAAGCCGTGAATGGTACACTTAGCACTCAGTTTCTAGAAAGGTTTTTCATGCCAAGTTCTTCATATAAATCAAAACAAATGATTGTTATTCGTCGCGATCTTAAGATGCGAAAAGGTAAAATTGCCGCTCAGGCAAGCCATGCATGTGTTGAAGCCACGCTGATGGCACTTGCAAAAGAGCGTCGACTTGATCAGGTTCGTGTTACCGATGATCAGAATTGGGTCTATTTGGACCATGCTGACGAAGATACCTCTGCAATCACTAACTGGTTTGATGCTGGCGTTGCAAAAGTATGTGTCTATGTTGATTCTGAAGAAGCGTTGCTTGAGCTTGCTGTCGAGGGAAAAGCTCGTGGTTTTGTCGTGGCCCTTATTAGGGACGCGGGCTTTACCGAGTTCCATGGAGAACCAACATTTACCTGCCTGGCATTTGAGCCACTGGCTGCAGAAGATATTGATCCGTTAACGGGCGAGCTGCCTTTATACTAGGCGCTCTACCTCTGTACTAGGCAATCTGCCTCTGTACTAGATAAGCTGCCTCTGTACTAGACGAGGATACCTACATCAAGAAGGTATGGCTCATAACCTCGTCAAAGATAGTGGTAACTACAAACATACCAATTGAGGCATAAAGGATTGCTGCCTGCCAAGAAAGGTGATTGGTCTCGATTTTTGAAATACGAGGATCAAGCTTTCCTTCTTTAAGGCTGATTGGGTCATCAATATCACGCGTAAAGCCCATCTGACGGTCCTCGTACTCTTTTCCGCTAAAGAGCAGACCAACGCCGCAAGCAATAATTCCCAAAGAAGAAATGACGTACATAACACGGCGCACCCAGTCGATGCCCGTAAACATGTCCATTCCACTGGTGAAGTACGCAAATGCAAAGATAAGCGCACTCATTCCAGCTGCTGTAAGACAACCATAACCAAATGCACGCAAGGCACTCAGTGCCAGCTCTTTGAACTTCTCGCCACGAGAAGGTGCTTGTGAAAACTTGCTATCCATACACAACTCCTTGGTTGTTTATTTGTTTTCTGTATAGCTTATAGCGTATAGGAAGTCTGCGCTTGATGATACAATTTCTACAGTAAATCTTGGCAGGAGGACGCATGCGTATCGGCTTTGATAACGAGAAGTACATCACTATGCAGGCGGATCGAATCCACCAGCGTATCAGTGAATTTGGCGGCAAGCTCTACCTTGAGTTTGGCGGTAAACTGCTCGACGACAACCACGCTTCTCGCATCCTCCCTGGATTTGCTCCAGATGCAAAAGCTCAGATGCTTCAGCAGCTTGCTCACGAGGCAGAGGTTGTCTTTGCCATCAACGCAAACGACATTGAAAACGGCAAGCGCAGAAGCGATATTGGCGTTACCTATGCCGATGACGTACTGAGGCTTATGGACATCTTCCGTGCTCGCGGCCTTGCCATTGGAGGCGTTGTCATTACGCAGTACTCTGGTCAGCCAAAGGCAAAGGCCTATCGTGCGCGCCTAGAAAACATGGGCATTGCCGTGTACCGCCACTACCCCATTGAGGGCTACCCCTCCAATATTGACCTGATCGTCTCGGCAGAGGGCTACGGTAAAAACGAGTACGTCAAGACTACGCATCCTCTGGTAGTTGTAACAGCACCTGGTCCCGGCTCTGGCAAGCTTGCTGTCTGCCTCTCGCAGCTCTACAACGAGAACGCCCGTGGAGTTCGTGCAGGTTATGCAAAGTTTGAGACGTTCCCCGTTTGGAACCTTCCGCTCAAGCACCCCGTAAACGTTGCCTACGAGGCAGCCACGGCAGATTTGGGCGACAACAACATCATCGATCCCTATCACCTTGAGGCTCACGGCAAAGTTACCGTTAACTACAACCGCGACGTTGAGGCTTTTCCTGTGCTTAAAGCCATGATGGAGAAAATCGCAGGTACCAGCCCGTATCAGTCTCCAACCGATATGGGTGTCAATATGGTTGGCAACTGCATTATTGATGATGAGGTTTGCCAAGAAGCTTCAAAGGCAGAGATTGTACGCAGGTGGTTTAGGGCTGCCGAGAAACTCGAGCGTACGGGCATGGGTGAGCGTGAACTCACAAAGATTAATCTCTTGATGAAAGACGTTAACGTTGACCAGAACTTCTCGCCAGCTCATGCTGCTTGTTTGCACAAAGCAGAAGAGACAGGAAAGCTTGCGGGCGCCATGGTTATGCCTGACGGCACCATTATTACCGGCAAGACTTCGGAGCTGTTAGGTGCGCCAGCGTCGCTTTTGCTCAACGCACTCAAATACGTAGTTGGCATTGAGAAGAAGACGTTTATTGTCTCAGATGAGGTCCTAAGGCCAATTTGCGCACTAAAAGAGAACAACTTTAAGCTGGCTCGCACCAGCCTCTGTGCTGACGAGATGCTTATTGCACTCTCTATCAGCTCAATCACCAATCCATTGGCCGGAAAAGCCGTTGATGCCACGCAACTACTCCGTGGATGCGACGCGTATTTCTCGTCAATTATTCCAAGCGATGACGAGTCCATCTATCACAAGCTGGGCATTAACGTGTGTTGCGAGCCAATTTTTGAACAAGGACAATTCTTTCACCAGTGATTTTTAAGAGCTCACATAAAAGCAAGAAAACGAGAAACTCTACGACTCGTTCTAAAACTAAACATACACCTGCTTCTGCAAACGCTTCAAAACGTAAGCAGCGGGCGATGCATACACTTGAGCAAAATTCCCAGAACAATCCTGTTGTCAAATGGGGACTCATTACGCTGGCCATTGTATTTGTGCTGGCATTGTTGCAATCGTGCCAGGGACTTTTCTCCCTCTCTTTTGACAACAATCTGATCATCAAAAACGAGGTCCCCTATGAGTGGGAAAACCTCACCTACGATGCAACGGGACGTGCGCATTATGTGGTGGACGGAGAAGAACTCACTCGCACGGGCGTTGACGTCTCTTCTCACCAGGGGTTTATTGACTGGGAAGCTGTTGCTGCCGATAACATTCAGTTTGCCATGCTTCGCATTGGCTACCGCGGCTCCACCGAGGGTGGTATTCGCGCGGATGAGCTGTTTGAGACCAACCTAAAGGGTGCGCAAAGCGCTGGTCTTGATGTAGGTGTGTACTTCTTCTCGCAGGCTATTAACGTGGAAGAAGCTCGCGAGGAGGCCGCTTTTGTTTTGCAGCAGTTAAGAGAAGCAGGAGTTACAAAGCTTGCGCTTCCTGTTGCGTTTGACCTGGAGCCTTCTCCTGATTACAGCGGCCGCGCCGACAACCTTTCCCCTGCAGAAACTAACGCTATTGCGCGCGCGTTTTGCACCACCATTCAAGAAGCGGGATATCGTGTCATTGTGTATGGCAACAAAGTTGATCTAAATCGCTTTGACCTGGTCTCGCTTGACGAGCCTATTTGGCTGGCACAATACGTTGATCAGCCAGACGTAAACTTTAACTTTTTGATATGGCAATACACCTCAACAGGACAAGTTGACGGTATTACCGGTTCAGTTGATTTGAATTTGGACTTCTCACGCGTCTCTACAAGCAAGAGTCCAAAATAGCAGTTTACACGTCGAAACTACTGAGTGCTCCACAGTCACGCCGCAGCCCGTAAGGCTATCCGACCTTCACGGAACCAGCCAGGGTAACGGTAGGGTCAAGTGCCTGAGCATGTGCAAATGCGCCACCCGGGCTACATGAACTTACCAGCGTAAACACTACCCACAAGATGATGGCTGCAAGCAATACCGCCAGCGCCACACGACCCAGTCTCATGCGAGAAGAACGACGTCTTCTAGCCGCATATGCTGCCTGAGCTTCGTCTCTGGGGTTGAGCGTGCCATAGTGATTGCCGTAAGCAGTTCTTGCTCGACCACGTGCACGGGCGGCATCTGCACGGGCATGGTTAACGGGATTTGTTGGGCGATCTTGCGTCATCCTACGCTGCACCTGTGCACGGCTTCCAACAGCTGCGTGACGACCTCGTACCGCACGCGGAGAGGTAGAAGACTCCCCATTACGAGAGACAGTAGGTGGAACCTGAGTTGGACGCTTTTTCTTACCAAAACCAAAGAGGTTGTTCTCTGCCATCAACAATCCTTGCTAAAAGATTCGTTTACCAAAAAAAGAATACACCGACTTTGCTTTTCTCGCCCTGAAAAGCATCTATCCCGTTACAATAAAGCGCTATACAGACTTATTTTCTGTAAAGTCTGCACAATTGGAGTTCATGGGGGACGTGTGAAGAAACTTTTACTGATGGCAACAGGAGGAACTATTGCTTCTGTTTCCACTGAATCGGGCTTGGCTCCCTCACTTTCAGGAGAAGAGCTTTTAGCCAACGTCCCTCTTGTTCATGACCTCTGCGAATTTGATTTCAAACAAGTCATGAATATCGACAGCACCAATATGCGTCCTCAGAACTGGCTCCAGATCAGAGACGCCATTATTGAGTCGTACGATGCCTACGACGGCTTTATTATCCTTCACGGCACCGATACCATGGCATATACCGCCGCTGCCCTCTCCTACCTCATCCAAAATAGCGAGAAACCCATTGTGCTCACAGGCTCTCAACAGCCAATGGCAAATCCGTTTACCGACGCCAAACTCAACCTCTACCACTCCGTTCTCTACGCGCTCGACGACAGAAGCGCCGGAGTCGTGGTGGTTTTTGGCAACGAGGTTATTGCCGGCACCCGCGCTCATAAACAGCGCACACTGAGCTTCAATGCATTTACGAGCATGAATTATCCACCGCTTGCCCACATCCGTGGCAACAAGATTATTCGTAGTGCTCCAAATCAAGAGCAGGTAGATGGCGGTCTTACAACCTATGAAACGCTCAATACGCGTGTCATTGTGCTTAAACTGACCCCCGAGCTTAATCCATCTATCTTCTACCTTCTGAAGAATGACTACGACGCCATTGTGCTTGAAACCTTTGGTATTGGAGGCATCCCCTCATACGACGGCTCTTTTGAGGAAGCTATCACCGATTGGATTGCGTCTGGTCGCACTGTAGTTATTACCACACAAGTTCCTGAAGAGGGTCTTGACCTGGGTGTATATGAGGTCGGTAGAACCTATCAAGACATGCCCGGTGTTCTCTCCGGAGACGATATGACTACCGAAGCCTTGGTTGCAAAAACTATGTGGATGCTTGGTCAGACCTCCGATCAACGAGAGCAAGAAAAACTGTTCTACCAGGTAATTTGTAACGACAGAATTCCACAGTCCGTGGATACAGAAATTTGCGAGTAGCCGATGAGAGACGCCACATTTAAACCTACCGTGCTCTACCTAATTGCGCTTATCATCTGCGGTTCTAACGGAATCGTTGCAAGCTTTATCAATCTTCCTAGCTACCAAATTGTCTTCTTCCGTATGCTTTTGGGCACGCTCTTTTTGCTCGCGGTTAAGCTTGTACAAAAAGAGGCTTTTACCATTCAAAACTACCCCAAGGACTTCCAGGCACTCGTCGGATCAGGCATTGCCTTGGGTCTTCAGTGGACCTTCCTTTTTGAGGCGTATCGCCTGGTAGGCGTTGGTATTGCAACGCTTGAGTATTACTGCGGACCCGTTATTGTAATGGCGCTCTCTCCCCTTTTATTTGGCGAGAAACTCACTGCTAAAAAGATACTTGGATTTCTTGTAGTTGTTATTGGAGCTGCCCTTATTATTGGCTATGGAGTTGGACTGAACCTCTCGCCAGTTGGTCTTCTTCTAGGCGCTCTCTCTGCTGTTCTTTATGCCGTCATGGTTATTTGTAACAGGCAACTCAAAGATGTTTCTGGTATTGAAGGTACCAGCATTCAGCTGGGCATTGGCTGCGCTATTGTTGCTCTGGTTACTGTTGTATTCCATGGCATTGAGCTGCCCGCGGATCCAGCATCGGTAAATTGGCTTGCCGTTTTGACCATCGGCCTCTTTAACACAGGCCTTGGATCATTTTTGTATTTCCCACAACTTACCAAGATTCCAGTTCAGCGCGTGGCAGTCTTTGGCTACCTTGAGCCACTATCTGCAGTTATTTTCTCGGCACTTATCCTTGGCGAGCCTTTTGGTCTTCTCAAAATAATAGGCACCGCCTGCATCATAGGCGGTGCCATCTTTGCTGAGCTATCAGGTTCCTCTTCGAACAAATCAGAGGCTATTGAAACTCCACTGTAAGCAATAACGCAGAAGCGCGGCGAGCTTACATTGGCATAGTAGGAGCCACAAAGACGCGAGCAGCGTTCTCGCGGTCAAGATCAAACAGGTTCTTTGGATCTCCACCAAAGAGCTCCACTGCCTTGAGAAGATCGGCAGCGTTTGCCTCTTCCTCACCCTGCTCCTTAACGTACCAGTCAAGCAGCTGCATAGTACGGAAATCGTTTGCCTTCTGAGCAACGGCATAGCACTCGTTAATGCTTGCGGTAATGAACTGCTCGTGCTCGTATGCTGCCTTGATTGGCTCAACTACCTTGGAGAAGGTAAGGTCTGGCTTTGCGATTGCCTCCATGGTTGGAGTCCAATCGTTATCAAGCAGGTAACGACGAAGAATACGTGCGTGAGCAAGCTCTTCCTGAGACTGGATGACATACCAGTTTGCAAAGCCCTTCAGGCCCTGCTCCTCATAGAAATCTGCAAAGGTCAGATACAGATAAGCGGAATAGAACTCTTTGTTGATCTGCTGAGTAAGGATGTTACCAACGTTTGTGTCAAGTGCCATGTTCTTCTCTTTCCTCGTAACCTTTATCTCAAAAAAATGAGAAGCTCTTTGGCTTCTCATTTTTGATACCCAGTTGTTAGTCTCTTAAACAGATTGCACAAAATCTTAATGATAAAAATAGTTACTATTTTTATCTTCTGTTTGAATGAGCTACGCTTGCGCCACCTATACGTTAGTCGCGGGTGAGCTTGCGGTGAATGCGATGAGGACGAGCAGCCTCCTGACCAAGTCTTTCGATACGATTGGCCTGGTAAGCCTCAAAGTTACCCTCAAACCAGAACCACTTGCCTGGGTTCTCGTCGTCGCCCTCCCACGCAAGGATGTGCGTAGCAATACGATCCAAGAACCAACGGTCGTGGCTGGTTACCACCGAGCATCCTGGGAAGCGCTCAAGTGCATCCTCAAGGCTTTCCAGCGTCTCAATATCGAGGTCGTTGGTAGGCTCGTCCAGAAGCAGGAGGTTTCCACCCTGCTTAAGCGTAAGGGCAAGGTTTAGACGGTTCCTCTCGCCACCAGAAAGGACGCCAGCACGTTTTCTGCTGGTCAGGTCCTTTAAAGCCGAAAGCTAGCCACATAGGCGCGGCTTGGAATCTCCGTGTCCCCCACCTTGATGAAATCGTTTGCCGTCAGAGACAACCTCCCAGATAGTCTTATCTGGATCGATTCCCTGCCTGAGCTGGTCAACGTAAGAAATCTGGACTGTCTCGCCGATCTCAAGCGTGCCAGAGGTGAGCTCCTCCTGGCCGACAATAGCCTTGAACAGCGTAGACTTACCGACGCCGTTGGGGCCAATCACGCCAACGATACCGTTTCTTGGCAAGCTAAACGAGAGGTCGTCGATAAGAACGCGGTCGCCGAAGGCCTTGTGGATGTGATCGGCCTCCAGGACCTTCTGGCCCAGACGCGGACCCACAGGAATCTGGATCTCGGTGAAGTCGAGCTTCTTGGATGCGCGAGCCTCTGCTTCCATCTGCTCATAGCGGTCAAGACGTGCGCGGTTCTTTGCCTGGCGAGCCTTAGGAGACGAACGAACCCACTCCAGCTCAGCGCGCATTTTCTTTGCGCGCTTGGCATCCTGCTGGTTCTGAGCCTCAAGGCGCGCTGCCTTGTTCTCCAGGTAGGTTGAGTAGTTGCCCTCGTAAGGATAGAGCTGTCCGCGGTCAACCTCGCAGATCCACTCAGCGACGTCGTCGAGGAAGTAGCGGTCGTGCGTGACGGCCATGACAGCGCCGGGGTAATCGTGCAGGAACTTCTCAAGCCAGAGCACCGACTCCGCGTCAAGGTGGTTGGTGGGCTCGTCAAGAAGCAGCAGGTCAGGTGCCTCGAGAAGCAGACGACACAGGGCTACACGGCGTTTCTCGCCACCCAGAGAGGTGGGTGACGGGAGAGTCTGGGTCTGGGCACTGGAGCGCATCCATTGCCTGAGAGAGCTGGCTGTCCAGGTCCCAGCCGTTAGCTGCGTCGATCTCGGTCTGGAGCTGGCCCATCTCTGCCATGAGCGCGTCAAAATCGGCGTCAGGATTGCCCATCTCAACGCCAATCTCGTTGAAGCGCGCAATCTTGGCAAGCAGGTCACCGAAGGCAAGCTCGATGTTCTCCTTGACCGTTTTGGTCTCATCCAGCGGCGGCTCCTGCTGGAGCAGGCCAACGGTGTAACCTGGGGTAAGCTTTGCCTCGCCGTTAGAGACGTCCTCCATGCCGGCAATAACCTTGAGCAGGGTGGACTTTCCCATTCCGTTTGGACCCACGACGCCGATTTTTTTGCGCCAGGGTACACGCCGACGGTGACGTCATCAGGATGACCTTCTCGCCGACAGCTTTGCGAGCCTTTGTACATCTGATAGACAAACTCTGCCATGTGCTCCTCCTTAAGGGGCTGTCAGATGAAATATTCACATAGTCCATTCTAATGAAATATCGCGGGGACTCCACAGTAGAGAAGCTGGAAAGAGGATATGCCTGCAAAACGCGAGGTCACGTTGCGGTGCGCATGTGCGATCCGGTGCGCGAGAGTGCGACGCGAGACGCGATGGCGCAACGCGGAACGCGAGGGTGCGACGTGGAACGCGAGGGCGCGATGCGAGACGTGAGGGCGCGATGCGAGATGTGAGGGCGCGATGCGAGATACGAGGGTGCGACGTGGAACGCGAGAACACACCTATGTCAGATAATCTGCTCAAAAGGCGTATACATTGCACTCAAAACCTCTATATCTTGCAGATTATTGGACTTAGGTGTGTTTTTTGCCTCGCATTTAGCAGATTATCTGACATAGGTGTGTAGCTAGAGGCTCGAAAATAGGGGTAGTTAAACTATTTATATATCAGTATTCACCATTACGAATATTTATCATTATTTATACATAATAATGAATTGACCCATTAAATGTGATCATGGCTCGCGTTAGATAGCCGTCTTCGGATGGTTTATCGCAAGGGACACCAAATCTCCAAGCTATATAGCACAACCGCACTGTAAATTGCCATTCAACCGCGTCGTTACGAACGAGTAGGAAGAATGGCAACAAAATTGTGGGCTAACGTAGGCTTTTTTGTTTGACGTGGCCCTTTGTGGTTTAAGTGAGCTTATGGTTTGACGTAAGCTTATGGTTTTACGTGGCCCTGATTTGCTTTATCTACGGCATCTTTGACCATCTGCGCGTACAGGGTACCGCCTCGATTAATGGAATCTGAATCAGAGCCAAAGTGAACGTAGTCAGTACCTGCCCAAATGTCAGGATTATCCTGAGCAACCTGTGCCCAATCCGCAATGGTAATGAAGTCATACTGTTGAGCGAGCTCAAGCTCGTGAGCACGGATAGCATTTGCACCAGCATTTGGATCGGAGTTTCTACCGTCATACGGAGTGACAAAAATCAGACGATGTCCGCGCGGCAGCATGTCCACAATCTTATCAACCGCATCGGAGCCGCCAACAGGGTTGGTGCCCAGGGCAACAACAACGTCCTGGTAGAGGGTGTTGTTATCGATCGCAGACTGCAGCAAATCTACGCCCATCGCCACGTTTCTACTAACAGAAGCGTCAATTTGAGCATCGGGCAGCGCATCCTGCAGGTAAGAACGAGCACGCAGCGAAACAGAATCGCCAATGTAGGTGACTCCCTCAACAACGTTGTAGTTGCTTGCCTGCGAGGTATCCGCATGCTTGCGAGTCATGGTCATGGTGCTCTGCTCCTGCAACGAAGCATTGAGCAGCAGATCGTTCTGGAAATCGCTAAGCTGTGGAGCGGTTAGCGCAATAAAGGCAACGGCCGCAGCAAAAGGAATAAGCGCAAGGCCGGTACCTCGCAAAACCTTCTGACCATCAAGCTTGATGCGCGAGAAGATCTCTGGAGACTTCCCTGCCAACGCTGGCTCAAGCACATAGAACGAGCAACTTGCAAATACAAACGAAAGCACCAGGGTTAGAAGTGCAGCCAGGACTGGATCGACCTTCTCGGCAAAAATAATGTACAAAGGCCAGTGGAACAGATACACGCCGTAGCTGGTATCTGCCACAAAAGAAACGATGCCAGGCTCGTTGATACCCTCGGTTTTTTGATGCAACATGCGAGCAAAGAAAATCATTGCGGCTGCTGCGAGCGAGGCAAAAAGGAAACCAAAGGTGTACGTAAAGAGGTCCTCGAAGTGCATGAAGACGCTCAGGAAGACAAGAACGCCGCAGCTTGCCACAAGGCCCACAAGCGTTAGCTGAGTAGAAAGCTTCTGCTCAAGCTGGTCAAAGAGCTCGCCTGTCTGGGCAATTCCTGCAACACACGATAAAAGCGCACCAATAAAGAAGGGGAACACGTGCGTTTGCGTCGAGAAATACTGGATAGAAAGATTCGTGGAGTTTTGGGCGCCGGTGGCCATCGCCAAGTAAGTAACAACCAACAGCACCAGGGAAGCTCCAGCAATCTTTACCTTATAGCTTCTAATTGTTTTGCTCATGCAAGCAAGCAGCCAGGCGCACAAACCCCAGAGCACATAAAAGTGCATTTCAACGGCAAGACTCCAGGTGTGCAGATACACATGAGGAGCAAATTGATTCTCGTAGCTGTTGCCCAGAACTATCTCAAAGTAGTTAGTCACAAAGCCAAGAGCTGCGGCAATCTGATACTTAATACCGGAAATGAAACTCGGTACGCACAAGCAGAAGAAACGGCGTGCAGACCAGCACCATAAACACAAGCGGCGGAACAATTCTGTAGAAACGCCTGCGCAGGAATCCAATGACGTCGATGGATCTAAAGCGAGCAAACTCGTCAATCAAAAGAGCCGTGATGAGATAGCCCGAGAACGTAAAGAATACGTCGACACCAATGAAGCCGCCTGGAAGCGCGTCCTTAAAAAAGTGATATATGAGGACTAAAACAAGTCCTGTTATACGTACAAGCGAAAACCATTTAATTCGCACTTTGATAAATCCCTTGCTTAAAACGTTCCTTCATACACAATGTTGTCTTGTGTAGTGAGCTTTTCCCTGGCCATCTGCCTGGCCTTTTACAAACTGACCTTCGTATGTCCAGCCATCTTTTGAGGTGTACGTTCCCGTACCCTGAAAATACCCGTCGACAAATTCTCCCTCGTAGGTATCGCCATTCTCAAAAGTCATCTTGCCTTGACCATTCATCTTTCCCTGAATGGTAGTGCCGGTATACGTCACCTGATTGTCGCCGAATACCAGCGTTTTTTGACTTGGTCGGTTAACCAGAACAATCGAGAGCACCGCAAGCACCAAAATTGCAACGACGCTTACCAGCTCGAGCTTTCTTCTGCCCGCACTCACCGGGCGAGAATGGCGCTGTTCTGGTTCTGGATCTGCTTGATTGCGAGGACGCTTCTCCACACGAATGCTTTTGCGTGCAGATAGAGGAGTTTTCTGGCGCTTCTTTTTTTCTCTGGCGCAACTTTAGACCGCATGTTTTCTGCAGATTTTTCTGCGGGCTGTGTAGCGGACTTTTCTGCAGGCTGTGCAGCAGACACTTCTGCAGGCTTACGCTGCGCAAACGACGTAAAAGCAGACGAAAGCTGCTCAGATGCAGTCTGCAGAGAGGCCACTGGACTTGCCGTAGTATCAGCCTTCTCTACGGGAGCCTGAGGTGCTTCTACAGGTGCAACTTCCCTTGCCTCAGATGAAGGCTCAGGGACGTGCGCTGCTTTAACCATATGACGAGCGTTTCTTTTTTTAGCAGAAAAACGCGTAGGAGAACTCACTAGGTATTCCAATTCAATCGATTTGTTAACTATTTCATTGTACTAATTTCCTTCAACTTTTGAATTGTCATTTGTCCTATACACATTTACCAGATTCACAGGTACGCCCGCTGTTTTTCTGCGATTTTCTGTTCTAAGTAAAAAGAGAGAGGGGTACACTACAAGGTGGTATTAAAAAAGAAACAAAATGTGCTTACTAAAAGTGTGTTCTAATTAGAAAAGTTACATCATCGACATTACCAGGGAGGCGAAGATGGCAGAAGCAATTCGTAAAGTAAATATCATTGGCCATTTGAACCCAGATACAGACAGCATTTGTGCTGCAATTTCTTATGCGTATCTCAAAAATCAGATTGATAACCCTATCTATGAAGCTCGTCGCGCTGGCTCACTCAACCGTGAGACTGCGTTTGTCCTAAATCACTTTGGCTTTCGAAGAGCCGCAGCTTATTACTACGGTTACTCCTCAGATTAAAGATGCAGAGATTCAGGCTCAGCCAAAAGTTGATGCTGGAATGAGCCTCTATGCTGCTTGGCAGCTTATGCAGGACGTTAAGCTTGATACACTCTGCGTTACTGATGAGGAAGAAGAGCTTACCGGCCTGATTGCCGTTAAAGATATTGCAAATGCAAACATGAGCCTTTCCGAGCCAAACCTGCTCTCTAAGGCTAAGACAAGCTATGCAAAATATCGTTTCTACGCTTGGCGGCACCATGGTTCTTGGTGATCCTCAGGGCGTTGTTAAGCAGGGCAATATTCGCGTTGGTACCAGCGCTTCCGCTCTTTCAGAGATTGTTGATGCTGGCGATATCATTGTTGTTGCTGGCAACCATGAGAACCAGACTATCGCAGTTGAGCACGGTGCTTCCTGCCTCATTGTCTCTTGCGATGCTCCAATTGCTCAGGACGTCATTGACCTGGCTAAAAAGCGTGATTGCGCTATTATCAGCACTCCTCGCGATACCTTTGAGGTAGCTCGCCTGCTTATCATGTCTATGCCTGTACGTGAGAAGATGCTCACTGACGACATCCTCAAGTTCAGCGTCAACACCGCAATTGATGATGCTCGTAAGGAAATGACCAACTCAAGGCACCGCTTCTTCCCTGTTATCAACGAGAACGGAACTTTTAGCTGGTCTTATCAGCGGTCCTGGTCTTTTGAATCCCTCGCAAGAAAGCATGTCATTCTTGTTGACCACAACGAGCGCACTCAGGCAGTTGATGGTCTTGAGCAGGCCGAGATTATGGAGATTGTTGATCACCACCGCATCGGCTCCATTGAGACTTCCAACCCAATTACCTTTAGAAACGTCCCTGTTGGCTGCACCTGCACCATCATCTATGGCCTCTACCACGAGTACGGCATTGAGATTCCAAAGAATATTGCTGGCCTCATGCTCTCTGCAATTCTTTCCGACACCCTTGCATTCCGCTCCCCTACCTGCACTGAGCGCGATATTGTTGCTGGTAAGAAGCTTGCAGAGATTTGCGGAGAAGACATTGACGCTTACTCTGAGCAGATGTTTGACGCTGGCGCAGACCTCACTGGTCGTACTGCAGAAGAAGTCTTCCATGGTGACTACAAGGTATTCAGCCGTGGCGGCGTAAAGTTTGGCGTTGGCCAGGGCTCCTTCATGACCGAGTCCAGCCGCAAGGCTGCCGAGGAACTTGTTGGACCATTCTTGGAGACTGCCGCTAAGTCCGAAGAGCTTCCAATGGTCTTCTACATGTTCACCGACGTTAAGAGCCAGGTCACCGAGATGCTCTTCTACGGCGCAAATGCTGCCAACGTCATCGAGCGCGCCTTTAACGTAAAGGTTGATGGCAACATTGCTGTTCTTCCAGGTGTTGTCAGCCGTAAGAAGCAGGTTGTTCCATCTCTCATGGCAACGCTTCAGACGCTCGCCGAGGAAAACCGCCAACTAACACGGGTTTCTCGCGCGTCGGGTTTCTCGCGCGTCGGGTTTCTCGCGCGTCGGGTTTCTCGCTATTGTTTAAATGAGTAACGCCTACCTGCGCACTTGTGAACTGCCTCCCATTTCTTGGACATAAGAAATGGGAGGTAGTTCATATGTAGGTGATTATGATTCTGTAGCGTGTTAACGTTGGCTTTTAGGCCTGGCGCACAAAATAGCGCAGCTTTGGTAGGTTCTGTCGAAGAATCGACATGTTCTTAATCAAGATAGCTAGGCAGCTAGGCGGTCGCACTACCTGATATGCATCTCTATGAATAAACTTCATCTAATATACTTAAAAATGAATAGACTTATATAAGAAATTTAACTATCGATAAATTCTGTATCTACGGAACACACCTAAGTCGGATATTCTGCTCAAATGTGGGCATTTTACACATCTAATGACGATAATCTGCATGTTTGAGGTATTTTCAGCGTCATGTATACGTCTTTTTTAACAGATTATCCGACTTAGGTGTGTTTTGAACTGCTCTCTATTTTCTCGTGTCTAAGAAATGGGAGGCAGTTCATTGCGGGTAGGCGTTTTTCTACAGGAGCTGTTCTATGACGGCGCCAATTCTGTCTCTGATCACCAGATTGGCGCGAGCATCGTACGGCGTAGGTTGGTCGTTGATAATGACCATTTTGTTGCCCTCGTAGTAGTCGAGAAGACCGGCGGCAGGCTGCACTACCAGCGAACTTCCTGCAACCACAAGAACCTCCGCTTGCGAGATGGCGTTCAGGGCGCCGTACACGGTGTCCATATCGAGGCCCTTCTCCGTAGAAGACGATATCAGGCCTAATAACTGCGCCGCATTGACAGAGCGGCACCACAGACGACTGCCCTTCAATCTGATCAAGCGTGTAGGTGTGGCCGCACTCGGGACAATAAAAACGCGTCTCGTTGCCGTGGAGCTCAAACACACGCTTGCTACCAGCAGCTTGATGCAGTCCGTCGATGTTTTGCGTCACCACCGCGCGCAACTTTCCCGCAGCTTCCAAGTCTGCCAGCCACTTGTGAGCAATGTTTGGCTGAGCCTCCCCCAAATGATGAGAGTTTCTAAAATACGTGTAATACGCTGCAGGGTAATCTAAAAACACATCAAGCGAGAAGATCTCTTCAAGCGTAAAGTCTGGCGCCTTGCTGTAGGCAAAAGACTCCTCGTTATCGGGGTCAACCGTTACGCCATTTCCCAGGTCGTAGGCTTCTTTTCCCATGTCATAGCCATCTTGGCCCAAACCTATGGTCATGTTTTCTACTTTGATACCGCCCTGGCGATACAGACCGTTGGTACCCCTAAAATCAGGAATACCGCTTTCCGTTGACACGCCTGCGCCACCAAAGAAAACAATGTTATCTGACGACTGAATCCAGTCTTTAAGCTGCTCAATCTTGGTCATTAGGCACCTCTAACCTAAAAAAGGGACCCGGATAAACTGGGTCCCTCGTCTCAAGCGCCGGAGCTCTTGGCGCTGAAAACGCTAGTAATCAAACTCGTCAGGAACATACTCAGTAAGGCATGCATCCAGACCGGCTTCAATTTCTTCATGGTTCATATGACGGCCAATGAAGCACAGCTTTAGTTTGACGATCGCCCAGTTCATCATCCCATTCTGCGCGTAGCTCGGGTTTCTCGTCAAGAAGGGTTTCTCGCTCATCCTCTGGCAGCGATGCGTAGAACATGCCATTCTCGTAGAACTGGACCTGCTTGCCGGCCTGCTCAAATACGTAGCTCATCTCGGGGTCTTGCGAAATCCAGATGCTACCCTTGACGCGGATGATATTCTTTGGCCAGCTAGCCACAAACTGGTTAAGTTTGTCCAGGTCAAATGGCTGACGGCGGCGATACACAAAGGTAGTAATCTCGTACTCCAAAACCTCTGGGTCCTCGTGCTCCTCAGGATGCTCCATTGCATCCATCCAGGCAGCGGAGGCGTAGGCTTTGTCAAAGTCAAAACGGCCCGTATTGATAAGCTCGCTCATTGGAATGTCACCGTTGACCGCCTCAACAATAACGGCGTCTTTCTGCAGGCCGCGAACAAGCGCCTTGAGCTCGTGGAGCTGCTCTGGAGTAACCAGATCGGTCTTGTTGAGTACCAGCGTAGAGCAGAACTCAATCTGCTGAATAAGCAGGTTCTCGATGTCATCCTCTTCAATATCTGGGTCGAGAAGATCGGCGCCGTTGTGGAACTCCTCAAACATGCGAGCACAGTCAACAACTGCGACGATGTTATCAAGGTTGAGGTGAGAGTGATTAGTTGCATGCTGGCTCTGATTGCAGAATGCAGAAATGTTATAGGTAATGGGGATTGGCTCGCAGATGCCCGAAGCCTCAATAATGATGTAGTCAAACTCCTCGGTATCGGCCAAATCACCCAACTGAAGTGCCAAGTCATTAGAAAGGGTGCAGCAGAGGCAACCGTTAGTTAGAGGAATAACGTCGCCTTCTTTAGCGTAGCCGCCGTCTTTAATAAGACCAGCATCAACGTTAATCTCGCCAATGTCGTTGACGATAACTGCTGCGTGAATACCTTCAGTGTTAGAGAGAATGTGGTTCAAAATAGTGGTCTTACCTGCGCCTAAATAGCCGGTAAGCAGCACAATTTTCACCTGCTTTGGTTCAGACATAGTGAGCTCCTTCAAATGTCAAACTTTTATATCAAAGAATAAACTTCTTGACTGTAAAAGTGGGCCCTGACGCTTAAGTGAGTCAGGGCCCAACCTTCGCGTTACAAATTATCGAGCTGGAAGCTTAGAAGCTACCGCGATCAATAATCTTGCCTTCCTTCATGATGACGTCCATGTTCTCAGGCGTGAGGTCGCGGATGTTGTTAGCAACGTCGCCCTTGACTACAAGGATATCAGCGGAGAGGCCTTCCTTGACAGCACCAAACTCGTTCTCCTTGCCCAGCATCTTTGCGCCGTTGTAAGTAGCAGCTGCAACAGTATCAAGGATGGAGATGCCAACCTTCTCGACAAAGTCATACATCTCATCGATGGTGACGTAGCCGTAAGGAGTGACAAAGCTGAAGGAGTCAGAGCCGATGGTAATGGTGATACCCATATCATAAGCCTTACGCAGGTTAGCGTAGGTGCGTGCAAGGCCCTTCTCGACAACAGTCTCGCCTGGGAATGCGTCAAGCTCTGGAGTCCAGTCTGGTGGATAAGTTCCGTACCAAGTTGGCAGGAAGCCGATGGTTGGGGTGAAGTATGTTCCCTGCTCAGCCATAAGCTTCATGGTGCGCTCGTCAAGCTCAAAGCCGTGAATGAGCTGCTTGCAGCCAAAGCGGACGCAGTCATATGCAGCGTCAAAGTTGTTGTAGGAGTGAGCATACAGAGGAATGCCTACCAGTGCGCACTCGTCAGCAATTGCCTTGATCTCCTCGGTGCAGAAGAGCTGCAGACGGTCGGAGTCCCAGCGCCAAATGCCGCCACCAGTTGCCCAGATCTTGATGCCGTCAGGCTCTTCACGAAGACGACGGCGGATTGCCTTACGAAGCTCCCATGGACCGTCTACCTGGTCGCCCCAAGGGTGTCCGTCCTTGGAAATCTGCAGTGGCAGGTGGTGAGAGTCACCGTGACCAGCAACGCGGCAAAGGCCAAGGCCGGTAGCAAAGATACGAGGACCCTGCATAATGCCCATGTTAACGAGGTCGCGGATAGCAATACCATTGCGGCCAATCTCAACGACAGTGGTGAGGCCGTGGGTAAGAGCGTCATAAGCCTGCTTGACTGCGCATGCCTGCTTCTGAGCAACGGACTCGATAACCCAGTCGTTATCGTTGTCGGTCAGGTTGCCGGAGAAGTGCAGGTGTGTATCAACAAGACCAGGCATTACGGTATGGCCAGATGCGTCACGTACCTCATATCCCTCTGGGACCTCTTTACGAGGACCAGCATAGGTAATCTTGTCGTCATCGATAAGGACAAGGGAGTCCTCGACCGGTGCAGCACCAGTACCGTCAACGAGCTTGCCGCCTACAAAAGCATACTTACTCATGTTTCCCATCCTTCCTTTGTTGTCCGCTCACTTCTTTTAAACGGACGAGGTTTACTTGCATAGTAAGCCCGGGTTAACTCCTTTGGAATAAGTTAGCCATGGTTGCCGGTAAGCGGAGCAAAAATACCCATGAACGGATGTTCAGATATCAATAATTTCATATAAACATCTAAAGTATTTGATTACTTCATATTTGCTATGACTACATTGCATAGTTGTGTCAAAACAGTTTTTGTCCGGTATCCGTGGTAAGGTTGAGAAAAACAAATTAAGGAGGGGCAATGTCTCAGAATTCTTCGTCGCAGTCCAGCTTTTTTGCACTTATTTCTCGCATGCGCTACATTGAGCGCTGGTCGCTTATGCGCAATTCTCGATCAGAAAGCCTTGCTGAACACGCCCTTGACGTGGCCGTTATTTCTCACTGCCTAGCAACTATTGCAAATGTGCGCTATCACAGAAATCTTGACGCAGATCGTGCAGCTCTTATTGGTATGTATCACGATGCATCAGAGATTATCACCGGAGACATGCCCACGCCTGTAAAGTATGCTAATTCAGAGATTAGAGATGCGTATCATCAGGTAGAGGCACGTGCCGAGAAAACCATTCTCTCCACACTGCCAGAAGACCTGCAAGATGCCTATGCTCAGGTGCTTACTCACAGCGCTGAGGCTTCAGAGAGTGAAGCTTATCTTAGAAAGCTTATTAAAGCTGCAGATAAGATTGCAGCACTCATTAAGTGTATTGAGGAGGCTCAGTCTGGAAACTCAGAATTTATTACCGCTGAAGCCTCAACTCGTGGAGTTGTTGAAGATTTAGCAGATTCTCTTCCAGAAGTGCGCGATTTTATGACAGAATTCCTACCTTCGTACGGAGAAACGCTTGATCAGCTTCTGTAAAGAAACGCTGATTTTGCCTGCTTGTTGAGGAGTTGCTTTGCGCGCACTACATGCACGTTTGCCTAAAAACTTTGTTCTGGAAGAGCGCTTAGAGGCGTATTCCAGCGTCATTGAGCCTCATCCAGAGGCTTTGAGAGGTACGTGGGCTTCTGCGTGTGCGCCAATTACTGCTGAGGGGCATGTCCCCTTCTCTGAGGTCCGTGTAGACCTTGGCTGCGGCAAGGGATCTTTTACTGCTGCTCAAGCTAAGGCAAATCCTAACGTGCTTTTTGTAGCCATTGATACAGAACCTATCTGTATTTCATATGCTGCTAAAACAATGTATGAAGCAGGAGTGCCTAACGCCATCGTAGTTCCTGGTACCGGCATGAAGATTGATGAGTACTTCTCGCCAGAAGAGGTCTCTGTTATTTACCTCAACTTCCCTGCACCATTTCCTCGAATCAGGCAGGCAAAGATGCGCCTCACTGATGCTGAGCGTCTTATGCAGTATAGAAATGTTTTGGCTAAAGAGGGTGTTGTTCGTCTTAAAACGGACAGTCAGCCACTTTTTGATTTTTCTCTTGAGCAAGTTGAAGTTGCTGGTTACAACTTTATTTGGAAAACGCGAGATGCACAGACACGATTTTCCTCACGATGTTCCTAGTGAGTACGAACAAAAACTTGGTGCTCAAGGGCGCTAAGGTTCATGCCTACCTGATTGCTCCAGGGTCCTGTACCAGCAGATTTCACACCCACAGAGCCTGTCAGTCTTGTTGACTACCTTCCAGAAGACTTTAGAATCGCTAGCCTACGTTCCTCATGGAATGGAAAGCACGGTCCGCAATCTTGCAAACCGTGCTCGTAGACTTCGTAAGAAGGCTCAGTAATTTGTAATTGGCTATGTGTAGAAACAGCCGTTTGCTAAAACAACCTTTGTAGGAGCGCTCCTTTGCGAGCGCTCTTTTTTAAGCCAGCAGCCCTGACTCTTTTACTTGATCGACTTTATATTCAAAGCTCTAGTGGAATTAAGAACCGCAAGCACCATAACGCCTATGTCTCCAAAGACCGCTAGCCACATGGGAGCCAAACCAAAGGCTGCAAGGATCAAAACAGCAACCTTAACGCCAATAGCAAACACAATATTTTGCTTTGCAATACCCAAGGTATGACGAGCAATCTTTACGGCCTTTGAGAGCTTAGAAAGCTTGTCGTCCATAAGAACTACGTCGGCGGCCTCAATAGCAGCATCAGACCCCAAAACCGCCCATAGCAACGCCTACATCAGCGCGTGCAAGAACGGGTGCATCATTGATGCCGTCACCGACAAAAGCAAGGGACTTACCAGCTGTCTTTTGGGCGAGAAGACCTTCAACGGCAGAAACCTTATCCTGTGGAAGCAGTTCAGCACGAACCTCAGTAATGCCCATCTGAGCAGCAATCTCTTCTGCAACGTCGCGTTTATCGCCCGTGAGCATAACAACCTTAGAAACGCCAACGTCTTTGAGGGAAGCGATTGCTGCTGGAGCATCAGCTCGTTCGCGGTCAGAAATAACAATGTGGCCCATGTAGGTCCCATCAACAGCCACGTGAATGATGGTTCCGTGGTTCTCGCACGCTTTCCAAGAAGCTCCTACGCTCTCCATAAGTGTGCAGTTGCCAACAGCAACGCTCTTACCATTCACGTTAGCGCAAATGCCCTGACCAGCAATTTCTTTGATGTCCGTGATAACACAGTCATCGTCCTCGCTTGGATAAGCAGCACGAAGAGCTGCAGCAATGGGATGCGTGGAGTGCATCTCAACGTGAGAAGCTAGGTGCAGAAGGTCCTTCTCGCCAATGGCCTGAGGATGAACAGCAAGGACCTCAAAAACACCCTCGGTCAGCGTACCGGTCTTGTCAAAGGCAACGGTATCAAGGGTAGAAAGCATATCAATGTACGCAGAGCCCTTGATTAGGATGCCCTCCTTCGAAGCAGCGCCAATACCGCCAAAGAAGGCCAGTGGCACAGAAACTACCAGCGCGCAGGGACATGAGGCAATAAGGAAGGTCAGCGCTCTTACAATCCAGATTGATGCGTTGCCCACAAAGTCTCCCGAGAGCAGTGGTGGCAAAAACGCCAGCGCAATGGCACTGTAAACAACTGCTGGAGTATACACGCGAGAAAAACGACGAATAAAGCTCTCGCTCTTGGACTTGTTTTGGTTTGAGCTCTCTACCAGCTTAATGATGCGGGAAGCAGTAGAGTCTTCAAAGAGGTGGGTAACGCGAGCACGAACCACGCCAGAAAGGTTTACGCAGCCCGAGATAATGTTATCTCCCACCGTTGCGTCACGAGGCACGCTCTCACCAGTAAGAGCAACGGTATCAAGACTGGTAGAACCCTCGACGATCTCTGCGTCAACAGGGACACGGTCGCCGGGTTTGACCACAATAATCTCTCCTAGCCCAACTTCTTCTGGAGAGATAGTAAGCAGCTGTCCGTCACGTTCAACCGTTGCGCTGTCAGGACGGATATCCATAAGCTTGGCAATAGATTTCTTGCTGTTATCGGAAGCAAGGTGTTCAAACACTTCTCCTACCTGGAAGAACAGCATGACAAAGACGGCCTCATCAAACATAGGAGAACCGTTAGGCACAAAGCCAATGAGCAAGGCACCAACAGTAGCAATGGTCATGAGCAAGTCTTCGTTAAAGCACTCACCCTCAGTGATGCTCTCCCATGCTTCTAGAACAACATCGTATCCCGCAACAGCGTAAGGCAACAAGTAAAGCAGCAGTGCCTGCCAGAGCTGCAGGTCAAATGCGTGTTCAACCGCGTAAGCAATACCTAGCAAAACAGCAGAACAGACAATGCGAGCAATTTTCACCTTTGTCTTTGAGCTCATGGCTCCTCCTTGGGTTGTTGTTATGCCTAGTCTACTCCTTAAATTGATATATGTACATATATTCATACAATAATCTTAAGGAACTTTTCACAAGAAACTCCGCGGGCGAGAAACCCGTGGAGTCCCAGATAAACCTATAAATTTTGGCCGTAGTTTAAGCCAAACGTTCTTCTCGCCAATTGGTCTTCTCACCGATTGGAAAGCTAGTTGATCAGCGATGCGGGAGTTGGGATAAATCCCTCAAAAGATGACAGGCGCACCTTCAAGCTCGGAGGCAATCATGTCCTCCTCGTTCCTAACGGTCCAGGTAATCAGATGTGCGCCCATGGTATTGCAAGCCAGCTTAACAAAGGGGTTCTTGCGATCTTCAAACTTGTATGAAATGAAGTCTGGGACGACCAACAGAATTACCAAAGAGAGCTGTAGCGCCAGCTCGTGTAGCAATGTTCATGTGCTTGGTCTGACGGTCAACCAGGAAATTCTCTGAGAGCTGGCCACGAAGCATCTCAGGACGGTTCTGACGCAGCCACTGCAAAACGCGAGGGATCAAAGCTCTCGATGCATGCACGAACGGGACGAAGATCAAGAGCCTGCATAATCTTTTCTGTCAGCTGCTCAGCGTTATTGTTGCGTGTCTTAGCCTCAATAATCAAAGGTGCAGGTAGCTCACCGGAGCCACTCCATGCATAAACCTCAAGGACTTCCTCAAACGTTGGAATCTGCTCGTCGGTAGCAAGAAGCCTCAAGACCACGAAGCTCCTCCAGCGTGGACTCCTCAACAATCTTCTGTACGCCACAGAGGCGATCAAGTGCTGAATCGTGAACAACAACCAGCTTGTTGTCTGCGGTCAGGTGAACATCAACCTCGGAGCCAAAGCCCTTCTCGACAGCTGCGCGGAAAGCAAGCAGGGAGTTCTCTGGAATGCCTGCCTCGTTGTTGTAGAGGCCACGGTGAGCATAGCGATGACGAGCAATCTCGTGCCAACGCTCCAGAAGCAGGCGATCATTTTGCTTGCGAGGAGCAATGGAATAAGCACCGTATGCAGCTCAAACCAAGAGCAGCACCAGCCACAACGCCACCAGCAATTGCAGCATTTCTAAACGACTTTACGCTTCTTGGTAGAAGCTAACAGAGCGTCAGAATCCTGTCCATCTTTGAGCAGCAATTTCCTCAACAACATCTGCAACTGCGATATCTGCGGCAGCATCCTGGTGCTCAGCCAGGGTCTCCCCCATCTCTTCAAGCGACTCTGCAGTGCTTGCAAGTTGCTTTGAAAGCTTGTTCTTTGGGCGAGAAAAACGATTCTCTAGATTAGACTGAAGCTGTGCCTGAGCAGCTAAAACAGAGGTCTGAGCCGAACGAAGCGCAGACTGAGCGCGAGCGACTGATGACTGAATAGCATCGCCGCTTGGCAGTGCTGGCCTAATATGAGCATTAAACCCAGCTGTAAGCTGCTCTTTTGCGATATTACCTGCTAAGTTAGCAGCCTTAGAAGCCGTTGTAGCAAGCAGCTTTCTTCCAGCCTCGGATTGAAGTGCTGCCTTTGCGGCATACTGAGTAATTGCTAAACCTGCAGCTCTAACTGCAGCTCTCTTAATAAAACGACCAATCATGTAAGCTCCCTTCAATCTAGCTTTATTCTATCAGTCCAGTTCTCGCTTTTTCGCTACGTATTGCGACTTTCTGTGCGTAATCAGTATCTTTGTCTGTTCAAAATCGAGTAGTATGTAGTCCACTAACTACTATCTCAGGAGCATCATGGCTGTTATAAAACAAGAACACGCTCTCTACCTGTATAAACTACTCAAAGCTACCATTGGCGTCTCTAAGCAGACTCCCCTCTCTACCGTTGAGGGCGTGCTCATTGAAGACGACCTTGCACCGCAGGATTTTGGCTTTGACGACATCCGCGCTCTCATGGAGGCGTGCCCCGATTTCATTAAGATCACAGCCTTCAAAAAGGGTTACGTCTACGCAACGCTTTTGACTTTTGACACCTTTGAGGCTGCCCTTGTAGCTGGCGAGAAAAACGTCGAGACGCAAAACAACAGCAAACCCTGGAAGCGCCGCCGTGGGGCAAAGTCCATTCGCGCACTTAAGCCAAAACACCTGGTAGTTGAAGCGGAACCTGAAGCGGAAGAACTTCCTACCCAAGAAGAGCCGACGGAGCCAGAGGAGCTACCTGTCGCGGAGAGCTCAGAGGAACTGTCTGTTGCAGAAACAGCACTAGTCGCAGAGGAATCTTCTGCTGAGGTGCCTGAAGAAGATCTCCAGCAAGAATCTGCCGATGATGCCGCTCCAGAACCTGTTGAAACCGATGATGCCACTCCAGAATCTGACGAGACCAAAACACCAGCTCCAGAGCCTAAAGCTGACGAGCCTACAGTGCCCGAACCTGTAGTGCCCGAGCCTACAGTGCCTGAGCCTACCATCTCGCTTACCGTTACCTACAATCCCTACGACGGCTCCGATGAAGAGAAGACGCTTGAGGCCGCTCCTTCAGTATTGCAACAGGCACTGAATGCAACAAGTTCTGTCTCTAGCACTACAGTTTCTGAATCCCAGGCTTCTACGCAGGTAATCAATCAGAATGAGACTCATGCCCCCGCCCCAACATACCCTGCCAATTTTGAGGAAGACGTCCACGTTAACAACGAGCTTCTCGGCATTTTGTATCAGATGGCTCCCGTCGACGCCAACGTCCTCAAGCAGCTAGAAGAAGACTTCAAACTTGCAGAGTCTTCTCGCGCGCTCATTTCTAAGGGCGGCACGTTCACGTTTAACACGCGTTACAAGAAACCGCAGACAGACGAGGTTATTACTGCTACTATTCGCAAATCTAAGCGCGGTGCTCTGCGTCCCTGGACGCTCTTGAAGCTCAGCGTTTCTGCAGATGAGCTGCAGGATCAGGCAGTTGATGTACTTCACGGACTGCCAAAGTCTGGCATTGCTTCATGGGAAAAGCTTCCTGCTGCAGCAAAGCAGCTACCTATCAACCCTGTTGACGTGGTTATGAACGAGGCTCCTGTCTCCGACTGGAACGCGCTTTGCACCACCTATCTGAGCGACGCACCCTCGTTACAAGCGGCACAGGCTTGCCTTTCCGCAGCGTACGTCTACAGAAAGAACGAGCAGCAGCTCATGCATACCGACGCCGACTTCTCGCTCCCCGTCCCAGCTGCCACACCCCTTCTCTTTGATTCAGAGCGTGGATTTGATGACAACTCGCCTCTGGTGCAAAACGCCCTGCGAGCAGCAAAGCGCGGATGGCGCATGGCCGTTGAGCTCTACAATCCATCCAAGCACTGCGTCTACCTTGCACTTCCCACCACCGATGGCGAGAAACCCCTTGCGCTGGTATTTGATACGTCAACAGAAGGCCCTTATCACGTTGTTGCAACACTGACTATTGACGAGGCGTACCCACTCGCACGTATCTTCTCTGATGGTCTACCTGCATGGATTATGCCACAGTAGTTCCAGCTCACAGGTAAGCTCTCTTCGCAGAACAGCTCACATAACTGGTCACCAAAAAAGCCGCGTCGTGTAGACGCGGCTTTTCTTGTAGGTAGATTTCTCGACGGCGGGTACACCGGGTTTCTCGTCAAGCGCACCGGGTTTCTCGCTAAAGGATAGCTCAACTAGTCGTGCCATGGTTCAACAGGCCATTCGTTGCCCGTGAAGCTCCAATTCTTCATGTCATTGGCGTCGCCGTTAATGACAAACTCCCTGACAAAGATGTCTTGCTTGCCGTTTGAAATGGTCTCGATATAGTAACGAGGACGAGTCTCGCCCTCATAGGACTCGTCAAGCGGCGTGGTGTAGTTAGAAAGCGTCTGCTGGTCAACGCCCATGTCCTTCAGCGTCTGCGCCAAGATGTCGTAGTGCCAGACAGGCGCGTCAGAAATCTGCATAGGCTGAGCCGCTTCTTCAGCGGTCTGACCAGCTGGTTTATACATAATGACTGGAGCGGAAGGTGTCTGAATATCGTTGCCCGTCAAGTACCAATCACCATGGTCAGCGGTAATGATGAAAGACGTATTCTCATACACTCCCAAACGCTTGAGCTCAGCGATGTAGGCTTCAACAATTCTGTAAGCCGCGATGGTTTGCTCGTCAACGTTTTGCTTGCTTGGATCTTCAGTGCGCTCAACGTTGCGATCAAGCGTGTAAGGTGGATGCGAGCCAAACAGATGAATAAAACGGAATGAACCGTTCTGACCAGCGCTGTCGTCAATCGAGAGTCCGTAGTGTTGAAGCTCCTGGTAATACTTGAGATCATCCTCGGTGTATGGCTGCGAAGAGAGATCAACTTCGTCCATGTTGACTAACTTGCGCATGCGCATATTAAGATCCTCGGTATAATACCAGAATCGAGGCTTAAACACCCAAGGCATGTCCCTACAAAATGCCGTCTTATAGAGAATGCGCAGTGCACCTAGCACGTCTAACTGGTTATCTGTACCGCGACCACGAGGCTCGTGGTAGTTGATGGAATACTTCTGCGCAGTGTCTCTGTAGTGAGAGTAGTTCAACTGATCCGTATACAAACCTGCTTGATATCCAGCATTCTGAATATCCTTGAGGTACTGATCACTTTGTGCCCAGTTGTAGACAAAATCGTTGAAATTCTCGCCAGGCTGAGGACGAGAGCCAAAGAGCAGCGATGGAACACCGTAGCGCGTTGGAATCATGGAACCTACAGAGTTTCTATACCACGTAAATCCTGTTAAACCGGCAAATGTCTCTGGATGCTCATCGTAGAGTCTCTGAATAAAAGCAGTGTCGGTAGTATCAAGGACAAACACCACGACGTTTTTCTTGGAGGAAACGCTGTAGAGACCCTCGCGCGTTGCGATAACCTGCTGGTTTTCGGCGTGAGCATCTATCGACGCTGCTACAGCTGGTCCCCACAGACTTGCAACGCCCACTGCCTGGACAATGATAAGCGCTGTTGCGGTTACCAGAAGACCTGTTCTAAGCTGACGTGCTTTTAGGAGCGAGAAGGTCACTGCAGCTGCAATGATTGCTAGCCAGATGAGGCCGGAGACAATCATTTGACTGGTGAAGTCTGACCAAATAACCTCGTGACCATCTGCAAGTGGCATACCACCGTTCAAGAATACTGCCTGGACGTATGACGCCACACCGATGGCTCCTATAAACGCAATGGCAACGTTAAACACGCGCTTACGCAGGAGCGATAGAAACACTGTAAGAATGATCGTAATGATAAGGCCTGCAATAATAACGGGACCTGCAACATCATTGAGGTTGAAAGAAAGGTCTCGCGCATTGCTGGCTACCAACTCAAGTGGGGCTACGACCAAGATGGTAAAGACAGTAAAGAAAGAAACAAGAAATGCAACACCAATGCGACCCTTTAGGTTTGAGGGTTCCCTCTTTTTGCTCTTTGAGACGGATGGCTTCTGCTGCAAGGATTTCTTTCATCTGAGTATTTGCAGCTTCAGCACCTTTGGCGTCAACCTTGTGAACTTTGCCTTCGACAATCTTATTGGCGTTCTCATCAATCTTAAGCAGACGGAAGAGCACCTTACGAGAACGCCTAAACGCAACGCCAAGGACCGCAGAGAGCGCAACTACAACTGCTGCCAGTGCCTGGATGGTGTAGGTCATAACTGACGGGTCAACGTAAGCCTGAGCTGTTGCTGGTAGAAGTGCCCACCACGCAAACGTCAGTACTGCGACAAAAAACGCTCCATGAAGGAAGGACGCGCGGCTTTGAATAGCGGCGCTGGCTAGTTGTCTTCGCAAAGTAGAAGTGGCTGTTTTACGCACGGAAATCACTGTCCTTCTCGACGTTGCCGTCGTCTGCGGCGTCGGCGTCGCGCTCGGTTGTGGCAGTGTCGACGTCGGTTGCTACGTCGTCGGTCTTCTCGACATCAGCGTCCGCGGTTCCCTCCTGGTGCGCCAAAACGCGCTCGAGAATGAACTTACCTGCGGCTTCTCCACCGTGACCGAGGTTAAAGATCATGTTGTTGCGAATCTCTTCAATCTTGTGCGACCAGCTATCGGTCTCCTCAAGCATCTGCGCAACCGCGTCGCCCAGGCCCGAGAGGTCCTTAGGATCAAAGCTGCGGCCAATCTCATTTCTGAGCGTAATGTCGCATGGATCCGAATGAATCTTGCTCCAGTCAGGGTTATTCTCCTTCATTGCGGTATCAATGAAGACCGACGGCTTGAGCGTGGTAAACGAGAACTCCTCGGCAACACTCGACCAGTCAGTAAACAGCAGGTCAGCCGAGAGAACCGAAGTGTTGGAGCTGAAGTCAGTCTCAAAGGAGAGCTCCTCTGGATCCGCGTCAGCGTAGCGAGCAAGAATCTCCTCCATACGGGCAGGATAGCGCTTCAAATACTCTGGGTGCGGGCGGACCACAATACGCCAGCCGCGGCCCATGAGCTGCTCAAGCAGGCCGTCAAGGCAGCTGTCCATCAAGTTGTCGTACTGCCACGAAGGACCAATCAGCAACAGGGGTTTCTCGCCAGGTTTACGCTGGCCCAGATTCTGCTTCTGGTAGTTCTGGATTGACCTGTCGAGAAGATCGTAGCCAATAGCAGGCTTTCTCTTGGATGGCGTGTCGTAGTACTTCTCGACCAGCTCAAGATCGTGCTGCTGGTGAGGGCCAACGCAGAGGACGTCGTCGTAGTAGGTGTACTCGTTACGCGTTGAGGTGACCGTCATGGAGGTCATGTGGTGGCACATATACATGTACTCAGCATCTTTGCGCACGTAGGAGCGCTTCATGTAAGAGCTCTCCAGGTCACCGAGGGAAGTTACCACAACATCAGCGTCGAGCTTCATGAAAAGCGTGATAAGGCGACGCTGACCCAAGTAATACGGAATCAGGCGAGGCTGCTGTTTTGCCAGTTCAAAGACCTGGTCGTTAGGGTCAGAGGTGACATAGTGGATACGAATGTCAGAGTTTGCCAGCAGCCACTCGATGGCGCCCTGGAAGTACTTGTAGAAACCGCTTGATTCGGAGTAAAAGACCAGGTGCTTGCCGATGGTGTCAAAGAAGCGCTTGTAGTCCTCTTTTTCGCGAGCGGCATGAGGATCGCGCTGGAACCACTTGTGAGTGGACTTGGTTGCTGCGTCCATTGCCTCAAACTCGTCGCGAGCAGCATTGAGATCGTCGTAATCAACCTGCTTACGAGGGTCAATGATAATGTTGCAGACAATTTGGACCAGGATTGAGAGAAGGTTTGAGCAAACCCAGTAGAATGCCATGCCACAGACAACGTAGACTGCAAGTACCAGCGACATTGCAATAGAAAGGCCGTTTGTGGTGTTCTTCTCTGCACGAGACTGCTCGCGCTGAAGCGGATTCAGCTTGTTGGAAGCAAGGCCAAGAGCAACCGAGGACAAAGCTGCTGCCAGTGGCATAATCCAGGTGATACCGCCATCGATGATTGGGGTCATGCCCAAAAACTCTGTGCCAGGCGCGCCAGAATCGGTGATGCCATGGATAACGTCAACTAGGCCGAACAGGATGACTACCTGGATTGCCAGAGGAATAAGACTCAATAGCGGGTGATAACCTGCCTTTTTGTTGAGCTCGTTGGAGCGCTCCTCGATGGTCTCCCTGTCGCCGAAGTAGCGAGTCTTTAAGCGGAAGGTCTCGGGCATAAGGCGCACCATAACAATAGAGTTTTGTTGCGTCCAAAGTGCCAGGGGCATCAGGATGATTTTAGTTGCAAGAGTAAAAAGAAAGATTGCAGCCCACCAACTGCCGGTCAAGTCGTATGCGGGCTGAACGATAAGTGAAAAAAACGTGCGCAAGCTGCTCCATATACAAACCTTCTACGAGAAAACCTCTACAGAAGCCAATAAAACCTAAACCTAAAACCTGCAGAAACCAATGGAATTCATGGCAAAACTAAAAAGAAAGCTACGACATCTCAATGAAGTTTGCAGTATCTAAAGTTAACCTGAAGAAACCATTTGTGCATAACTAATTTATGGTATCAAAAAAACGCTATTTATCGGCAGTTTAAAGTGAACAATCAAAATGTAAAATCTTTAATTTGAATGGATAAAAATTTATTCATAAATTGTTCTTTTTAAAATCATTCTATAAAAAGTTACGTAGGCAATTGTCTTTCTCGTTAATCAAAAATTTAACCCCTGAAATGGCATTTTATTTGATTTTTGGGGTTGCAATCGCGGTTCTGCTGGCTAAAATACTCTCCATGTTATTTTTTTAATATTCGGCGCAATTGAGCGCTTGTGAAATGAGGAGATTCTATGCAGACTAATCTGCAGGAGCTAAAAGAGACCTATTCGCGGCAGACGTATAGTGTGTTTTCGATCAACCGCCAACAGAAGATTGCTGACTCCCAAGTTACCTTTTCGCTTGCTCATTCTGTTTTCATCATTCCTGTTTTTGGAGCTGCCGAGATTACTATTGGTGGAAATGAATTTGTCTGCGAAGGAACCACGGTTGTACATGTTCCTGCAGGTCAGACCGTAACGTATCGAACCCTTTATGGACGCTCGTTTGACCACGTAAACATCTACTATGATGGCATTCAGGGCGATGTCACCAGCCCAATCTTCAATGCCTATGCATTTGATCCTCAAGGATTCGACCGCATTCTTGATAAGGTGCTTGACCTGGAAAAACTTAACACCACCCCATCGCTGGACAATCGTGTTGCTCAGATTGTCAATGGCACCGAGCTCATCAAGTCTATGTTCCTACTCACCAACAGCCAAAAGGTTCAGGAGAGCATGGCTGAGGCTCGCACGTACATTGAGCTCCACTTTGCAGATCCAATTACCATCCCTGGCCTGGCTAAACGTTGCGGAATGAGCACTCAACGTTTCTCCAACAATTTTGTCCAAACATTTGGCGTTCGCCCAATGACATTCATTATTGCAAAGCGTCTTGATCATGCTCAACAGCTACTTCAATCTGGTCTTTCTGTGCGAGAGACTTCCGAGGCGGTTGGCTATAGCGATCCGTTCTATTTCAGCAGACTATATAAGAAGCACATGGGCGTCACGCCTCAGGATGTTCATGACAGCTATGAAGGAAATGTCCTGATTAAGTAGCTGCTGCTTGAGATTGCCAGTTGCTACTTGCAGAAAATTACTTGCCCAATTACTTGTGGCAAAAGCTGATCGCAGGTTTTATTGCAAATCAAAGGGTCAGAACGTTTTGTTCTGACCCTTTTTTGCATAATCCGGTTGTAATATTCATTTCCATGAATACGTAATTTTTGCGCTCAAAATTATGTGCCGAAAAAGGTAAAAAATGCGTTTAGTTGGAAATGAAAATTGAAAATTAGACGTTTTATCTCCAACTAAGACGATTTTTTACCGCCTCAAAAAATTTTATCTGGGCAAACGTTGTATGCAGAAAAATGAAATCTCCAACTAAACGCATTTTTTACCACTTGGAGACTTATTCGAGTGATTCGCGAAGGATCTCTGCATCCACCGCCCCCCCTATCAGCCGTCTATTGCCATTCTTCGAGCAACTCTTGCACGGAGCCAGTGCTGTTTCGCAGCACAAAAAATCCCAGCACCGCTAGGTGCTGGGATTTTACACTTGAAACTTTAAGGGCAATTAAGCAGACTCAACAACTTCCTCTGAAGTGTTGTCCTTCTTAGCAAAGTGCTCAGCAACATAACCAGTAATCAAAGGAGTCAGGATTGCAGTAACGATAACTGCAGCTGCTACCTGTGCATTTGCTGTTGCAAGAGCAGCGCCGCCATACAGGGCTGGGTTTGCCTCTGCCATAGCAGCAGGTGTAAGTGCGTTTGCGCCTGCGCAGGAAGAAATTGCAACGCCTGCAATTCCGGTTCCACCAGTTGCTTTATCAACAAAGTAGTTGATAAAGCCACCGCAAACAGAGCAGATAACGCCAAGCAGAATACCTGCAGGACCAGCCATAATGAGAGAATCAAACTTCATGGTTGTGCCCATAGCAAAGAAGGTCATGACAATAATTGCTGGCAGAGCGCTTGTGAGCATCTTCTTCATAGATGGGAAGCAGTTGCCAAGCAGAATACCCAGGATAATTGGGAGAACTGCACCAAGCAAAGACCAGTTAATTGGAGACTGACCAGTTGCGCCAAGAGCAAGCATGGTAACTGGAGGGCCAACGACCAGCGTAGTAATTGCGACTGCGCCCTGCTCATACTCGTTACCATAATCAGCCATCAGTCCTGCATACATGGAGTTGTTTGCACCAGAGCAAGCAGCAAGGATGACCATGGAAGAAAGGCCAAGCAGGTTGTCGTTCAGGAAGAATAGAACTGCAAGACCAAGAGCAACGCAGAACACAACCTTAGAGATGATGATGATAGCGCCACGAAGAGCAGCCTTTGGTGCACTCTTAAACGAAATAGTTGCACCAACACACAACATGAAAGCACCAACCAGAGCAGCAGTACCCTTAACGGTCATAGCAGCAGTAAAGCTACCAAGCGTTGGGAATACATCTGGGAAAAATGTGTTCATGAAAACGCCAAGAAGCAGTGGTACCAGGATGTTTGCGCCTGGAATGCGACCCAGTGCCTTAAATGGGTGCTGAAGAGAAATTGGTTCTTTTGTAGCCATCAACAATCACCTAATCCATTACGATGCCGCCGTCGCAGTCGCCAACCTCACCGTTGACAAAGCTAGCAGCGTCGGAAGCAAAGAACAGTACCATCTGTGCAGGCTCAGATGCCTGTGCAGGACGGCCGAGAGGAATAATGCCTACGACCTTCTTGTACTTCTCCTCATCGTTGGAGAGTGCAGTGGTCATATCTGTAATGGTGAAGGATGGGCAAACAGCGTTACAAGAAATGCCGTACTTGCCGCCCTCTTTAGCGATAGCCTTGGTAAAGCCGTTCATACCAGCCTTAGAAGATGCGTAAGCAACAGTACCAAGGAGGCCGCCGCCAATCTTGCCTGCAACGGAAGAAACGTTGACAATGCGAGCGCCACCACGATCAATGAAGTGCTGCCAGAGAGCGTGAGTTACGTTGTAGGTACCGGTGAGGTTGGTGTTGATAGTGTTGTTCCACTCTTTGTCGTCAACCTCGGTGAAAGGAACGGAGCTGATGCGACCAGCGCAGTTGATAAGAACGTTGACGTCGCCGCACTCCTCAAGAATCTGAGCAACGGTCTTCTTGACGCCCTCGGCATCTGCAATGTCCATTGTGTAGAAGAAGTTACCCTCGCCGAGCTCCTCGACAAACTTGCGGCCAGTGTCCTCGTGACGAGAGCAAACGATTACATGTCCACCTCCAGCAACAATACCCTTGGAGATCTCAGCGCCAATACCAGCGCTTCCGCCTGTAACCAGAACCAGCTTACCTGTAAAATCGAATGCCATGCTCTCTCCTTTTTTAACGAGCACAAACCATTAGGAAACAAAATAAATTCTAGCCATATTCACATAATTTGCTATAGAAAAATTATTTTTGTTTCACAAATCCTATGGTAAATAAGCCAAAGGAAAATAATTTGCTTAAAATGCGACATAAATGACACATTAAATTTCATGTTCAATCTTTTGGACATTTGTCTGCAAATCTAACCATTTTTCTTTCCTCGTAAATTTCAAAAGTTAGACAAAGCTAACTTTTAGGAATACAATAGGGAGAGAAACCAGTTGAGCTCGTAGCTCCAAACTCCTAACTCTTGGCTTCACGCTATCAGTTTCTTGCTTTCAGCCCCGCAGCTACTTGCTCTCATATCTTTTAAGGAAGTCACTATGAAACATCACTGCACGCATATCTCGGCAGTCGCAAACCCACAATCGCGCCTCACCTGCAACCCTCTCCTATCCCGCAGGTCAGCGCTCACCTTGCTCGGCGCAAGCTCCGCGGCAGCCATCGCTTCTCTCGCCGCATGTGGCCCACGCGATTCTGCAGCCAGCTCAAGCTCCGCGCAAAACCAAAACTCCTCGGCTCCCCTCGTCTTGACCACCTTCACCGTGATCCAGGACATGGCTTCTCGCGTTGCAGGGCGAGTTTTGCCAGGTAGAATCCATCACCAAGGCCGGCGCCGAAATCCACGACTACGAGCCTACGCCCGACGACCTCAAGCGCGCGCAAAAGGCCCAGCTCATCCTCAACAACGGACTGGGGCTTGAGCGCTGGTTTGAGCGCTTCGTCGATGACTCGCCTGCTCAACGCGCCGACCTCAGCGAAGGCATCACCGCCATCCCCATCGCCGAGGGTGACTACCAGGGTCAGGCCAATCCGCATGCGTGGATGTCGCCCGCAAACGGCAAGATTTATGTCGAGAATATCGTCCGCGCGCTCAGCAACCTTGTCCCTGACCACGCCAAAGACTTCGAAGCCAACGGCGAGGCATACAAAAAGGAGCTCGACAACATCTCCTCCCATCTGATTGAAGAGCTTAGCGCCCTGCCGGAGAGCCAGCGCACGCTTGTGACCTGCGAGGGAGCGTTCTCGTACCTGTGCCGCGACACCAACATGAAGGAACTCTACCTCTGGGCCGTTAACGCCGCTGATGAAGGCACTCCGCAGCAGATTGCCAAGGTTGTCGAAGCTGTAAAAGCCCAGCAAATCCCCGCAGTATTCTGCGAATCCACGGTAAGCCCCAAGGCAATGCAGCAGGTAGCCGACGAGACGGGTGCTGTCCTCAAAACTGACGAGAAGAACATCTTGTACGTAGACTCCCTTTCGGAAGCTGACGGTCCCGTGCCCACCTATCTTGACCTGCTACAACACGACGCAGACGCAATCGTATCTGGTCTCATGGGAAGGTAATTGTTCGATGAATCTTTGTGTTTCGCAACTTTGCGCCTGGTACGAGAAAAAAGACCGCGAGAAACCCATCATTTATGACGTGAACTTCTCGCTCTCAACAGGAGATCTTTGCGCACTTGTTGGCGTCAATGGCGCCGGAAAATCTACGCTCTTCAAAGCACTGATGGACACCATCGCATGGGAGGGTTCACTTACTTGGGGTCAGCAACCTCTTTCACAGGCGCGCAAGCAGGGCAAAGTAGCCTACGTTCCTCAAACGGAGGCAATTGACGCAACGTTTCCGCTGCTCGTAAAAGACGTTGTTATGCAGGGAAGATATGTTCATCAGGGTTGGATGCGCATACCTTCCGCTCAGGACAAAGAGCTGGTTGCCCAGGCGCTTGAACGCGTTAACCTGGCCGACCTTGCAGATCGTCCACTTGCCCAACTCTCGGGCGGACAAAGAAAAGCGTGTTTTTGTGGCTCGTGGAATAGCGCAAGCTGCTGAGCTGGTATTTCTCGACGAACCGTTTGCGGGAGTAGACGCTCGCTCTGAGGCCATCATCACCGAACAGCTCAATAACCTCAGTAAAGAAGGCAAAACATTGCTCGTTTCAATTCACGACATCAATTTGGCCCAGCAAAAATTCCCGCTCTGCCTGGTCATCAATAAAACCATTACCGCACAGGGCTCTTCAAAAGAAATTCTTTCTGGAGACGCCCTCCTGCAGAACCTTGGTATTTCCGAAGATACCCACATTGAGGAGGTGCTCCATGCCTGAGGTAGACATTCTCCAATACGCATTCATGCAGCGAGCCCTCATCACCGGAATTGCAACCGCCATAGTCTGCGGGCTTTTGAGCTGCTGGATCACACACATGGGATGGTCGCTTATGGGCGACGCCATCTCGCATTCTATTCTCCCAGGCGTGGTCATTGCTCACCTGCTGGGGCTTCCCTATCTGGTAGGGAGCACTTGTGTTTGCTCTCATTACCGTGGTGTTGGTCGGACAAGTCAAAAAGAGCCAAATTGTGCGCCCCTGATACTGCTATCGGCATTGTATTTACAACGTTTTTTTGCACTAGGAACAGTTCTCATATCCAAGGTTCCAAGCCAAATTAACCTCTCACACATACTCTTTTGGAAACCTTTTGGGGTCACTACTCCCGACATGCTGCAAGTTCTTTGTATTGGCCTGCCTATTGCAATCCTGCTCATCCTTAAAAACAAGGACCTGACCTTGCTTTCATTTGATCCAACGCAGGTTCAAGCAATCGGTCTTTCTACTAAAACACTCACTTCATTCTTGCTTGTTGCCCTAGCCCTCGCAATTGTCATATCGCTCCAGGCAGTTGGCGTCATTTTGTCAGTCTCGCTGCTTATTGTTCCGGGTGCCTGCGCAAGGCTTCTTACCAATCAGATGCGGCATATGCTCTGGATTTCTCCGCTTATTGCCACGATTAGCGTTTTGATTGGAATAACAGGCAGTTATTACTTAGACGCCTCTTCTGGAGGAATGATTGGACTCACCCTCGGTGTGGTTTTTTGTATCATTTTTATACTAAAGAGTTTACCTAAGCTTACTTTTGGGCATATACTAGACAAGAACTAAGAAAGGAGGACCAATGCATACACTCAACACTTCAGAAGCCCAGCTCAAGCACGCAACCCGCGCGCAAAAGCTCTTGCACAGGCAAGCCTCAGCGGCTCTCAGAACATCCATTGGTCTTATGGTCGGAGCTCTTCTTATCGCAATGGTTCATTAAGGCTTCATCTTATAAATCACCCAAGTTTGGCGAGAAACCCCTTCTATTCAAAGGGTTTCTCGCTAAATTTTTATATAAGTGTTTGAACGAGAATGCCTACGGATACTGACGCAAGGTTGGACAAGATTGAAAGAGTCCATGGGGTGTTGCTTACTCTTTTTACCTTGTAAATGAGACCTTCGACAGCAATAACAACCAGCTCAACAGTTATGACGCACGCCCAGTACTGAACGTCGTTAGCAACCACATCAACAAGGGCGCTTGTGATAAAAACGGCAATTGGATTAGTAAGCACTTGAGCAGCAACAACGATCAACAGCGCTTGATTGTCTTTAACGCCCAGCGATTTTGCGACAATAAGCTCAACAGTAATAGTCAGAATCAGACAAAACGCAAATATTGGAATAATGGTTATCAAATACGGCAATACAAAAATATTTGGTCGTCCATGCCATTAGCCTTCTGCTTGTTTGTCTTCAGCAGCAAGATTTGTCTTCAGCACACACTCATCTTCAACCGCAAGCTCATCAACCTGATCGGATGGCTCTGCGATTAGAATATCTTCCTCTACAGCCTCAACAACTTGTGCTGCCTGGAACATACGTTCATGACCAAATGGGCCCGTAGCCACGGAATCTTTGACTAACGTAAGACCTACGCCCAACGCAAAGTGCCGAGACCAAACTGATACCAGAGAGCATCGCAGGATGCTCAATACGGAATCCTGCGAGCGCAGGCAACGCACCTACAGCTAGTGAGAAACTGGCCAGTCCAAACGCGGTGCCTTTTGCGTTAGGCAAGATATTTGCCAGAGATGCCAACGTAATGGACATAGTAAAGTTGAAGAAAAATACACCCAGAAGGCCCATAACCGGTATCTCCCATGAGGGCACAAACAAGGTGGCTGCAACAATGAGCGAAAAGATAGCTGTAGTCCTGAAGCCAATACGATCAGCAACCACTCCACCAAGCGCTTTACCTGCAAATACGCCAAGGATGCTTAATACCAGTAAGAGCATCTCACTCTTCCAAGGAAATGCCATAACCATGCCGACATAGCTTCTCAGCGCCACCACAAGGCTCAGCAGTGCAATCGCAAGCAATGTATTGGACGAAAGCCTAGGAATATCAAACGAAACGTTATGCACGTTCCAGTACTTCTTGTTAACCTTTTGTACTACAAGCGTGATAAGCGCGCATAAGAACAACAGCACAAGCAGGGAAAACGCAATCTGAAGTCTTCCCATTTGAGCACTTTGTGTACCTAAAAAGACTCCAATTGCACCAGTTGCAATAAAGATTCCCGAAGGTCCTGCATGTTTTTGCGAGATATTAAGGACGCTCAGTCCGCCCTGCACTATGGAAGAGCGCGTTTCCAATCGCAAGCAAAAGAATCGCAGGCCACTCGAGAAGGGCTATAGGGACCAGCGAAAGAATAACTCCAGCGCCCACTAAAGCATACGAAAGTAAGGCGGCATAGGAGTTCTTATCCAGCTGATCCAGCGCAATGCCTATAGGGAGCTGCAGGGTAAAGGCAACTATGTCATACAGTAAAATACTGAGCGCAACAACTTCCATCGAACCCTGGCCAGACTCGCCCAACACTCGGCTTACGGCACAGAGCATCGTAGATACGCATGCAAAGTCAACTACAAAGTGACAAAGTGCATACGCAAATGTAGTGACTTCTTTTTTGGGAAGAATCTGCTGTGTTGTGGACAAGGTTTTACCTGCGACGCCTTATGATCATAATGAGGCCAATTACTGCCACAAGAGTAGAAACTGCAGCCATGGCTAAGAAGCTAGATGATCTACCGATTCTTGGCGTAGAAATAACATCAGCTTTTGCAATAACGGGTAGCGCAATTGTCATGACAAAAGTGCTGGCAGCAAGCGCAATTTTTTGGGCTGAACCCAAACTAGAACGTAGATGACGATACAGTGACATAGTACCTCCTTCATCAACTTTTTAATATTTTACCAGTACACACGCCGCGTTCCAAACGTACTCCCGTAAACGGCATAAAAAAGCGCCCGACGAATGTGAACTGCCTCCCATTTCTTATGTCCAAGAAATGGGAGGCAGTTCATATGCAGGTGATTATGATTCTGCAGCGTGTTAGCGTCGGCTTTTAGGCCTGGCGCACAAAATAGCGCAGCTTTGGTAGGTTCTGCTGAAGAATCGACATGTTCCTAATCAAGATAGCTAGGCAGCTAGGCGGTCGCACTACCCTGATATGCATCTCTATGCATAAACTTCATCTAATATGCTTAAACATGAATAGACTAAATATAAGGAAATTTAACTATCGATAAATTCTGTATCTACGGAACACACCTAAGTCGGATATTCTGCTCAGATGCGGGCATTTTACACATCTAATGACGATAATCTGCATGATTGAGGTATTTTCAGCGTCATGTATACGTCTTTTTAACAGATTATCCGACTTAGGTGTGTTTTGAACTGCCTCCCATTTCTCGTGTCCAAGAAATGGGAGGCAGTTCACTAGTGCCGAGCGCTGTGCAATCGCTTAAGGTTTTAACCTCGCTTTGACTATGCAGTCCGTTTAGTTCTCAGCCTTCTTGATCTTCTCGCCAAGTTTTTTATCAATGACGACGTAGAGGTAGCCCAGGGCAACAAAGACAACAATCAGAAATCACAATGGTCAAAGCAACTGTTGGGACTCCTAGCTTGTCAAAGTCCATAAATCCATAAGGCCAGCGAGACTTCTCTTTAATCTGCACGCCAAAGCCCAGGACCAAAACAATAATGTACGCAAAATACGTGAGCGGATACAAAGGCCAGATCAGAGGCTCTTTGAAGCCCATAGTTGGCTTCTCGTCAAAGAGCAGCCAGTCCAAAACAGCGCAGATAGGAATCACATCATGCAGAATAAAATTGTTGAACTTAAAGACGCCGTTGACAAAAACCTCGCCGTGATCAAGCAGGAAGTAAGCTACCAGGCCAGTTACGGTAATGCCCAGCATAAGCGTGTGTTTGACCGTTGGCATCCATGGCTTCTGAGCAGTCTCGGGATGCTTGTAAGCCTGGAATAGCGCACCCCAGAAATAAGCAACAAGCAGCAGGTTAGAGATGTTGGTGAAGTAATACAAGAAAGAAACGCGGAAGTTCATTCGGAAGACGCCCGCAGAATCACACAGTACAAAGGTGCCAATCACAGCAATACATAGCTTAAAAATAAATGACGCTTTCTTAGATTTAATCAACGCAGTACCTCCTTCTGTAAAGCGAGAGGTCACTGTAAACCTAACGCGCCGCGACAAAAATACGTAATTCTCAGAGTTAACAGTTATGTTTCAAATGAAAAAGATTCAAAAAAATGCGGTCTTCTCACTTTTGGCGAGAAGACCGTGAAATGGCGAGAAAATCGCAGATGTCAAAGGTGTACAAGGTCAACTAGGACTGCGTTACTGAAGCGCGTGCTTGATTACAAGAATTGGATGGTGTAGGAGCAGTCGAGGTCCTGTGGATTTCATGACCTCTTTAACGCGAGCGCGCATCTCTTTGCTATAGCAATGCGATTTGCATTTGAGCAAAACGTCTTTGTCTCAATGTGAGGACAGCGGTCCACACGCGTATGCGCATACTTCTCAAGCTCAGCGCACTCGTCGCACAGAGGTTCGTGGGCTTTGGTGCGATGGTACTTCTCGCAATAAAAACGAATCATGAGCGAAATAAGATCTTTTTCTTTTTGACGTTTCTGCGCAATTTCTTCAGGTGTCATCAGCTCACTCGTCCCCCATCAACGGTGTAAACAACATCTGCAATTCCCATGGTAGAAGCCCTATGAGAGACAAGAACCACGGATTTGCGCTCAGTTTCTTTATCAAGTGAGCGCAAGATAATTGCCTCGTTTAGGCTGTCCAGATTGCTGGTTGGCTCGTCAAGCAACATGAGTGGCGCGTCATGCAAGAATGCGCGAGCAAGGCCAATGCGCTGGCGCTCTCCACCAGAAAGCGAGTCACCAAGCTCTGCAACGGGCGTGTCGTAGCCCTGGGGCAGCGTGGAAATGTACTCGTGAATTGAAGCCTTCTTGCACGCCTCAACAATCTCTTCATCCGTTGCGTCAAGCTTTGCAATGCGGAGATTGTTCTTAATGGAATCGTGATACAGATGCGTATCCTGCGTCATGTAACTCTCAAGATCACGCAGGTTAGAGGTATTAATCTGCTCCAAAGGGGTTCCAGAAATCTCAATGGCACCAGGCGTTGCTGGCCAGAAACGCATCAAAAGTTTTAGCAGCGTAGACTTGCCTGAGCCGCTCTTTCCCACAATTCCCACGATCTTATCGGTAGGAATATCCACGGAAATGTTGTCTAGAATCTGCTCGTCATCGTACGCAAATGAAAGCTTAGAAACGCGCACGCCCTCATAGGAGATATCTTTTTGACCCACTACATCTTCAACCAGGGGCTGTTCGTCCAAAATATCCAAAACACGGTTGCCTGCAGCAAACGTACTGGTCAGGGTTGTACCAAGTGCTGCCAAAGCCACAACAGGCCCAAACGAACTCATCAATGCAATGGTAACAATGAAAGCTTCATTCATAAGAATCTGCTGGTGATAGGCCAGGTAGAACGAACTAAAGAACATAATAAGGCCAGAGAGCAAAATGACCGTTGAGGTGATCGCATCGTTGACACCAAATGCCTTCTTAACTGCCTGCTGTCTGTCGCTTAACTGATCAGCAAGCTTACTGGAGCTCTCAAGCATTTGAGTGCCCGTGTTGTACTGCAGAATCTCGTCAAGACCACGCAGGTTATCAAGGGTAACCGTCGAAAGGTTACCAGCAAGATCTCTTGCCTCAGCAGAGTCTTGCTCGGAGCGTTTAGACATAGCAAGCGGAATTGCCACGCCAACTACCAGGTAAGAAACAAGTGCAATAACACCCAAATCCAATTGGTGCTGCCAACAATAAACCACACCATTACAATGCAGAACACAGCCGCAATGCAGATAGGCGAGATAGTGTGTGCGTAGAAAACCTCAAGCAGCTCAATGTCTGAGGTAATGACACTCATCAGGTTGCCCTTATTTTTGACCTCAAGCTTTGCAGGAGCAAGCTTTCTGAGCGCCGTGAACACACGGTCTCTAATAAGCGCAAGCAGTTTAAACGCAATAAAGTGGTTGCATTCCTGCTCGGCATAGCGCAGCAGACCGCGAACCAGAGCAAACAAAAGCATGCCACCAAAAAGCAGCGCCATAGGAGAAGATGAAGCAAAGCCCATAGCACTGAGCAGCGCATATGCTCCAAAAATGCTGATGAACGTGGCGGCAAGGTTACCCAAAACGCCCATCAAAATTGCAAGTATCATAAAGCCAGCCAGCGGACGAACCAGCCCCACCAGCCTCAACATAATGGTGAGCGCACTACGGCGAGAAGTACGTGCAGTTGTGGCGCTGTTCTTAACTTCTGTTTTCATTACGCCTCAACTCCTTTCACATAATTCTCAAGCTCGGTCTGGGCCCGCGTCATTCGTTTGTACTCGTCATTTGTTGCAAGCAACTCTTGGTGCGTTCCACTTCCAACAACACGACCATGCTGCATAACAACAATCTGATCAGCATTTTTAACGTTTACTAAGCGGTGAGAAATTACCAGCACCATCTTTGTCTGAGCAAGCTGGTGAACCTGCTGCATAATAACGTCTTCACTCTCAACATCAATATTTGAAGTAGCTTCATCAAAGATGTACATCTGGCTATTGTGAAGCAGGGCTCTGGCCAGTGCTAATCTCTGACGCTGACCACCAGACAAGTTGGAGCCCTTCTCGGCAACTGGCGCGTCAAGTCCACCCAAAGACTTTACGAACTCAGCAAGATTGACCTGTTCAAGGGCGTGCCAGAGCTGTTCTTCAGTTGCCTCTGGATTACCCATGGCAAGGTTAGAGCGAACGCTTCCCATAAAGAGATGTGCTTGATGACCAATATACGTAACGTTTTGAAGCAAATTCTGGTCAGAAATGTCTGACAAACTGGTATTTCCAAACAGAACATCGCCAGAATACGAGCGGAGTTTTCCGGTCAGAAGTGCTGCAATTGTTGATTTTCCGCAGCCTGACTCTCCTACCAGGGCATTCAAAGAGTTAGCGCGCATTCCAAAAGAAACATTCACCAAGACGGGCTTTCTCGCCGTCGTAAGAGAAGGAGACATTGCGCAGCGTCAAATCACTGGACTCTGGAACGGTCTTGGTACCCTGCTCTCGAACAGGCATATCAAGCAGGTCAAAGATCTTGTCCGACGCTGCCATACCGTTCATGGCAATGTGGAAATAACTGCCCAAAAGACGCATAGGCAGGAAGAACTCAGCCGAAATCAAAATGACAAAGACGCCTTCCCACATAACGAGGAGCTGGTCATTTACCTGCTGAATTGCAAGAATTGTACCAAGCGCGCTTCCACCAAATGCAACCACGTCCATCACGGTGATGGAGTTGAGCTGCATGGTTAGAACCTTCATGGTAATACGTCTAAAGTGCTCGGCTTCCTCGTTCATCTGCTTGTGTTTAAAACCATCAGCCTTGTAAATCTTTGCTGTGGTCAGACCCTGCAGGTTCTCCAAAAACGTATCGCCAAGCTGCGTATACTGGCCCCAATACTTGGACAAAAGCTTCTTTGCAAACTTCTGGATAAGAACGATGGTCATTGGGGATGAGCGGAACAAATACCAGCAAAACAATGCCAACTACCGGACTAATAAGGAGCAATCAAGAAATAAAGTGTCAGTGGCGCAAAAGCTGCATAGAAGAACTGTGGTAGATACTGCGCAAAATACGTTTCTAGCTGGTCAACGCCTTCAACTGCCAGCTGAACAATCTCACTGGTCGCATATGAATTTTTATACGAGGGACCAAACTCTAAAAGCTTCTGATAGATTTTCTCGCGAAGGGTCTTTTTAACCCTTTTTGCTGCGTAAAAGCTTGTCTTGTGCTGAGCAAGTTTGCAGAAATACCTGATCACAATAGCAATAAGGCAGAGTGCAATAAACACCAACTGCTCTTCGAGGACAAAATAATCCATGAACAAAGCTTCTATCATTCTTGCCAGAGAATACATAAATACAATATTGGCAAGCAGAGCAATCCACTGGTAAAGCACGGTCAAGCCAATATATTTTTTACTCTCCTCAATGAGGGCAATGAGGCGTTTGTTAATCATCATATGCAGACTTCTTTCGCTTTTCTTACAAGCAGAATCTTTAATCCACTAACTGTTTTACTTACTTTACATGTAGTTTTGTCGTTGCATATACGAGTTTGCCTTATGCAACATTTAAAAACAACACACAAAATAGCGAGAACAACTGCTATTTTTGAACACGTTCCCAGTCCGCTTTTGTGAGCATTGAGATACCAAACTGCTCTTCTTTGCCTGTGTACTTATTAAAGTCTGTAATAATGCCCATCTCCGTGAAGCCACACTTACGAGCCACTGAAGCAGACTTTTTATTGCGCTCAAGATATCTAATAATTACCTGGTCAACACCATGCTCTTCAAATGCATATGCGGTAAGAGCTTGAGCACCCTCAGATGCAAACCCTTGCCCCCAATAAGGACGACCAATCCAATAGCCAATTTCTGCCTGATGCAGCTGCTTTGAGGAATCCTTTGAATCAAGAATTTCTTCAAAATCCAACGACATTGAACCAATTAGATGACCGGTCCTCATGTCTTTTACGGCATAACAGGACTTATCGGACAGCACGTTTGCAAGAACCTGCTTGGAATCTTCTAAAGTTTTGTGAGGTTCCCATCCACAAAGTGGACCAATCTCTGAGTCTTTTGCCAGTTCATAGAGCTCATTGGCATCGGATGCATGCCATGGAATAAGAAACAATCTCTTAGTTGTAATCATACAAGCTCCCTTTAAAGCTTTTTACTACCCTACAGCTTTCTTATACTGTCCAATCTGTTGGACACTCATTCTTTAACAAATCCATATTCTATTCTCAACATCTTCTAAGGAGGCTCTTATGTACAGTCCTACAAAGCTTGTTGATTCCTTTGTTATTTCCGGTCTTCCCTACTACGACGCTCCTCTTATCTTTGATCAGCTTAAACTTGGCTCAGATTTGATCATTGTTCCTGAACGCGATAACCCTTACGACCCAGAAGCTCTTGCTCTGTACTCTAATGACCATAAGCTGGGCTTTGTTCCTAGAGAAAGTAATTCTCTCTGGAGTACTTTGCTCTTCTACGGACATCAAAACATTATTACTTGCAAGATTACACAGCTCAGCGATCACCATGGTCATCTTCTCGTTAAAGCAGGCCTTTACGTCATTGATGCTCGCTAATTGGTACTCGTGAACTGTCCGGTTTAGCCCGTCCGTTTTAGCCCGTCTTCGCCGTTTAGCTAGTCCCTTTCTGTGTTTGGTAGCTCTGAAGAATTCCGCTCAAGTACTCTTGGTATTTCTGCCTGGTCTTCTTTGGAGCTACCAGTTCTATATCTGTTCCAAATGTTGCAAGCCAACCATAAAACGTTGGAGCTTCCATTACAGAAACATGTACGTCAGCTGTAGTTCCATCAGAACTTGGATTGTTCAAAATAATGTTCTTGCCAAAGCGGTCGTACACCGAGCACATCACGCGCTCATTGACACGAAGTGTGACCTCAACAACCTCGCCCGAGTACATGCCAAAGACGCGCTCTTGATACTTGTCTATATCAAACTGCTTAATCTGCTCGTTAACCGTGGCGTCAGCATCAGAAACCTCAAGTCTAAACATGCGGTCCACGCGATAATTGACAAAGTTTTGATGCTTATCGTTCCACACAATAAGATAGTAGAAATCGTCAATATACGTAAGTTGAACAGGCGTTTCTTCTCTTACGGGAAGCTCTTCAATAACCTTATCTTTAAAGCCTTTCTTGCGATACTTAAACGAGACCTTTTTCTTCTGCAAAAGAGCCGTTTGAATAGCATTAAGCGCATAAAACACAGACTCATTTTGCGACTTAATACGACCCTCAACATGGATACGCTTCTTCAGCGTATCAGAGGTAGACTTTCCACCCAGCTCTCCAATAAGGCTCACCAGATTGTTTGCTTTGCGCTCTGTCAAAAACTTTGACGACTGCACAGCGTCTGCCATCAACATGAGCTCCTCAGCCTGAAACTTCCTGGTTGCCAGACCATATTCAACAGGATGGCGCTGATAAGACTGGATGTCGTAGCCAAAATTCTGCAGCGATTTGATGTCGTCGTAGAGCGTTTTACGTTCCACGCTTAGCCCGCGCTCTGCGAGCTTTTCAATAAGCTGAGGCGTGCTCAGACCATGATCGTCATCAGTTTCTTCCTCGAAAATTTTTACGAGATGCAAGCAGCGGGTCTTCTCGCTTGGCATACTGCCTCCGAAGTCTAGCTCCAAAAAAAAACTCCTGTCCATTTTAGTGGACAGGAGTCGAGAAGAACGTATGGTCAGAAACTCTTCGGTAAACGGCATGTAAGTCGCAGAAAAACCGTAAACCAACTGATGTTTAGCCCCAAACCTCTTCAGCAATTTCTTTTAACAAGCGCAATCTTTGCCCACTGCTCATCTTCGGTGAGCTTGTTACCAATCTCGCAGCTTGCAAAGCCACACTGAGGGAGAAAGACAGAGGTTCTCCAGAGGTACGTACTGAGCTGCCTCATGAATACGCTCAATAACCTTGGCTTTCTCTTCCAGCTGGGCGTGCTTGGTGGTGATCAGACCAAGCACAACCTTTTTACCAGCTGGAACAGAAGCCAGGGGCTCAAAGCCACCGGAGCGATGATCATCAAATTCTAAGAAGAAAGCGTTTACGTGCTCTTGAGCAAGAAGAGCATCGGCCACATCGTCATAGCCGCCCTCGCAAGCCCAGGTACTATGGAAGTTGCCACGACAAACGTGCGTGTTAATAGTCAGGTCAGCTGGAGCTGCATCAAGAACGCGGTTATTAATCTCCAAGAGCAGTGCCTTGATCCTCTTAAGACCCTCCTGGTCAGCGCCAAAGAAAAGCTCTGCACGAGGGTCAACCAGCACGCCCCATGAGCAGTCATCAAGCTGAAGATTACGACAGCCTGCAGCATATACCTGCTTAATAAACGCACCGTAGCCAGCAACAATATCTTCAAGAAGGTCCTGGTCGTTGGCATAGTACTTGTTAGTCTGCTCGCGGTTCATGGGCATAATGAACTGCTCAATAAACTGTGCAGGTGCAGGAATAGTAAGCTTGGCAACGGTTGTCTCGTCCTCAAACTGCTGAACAAAGCGGAAGTGCTCTATAAAGGGATGCTCTTTGGTGAGCTCCACTTTTCCTACGAGGAAGGTGTCGTCAATCTCTGCAGTCTCATCGTGGAAAGGAAGTCCAGTATTAGTTGGCGCATGGCCAATACCTTCGAACGCCCACATAAAATCAAGGTGCCAGGTTGCACGCCTAAACTCACCGTCAGTGATGACTTTAAGGCCTGCCTGCTTTCTCCTTTTGGATAAGCTCTGTAATAGCTTTGTCCTCTACTTGCTTGAGCTCATGTGCATCAATCTGACCTTTTTCAAACTGAATACGAGCCTGCTTAAGATTTCTCTGGACGAAGAAAGCTGCCAACAACATCAAAGCGATGTGGAGTAGTTTTATCATTTTTGATTGCCATCATGACCCCTTAGAACTGCTTACGAGAAACCAGTATGACAATCAGCACTTCACTTGTGAAATACAAATACTTAACTAATTCATATAGCTAAAAACTATATCTTAACGTTTACCGTTCCACTCATCTAAGAACTGGTCAACATACTCACGCATGTACTTCTCGCGAGCTTTTCCTAGCTCTTTGCCACTGCGCGTATTCATCATGTCTGTCAGTAAAAAGAGTTTCTCGTAGAAGTGGTTGAGCGACGTTGATTTGTGTGAGTGGTACTCCTCGCCGCCCATGTTGAGAGTTGGTGGTTCATCCGGGTCATACATACCGCGGCCATGACTTCCGCCATAGGCAAAGGTGCGTGCGATGCCAACAGCACCAAGCGCGTCCAGGCGATCTGCATCTTGAACACACATACCCTCAAGCGTTGAAGGAACTACCGAGTCTGTTCCCGAGAAAGAAACCTCATCGATTGCGGTACAAATTGCCTGGATAGTGGCCTCGTCGACAGCATGCTGGCGCAGAAAACCAACGGCCCTATCCTTATGCTCATGCGTCTCTGGAGAAAGCTTGATGTCATCAACATCGTGCAAAAGCGCAGCAAGGGCAACAATCTCTTGATTTGCCCCTTCCTCTTGCGCAATTCTTACAGCCATTTTGTACACACGCAACGTGTGGAAGTAGTCGTGGCCACTAAAATCTGTGGAGAAGACCTCTTTTACAAAGTCCAAAGCGTCATCGATAATTTTTGAGTCCATAACTCCCCGCTCAACACATTCAAACGTATCTCTCACGCATTATTTGCGCAGATTGTGCATCCTCTTAACTGTCTTTTTCTTAGTGTACACAGCCTCTCTTGCTTGAGAATTTTGAAGCTCAAATTTCATGAAATTGTTAACTATCCAGCTTCCACTATTCAGTTTCCGCATAACTCACATTTGTCTCAAAATTTAATACATTTCTATTGCAATTTTTATCCGTTGCACGTTTATGACAAATGTCGAGAAAATCGTCAAAAATAGAGCAATTTAAATGCCATTTTTCAACGTACCAAATATTTTGATTAAATTATTTATATAACATGAGATGAAGATGTTTTTTGAAATGTGTTCAAACTATAAAAATCGCTGGTTGAGCTAACAATTTTTATCAAAATAATAGATAATTATCTATACGAAAAAAAAT
>BNJU01005441.1_pt1 | contig 64134 bp, 78 predicted proteins | sample 8539281 | NCBI WGS metagenome assembly BNJU01 (sample SAMD00202456, study PRJDB9452) | human saliva metagenome | isolation source: human saliva | place: Japan
ATGCAGGAGAAATTGGCGGAGGAACCTGCAGCTCATGAGAGGTCCGGCGCGTGGTGATGCATCTCGGCATTACGAGGAACGGTAGATATCCTCTTCGCGAAAGACGGTATACCGTCTATTTACGGAAAAATGAAGACCCTATGTCATGGAGAACCTGAGGACGATTCGCCATACAGCGGTAGAACTTCGAGAAGTTTTCGTGGCGGAAGCAGTCGAGTCGAGAGAAGTGGAGGAGCAGGTCTTTCTCCATCTGCGCGTTTGATGCTTTGGTCTCGCGGTTTTTCACTTTATCGAGAGCGAAGGCGCAGGAGTATTTTAAAGAGAACTTGTCTATCGGGACGGTATTCCCGGGTGAAGGGAGCAGCGGAACCAAGTGCGAGAAGGTCTCCAGTGGGGTCTTGGGAAGTTGCCACATGGGAATAGAGAAGAGCACAGAAAAGGGCGGATTGTGTGCGAGGGTTTCGCGGCATATAGAGAGGAGCTGTCCGCACGGTCTTCCTTAACGCCGCTCGCTTGGGTTCCGACGTAGCGGTATTTAAACGCGCACTCGCCGCACTCTCGCTGTGTTGATGCCGACGTCTCCACACATGTAAGGAAGAGCGTACGGATGGCTCCACCATACTATGCATATTCGCGAAATCATCGCGACACCCCTCCTTAACGCCGTCTCGCTTGGGTGTAGGCGGCATTAAACGCGCACCGCTGCACTCGGTGCTGTTAAGTGCCGACGTCTCCACACCGTTAAGGGAAGACCGTACGGATGGCTCCACCATATCAGTATATTCGCGAAAACCATCGTCGATAACCCTTCCTTTAACGCTGCTTTCGCTTAGGGTGTAGGCGTCGGTATGAAAACGCACTCGCTGTACTGTGCTGTTAAGTCGCCGACGTCTCCACACACGTTAAGGAAGACCGCTACGGATGGCTCCACCATATCTATGCATATTCGGCGAAACCATCGCCGACAACCCTTCCTTAATGACGCTCGCTTTGGTGTAGGCGATAGGAAAACGCGCACCGCTGTACTCTGTGCTTGTTATGGCCTGAATCGACTTTCCACCTGATAGGGTTTTAGTTTTTCTTCACATGACGGGCACTTTGCCTGAGCAGGATTCTTCTTCGTACGACAGGGAAAGCAGTTTTCCTTCACTACGATCCGGTTTTCCCGATGTGATTCTTTATAGGAGGAGGACCTGATTAGCCGAAGGCGCGCGAAAGGGCTTTTGTTACGGCATCCGCGACTCTTTTATGCTGTCTCTTTACGGAGATGATGAGTTTCTCCAGTGAAGCTTCGGGAGGGTCTCGAAGGGAGAAACTTTATCACATTTGTTTAGGGATATAAGTGTCGGAACATGGCTTTGCCCCAGTTTGTCAAAAGTTTCCACGCTGTATCCATGTGTCCCGGTAGCTGGACCGCTGTAGTCAATGACCCAGGATGAGGTCGGCTCTCACGGCTTCTTCCAGGGTACTGTGAAAAGATCCACAATTTATCGGGAAGCGAGTGGATGAACCCTGATGGTGTGCAGCGAGGAGAAATTCTCCTTTTTCTAAGACGATTCTTCGTAGTGGTATCCAGTGTCATGGGGAGCATATCCTTCTTCCACAGCTTTCGTGAGCCGTCTTTGACTAAAAGAAAGAAGGGCATTCATCAGACTGATTTTCGCCATAGCATGAGCAGAGCGACCAGAGGGATTTTCTTCTGCGTTTACTTTTCGAACGAGCTTCTCGTCAGTCTCTCGTAGAAGAGCCATTCATCCTGTATTTTTCGTCTGTCGAGTTCAATCTGCTTTCTCCCGCACCACGATTAGAGAGCGCTCTGGCGCTGCCGCCCTGACGGGAGAGATTTTCCCGAGTCCGCCAAGACGGGGCAACATATATTCCAGTGTGCATATTTTACCTGAATTTTTGCCTCTTGGTCTTCGCCCGTTCCGAGAAGATGCGGAGAGATCAGCTGTGCGGTCTATCACTCTGCGGGGAGCGCCTACTCAGATTGTGGAGTTGGGAGGGCGAGAGGGATTCAGGAAGAGAACCGATTGGCCTCATGAAAGAGAAATCGGCTTTTTACTTCCACTTTCTACCGCCGCCACCGAATGTCGCCTCATCTTCTGTCGGAGGCTCTGAGCGTGGTCAGAGGACGAATGGAGTGCTTTGCAGAGCCGGAAAGCTCTTCCATATCCAGGTCGAAACTGTGTTAGGGAGGGAACCCCAGCTGCAACCAGGACGGCTTACGTGCCCTCTATTTTATATTCTTCCACTTTCCTCCTGTAATTAGCGTCTATCTTCATCCTTTTGTTGTCTCCATGCCTTTCCTTCTTATTCTCCGGATATCCCCAGGCTCGTCCCTTTTTTCATAAAGAAGAAAGAGAGAAGGAGAGAGGGAGAAGGGTAGAGAGAAAACATAGAAGAATGAAAATGCGGTGTCTTGAAAAAGCCTGGGCAGGATATATCAATCATGTGGCTTAAAGCAGGGCTCAATTCCCCTGTCGAGAAGAAGAGAAGATGAAAGGTGGTAAGGCTGTATCAAAGTGATGCGGTATAAAGGGAAAAGAGCAGCGACTGAGAAGCAGTGCTGTGGAGGACAGTAAGAACTTTTCCCAGAATAAGGCCTCGTGCTCGAGAATGAGGAGAAAGAAGAGGATGGCCAGTGCAGTCAAGGCACATGGTTCGAAGCGTCAGGGCTTTAAGAAAAGATTGCGGACATCCGCTGCGTGGGAGGCCTGTCTCCTGGTAGCTTTTCCGTCTGTCCGTTGACCTGTACGGAAATCAGAAGGTTCTCGTTTTCCGCGAAGATAGCGAAGGTCTCCTGCATGACATTTTCCAAATCGGAAAGCGGAATATGCTCTTCCTGATAGTCTTCAGCGTCTTCTAGCTGTATTTTACAAAATTCTTTTTATAATAGGAGGGTCAGCGTAGCAAGCAACGCCATGGCGGTTACTGAACAGAATAAAGTAAATCGAGAGGGTAAAGGCGATAGCGAAAAATCTGGATACAAAACGTAAAGATATTTTCTATAAAACCTTTCAGCTAAAAATCATTAGAACCGTACTTCGGTATTGTAGCATAAATGAGAGCGGGAAAGCAGAGAAACTGGGACAGGAGAAAGGAAAGGGATAGCATGGGAAAAGAGTTGAAGACCAATGCTGTCGAATTTTGGATATAGGCGAAGATTCCTTTATGAGGAGCGGGAGTATCCTAGGATGAAAAATGATTTGTCCGGCGTTCATGTAGCGGAAGTTCTGCTTTCACCGAGTGTATATATAAGACCTGGTTCTGAAAGGGACAAAACGGGGTATCTTGTGATGGTGATTCCGGTTGTGGAAGAGCTCGATTTGAAGAAGTGTGCGAAGGTGTCCGGCAACAAGAAGGTGGAATGATCCTCGATGAAAAGACCTCCAGGGTATTACCGGACATATTCGGGAGGCTGTAGTCCCGTCGGATGAAGAAAGCGTTTCTGACCTTTATCCAGGAGGAAGCGGAGAAGAGAGAGAGTCATCATCTCTGCAGGCAGAAGGGCGTAATCTTGTTTTTGAATCCGAAGGCTCTTGTGCAACTTCCTTCGTGCAAGCTTTAGACTGATCCATATGGGCAGATTAAAAGAGGACTTTCAACTTTCTTTAAACTGCCTGCTTTCTTGAGCAGGACTTTCGGTATGCGATTTAGTGCATGAAGTGCGGCATCCATGACTTTTACATTTTCCTTCGCCTCATCGTACTTTTCACCGATGTGGGCTTCTATAAATCTCTCTCTTCGTTTTACAGAAACATAGCCGATGTTGTGAATAATCGTAAATCGACCAGCAATATCCGGATGCTTTTCCTTCATCGATTTCTTCGAACTCTACTTTCTTATATTCCGGATTCTCCTGAATCAGTTCTTCTCTGGTTTTCTTCTGCCTGTGCGCAGTAAGGACAACCGCTTACATAGAAAAACTTTACTGAGCCATAGTATTTTCCTCCCACACGATCTTACACAACTGTGTGTTATCGTGTCTACTCTAAAAGGATATGGAAGAGGAATAGGAATGCAAGAAAGAAAAGGAAGTTTCTAATCTTTTTAGAAAGAGGGTCGAAAAATATAGGTATAGTTAAAATTAATTAAATTTTAAAAACTATATTCATTGAAAAATTTAAGCCAATTTTAAGATTTTGAAAGAGTCCGTACTTATATTTCGAAAAAGAGAATACAATACAGGGTTTACTGAAATAGGAAAAGAACAGCTGAGGGAAGACCATCGAGACTCTCCGAAAAGACCACGCTGTTCGATTTCGAAAGAAAGGAAAAGAGAAATGAAAAAGGCAAGGGTAGGCATTAGAGAAAAATGGCAGAAGAGATGGACAAAGAGTGGAGCAAGTCCGGGGAAGACTTTGCAAACCGCTGTTCTGGTCTCTTTGTACCGTTACGGTATGTAGCGCCTTCTCCGTTCGTCTTGCCTACGCAGAGACGAAGGCGGAGAAAGTGAACGAGATAGAGGAGGGGTATGGTGCAGAACTTCCTTATACGCGTTATGAAGCGGAAGCGGGAATCGGCTTTTCCGGGGCTGTACTCGAGAATCTTAGGGAATACGATGGAGAGAAAGAGGAGACAGTGGAGAGTGCGAAGCTTTGAGTTTCGATGCGATGGAGGCTCCAATCAGGCTTATGTTGCCTTCCTAAGAGGGACAGCGAGATTCGCTTTACGATGACGAAGCCCGCAGATGCGGTGGATATCCGTTATACGGTTCCGGAAAATAAAAAGGCGGAGGTAGAGATTCTTTTCCAGAAGAAAGGAGAGAATCACTGGGAATCTTTACAGACCGTGCAGCTTTGATGGAAGCCGGGCATGGCAGCATATCCGGGAAAATAAAGCCTATGATACAAAGGTAAGCGATCCCATGCACGATTTCGTTTTGACGAGACGCACTTTCTTTTAAAGAAGAATAGAGAGAGAGTTCATTTGAAGAGGGAGATGTCCTTGCCATCTCGAAACAAGGAGGACGGGAACCCTCTAACGGCATTGATTTTATCGAGACGGAAGAAGCTAGGAGAGGTGAAGGAGAGACCGGAGAACAGTATTTCCCGTAACGGATAATCCTTACAATGCAAAAGGCGAATGACGGGAAAGATGATTCCCCAGGCTTTTGAAGATGCGCTGAAACATGCAGCAGGAGAAAAGAAGGAACTCTATATTCCGGAAGGACAGTTCGACTTTGACAGGAGACTCTGTTTTCGATGACAAAGCGTGAGGTGAAAAATCAGCGGTGCGGGGACATGGTACACCAAGCTTCATTTCAAAAAGTACGGAAAAAGGCGGTGCGGAGTGGAATTTGTAAACAGCAGTAAGGATGTAGAACTGTCCGATTTCACATAGATTCCGCTCTTTCCTCCCGCTATGATAGAGAAGGCAAATTATAAGGAATCTGCGGAGTTATTCAGAAGCCTCTCATTTGCATACGATCTCTGGATAGAACACTTTGAATGCGTGCGTGGATTGGCGACTATAAGCCGGAAGAAGCACTGCAGTACACTCTGAATATGCGGATAGAGGCTTGCCGAATCCGAAACAATCTGGCGGATGGCGTGAATTTTCGCCCAGGAACGAAGTATCTCAACAGTAGAGAACTCGGATATTCGTGGCAATGGGGATGACGGACTTGCGACGTGTACGAGCAAGCATCTTATGACAAAGATGGAATATCGTAGGAGAGATCAAAACGCGAAGAGTACGGAGCACAACAGCTGAAGAACAATACGGTGGAACTCATCTGTGTGCAGCAGGAATTGCGATTCATGCGGGAAAAAGACCATCTTGTGGAAGGGAATTCGTCAAAGATATTTTCTCCGGTTCCGGTATCCGCGTAACGACGACTTTTGACGGGTATACTTTTCAGGAAAACGATCCGAAAGACGGGGAAAGTCATGGAATCGAAACTGAAACAATCTTCTTTCTCGGACGGGAACGAGTCAATGATTTCTATGGAAATGCCCTTTCCCTCCATCCACTTTGAAAAAGTCACGGTGCGATTCGGAATGTACATGTAGAGAACAACAGAATCGTAGAACTGTTTCAGGGAGATTTTTCATGCAACTTTTATATAGAAGGAATAAAAGAGGAGAAATACGATTTTTCGGAAAAGCAACAACCGATAGAAAGAGTCGATGGATAGGCTGAAGAGGAAGAGGAACGACTGTTTCAGAGAGAGAAGCGGATGTGAAGAGAAACCGCTTCAAATCAAGAGGATGGATGATGAAAGACAATCTTCCGGAAAATCGCATGCGGCAAAGAATGTGAGATGCAGACCGCGCCGAGATTCGTCCGGATGCCACTCAAGCTCTACTGGTGAAGAGATGTAGAAGAACCGATGGCATGTGACGAGGTACTGGAAAGAACTGAGGGATCTATCTCGATGATACGATGGAGTATTCTCGGAAGAGGACGGAACTAGTGTTTTTAACTTCATGCCGACGGATATTCCGGAGTATATGCCCATACGGGAACGGCTTTGTAGAAGATTATCACGATGAAGGAGAGGATTGGATCCGGGGAGCATGACGCAGGTAGAATACGCAAGATTCGCTACTGAGTATAAAAATAGGAATTTCTCATCACATTTTTGTCTGCGTAGTTCCTTATATCTTTTGTACTATGCTGAAAATCTTCAAGATAGGATTGGCATTTAGGAAGGATACTGACGATGGAGGAGAAGATTCAACGAAGGAGGAATCTGAAGCTGAGTACAAAAGATGTCCTTATTTTAGGACTCATATCCGCTTTGGCATTTTTGTTTTATGGTATAGTCCTGATTCATTATAGCAAGAACTACGTAGACAAAATGATTGATGGCAATATGGTGGATAAGACACATACGGTCATGAATGATGTAGAATATTCTGCTAATGCGGAAACCATTGCAGGAAACCATTAAAGATAGTGTTACTGTCAGTGCGAAGCGGATGCCAAGGGAACGGACGATGTTTGGACGGTAGTGAATCAGTGATGGAAACCCCATCAAGACTACAGCAATGGGTCCCGCTGTTTTCGCATGAAGGTGAAGAAATGTGGTTCACAAAGAGTCAGTATGCGGCAGAGAATGCCCTGATTAACTCTCTGTATGCCGCAGTAAACAGTAATGAGGACCTTTTCGGCGTAGGTGTTTATTTTGAGCCGAATGTGCGTAAAAGGGATAGACGACTATTCGATGTACATTTCCCGGGATGATGCGAAAACAGAAGGTAGAAACCTACAACGCATCTTTACCAGGAAGGCGATGATTATAAGAAAGTAAAGGAAAGCAAGAAGACACAGGTGACCTCCATTTATCAGGATGTTTATACGAGGCTGACTGTGTTTCTATCAATGTGCCGATTGTGGTGAATGATGAGTACAAGGGATTTGTCTGCTGACATGGCTCTTCCACTTTCGAAATTTTGCAGCAGAAGGATAGCCGATTTCTCTCTACGTCAATATGTTGACGGCAGCGGCAATATTAGCTTACCCATGCATAAGGACGTCGTTGCAAAGCCTTTTAAAGATACGGTATCGAAAGAAACGTATGAGAAAAATCGCAAAAAGGTATGGAAGGTGAAAGTCTTTCAATGTTGTGACAAACAGCAAGAAAATGGAAAAGTGGTACGTTATATTTCCCCGTTGAATGGGGGATAAAGACTGGTGGATTGGCGTTACCATTTCCGAAGCGGAATATAACCAGGCAAAAACAGTTTGATTTTGCTTTCGAACATAGTGACTTTAATTGCAGTACTTGTTTTGGCCGGTTTGACCCATTTCTTCGTCAGACGTTCCCTGAAGCCGTTACAGAACATTTCCAATGCCGGTCTGGAAGGTTGCGAGGGCGATTTCTGATGTAGAGATTGCTTTGAGAAGAAGAAAGATGAGATTGACTTTTGCAGACAGCATGAAGGAAATCATGATCGGATTCGTGCGATTATCGCTGATTTGCAGGAGAAACTTGCAGAACTTGCAAAAGGGAAATTATCGTTTGACTATCGTCTGATGAGCAGTATTACCAGGGTGCTTACTCCCGCTTCTGAAGTCCCTCAGGGAAATTAGAGACACTTTCTCGAATACCATGAAGGAATCAACATCCGCAAACCAGGTATCCCTTGCAGTGCAGGCAGCACGCTTCCCAGACCCTTTTCCCAGGGTGCTGCAGAGCAGGCTTCTTCTATTGAAGAGCTTTTCCACATGATGGATGATATCTCCGGAAAGATCAGCACTACGGCAAAGGTTTCAAGAAGTTGCTCAGCTCAGTAATGAAAGGAGAAGGCGGTATCCCCAGTAACCAGAAGATGAGCGATATGTCGAAGGCGATGGCGGATATCACGAGAAGTCCAACGAAATCAGTAAGATTATCAAGACCATTGACGATATTGCCTTCCAGACCAATATTCTTTTCCTGAATGCGGCAATTGAGGCGGCGCGTCAGGTGCAGCCGGAAAGGGCTTCGCCGTTGTTGCCGATGAAGTAGGAAACCTTGCACAGAAATCCGCAAAAGCAGCCCAGAATACCAGTGTCTTGATTGAAGAGACGATTGATGCGGGTAAACAAGGGAGCAAAGATTTCTGAAGAGACAGCGGAATCATTGAATGTTGTCGCAGCACAGACGAAGAAGATTAATCACTTTATTACGGACATTTCGGCGGCTTCCGATGAGCAGGCGAAGGGTGTGAAGCAGGTCAGCATCGGTATCGATCACGATTTCTTCCGTTGTACAGAGTAACTCCGCTACAGCAGAGGAGAGTGCGCTCTGCTGAAGAACTGTACGGTCAGGCAAATCTCCTGAACAACCTCATGGAGCGCTTTATCTTACAGGAAGAGACCGAGCAGGTCGCTGCGAAGAAAGTGGAGAAGGCCGAGCCGGAGAAGAAAGAAGAAAAGAAAGAGGCAGAGAAAGAGGCTTCATTCGATAAAAAAGCTACGGTTGAAAAGAAGGAGAAGAACGTTGTAAAAGCGCAAGCAAAGAAAGAAAATACTGTTTCGAAAGTCACGGAAAAGAAAGCGAAAGCGGATTTGCAGGAAAAGCTGCACGAAGAAAAGAAGCAGGAAAGAAAAGAAACCTGTTTCTCGGAAAACCGTTTCGGTGAAGAAAGAGGAAACAGAGCCGTACGTGGTTGAAGAAGGATTGATTTAACCACTGTACCCGAAACCGAAAACACCGCCGAAAGAGTTTGCGGAGACAAGAGAGAGACGCATGGACGGTAGACTCCTTCGATAGCGATAAGTACTAAAATTTATCGGAGAAGTTCTGTTGAACCATCCGATTATAAAGGAAGAAGAAAGCACTTCTCGCAGTTTACAAGCTGCGTGAGGTGCTTTTTTACTTGAAGGACAGCGTATTTCGTTTTTATCCTCTTTGCTGTGGAAAAACTTGTTTTAGTGAAGGAGGATAGATGCGTTTTGATTTTACCAGTATTCTCGACGGGCATGGAAAAGGATGCGAAAGCTGGTAGACGGATCGGAAAGCGCTGGGGCTCCGGGAAAACCTAGCGACGGATTCGATGCGATTCCGATGTGGGTTGCGATATGAATTTCCCGACCGCGCCCTGCATTCTGGAGGCCATGGAGGAGCGCTTAAAGCACCCTTGTTTCGGCTACTTTGAACCGACGAAGAGCTACTATGACCGGATTATCCGCTGGCATAAGGAGGTGAAGGGGGTAGAACATCTTCAGCCGGAGAACATTTACTATGAAAAATGGCGTACTGGGCGGTTTATTTCGCCCTTTCTCTTTTGCTCGAAAGGAGACAAAGTTCTTCTGCATTCCCTCGACCTATGTCGGGTTTACCAGAAGCCTGAGAACAATGTATGCGCATAGCGCAGACGCCGCCTTCCGCGATGAAAAGGAATCTGCGGATGGATTACGAGGATATGGAAAGGAAGCTGAGAGAAGAAAAATTCACGCAGCGGTGTTCTGTTCTCCCCATAATCCGACGGGGAGAGGTGAAAGAGAGGAACTGGAAAAAGATGATGGCGCTGAAAAGTATGAAGTGCAGATTGTTTCTGATGAAATCTGGTCGGATATCATTCTTCCGGACATCACCATATTCCTACGCAGTCCGTGAATGCTTATGCCAGGGAACATACGGTTGCTTTATATGCGCCGTCCAAAAACCTCTCAACTGGCAGGTCTCGTGGGCGCTTATCATGTTGTGATAACCGTACGCTGATGGATCGGATGAGCAAAGAGACTTTCACAATAATTATAACACGATGAATGTTCTCTATGCACGCGCTCATCGGGGCGTATTCCGAAGAGGGAAGAGAGTAGGAGAGAGCTCTGTTCCGTGATACAGGAAAAACGAGACTCTTGCCTGCGATTTTCATAGAGCAGTTTCTTTCCCGGTCTGTCGGTTATGCCGACAGAAGGAACCTATATGCTCTTTCATTGACTAGCGGAAAGTACCTGGCAGAGCAGGGATTTCTTTAGGAAGAGCTTGAGCGAAAGATGGGACTATGGAGTCGCCGTGCAGGGATGGCAGGATGTTTCACGGGGAAAGCTCATGTGGATGAATCTTGCCTCCAAAGTCCTGGGTGGAAGAAGCTCGAGGCTGAAAGACTCATGTCTTTGTGTAGTGGAGAAAGAGGGAACAAGGAATAAAAGGATGCATTTTCGTAAAGCTGTAAAATATGGATAGAGAAAAACAGAGATAGAGAAAGTTGATATCATAAAACGCATGATAATATATTCATGTGTGTTTACAGATGTTTTTGCAGAGCGTAGAGGAAGGGGAGGAGATGTGGGCATGGGCGCTTTATAGTCGCGTAAAATGATACAAGAACGGAAGAAAAAGAATCTGTCTCAGGGAATTCGTAGAGCTTGCAGAACTGTTCAAGGTTTTTGGAGATTCATCACGGATTAGAATTCTTTATGCCTTATTTTCCGGAGAGAAAATGTCACCGAACTCCCGCAATGACCTACGATGAATCAATCCGCTGTTTTCATCAGCTAGATTCTTCGACTGCATGAAGTCGTGCACGGCAGAAGAGAGAAGGAAAGAGTATTGTATATGATTTGGCGGATGAGCATGAAGACCATTATTGCAACTGAATTGAGCATATTGAAGAGTAGCAGGATTTCCTGCAAGGAAAAAGATACGGTAATTGGTTACAAAAAGAAGGGTGCCCCTGTTTTAAGAAAAAAGAGAGGCATGATGAAAAAGAAGTTTGATTGTGAGATTGATTGTGCCAATTGTGCAGCGAAGGTACAGGATGCTATTTTTGAAATGGAAGGCGTACAGTCCGAAAAAGTCAATTTCCTGATGCAGAAGTTCACTTGAAGCGGAAGATGCGTGTTTGAGGAGATTTTGAAGGAAAGCTGTCGAGGAAAGACGATTGAGCTGGATTTTTCGGTGTTAGGGTGTCTAGGACATGGTTTATATATATAGGGAGTAGAGTAGAGAAGGGTCTTTAGGATAAACCTGTCGGAATCTGCAGGTATAGAGAGTAAGGGCAGAGGAGGGGAAGTATGTCGGAGAAACTGAAAAGAGAAAGAAATCGGCTTGTGATATCGTTCATTATCTTTGTGCTTTTGATGGTTATAGAGAAGGGAAAATGTATCTTTTTCACCGCGCACTCGGGCTTTTATTTCTTCCTGCTTCTGACCCGTATTGAGCGGGTTATAGGGTGTGCGGTTCTGGGGATAAAGAACAGAGACCGTCTGATGAATCCTCCTTATGACGCATCGCGACGATTGGCATTTTTGCCGGAGAGTTTGCAGAGGCGGTAGCCGTCATGGTTTTCATCAGATAGGGAACTCTTTCAGGCTATGCAGTGTAGGAAGCCGCGCCTCCATTAAGGAACCGATGAACATCGTGCCGGAGTATGCGAATGAGCGGAGGATGCAGCGTAGAAACGATAGATCCGGATCGAAGCGAAATCGAGACGTTCTTTGATTAAGCCGGGAGAGGTTCCGTTGACGGCGTGGTGAAGAGTGGTGAAAGCATGGTGAATACGGCGGCGCTGACTGAGAGTCCGTGCCCTGTTCCGTAAAAACCGGGGAGAGCATCATCTCCGGCTGTATCAACGGAGAGGGATCACCGCATCGAAGCAAACAAAGTGCTTTGAGGATTCTACCGTTTCGAAGATTCTGGAACCTGTGAAGAGGCATCGGAGAAGAGTCCAGAACGGAGAACTTCATCACGCGTTTTGCTGGCCAGTCTATACGCCGATTGTGGTCTTCTCGCACTTGCGCTCGCTGTTGTGCCGAATCTTTCTTCTGTCGGCGTTCTTCGTGTATTTCCGGCTGAGGCATGGGAGTCACCTCCCAGGTTTGGCTTTCATCGTGCGTGCACATTCTGGTTGTTTCGTCCCTGTGCACTGTGGATTTCCGTGCCGCTTGTCTCGGCGGCATCGGTGCGGCATCCAGAGAAGCGAATCCTGGTGAAGGGCTCCAATTATTCGGAACTCGTGTCCAAACTGGCGGTTCTCGTTACGGATAAGACCGAACGCTTACGAAGGGAATTTTGTCGTAGAAAAGATATATCCCGCGGAAGGCATTACGGAAGAGGGAAGTTCTTTCTGTTGCAGCCGAAGCGGAAAAACGGTTCCACGCATCCCATTGCGAAATCCATCTTGCAGGCCTACCAGAAGGAAATTTCCTGAAAGTGGAACTGCTTATTCTCGATAAGACGGAAAAATCGTAGCGGAAAAGGACCACTGTGAAGGTGGGCGAGAAGGAACCTGGTCGGTAGCGTGAAAGCTGATGGAAGACTTTCGGATTTCTTTACACGGATGTAGAGTGACAGCGCGGCAACAGTTTGCCATGCGGCAAGAGACGGACAGTATCTTGGCAGATTTGCATCGCCGATGAGACAAAGGAAAGCAGTCAAAGAGGGCGATTTTGAAAATGAAGATGGAAGGCGTAAAGCAGGTGGTTGCGCTGACCGGAGACAGTAAGCTCCGTTGCCGAGGAAGTCGGAGGACTCTTGCTGTGATCAGGTCTACAGTGAGTTGCTTCCGGCGGAAAGGTGAAAAGGTGGAAGAGCTTTCCGGGACTCTACGGAGAACGCAGCAGAAAGGATACTCATGCTTTTGTAGGAGACGGTATCAATGATGCACCGTGCTTTTCCCTGTTCCGATGTCGGCATTGCGGATGGGCGGTATGGGTTCCGATGCGGCGATTGAAGTTGTGGATACCGTCATCATGGATGATGACCTGGGAAGACTCTCGAGAGTCATTGCGAGTAGAAAAGGACGGTCTGGATAGCGACTGAAAAACTATCGCATCAGGCTCACCGTCAAGATCTGGTTTTGCTTCAGCGCTTTGGGGCTTGCCAACATGTGGGCGGCAGTTTCTTTGCGGATGTCGGTGAGTGCATACTTTGCATCACAATGCCATGCGTCTTTTGAAGAAGGCATAAGAGGAAAGGAAAAAGTGATTTAGGAAGTTGAGAGTCTATGGAGAAGAAACTGATATATATCGAGATCTCCTATGGAGGAAATCAGGATTGGTGTCTTTCGACTCACTGATGGAGCTTATGGGATGTGATGCCGTAACAGCCTGAGACAGTTCCATCTTTCGCCCTGCATCACGGGGAAACGTTCCCTACTGGGAAATCTGGAGAAGATGGAGAAAGATGAGTATCTTTTTATTTTACGGAAGAGATGAAAGACTCATCTTCATCCGCGCTGGTCGGCATCGATAAGCCTGCGCCTTTGTGAAGGTTATACGCATTTCCTGAAAACAGGGGTGAGAACGGATAGGAATGGAGATTTTCCCTCGAGACGAGAGCTTTGAAGCACGGAAGAAGATTATTGTGCAGATAGAACAAAACCTCCTGTGTCTCATTCTGATTTTGAAAATCCACAATGACCTGAAGATGGAAGACTATGCTCTGGCATTGGTTTCTCCTCGACGGCTATCGCTATGAAGAAACCTGGGTGGAAATGAAGAAGATCTTTTCGTCCAGGCAGTCACATACCCAAGGCAAACTGGGTGATACTGACTTTGGAATAGGGAAAGGATGTAAAGAGGATTGATTTCTATACCTTTCTAGACAAAAGAGCCACAGACGTTTCCGTAGCCTCTCTCTCGTCACTTTTTATAACATCAATCTGATCGCTTGGCCGATAAACTTTCATCTCTTCCGTCATCCATTTACCTGTGATAGAACAACTGGCGGTACATCGTAAGATGAAAATCTTCTACCCAGTCTTCAGGAACCGTCTTCCAGATCTTTCTGTACAGCATGGTCACGGAAGGAAAGAAATGGCTTTATTCTCTTTAATCAGTTCGATGATGACATCAGGTATTTGGTTTCGAAAAAACGGACGGATAGCCGATGCTGTGACGCCAATTCTGCCCAATGCGAAACGATAACTCGAGTCGCGCCCGGTTAAGAAGAAGGAAGATTCAGGAGTTCAGGAGAAGATATCGCTTTTCTCCGGTAACCACGCTCGCCGCAACAAACATCTGATCTCCGGTTCTTCCAGTCCCAGCCCCTGCCCATATACTTTCGATCGATATAGTATGCGAATCAATCTAGCTGCGATCCAGCATATCATTTCTAACTTTTGGGAGTACTGACTTAATTTCCAACGAAATGGAAGGGTAGGAGGTAGAAATAGGTGATTACCTGAGGCAGCTTGAAATCAATAGGATTCCAAAAGCGCCAATCCGCACTCATGGTCCCGAACAACGGTCGTCCCCAAAAACAGTGTGTACGTCGTCTACTTTTTCGTAAAATGTCATTTGCATAGAGAAGGAACTTTTTCCGGCAACAACTCACATGTCTCCCAACTCGATCAAAAACGGGTGTTAAATTCCCAGTTCCAGTTGACGAATCTGGATGGTGACAGCGGCCTGGTGTAACCCAAAGCCTCCGCCGCTTTGGAGAAACTTTGTAACTCAACGATTTTTAATAAAAGAATGCAGCTGTCTAATTTCCATGATGTCATACCTCCACGCATTATCTTTCTATTATACACTTTCGTTCGTCCATTTGTTAAAAAAGAAGTATAAAATAAATTTTTGATTCATGCAAATTACTAATAAAAATTAAAAATAATAATTTTGTATAGGAGTCAAGTGTATTTTATCATGCTTTTTAAGGAATAGAAAAGTAACGCTTCCATAAACTTATAAGTGAGTTTCTCATTTCCTTTCTTTTCCTTTTCTTTCTCCTTTCCGTCCACTCGCGGAATCGTTTTCGTTTTGGAAGAGGAGTGACTTTCCTTGACAGTGAAAATGGAAGAGTGTAAGATAAGGAACGGCAATTTTTCAAATCTAAGGGAGGAAGATACTGTCGTCGTAGAAAGAAGGAGGAGTATAGTGGAAGAGCAATTGAATACAAAGAAAAATTTGGAGAAGAAGCAATTTATGATGCCGGATTCTCGGAAGATGGCGCTCTTCGTTTTGGGATTTCAACACTTATTTGCCATGTTCGGGGCAACCGTACTGGTACCCTTATCTTACCGGTTTGTCCATTTCGACACCTTGCTTTTTCGTCAGGGCTTGGGACACTGCTGTTTCATTTGATTTCAAGAATAAGGTACCCTGCATTTTTGGGTTCTTCTTCGCCTTCTGGCAGGATATATGAGTATCGCCCGAATAAGGAACCGGAGCCTCCTCCATGCTTGCTTCGGCGTTGCGCTTGCCGGACTCATGTATCTTATTTTGCTTTTCGCCTTTCAGGCTTTTTGGCGAAAAGGGTTGTGCGCCATTTCTGTTGTGACCGGACCGATTATCATTGGATTGGCTGAAACCTGTCGAAGTCCGCGGTAGAGAATTGCGAAAAGCAATTGTGATCTTGCCTTAACTGCCATTGTAGTGGTTATCTTCTGTAATATTTTCGGAAAAGGAATGGTAAGATTATTCCGATTCTTCTCGGAGTCATCGTGTCGTATCTCTTTGCAAACCGTTCTGTCCTCATTGATTTCAACCCATTGCCGAGTCTCAACTGGTTCGGCTTTTCCGACAGAGTATAATCGAACGGTATTTTCCTTATTTACAAGCGGAAATTTGGATCCGGCTTTTGCTATTCAGCAGTTGCCCTGACCATTATTCCGATTTTCTTTGCCACGATGATGGAGCATATCGGAGACATTTCCGCTATTTCTTCCACAGTTGGTATTAATTACATGAAAGACCCGGCTGCATCGTACCCTTTACCGGCGATGGTCTTGCAACCACCCTTGCCTCTCTTTTCGGAGCACCGGCAATACAACGTATGGAGAAAATACGGGCGTTTTGAGCCTTACTAAGGCTTTATGACCCAGAGTCATTCGTCTTGCCGCTGTTTTTGCCGTGGATTTTGAGCTCTGTCCGAAGTTTTTCGATTATTCAGGTTATGCCGAGTGCCATTATAGGCGGTATTTCTCTGGTGCTTTATGGAATGATTTCGGCAGTCGGTGTTCGAAATGTAGTAGAGACCAAGGTGGATTTCTCAAAGAGTAGAAATATCATTGTTGCCGCGATGATACTGGTTCTTTCCATCGGAATTAATTATTCCTCCGCTTACGCACTGGTTTTTCCATGTTCGCGCATAGATTGCCTTTTTCCGGACTGGCTACTGGTTCTTTGGTAGGAATCCTTCTTAACGCAATCTTACCGGATAAGGACTATACCTTTTGAAGAAGATGAACCGAATGAAACCGTGTAGATTTGCAGATTTCACAGGAAAGAGTCTGATTTGGGAGCTTGCCCACAAGCGCTAAGGAAAATGAAAAATAAGAGGCGTTCCGTTAGAATGGACTTTTGTTTTTTGAGAGAAGCTTTTCTCCAATCTGCTGACCGATTTTTCCGCCGGTCTTCAGAGCTTCTGATCGATTGGCCTGATCGGCAAGGTATATGAGCCTTTCCTTTCTTTCGGAAGAGTCATTCCGAAGAGGGGGGCTTTTTCGGAGAAAGAAAGCAGGATTTTTCCCTGAAAGACAGGAAATGACACCGCTCTCCGTATTTTTTTCACTCTACTTGGTAGGATAGTCTTTTTTCCCGGTAAGTGAAGGAGAGCACCTCCTTCCGACAGCGGTTTGGACTGGCATAGATTTTGAGAAGAGTGTGAACTGTTTTTAAAAGACCCTCCGGTAAAAAGCTTTTCCGGATAGGAGAATGGACTCCTGCTTTTTTGCAATGCACTGCTGAGCTGTTTCTCCAATAAAAATACTTTGTAATACTGGAGATTCGCTATAGCAGAAATGGCGGCGAGCCCTGAAAGCTCCACCGCCAACCACGATACAGTCAAATTGCTCTGCTGTTTCTGCACAGTATGCTGTCCTGTTTTGAAACCCGTATGCCACACTTAGTTGTGTGCATCACCCATCATAAACTCTACGACTTTCTTTCATATCTTCCGGCTCATGAACGATCAGCCTCGAGCTCTTTGATGTAAGCCTTGTCCAACATCTGCGACATCATCAGCATCAGTAGAGCTTGACTTCAAGTTGATGCGGTCGCCTTCCGGAGAAATCAGCTCCACTTTTTCCTTTTCAGTCCGTTTAAGAGTTCAAATAAAACCTTCTACATTATTGACGTTTTTCAATTTTCATTTTATTGATTTTTTCTAATCGAACCATGGCAGAATGAGGTGGGTGAAAATGTCCTGTACTACTCTATTATGCGATAACTTCGCAGTGTATTTTTCTTCACAATAGTACAAAGCCTTAAAAAATGCAAGATAGATTGGCAAAGCGTGGAATCTTTTCTGTTTCCTTCGGAAAGGAAAGGACGAAAACGGAAAAGAAGGAGAAAACAGAGCAGAAAGGAGTCGATATGACAAAAGAAGAGAGAGTGAACTGATTTTTAGAGAATCTACTGAAGAAACAGAAAGAGGAAGAGCAGAAGGGCGTGTTAAGTCGGGAAGAAAGGATACATCCTTTTGGCAGAGATTTTTCCGAAGATTGTGCTTGCCAGTCAATCTCCAAGAAGAGTGGAACTGATTCAACTGCTCGGTATCACGCCGGAAGTTTATCCAAGTCATGCAAACGAAGAAAGGAAGGAAGAAGGCCCGCAGCTTTCACACAGAGACTTGCCTTCCGGAAGGCGGAAGAGGTACGAAAGCATTTTGATGAAAATACTCTGATTCTTGCCGCGGATACGGTCGTCTTCGATGGCAAAACGGTTCTAGGAAAACCCAAGGGAGAGGAGGATGCCTTTCGTATGCTTTCTTCCTTATCCGGACGGAAGCACGAGGTCTATACTGGTGTTTTGTCTCCTGTATGGAGAGAAGAAGATGGGGTTCTGCGAGAAGACAACAGTACAGCTTCTGCGTCTTTCGGAACAGGAGATTCGGGAGTATATTGCAAGCGGAGACCCGATGGATAAGGCGGGCGCTTACGGCATCCAGGGAATCTTTGCCCGCTTTGTAAAGGGCATAGAGGGAGACTACTACAATGTGATGGGCTTACCGGTTTCCCGTCTATATCAGTCCCTAAAGATCTTTTGTAAAGAAATCGGAAAGAACTGAGAAGCCGAAGAAGGGACAGAAGCATAGGGCAATCACGAAAGTATGAAACAATCGCGAGAGCATGAGATAAGCGTGAGAGCATGAGATAAGCGCAAAAGTGTAAGGACGGTGCGCCTATTCCTCCACTTCTCCCGTGATATACATCGTCATTCTGGCGGTGCAGAGCAGCTTTTCTTCCGCATCTTTAATCTGCACATCCTGCACAATGGTGCTGTGCCCTTTGTGCAGGGTATCACATTCGATGAAGACGGTGCCTAACCGTGCCGGACGAACATAATTGATATTTCCGGAAAGGGTTACATTGCTTACCCCGTAAGCGTAGGCGGTCATACCCGCTGCCATGTCGCAAAGGGTGTACAATGCACCGCCGTGAATGGCTCATATAGATTTTTTTCATGGACTCATTGACGGCGGCTTTCAATCTGCTGTGCCCCTGGTACAATTTTCTACGATTTCCATCCGATCAAAACCGACAAATCCTGAATATGGGCGTGAATGCCCTGCATAATCTGTCATTTTATGATTCCCTTTTCTCCATATTTCCCTATACTTCCTTTTTCCCTATTAATGCTATATTGTCGGAGGATAAATAGCGAAAAACAATAGGAAAAATATAGAGGTTAAGCATGATTGCTGCAAGTAATGTAACCTACAGAGTGGGAAAAGAAAGCTTTGTTTGAGGATGTGAATATTAAGTTTACGGAAGGAAATTGCAGGGAGTGATTGGTGCAAAACGGCGCTGGTAAGTCCACTTTTCTTGAAGATTCTTTCCGGTGCTTTTGGAGCCGACTTCGGGGAGATTGTGCTCACGCCGGGACAGAGGCTTTCGGTTCTGGAGCAGGATCAGCTTTAGGCATGATGCGTATTCTGTTCTGGATACCGTTATCATGGGCAATCAGCGTCTCTACGAAGTGATGAAGGAGAAGGACGCGCTCATGCAAAGCCGGATTTTTCCGATGCAGACGGATTCGTGCAGCAGAGCTCGAAGGGGAGTTCGCCCAGATGGACGGGTGGAACGCGGAAGCGGATGCGGAAACGATGCTGAACGGTCTCGGCATTGAGACGGATTTGCACCATAAGATGATGAATGAGCTGAAAGGCGCCGAGAAGGTGAAGGTTCTTCTGTAAAGCTCTTTTTCGGAAACCCTGATATCCTGCTTCGACGAGCCGACGAACCACTTGGATCTGGTTTCGATTGAGTGGCTGGAGGACTTCCTGATTAACTTTGAAAATACCGTTATCGTGGTCAGCCATGACCGGTATTTCCTGAATAAGGTTTGTACGAACATTGCCGACATTGACTACGGAAAGATTACTCTTTTTGCCGGAAACTATGATTTCTGGTTCGAGTCTTCCCAGCTCATCGCGGCAGCAGAAGGAAGCCAACAGGAAGAAGGAAGAGAAGATTAAGGAATTGCAGGAATTTATTCAGCGCTTTTTCTGCAAATGCTTCGAAGTCGAAGCAGGCGACATCACGTAAGCGTGCACTGGAGAAGATTGAGCTTGATGACATTAAACCTTCTTCCAGGCAGTATCCGTATATCCAGTTTAAGCCGAATAGAGAGATTGAAATGACGTTTTGAAGTGCATAACTCACAAAGACCATTAACGGGGTAAAGGTACTGGATAACATCAGTTTCAATTTAAATCGTACGGACAAAGTCGCTTTGGTCGGACCGAATGAGCTTTGCAAAGACTGTACTGATGCAGATTATTGCAGGGAAATGGAACCGGACAGCGGAGATTACAAGCGGGTCTTACTACCAGCCAGTCCTATTTTCCGAAGGACAACACGAAGGAGTTCAACTCGAGGATACCATCGTAGAGTGGCTTTACCCAGTATTCTCCGGATAAGGATACGCAGTTTGTGCGCGGATATCTTGGAAGGATGCTTTCTAAGGGGATGACGGGGTAAAAGAAGGTAAATGTTCTTTCCGGAGGAGAGAGAGCGCTGTATGTCTCCAAGATGATGATTTTCGGATCCAATGTCATTATCCTGGATGAGCCGACGGACCACTTGGACATGGAAGCGATTTTCGCCTGAATGACGGATTGAAGAACTTCGGCGTGATTATCTTTGCATCCCGAGATCATCAGGTTGTGGAAACGACCGCAAACCGTATCATGGAAATCATTGACGGAAAACTGATTGATAAGCTCACGACCTATGACGAGTACCTTGCATCCGATGAGGAGATTAAGAAGAGATTTACCCTATACCTTATCGGAAGGAGATGAAGGGACAACTAAAGGAAATGTAAAGATAGAGATGAAGGAAGCTTTTTGGAAAAAGAATACAATTCATGAACTGGAGTTTACAATCTTCTGCATTGAAAGCCTGGCAGAGGCTCTGCATCAAGATGGTGCAACAGTGTATCAAGCGCTTAGCGGAGGAAAAAAATCTTATCCAAAACTATATTATTCCTGAATATGAAGTACTCTACACACAGGAAAGGATTATATTGTAGAAGAAACTTTTGAGGGTGATGAAGGACTGGGGATTTCCTATGATTCTTTTATCATGGTTCTTATATTGCTATCTCAAAACCCGATCTTCTGCACCCAGACCTTATGTGGATTTTGGAAGAGGGTTTTATACAACGCTGTTCAGAGACCAGGGCGGAGAGCTGGTGTAATCGTTATAAAAGGCAGGGAAAAAGGGGATTATTTCTATTTTTTTCTTGAGGAAAAATGCTTTGAGTAGGCTAAGTAGCTTAACTTTTTCTTCCTATTCTAAAGAATGGCTGGACTTTACTCATGCAGTGTCGAAGCGGACAGGATGAGAGCAGCTATGATCTCGTGCTGGGGGATTGCAAAACGATAAGGTATTTAATACAGTAGAACTTTATTTGATCATTTAATTGATGAGGAAGAGGCAATAAAGAGGCTCCGCTTTGAAAAAGCCTAATTTACAGTATTGCTTTCGAACCGAAAAAGGCACTTTCAGCTCTGCATTTTGATAGGAGGAAGAGGTATGACAGCTCATCCTGTATTATTACAAAAAAATACGCTCGTATCGTTCAAGATTTTGCGGAAAAAGAGAATCTTTCTATAGAGAAGGCATTGACTTCTTTACAGCTCCGAAGTATATCAACTTATGAGTAAGGGATTTTGATATGCATTGTCGAAGTGACTTCTATCTTGTAGAGGACTTAGAAGAAGAATATAAAAGTTGTAAAGAGGGCAAATAGCGAATTGCCTATTGCTCTTCTTTTCCAGTGCAGGTGGTGCAGTTCCCCTGCCTTTTGCAGACTCTTAAAACCTGTTGCCGAAGGGCTTCATAGAATGATAGCAACAGAATTGGACAGATTAAGAGAGCGGGCGTCTTCCAACATGGGGATACGGATACAATGCTCCTCGTTTTCCACCAGAATCTCTTCCGGAATACCGGCAGATTCCTTTCCGAACATGATGTAGTCATTTTCCGAGAAAGAAACCTCGGTATACGTTCTTTTTGCCTTGGTAGTCGCGTACCAGATTTGGGGTTCTGTCGAGGCATGGAACTGTTCTTTTCCTATGCTTACGCAGTTCTGTAAGCCGTTATACAGTCCCTCTCCTTTGCCTTTTCCCTTATGTCTTTCAAAAAATCTTCGTAGGAGAGGTGCTCTCTTAGTTTCAGTTGCGGCCAGTAGTCCATGCCTACTTTTTTCACGTTTTTTTGCTGTTCAGGATAAAACCGTAAGGCTTTAATGAGGTGCAGGGTGCTATTGTTGCCACGCAGGTGCGCTCGATGGCACCCGTAGATAAGCGAATTTCCGGTTCGTGCAGTACAATGTTCATATTCTTTATCCATTCTTCCATTCTTTTCGTTCGGCAAGCTTCTCTCTGCTTTCTTTGCGATTTCTCATGGACAGGTGTCCGATTGCCTGGTACTTTACGGTAGAGTATTCGCTGTCTTTTGTCGATTCGTCGGAAGCGTTGCTTCTGCACCAGTAAGGGCAGTGCGCACGCTTTCCCGCTTCCCGCATTTTTGGCAAGGTCATCCTCGTCAAAGCTTGCCGAGCATTCCCGCTTCGTCCTCCCTCATCATAGGCATAATTTCTGCAATCGTTGCAGTCTTCAAAATCATCTCATTTCACTCTTCCGTCTCCCGCCTTCCTTCTTCTGTTCCGCGGGGCTTCTCCAGGTTTCCGGATCGCCTTTGACAGAGGGGCAGAGATCGTTTAAGTAACAGAGTTCACACTTTGGCCTTTGAGAAGTACAGAGGCTTCGACCGAGTGCAATGATATGGGTGTTCCAACGAATCCAGAATTCCTGCGGAAGCACTTCCATCAGCTGGAATTCCGTCTTGGTAGGATCAGAAGAATCTGCCAGGCCCAATCGATTCGAAATCCGTTTTACGTGGGTATCCACCACGATAGAGGGGATGTGAAAAATATTTCCTAAAATCAGATTCCCCGTCTTACGGCCGACACCGGGGAGGGCGGTGAGAGAGTCGATATCCTTCGAACCTCGCCCCCGTACTCTTCGACGAGAACCGTTGCACACGCCTTGATGTTCTTCGCTTTGTTGTGATAAAAGCCGGTAGAATGAATGTCCTGTTCGAGATCTTTTAAGTCACAGGAAGCAAAGTCTTCGAGACGCTTATATTTTTGGAATAGTACTCAGTTACCATATTGACACGCCGATCCGTGCACTGGGCGGATAAAATGGTCGCAAAGAGTAACTGCCAGGCATTTTTCGCCCGCAAAAAAATCATGGGATGGTCGCCGTAATGGGCATCCAGCCTGTCCATGATTTCTCTTACACGAAGTTCTCTTTTTTCTTGCTTTTCCTTTAATAAACATGATGCATTCCTTTAATAGACGAAGGGCATTCCGTCTTCCCTTTGTCGACCGAGGGTAGTCTTTTTCGCTTACAGACGAAGGCAGTCTTTTTCGCCTACAGACCGAGGTTAATCTTTCTTCCGCTTTCCTGGTACTGATAATAGCGAACGCCTGCGGCATCCAACATTCTTTTCGAAGCACGAACGGAAGGGGTGTCTGCATACTTATCCACCCGATAAATCAGGGTCTTGATTCCGGCCTGAATGATGGCTTTCGCACATTCATTACAGGGAAGAGGTTCACGTAGAGTTTAGCTCTTCCAGAGAGCCGCCCTGATAATTTAAGATGGCATTCAGCTCTGCATGGGTCACGTAAACGTACTTTGCGTTGTAAGGACTCATTTTGTGCTTCTATTTTTTTGTCCAGGGGAAAATGTCGTCGGAACAGCCTTTAGGAAAGCCGTTATATCCCATAGAAAGGATTTTGTTGTCGGAAGAGACGATACAGGCGCCGACCTGGGTGGAAGGGTCTTTGGATCGAAGAGCGGAAAGCCCGCTATTCCCATAAAAATATTCGTCCCAAGAGATGTAGTCGTTTCGTTTACTGGAATCACTCATCGTTATTTCTCCCTTTTTAAGTTATGCGGAAGATTGCCGTTTCTTCCTCTTCAGTCATGTAGAAGATTGCCGTTTTTCCCTGTAGAGGCTTCACTCTACATCAACGGCATTGATTCTAACATTTTTTTCTGTTCGCGTGAATAGTATTTTTGCTGCGGGAAGGAAGAGCAAGGTGCTTTTATGGGAAAGAGGGACTTGCATTTTTTTAGAAATTCGTGTATGCTACATTTATACAGTTCTTCAGGGCGGGTGCGATTCTCACCGACGGTAAAAGTCCGCGACCCGTAAGGAGGTTTCGCCTTTTGCGATTCCCTTGCAGCCGAATCGGTGCATCCGATACCGACAGTATAGTCTGGATGGAAGAGGAGCGATTTTCGATGAATGGTTCAGCCCCTGCACAGTTTTTGTGCGGGGCTTTTTGTTCAGAACGGATTTCCGCTGTCTTTCTGTAGGAACCGCAGTAATGGTGACGGTTTCTCCGGAATAGCTCATTTTTCGCCTCGATAAGTCGCTTTTCTACTGAGGAAACAGTACTTTTTCAAAAAAAGCGGAGGTAGAAAAATGAGTAAGAATGGAAACACGGAAGTTACGGGAAGCGTTCCTTTCCATGGAGAAGAGAGGGACAAGATTGGAAGCATAGCCATTGTGGGGATTCTTGGTGCTATTGCTTATATTTTGATGTGGATAGAATTCCCGATACCGATTATGCCCTCTTTTATCAAGTTTGATTTTTCGGATTTTCCGGCACTTTTGGCAGCGTTTGCCATGGGACCGATTGCGGGCATAAGCGTGGAACTCATCAAGAATGTATTGCATGCCTTTAGTTCAGGTTCTTTCGGTGTAGGAGAGCTGTCCAATTTTATTTTGGGCGCAAGCTTTGTTGCTGTGGCAGGTTTTTTCTATCAGAGAAATAAAAGCAGAAAAAATGCGATTTTTGCTTCTATTCTCGGGGCAATTGTAATGGCATTGATTTCTACCCGTCCAATCTCTCGTGGTGTATCCGTTTTACTACAACTTTATGCCGAAAGAAACGGTGCTGTCGATGTATCAGCTGATTCTTCCTTCGGTACACAGCATAGAGGAGTCTCTTCTTCTCTTTAATGTGCCGTTCACTTTTGTAAAGGGCATCCTGGATGTGATGCTTTGTCTTGCACTGTATAAGCCTCTTTCCCCTGTCCTGCATAAGTTCGGGAAGGAAAGTAATTTTTTAAAAGATTCTACTGGAAAAAGCGAGGTCATTTCTGTGTAATATATAGGAAAGAAGTAGAGCTGCTGTTTATCCTATAAATGACTGCACAAGGGTGAGAAGGAAGAGAAAATGACCGAGAAAGAGCTTATGGAGCAAGAATACTGAAAGAAGATGGAAGAGCATCGACAGAGGATGGCGATGTTACGAGAAAAAGGAAACGGGAGAGAACTTTTCACGTTGTCCTTTTCTTTCTGATTCTCCTTCTTGTTTTTTTCTGGGTTTTGTCGGACTGCGTTTTGCACTACCCTATATGGAGAAGAGGGGACTTTTCTCTTCCCATAAGCAGCAGGCTCCCTCGTGGGAGAAAGAAGTAGAACCGCTTTCCGGGAGTGAGCTTTCGGAAGAAGCCGGAAAGAAGGGAGAACAGGGGAAGGAAAAATTCTGCGACGGCAGAAGAGGAGGCTGTAAAGACGGCGATCTTCTTGCAAAACAGTACAACTATGATGAAGCTTATAGAGACTTTACAGAAGTTCAATCCGGCAAGCGGCAGTAATCTGTCTGAAAAGATTGCAGGATACGAAGCGGGAGAAGGCGAAGGCGGAACCTGTTGATATGCATCAGATTACGCACATCTTTTTCCACATTTTTGATTGTGGATACGGATAGGGCACTCACCAATACCCATCAAGGAAAGCAGTTTAATTCCGTAATGACCACCATTCCGGAGTTTAAAGAGATCATACAGGAAATGTACGATCGGGGCTATGTTATGGTGCATCTCCATGACATCGCACAGATGGAGAAACAGCCGGACGGTTCGATGAAGATGGTGAAGAAGGAGATTCGCCTTCCTGAAGGGAAGAAACCCTTCGTCATGTCGCAGGATGATGTGAATTACTATATTTATATGCAGGGAAAAGGCTTTGCCGATAAGATGGTTCTCGACGAGAAAGGCAAGCCGAAATTGCAGTATACGGATAAGGATGGCAAGGTCTCTATAGGAGATTATGATATTGTGCCGATTTTGGATGACTTTGTTGAGAAGCATCCGGACTCGCGTACCATGGACATAAGGCAACGCTTGCTTTTACCGGTTACAATGGAGTACTCGGCTACCGCACGGATGAGACATTCGACCCGAAATCCCCGGCACTCGACCCGAAGAACAAAGCGAACCCGAATATCGAAGAGGATAAGGAGACGGTAAAGAAGCTGACGAAAGCGTTGAAAGAGGATGGCTATGAGTTTGCTTTCTCACCCTGGGGGACATATCAATTTCTCGAAAGAACGGCTGCGGATATTGAGAAAGACACCGATCGCTGGGAGAGAAATGTAGAACCGTTGCTCCCCGACCCCTGTGACATTCTGCTTTACCCCTTTGGCGCGGATATCGGAGATTGGCATCCGTATCAGGCCGGAGGAGAAAATGGAAAGTACGATCTTCTGAGAAAGCGGGTCTCGCTACTTCGTAACGTAGATTCCACAAAAGATCTGGATGCAGTACGGAGATCAGTTCTGAGGCAAGGGCGGAGAAACATTGACGGCTATCGCCTGTATGAGTCCTATAGCGGGAAAGCGATCGGGTTTCTGACTTGTTTGATGGTAAAGAAGGTGTCGATACCAGACGACCGACACCGATTGATTGGCAGTGATTTTATGATTTATTTAGATAATGCAGCGACTACGGCACTTTCCGAAAAGGCAAGAGAGCGATGGAACCGTACTTTTCAGAGAAATTCGGGAATCCGTCTTCGATTTATCGCTTCGGGCAGGAAGCAAACAGGCCATAGAGAGCAGCCGCCGTGCCATTTTCGGCACTTTTAGAGGTATCTCCGCGAGATTTACTTTACCGGAGGCGGAACGGAAAGTGATAACTCGGGCAATTGCCGGGCTGTCCGCGAAGACCGAATTGGAGGTCTTTACGATCCGATTGAACATCATGCGGTGCTGGAGAGTTGTGCTTTTGTCGAGAGTCTTGGCGCGAAGGTTCGAGGATTCCGGTGGATAGAGAGGGATTTCTGTCTTGAAGCGCTCGAAGAGGCATCAAAAAGCGTGAAAAGCGCAAGAGAAAAGCTTCGCCTTGTTTCCGTGATGGCGGCGAACAACGAGATCGGGAACTATCGAGCGGCTTTCCGCACTCGGGAGAATCGCAAAGAAACACGGTGCTTTGTTTCACAGTGATGCGGTGCAAGCTGGACAGATTCCCGCTTTCTGTAGAGGACACGGGGATAGACCTTCTTTCCGCGAGCAGCCATAAGATCTTATGGGCCAAAAGGAGTAGGACTGCTCTCATGTTCGTAAAGGAGTGAAGCTGTCGTCTTTCTTCCATGGCGGAGCGCAGGAGCGGGGATTGCGCCGGAACGGAAAATGTTCCTGGATTGTCGGTTTTACTACAGCTGCACGGGAGGCCTTTTTCCGGATGGAAGAAAAGGAAAGCGGAAAGTCGCCCTTCGAAACCGTCTGATGAAGAGACTTCTGAAGAAGTGCCTCGCGCCTCGATTATCGACGTGAATCTCTGTAGAACCCTCCTTCGGCGCTCACTGCTGTGTTTCCGGAGAGACTTCCTGCAATGTACATCTCTGCATAGAGGGAGTGGAGGGGAAAGCCTCGCTCCAGCTGGATCAGAAAGGAATCTGTGCGAGCAGCGGGTCGGCTCTGTGCGAGCGGTTCACCTGAGCCGAGTCATGTGCTTCTGCGATAGGAAAGAGTCGGGAAGAAGCGTTCTCGGACTTCGCCCTCAGTCTCGATGAGAGGCTTTACGGAGGAAGAACCGAATACACCGTTACAGCAATCAGAAGAGCAGTGAAAAACTGCGTGGGACAGATCCTCCGCAGTTTTTCTTTTGTGTCTTATGAGAAGGCAGTTTCGTCAATCGTCTCTGGAGAAACCGTCGTCGTTATGGCTAGGAAATAGTCTTTCGGGTCCGCCTACAGCAAAGGTATTGTATCGTATTGTAATCCAGTTTCGCCGTGTTTTCCTCCGGATGAATAAGGGAAGAACGTGCCCTTCCGAAGGAAAAAGGATCGTTTCATAGAGCTTGCATTCTACGTAGTGATTTCTTCGGAAGAATTTCTTCCGTATAGTCGATCCATTTGCGGAAACGAAGCAGCTTCTATGTCTTCCGGTAACAAAACATATCTTTCCATTCTGATTTTGCTGCACGACAGGAGCCAGCATAATGCCTTCTCCCTGCCATGACCCGGTCCTCGATTTTCATAGGCGCGCGAATCGTTCGGATAAACAAAAGAAAGGGGACGGAAATACATCCCGTTCTGTTTTGGCCGCTTTCATGAATTCACTCGTAGATATAGGGAATCAGGGCGTAGCGAAGGTCAAGGATCTGCTAAAGTCTTCCAACTTTCCGATGTTGTAGAGCTCTTGCAGTCTCGTTCCCGCACAGCTGTGATTCCGGTAGAGCGGTGTCAGAATCGCAAGACTCAGCCATCTTGCGCATGAGGTCTTCCGTACAGTCTGCGCCAAATCCGCCGATGTCGGAACCGTGATAGAGGAATCCGCACATATTCAGCGCAGGAAGTTGCTGCAAAAGACAGAAGAAGATGAGCCCACCAGGACTTGTTGTCCCCGGTCCACACATCTCCCATAGCGATGCATACCGATATAACTCGAGCGGGAGAAGAGTAAAATTCTTTTCTTCGGTTCCATTTCGGATAGCGCTGCGCCGGCTGCCTTTGTCATGTAGAAGCCGAAGAGGTTGTGTACCCTGTCATGCCGGATTCTTTTGCCCTTCAGCTCATGATAAAAACGGCGGTAGTCGGAGGTTTCGCCGAGCGTCGCGACAAGCTCTGGTAAAAGCGAAGAAAGAATCAATATCCAGGTTTTGGTCTTTATATTTTTCGATTTTCGAAAAGACCTCTTCAGGTGGTCTTCGTGTAGAAGATTGCTGTCTCGTTCATGTCATTCCAGAAACCGTCGATTCCCTTGTCCAACAGGAACTTGTACTGCTGACCGAACCATTCCTGTACTTCCGGTTTAAAGAAATCCGGAAAATGCACGCGTCCCGGCCAAACCGCTGCGACAAGCCGTTCTCCATTTTCCTTTTTTACGAAGTAATCCTTCCGGCATCCCTTTCGTACGTCTCAGTCCTTCTTTCATCTTTTACACCCGTAGATCAATGATGGGGACAAGATGAAGATTCTTTTTCCTGCATCTCCTGAACGAAGGAAGAGAAGTTCGGAAGCGGGTGTTGTCCACGGTAAAGTCTTTGTACTGTTCCATGTAGTCGATGTCCACGTAGATAGAATCGATTGGCACGGAAGCCTTTTTATACCGTGTAAACCTGACGAATATCCTCCTCCGTCTTATACCCCCAGCGGTTTGCCCGAGCCGAATGCCCACTTCGGCGGAATATAGCTTTCCGGTGATGCTGCGGAAAGCCCGAATCACTTCTTCCGCGGTTTCCGCCGTGATGCGGTAAACGTCCGCACTTTTTCGATACGGAGCGATAGAGCAGGTTCAGACGGGTACAGCTGATGTCAAAGTGCACTCGTCCCTGGGTCGTCGATAAAAATACTTAGCGCGTTTTCTCCCGGCGCCGTGAGAAGAAGAAAGTTTTGGGACGATAGAGGGAGTGTTTGTCCTCCGTGTGATTCGGGTCATCCGTATTGTTACTGGTATAGAGCCATCCGCGTTTATTCATTCCATGAACAGTTTCTCCCAAGCCATATACGACGGTGGAAGAAGATAATGGTTTTGTTACGGTTCCGCTTCTTCCTCTATCTCCCATCCGGAAAGATGGGAAATGGATGGATTTGCCATTTTGTGTCTCCAGGATTGCTCCTGTATGAATCGGTGTTCCCAGTCTGTATCGTCTCAATCATATTTTTCTCCTCTAAAATCTACAGTTTACTAACGCACGTATATCATAGCCCAGTACGATAAAGATGCAATGCTAAAAAGAGTAAAATAAAGATAGTAAAAATTAAGGAATAAAACAGACTGATTCATATAGTAAAAATAATAGCAATTATTTTTACCAATCTCTCTTGCAAATCAGACAGGAAGCGTTAAACTGGAAATTGATCAATTATATATCATTTTATGAAGTGCAGGGCAAAAGTGCAGGAGGAGGTAGTTATGGCAAAAGACAATTTGATTGGTGCAAATCACGCGGGACGGCATGTGCAAATACCATCCTTTCTTATCCGAATCAGGAACTGACCATTTACGATCGAAACAGCAATATTTCTTTCTTGGGATGTGGAATGGCGCTGGATCGGGGAGCGATCCATTCCGGTGACGGACTTTTTATGCGAAACCGGAGAATTTCTGGCAAAGGAGCAAAGGTACACATGGAGTCGGAAAGTTCTTCTGTGGACTATGAAAAGAAGACCGTAAAGGTCAAGTTAAAGGGCGGAGAAATTATCGAAGACCACTACGATAAGCTGGTTCTGGCTATGGCCTCTTCCGAACAAGCTTCCCGTGAAAGGATCTGATCGGGAAAATGCAGATGGTGAAGCTGTATCAGAATGCATTGGCAGCAATCGAGAAGGTAAGCACAAAGCGGCATTCCGGAATGTATGTGTACTGGGAGGCGGCTATATCGGCGTGGAGTTTGCCAAGCGTTCCGTCGTTTGGGACTTCCGTAACTCTCGTGGATATGGTCGATCATATCCTGGCAGGATACTTTTGATACGCTGTCTCGGATGAAATCAAGAACTCGATTGAGGAGCACGGTATTCGTCTGGCACTGGGAGAGAAAGTAGAAGAATTCTTGAGAAGGAAAGGTTTCGCCGTGAAGACGGATAAGGGGAATATCCGGCAGACATGGTGCATCTGCGCGGTAGGATTCAGCCCAATGCCGGACCTCGGAGAGAATCATCTGAAACTCTATAAGAATGGAGCTCTACCTGGTGAATAGAAAACAGGAGACGAGCGATCCTTCCGTTTATGCTATTGGCGATTGTGCAACGCTTTATGACAATGCAAGAGGAAGGAAAACTATATCGCGCTTGCACCAACGCGGTTCGTTCCGGAATTGTAGCAGGGCATAACATCTGCGGAACAGCGGTAGAAAGCCTGGGCGTACAGGGATCCAGTGCGCTTTGAATTTACGGGCAAGCTCGCTTTGCACCGGACTTTTCTCTACGGCAGGCAGAGAGAGAAGGAATGGCGGTGTCCTATGAGGATTATGAGGATATGCAGCTCCCGCTTTATGGAGGTGGAGAACTGAAGGTCAAGATTCGTATCGTTTATAAGAAGGAGGACAAGAAGATTGTAGCAGATTGTTCTGGCTATGATGCAACGGCGATGATTCATTTTCTCCCTGGCTATCCAGAAGGGCTTGACGATGGCGGAACTTCCCTTAGTCGATCTCTTCTTCATGCCGCACTTTAACCAGCCTTATAACCATGTCACGTCCGCTTACTTGCAGTGGTTGAATAAGGAACTCGGATTACAATAAGATTCGCTTTTTTCGTTGATCTGTTCCGAATCTGTCTCTTTTCATCCCGGTTCCGGGAAATTGGTCTTTGAAGGTCTAAGCTTTTTGCAATGGAAAGCTTAGACCTTTTTGGCTACCATGATTATGCGTATACGGAAAGTGCGGGACACGCGCTTGTTCACAAATCTTTCACAGAAGAATTAGCACTCAACACTTCGACAGTGCTACAATGCGATTATAATAGAACTATCTGTGAAACAGTGTATGTCGGGGTTTTAATCCGCCGTGCACCGTAGAGAGAAAGGATGAATTGTATTGCAAAGAATTTTCCTGAATAAAACAGAAGACGTGAATCATCTTATAGAATGGGGAAAAAGCGCATGAATATTAATCGTTTTTACACAAAAGTCAGTAGAAAGTATCAATACAGCCAAAAATTGCGATGAATCACGGAAATCAGGCTCTTGAGCAGGCATCTGCTTTTTAAGTCTCATTGATGTAGAAGACAGTTTGATTGAGAAGCTTCACAGAAGATGGGAATTCTCTGATGCTTTTTTCGAGTGCAGTGGAGGAGAAGATTAATGCACTTCCGAAAGTTTCCGGCGGGCAGCAGTACTTTTCGCAGGAGGCAAACAAAGTCGTTATGAATGCGGAAGACCATGCGAAGGCGATGGGGATGAGTATGTTTCTGTCGAGCATATTTTCCTTGCTCTCCTGAAGGATGGCGACAAGACCGCAAAAGAGCTTTTTCAGCAGTTTGGTATCACGAAAGAAAAGCTTTTTGAAGCGCTTTTCCGTTCGCGGAAACCAGAAGGTCAGTGACGGATAATCCGGAAGGAACCCTATGATGCCTTGAATAAGTACGGTTTCGAAATGGTGAGCTGCGAGAGCGCAGTAGTTCGACCCGATTATCGGTCGGGATGAAGAAACCGGAATATTATTCGAATTTTCCCAGAAAACAGAAGAATAACCCTTGCTTAATCGGGAGAACCCGAGTAGGAAAGACTGCTGCTGTAGAAGGTTTGGCAGAACGGATTGCGAAGGGGGACGTACCCTGATTCTTTTAAAGAATAAGAAGATTTTTGCCCTGGATATGGGTTCTCTATTGTCAGCAAAAGTATAGAGGAGAGTTTGAGGAAAGATTAAAGGTGGTCTGGACGAAGTGAAGAAGTCCGAAGGGGAGATTATCCTTTTCATCGATGAGATTCATATGATTGTCGGTGCCGGAAAGACGGAAGGTTCGATGGATGCCGGAAATCTTTTGAAAACCGCTTCTGCGAGAGGGGAATTGCACTGTATCGGTGCGACAACCCTCGATGAATATAGAAAATATATTGAGAAGGATGCGCCCTCGAACGTCGTTTTCCAGCCTATTATGGTGGATGAGCCGACCGTAGAGGATACCATTTCCATCTTAAGAGGAATTAAAGAGCGTTAGTGAAGTGTACCACGGCGTAAAGATTACAGGACTCCGCACTTGTTGCGGCGGCGACACTTTCCGATCGTTATATATCCGACCGTTTCCTTCCGGACAAGGCAATTGACCTTGTGGATGAAGCCTGTGCCATGATTAAGACGGAGATGGATTCCATGCCGGAAGAGATGGATGAAGAACGTCGTAAGATTATGCAGCTCCAGATTGAAGAGCTGGCTTTTAAAGAAGGAAGACGATCAACTTTCCAAGGATAGACTGGCCGCACTCCAGAAGGAGCTGTCCGAGTTGAAGGATAAGTTCAATGTCGAAAAGGCACAGTGGGAAAATGAAAAGAATGCTCGTCTCGAAGCTCCAGACGCTTCGGGAAAAGAAGAATCAGTTACAGGCGGAGATCAATATTGCGTGCAAAAAGGGTGAGTATGAGAAGGCTTCGAAGTTACAGTATCAGGACCTGCCAGAGGTAGAGAAAGAACTTACGGAGGCGGAGAGTGTTGCGCAGAAGGAAGAGAAGAACACCCTTGTGCATGATAAGGTTACGGAAGAAGAAATCGCGAGAATCATCAGCCGCTGGACGGGTATTCCCTGTTACGAAGCTGAATGAGTCGGAACGTTGGAAAGTGTTGCACCTCGATGATGAAATTCATACAGAGACCTCATCGGGCAGGAAGAAGCGGTGGAGAAGGTTTGTGAAGCAATTCTTCGTTCGAAAGCCGGAATCAAGGATCCGACGAAGCCGATTGGCTCCTTCCTTTTCTTAGGCCCCACCGGTGTAGGGAAAGACCGAACTTGCCAAGTCTCTTGCACAGAATCTTTTCGATGATGAAATGCGATGGTCAGAATCGATATGTCGGAGTATATGGAGAAGATTCCGTATCCCGTCTCATCGGTGCGGCTCCCGGCTGCGTCGGATAGTGAAGAAGGCGGGCAGCTTATAGCTAGTACGGAGAAAAACCGTATTCTGTTGTAATTTTGATGAAATCGAGAAAGCGCATCCGGACGTCTTCAACATTCTTACAGGTACTGATGACGGGCGGATTACTGATCTCAGGGCAGGACGGTAGACTTTAAGAATACCATTATTATCCTGACTTGAATATCGGGGCACAGAGTCTTCTGGACGGCATCAAAGAAGACGGCACGATTCCGGAAGAAGTACGGAAAGAGGTGATGGATGCCCTGCATGCCCACTTCAGACCGGAGTTCCTGAACCGTTTGGACGAGATCATCCTCTTCAAGCCTCTGGTACAGAAAGATATGGAGCGGATTTCCGCATTGATTTTGAAAGATATCATAAGCGACTTCCAGGAGAAGAGACTGCATATTGAACTTTTGAAAGATGCACTGGACTATATTCTGAAAATGCGTATGAGCCCGGTTTTTTGCGCAAGACCGTTGAAGCGGTATATGCAAAAACACGTAGAAACCTTGGCGGCGAAGTGCATTTTTGGAAGACAAGGTAAAAAGAAGGAGATAAAATCGAAAATTGTTCTCAAGAATGGAGAACTGATGCAGAGGTCAAGTCGTAAGACTTGACCTTTTTAAAAATTCTTCTTTTTTTCTCTTAAGTTTATATTTTTAAATAAAAATATTTATGCTAGAATACCAGTTGTAGTGAATGAACGTAAACTTATAAAAAGGAGAAGAGAATGAAAGCAAAACGAAAAATTGCTGGCATTACTGCTTTCCGCGGTGATATTTTTGGCAGGATTTTCCGTGGTGAATGCGGAAGATGCCACCACTACTGGGGAGCAGTTGCTCGTCATCTTCCACTGTAGGGGGAGAGTAGAGCCGCAGCGAGGGAAATTCTGATGCTGTGCAGAGCGTGGAAATGACGCTGATAACAAGCCTGTGGATGCGAACACGAAGATTTATTATTTTTCCCAGTTTGCATTAAAGGCGAAGCTGGCATTTAGCGGAAAAGCGGTAAATGAGGGAGACTATACCGTCATTCAACCTCCGGATGCCTGGAAGCCGCCAATAACGAAGATGTCGCAATCGAAAATGATGACGGACCTGTCATGGCGAAGGCACATTTTTGACAGAGGCAGGAAACAGATTACCATCACGTATACCAAAAAAATGCGGAAGATTACAGCTGATCGGACGGAAGCTTTTACCTTTTCTGGTGCAGATCGATCGTCTCAGAAAACTAAGCAGCACGTTCCCTATCTCATATTACGATTAACGGTCAGGTTGTTGCTTCGGTAAACATGGATTACCAGGGGTCAGCAAAGGATGCGGAACCCAGTTTCTGGAAGAATCACGGCTGGGAAAGATTGAAACCCATGAGGATGCTGACGGGCTTACTCACTACTTACTTCACTTTTATATTCAGGTGAATGGAAGAAAGCTACAACAGACGGACCTGTTTCCGAAAGTACACGAATATCATGCTTTATGACGTCGATCAGTGAAGTTTAACTAGTGCATCCGAGCGATCCCACCCGTTCCATGCGAACTGAAAAATGCTTCGATGCGGATAAATTTTTCATCCGAGACTGGTAAGAGGCGTTTTGAGATCGTCATCGTGACAGCAATTATGCTTTTCCATACGGCAGTGGATGACACGGAAGCCAATCGGGGACCGAAGCGGGCGCTCATGAACCCGCAGAATAACAATAAGCTAAGAGGGGACAAACGGTTCACTTACATTATGCACCCGATAAGAGATCCTTGACTATTTTCTGTAGGAGATATGGGTCTGGGAGAAGGCATAGAATTACAGTATTTTGTGGAAATCGGTGAGGTTCCACAGGACGGTACAACCTATTACAATGATGCTTCCATAACAGGGGACAGCATCAAAATGGAACCGCACCATAGAGAGTTTGCCGTGCAGAAAGCCGGCGGAAAGCTGAACGGGAAGGGCTTCACCCTTCGGATTAAGAAGGAAAATGAAGAGGGACAGCCTCTTTCCGGAGCGAAATTCACCATCGAAAATAAAAGAACCCAAATCAAGAAAGAAGTCACTACCGATGTAAACGGAATTGCGGAATTAAAGAATGTCGTTCGGGAAGAGTATGTAATCAAGGAGATTAAGGCACCGGACGGATATGTTCTGGATGATACCGAACAGTACATTTCCAAAGAAGAATTAAAGACCTCTATTGCGGACGGTGCATGGGTTACCAAGGTATTTTGTCACAAAAAGAGGATGGAGTAAGCCTGCAAGCAGGAATATTGTCATCCATAAGGATTGATTCTGGGAGGAACTTCCGCACAGAAGCCGAACAAGGTAAAGGTTTATCTTGTGGAAAAACGGCGTAAAGAATGAAAACAAGGTACAGGAGCTTCGAAGAAAAATCACTGACGGCATCTTTCTCGAATCTTCCGAAGAAGGATGCGGCAGGAGCGGGAGATTCAGTATACAGTTGCAGGAGGAAAATCTTCCGACTTTACGCCGGCACTTCCGGAACAGAAGATACGGGATTCACCATCACAAACTGTGCCGGAGACCGTGTGGCTATCCCTGTGACGAAAGTCTGAAAAGGAAACGTGAGAACATCCGCAGGGTCTTGCCGCAGCCTCATGCGGATGGCGTGCGTGTTGCTTCCCTATTACTTAACGGCGCAAAACGGGTGGCAGCATACCTTGATATGCTGAAGCATGATGATGCCGGAAGGAAATCCAATATACGGTAACAGAGGAAAACGTATCCGGTTATACTGGCAAGTAGAGCCGATGACGGAAGTAACGGCTATAAGAACGTTTTTGTGAATACCAAAGAAAATCCGAACACACTGGGTGGCGGTGGTCATACACCGAATACACGGGCGGTGGCGGCAACACGCCGAGGAATCCGTCCAATCCGCCTTCCAACACCCCGGAAGAGCTGGGCAATGTACTTGGTGTGGACCGTCCTAGTGTAGGAGAGCAAAAGGAGACCCTGGGAAAGAACGGGTGCTGCTCTCGGAGTAGACAGACCGAAGTAAAGGGCAGTGAACGTGGCGAGACAGATACCGCTGATTCTCTGCAATGAAGCTGCATGGCATTCTGTTCGGCTTAGTGTCCTCTTTAGGAAGCCTTTCCTTTAAGAATTTTATTTTTAAAAAGAGAGAATTTTAGCTGTGGTATGAGCGCTATCTTCAATAAACTATGTTATAAAAATAGACAGTATAAATTGATTTATGCAAAAATACTCAAAATATAAAAACGAATTTACATATTAAATATGCAAAAATGCTATATGCAAAAATAGCTTGACCTTTATAAAAGAATAGGGTAGAATGCAGTTGTCCGGAAAGGAAATCGAAACTGGCATTAACATTGGCGAACAGGTTTAATCGATCTTACTACTCTATACTAGCAGGAAGCCCTGACGGAAACGCCGGGTTTTTTGCTGTCTATTTTTAGGGATTTTTAGAATGTGTATTCTTTCCAAACATCTATTTTGAAAAAGCAGAATGGAGGGGCAGTAAAAGAAGAAACAATAAAAAGAAGAGCGGTAAAGGAAGGGAGGAATAGAAAGAGCAGAATAGGAGAAAATAAAAGCACAGCATTTGCCTCATAAATAATGAAGCATATACCATTTATTAATTAGTCACAAACGATTATTTTTTATATACTGACAAGGTTACGTTAATTATTTTTATAGTTGCGCTGGAAGTTTCTACTTATGGTCAGGGTAGGGGAAGCGCATGAAAGGAGCACTTATGATGGAGTCTCATTATTACGTATCACGCAAAAGAGGTGAGTCCCTCATGCCGTTTTAGAGAATGCGGAAGAGCTTTATGCTTACGGATTTTTCTGCTGTGAGGCAGTGATGAAAGCCATCGCGATGCTTTCCAGGCGGATGTACCCTGAGTCCGTTATTGCGATGTCTTCCGGGATGTCTATCGGAGCAGGTCGTTCCGGCTGCTGTGCGGTGCATTAAACGGAGGAATCTCTTGCCCTCGGTATGTTCTTTTCGGAAGAACGACACCGGACGGCCCGACTGATCCGAAGGTGAATGCCCTTATGGCACTTTCCAAGGAACTGCATGACTGGTTCAGAGAGGCAATGCAAAGCATGCTGCTGCCGTGTCCTTACCAGAGGTTTTGAGATGGCGGAAGGAGCACAAGAAGCAGGTATCGCCTTTTACCGGACTTTTGCGCAGGAAAGGTTGCCGAGATTCTTTGCAGAGAGCTGGGCGTTAAGAATGTCGATGCGGAACTGATCTGTCTGAAGCGCTTTTTCTTCCCCTGTACACGAAGTAAAAAGCAGTATAAGGAGCTGCCCTTAGCATGGAAAAATAAAAAACCCTTTTGCCTTCTCGGGCGTAATGCTCGGTATGGCGGCACTTGGTAATTTGTTACAAAGTTATGGAGAAGGCATCCGTTTGGTTTTCGGCTGCATTGCCTTTGTGATTCTAATCCTCCTTCTTAAAGCTCGTCCTTTTCCCTGAATGCGGTAAAGCGAAGAACTTTCCACCCCATCGGAGCGGGTGTTTTTGCAACCTTTCCCATGGCGCCATGCTGTTTTCCGTGCATGTGAAGCCTTTTATTCCGGGAATCTCTTCCGCGTTTGTTTTTGCGAATGCCATCCACATTGTGTTGATTCTCTACTTTTACGAAGACGTATATTCTTCGTTTTGACGAGAAAAATGTACATACCGTGTGGTATATCGTTTATGTCGGATTGTTGTAGCATCCCTGACCACACCCTGGCATATAAGACTTTCGCTTACGGGCAGGCTGCTTTTTTATCTTTCGGTTTCGTCGCTTTACTGATTTTACTTTGCGTAGTTACCAAGCGTTATGCGAAGCTTCCCGCCGGATCCCTGCAAAGCCTCTGATGATGATTTATGCTGCGCCGATGGCACTCTGCACAGCAGGCTATATTCAGGCTTTTTCCGGAGAAGAATAAGAGCTTTGTCCTGTTCTTACTGGTGGCAACTTCCGTGATTTACCTGTTTGCCCTCTTTAAGAGCGTACAGTTCCTGCGCTTCCCCTTCTACCCGAGCTATGCGGCTTTCACCTTCCCCTTTGTGATTTCCGCGATTGCAACGAAGCAGTGCTTTGCGGTACTGACAAAGATGGGCATGAATGTTGCCTTTTACAGCCTGTGGTTTTAGTGGAGACGATTATTGCGGCAGTATTTACGATTTATGCCTGCTTACGATATTTCCAATTTATCCTAGCAAAGAAGTAGGAGAACGGCGCTTCGCCGGTGGCAGCGCTAAAAGCAAAATATTTTTCTAAGCATTGGTCTGAACTGGGGCACGCTCGCTAGCTTTCGCTCGACTGAGCAGTGGTTTGTGTTAACCACTGCTCACTTTGTTTTCGCAAAGCAACTTCTTTTCGAAGTTGGTCTGTTCCAGGAGGACTTTTCTGATGAAAAAGTCTGTCCTTATGGATGCTAAGCGAAAACTGCGTTTCTCTTGATTTTCGCAGGTACCGACGGGCTCAGACTACCCCGCGTTCAGACCTATATTGCAAAGAATCCCCTTATTATTTTGATTTTTTACAGCCTCTCTTTTTTTTGGATTATTGTTGTCTTTGCGTTTACGGTTTAGAAGATGTACTAATAAGAAGAATCCAATAAGATTGTCCCTTTTCATCAACATAATATCTGGAACCGAAAGTTAAAAATCTCTATCCAACATTGTTTCATTATGCTGTTTATTTACCTTAAAAGCAAGAAAAGCATCTCTTGGAGTTTTCGACCCTTTTGTAGTAATTTCGCTATTCACACTATATCCCAAAGCTAGTTCACCATTCGGTCTAATATGAGACATCCGAATACTTCATTCTTCAGCCCTAATCTGCACGATATTCCTCTTGCTTTTCACTAAAATCTTTATTACTTTGGCTTTCATCATGCTTTCTTGTTTCGCTAAGATGATCTTTTTGTTTCTGTGAAATTTTTGCTTACAGTGTCCGTACTGTTATTCGTATTATTCTGAGAAATCAAATGCGCACTTTTAGTTTGTACAGGGAAAATGGCGGAAACCCTACGGAAAGCGCTCAGCGGTCTTTCGCACGGCATTGCTGAAAGCGGGAAAAAGCATTATCATAGAAAAAAAGAGGGACTTCCCTTTGGGAAGAGAGGACGGAAAGGAGAAAAAATGAGCCCATTCTCATTTAACCACTTTAACTTTAATGTACTGGATCTGGAAAGAAGCATGAAGTTCTATGAAGAGGCACTGGGGCTCCACGAGCTGAGCAGGAATGAAAGGGACGATTTTTATCATTGTCTCTTTGGGGACGATTCACGGACTTCGTCTGGAGTTAACGCATATGAAGGATAGAACAGAGCCCCGCGATCTCGGGGAGCAGGAGTACCATCTTGCACTGCGGACGGAGGATAGGGAGCTGCCCATGCACTTCATGAAAAGATGGGATGCATCTGCTGGAAAATCATGGCATGGGAATCTATTTTATTGAAGATCCGGATGGCTACTGGATTGAAATCATTCCGACAGAACGAAGCCTCATTACATGGCAGTAGAAGAAAGAGAAGATGGATTTATTTAGCTATCAGGCAGAAAAAGAATCGGGAAAAGGATGGCACCGCTTTCCGTACGGATGCGTCCGAGAACGCTGGAAGAGTTTGTCGGTCAGGAGCACATCATCGGGGGAGAATAAATTGCTTTCCCGTTTAATCGTGCAGACCAGCTGCAATCTCCTCGGTCCGCTGAACGGGGAAAACCTCTTGCGAAGCTCATTGCCAATCATACGAAGGCGGAATTTATCCAAAATCAATGCCACTACCGCCGGGAAAAAAGGATATGGAAGAAGCGGTTGGTCGTGCAAAAGAGAATCTCGGTGGGTACGGTCGAAAGACGATTCTTTTATCGATGAGATTCATCGCTCAATAAAGCGCAGCAGGACTATTTGCTCCCTTTTGTGGAAGACGGAACGGTGATTCTATTGAGGGCGACCACCGAGAATCTCTATTTCGAAGTGAATTCGCCCTTTGCTTTCCCTGCTCGAGGCTCTTTGAGTTACTGCCTTTAACGGACGAAGCACTCCAGTCGGCTTTATTGATACAGCCTTAACGGATGCCAAGCGGGGATGGGAGGCTTTTCAAAGCAATCTTACGAAAGAAGCGAAGGATTTTCTATTGAGCACGCCTTCGGGGATGCCCGCGTGCTGTTGAATACCTTTTAGAGCTGGCTATATCTGAGTACCTTCCGGACAAAGAGGGTGGATTCAACCGACAAAGAAAACAATCGGCGAGTGTATGCAGAAAAGCATTCTTCGTTACGACGACAGTTCGAGCATTACGATACGATTTCCGCCTTTATCAAGTCCATGCGGGAAGTGACGCGGATGCCGCCGTCTACTATCTTGCGAAGATGCCTCGAGTCGGGGGAGGATATCCGTTTTATTGCGCGCCGAATCATGATTTGCGCTTCGAAGATGTGGGACGCCGATCCGCAGGCTCTCATTCTGCCGTGAACGCTTCTTGCCGTGGAACGGTGGGACTTCCCGAAGCCCAGATTATTCTTAGTCAGGCTGTGAGCATACATTGCGAAAGCAAAGAAATCGAATGCCGCCATTAAAGCAATCTATGCTGCGCGAGAAGTCGTACGGGGAGAAAGGGGAATCTCCGATTCCCGCTTATCTTCGGGACGCGCATTACAGCGGGCATGAAAAAGTCTGGAAGAGGAGTCGGGTACAAATACCCTCACGACTACCTGGGCATTTTCGTTGAACAGCAATATTTGCTTTGGAAGAAATTAAAGATTTCTGCTTTACGAGGAAGAGAAGTAGACAGTTTAAGAACTTGGCTTTTGTGAAAATGGAGAAGAGGGGTTAGGAATATGCAAAATATATGCTATTCTTTAAGAAATAATACAGAAAAAGGCAAAAATCTTTTTATAGAGTTCATGCTAGATACTTCGGTACCGTAGAGGAGTTTTTCTACAGAAGATAAAAATGCGAGTGTTTCCTGCGCTTAGGAGAAAGGTGCGCTACACTATGGAGGAGTACTTTATGAAGAAAGCATTATGGATGGTTTTAGGGAGCCTGATGTTGTTTTTCCGTTGCTTGTAAGAAAGTGGATACAAAAGGAAGCAGGCCATGCAGACGGAACCCAGTTCGAAGCCTTGTTGAGAGAACAGTTTGAGCGCAACGGCAGAAGCTCGAGAACAATAAGTTGACAGGAAACTCTATGAGGCAAGGTGATGAACTTGATGTCAGGCAAGCGAAGCTGATAAAAAACTGGGAATTGAAGCCTCGGAGACGAAGTGAGATTAGTTATGAAGGACGGAACCGGCAGGATGGCATGGTAAATCAAGGGCGTTACGGTGTCTGCACCCTATGAGTTCACTACTCGAAGAGTTTAACGATGAACAAAACTTCATGGCGAGATTACCGCTGTAAATGACAGCAGCATTTGCGTAAAAAGAGATTCCGGACTCACGAGGCAGCACTGAAGGGGGAAAAATACAGAAGGTGCAGAAGTACGGCGATACGATTACCTTCAGAGACCGAGCTTTTGAAATTGACCTTGACAAAAGGAGGATTGAAAGCCTGATCGGAAGTCAGCGTACTATCTGGCGATCAGCACAACAATCCGCTGGCTTTCATATGATTACGGGAAGACAGTATGGATGATGAAAGCGCGGATACTTTGACGGGTAAAGGAACTATCGAGAAGATTGACGGAGAAGTGTTCACGCTGAAAGGAGACTGATCAGCTACAGTTTCCGCTTTTACAACGGACGGCAATGATGCCCTGACGAAAGAAGTAGAGGAATAAGGGAAAGACTCGTTGAAGCAAGCTGCAGCACTTCTGAAGGCAAGAGCCTCTTCTGCAGAGAGCATTAAAGCGGTGTAGGAGAAAGTCAGCATAGAGACAGTAAGCTCTGTGCCGGAATACTATCGTGCTGAAAACACATAAGATTGAAAAGGTCTCATAGCGAAGCGACTGGAATTCTTCCGCTATAGACCTGTTCTCTCTTTACAGCGTGTCGCTATCATACAGAATCGTGAACGGTCCGTCGTTGATAAGCTGAACCTGCATATCGGCACCGAATTTTCCATGTTGCAGAGGAATGCCTTCTTCTCTGATTCTCTGCATGAAATACTTCGTAGAGTTTTTCTGCGTGGGCAGGGGTCGCCTGCATCAATGAAGCTTGACGGTTGCGCTCTTTGGTGTTGGCATAAAAGCGTAAACTGGCTATACGAGCAGAAATACTCGGAAATGTCCCGTATAGAAAGGTTGGTCCTTCCGTTCTCATCTTCAAAGAGGCGGGCATCCAACACTTTTTCACCATCTTGTCTGCAACTGTCTCGGAATCGGTGTTTTTCACACCAGTAAAAATCATATATCCTTTTTCCCACTGCCGAGTGGTCCCTGCTGAAACCGAAAACGGAGGCGGAAAGCACTTTTGTACCAAACAACGCATAGGCTCCTCCAGTCTCTTATTTTATGGAATGTATTTTACTTGAACTGCTTCTGCAACCGCATCATAATGGAAATCATATTTTTAAGAGTTCTTTCTTCGATGGTCTTCGATTGATATCCTCTGCTTTTTACAGAGTTTGCTTTCCGGACTGGATATTCATCCTGTAATCTATGTTCAGAAAGCTGAGCAGAATCATAGGTCTTTGGGATTGTCATTTTATTTTCTTTTTCTCCTTTTTACTTTTGCTTCTCCGCCATGGCATCGACCATTTTTCCAGAAGCTGCTTTTTAGCATACCAAACGCCAGAAGACCAAAGAAGCAGAATTGTTGCAGATCCTCGTTCTTCTATAGAAAGTGTCTCAAAGTGCGGGTCTTTTTCGGAGAATGAAGTTCAGTGCTTTTGAAAACTTTCCTTCACGTCCCTCTATGACATTCCTGCATCTCTACATTCGCAAAGGAGAAGACCCTTCATAGATATCTTTGAGTTTAGGCTCTGGTTTTTGTTGTAGAAATACTTTTCATTTAGAGGATGGAGGATGGTTTCAATATCGAGAGACTCAGCATACTTATAGTAGTAACAAAGAGTAAAATCAACATGGTTCTTGTTGCGTTTTCTCACCGGAGGCGAAGAATAGGATTTTTTGATAGTTATTAATCATGGTCTCGTGAGTGCCTTGTCTTCTGTCATCTTCGCACAGAAGAGAGGTGTCTTCCATGAAGCTTCATCACCTGGTCCATGTAGAGCTCTAAAGAAGGCAGGTCACCCCGTGCACATGATGTGATTCTCCAGATAGGAACTACTTTTAGTACTTTGTCGTCCATGCAGAAAGTATAGCATAGGAAATTCTTCAGCAGGGGAGAAAGGAAGAAATATCGCCGGGGTTTCTGTGAATGGAAAAAGCCTCGATTTATGTTATCTGTTTTGAAAAGCGCAGAGGAAGGAAAAAGGGGAAGCTATATCTCAATTTATTTTAAATAAAAGAACAGGCGGAAGCGGCACGAAACACGGAGGGACCGTTTTTGGTACTTGCTGCGTGATCCGGAAAGACCAGAGGCTACGCATCGGATTGCTTATTTGATAGAGGAGGGCGTTTCTCTCACATTTCTTGCCATCACCTCTACCAACAAAGCGGCAAAAGAGATGCAGGAGAGAGTAGAAAGGTTCTTCCCGGAGGAAGGAAGAGGTGTGGGTCTCCACCTTTCACAGTGTGTGTCTACGATCCCGAGAAGCAACATTGTCTTTGATATGGCACGGATTTTTCCATCGATGATACGGACTGATCAGAGAACACTGATGCGCCAGATTCTGGAAAGAACGCAAAATCGACGGAAAAACACTTCGAAAGAGCAGTTTTGCAGAAGATTTCGAAACGAAAAACAGAGGCGGAGATGCTGAGGCATTTCGGAGGAGAGGACGGGATTACATCGCAAGTTAATCTACGACCGTTTCCGCCTTTATGAAGAGAAGATGAAAGAGAATGCACTGGATTTCGATGATTTGCTACTGAAAACCCTGGAGTTGTTTGAAAAATTTCCGGTACTGCGTCGCTATCAGGAGCGCTTCCGCTATATTTTAGTGATGAATATCAGGACAGCAAACGAGTGCAGTTCCGCCTGATTGACGCCTTAGCGGATACTAGGAATATCTGTGTGGTGGAGATGATGACCAGCATTTGATGCTTCCGCGGGGCAAATCTTGAAAATATTCTTCTTTTGAACCCATTTTCCGACCTGCGCTACCGTGAAACTGGAGCAGAACTATCGTTCAACTGCACCGATTTTGAACCTTTCGCAAATGCCGTCATTGCCGAGAATCCGCACCGTAAGAGAAAAACGCTCTGGACGGAGAAAAAGAGGGAAAGAAGGTTGTCTTTGAGGAGTATGAAAGCAGAAGAAGAAGCGCGCGATGTAACTGCTGAAAGGTCCGGAGAGGGACTTCCCAAACGTTTTATGATTCTGTATCGAACGAATGCACAGTCCCGTTTGTTTGAGGAGCAGCGTATCACCTGGAACATTCCCTATCAGATTGTAGGCGGAGGAATTTCTATCGGCGGAAAGAAATCAATGATGCGCTTGCCTTCATGAAACTGATGGTCAACACGAAGGACGATGGGCATTCGCAGAGTGATTAATGCGCGAAGCGCGGTATAGGGGGAAGCGAGCAGAGAAGCTTGCGCAGTACGGCAGCAGTATAGGCTTTCTGGCGGAGTCGCTGCCGTTTGCGAGTGCGGCAGGATTGTCCGGGAAGGCGCTTCCGAAGTGACGCGTTCATGAACATGGTGGAGGGATGGAAAGAACTGCCGTTTGAGGAACTTATGGAACACATTCTGAAGGATACGGATATGAAGAAGACTTGAAAAAGTGAGGGAGAGAATTGAGGCGGAAAGCCGTATGGAGAATCTTTCCGAGCTCTCCGGGAAACTTTCCGGCTTCCTTTTGGACATGGGGAACAGGCGACGCTACGCTTTTTCTGGAGGGAAGCTTCTTCCGACTTGGATCGAAGCGACCTTACGGAGTGATAAAAATCACCCCTGATGACCATTCACGGGGCGGACGGGACTGGAGTTTCACATCGTGTCTTCGTAGGACTGAGGACGGGCTTTTCCCCGGCGCTGCAGTATAGGAAATGAGCAGTGAAATGGAGGAGAGCGAAGACTTGCAGTGTCATATGACTCTGCGCGGAAGAGGAACTCATTTGAGCCTCGCACTGAGCGTATGGTTAACGGGCAGACGCAATATTTTAAAAATCAGTCGCTTTTTGAGAATCTGCAGGATGCACTTGTGGAAAAGAAGTTTGTACAGGCAAAGCCTCGAGGAAGCACTTTTTCAGGAGAAAAATGAGCAGAGCATCGTACGGCAGTCTTGAGGGCTTAAAATCGTACGGATTAGTTGCAGAAGGATTTAAAAGGCGGAAAAAGAGAAACCGGCGACATAGCGCAGGAGACCGCGTGTCGCATATCAAGTTCGGAGAGGGCATGGTAGTCTCTGTGAAGAGGACACGAGTGATTACCTCGTGACGGCACTTTTCGATACAGCGTAGAGAAGATGATGCAGGCTGTGTACGCTGAAAATGCTTTATCTATTTAGAGGGTATGGGATCATATCTTCCCAGGAAACACCGCCCCATACGGAAGGAGAAGGTCCGATGTTGAAAACCGAGTTCTTCATAAAACGATACAAGAGGGATGTGACAGGGGGATGATGAATGGTTTCTGCTCCGCTCTTTTTCTCCTTTTCTGGTAGAAGCGTTCTATGATGGCGGAGGCATGCTCTTTCCGCGGTATTCGAAGCGATTTCAGACCGAGTGCGGAGCTTTTGCCCTCTTCGTGAAGAGAAGCATCGGTGAAAAACGCATCCCGAAAGACGGTATCATCGAGTGAATCACCGCTCAGAAAACTTACTATTTTTCGACTGACCTGGTCAAGGCAAGCAGAAAGTCTTCCGGAGCGGCTGCCAGCAATTTCTATCAGCTATTGGCTTCATTTTCTTCCGGAAAACAGATGCGCTCCATTGCACTGAGAATGGGGATATTCTATTCCGCACTGCGAAAGAGGTAGTGCCCGTCGTTTCTCATTTGTATACTCCCCTCAAAGCTTTTTCTATAGCATAACAGGGAAAGCGATGTTGGGAATAGAAGAATCAGACAGACGGTGTACAGGGTAAGGGCATTTGTGGTATCGTAGGAACTATAGTCATAGGAAGAGTGTGAGGGGACTCATCGATGGAGAGAAGTTTAAAAAGACCGGGTATATCATTTCGTCCTGGAAGATATCTTTCAGGGAAAATATTACTGGGGATATTTTAAAATGAAAAAGCCCTGGTGGAGAAATACTCAGGCAGCAAATCGCTGTGAGAGAGGCACTCATGGCACTTTGTGCAGAGGGAGTCCTTAGGAATATCCCGTTACGGCTATGAAGTGATACGTACAGTATGATGATATCTCACGATATGCTCGCCTTCCGTTTTATCCTGGAGAGGGGTTCTTCTGGAGTGCGGAAAGGACTTGAGTGCGGAGGACTTCGAGATCTGGAGAAAATCAATGCGGATTGCAGTGAAAACGAAACGGATGCGATGACCCATTGGCGGCACAATACGGAGTTTCATCTGCGGCTTATTTCCGTCTGCCATAACAGTTATATCATTGAGCAGCTGGAGAGCTGTATGGGAGATTGAAACGGGCTTTATGCCCAGTATTATTGGAAGAAAAGAGAAGGAGATTCTTTTTCGATGGATACGGTGCACTCATGGATATCGTTTCCGCTCTTCGAAAGGGGATGTGCCGAAGGCGGTTTGCTTGGAAGAAGACTTGAAAGATTTCGAGAGTATAGCGGGTATCGGAATAATTTACATTTTCCGAAGTAGTTTTTGGACGGGGAATAGATCAGAAAAAGAAAGAAACGACACGGAATCAGAACAGGGTAGTGACGGAGAGAAGGTTCGCATTCTCCGTTGCTGCCCTTTCTTTAGAGGAAGATTTTATCTTGCCGCAAGTCTCTTCAACTTGCACAAAACAAGACGAATATTTTTCGGGAAAACATGGCGAGTGACTATTAATCGCACCACTGATATGATTAGAAATAGGAACAGGAAAAGAGGGAAAGTGTATGGAAGAGAAATCGATCAAGAATTATACCGAGATTTTGGAGAATGAATTGGTTCCGGCGATGGGATGTACGGAGCCGATTGCCATTGCTTATGCTGCAGCATCCGCACGTGAAGTTGCTACGTGAGCAAAGCATATCGACTTGTTCTGTTCGGGAAATATCATTAAGAACGTGAAGGCGGTGACTGCACTGGGAATTCGGCGGACAGAAGGGGATGCAGGTTGCGGTTATTCTCGGTGCAATCGGGGAGCGATTCTGATAAGAAGTTGGAAGTCTTGACCTCCGTTACCGACGAAGACCGGAAGTGCAAGTCTGGTGGATAGCGGCTTTTGTATCGTGAAGTTTGTGAGAGAATGTGCCGAAACTCATATTCGTGTGGAGATGCGCGGAGAGAACTCATGCTGTGCGTTTGGACATAGCGGACCAGCACACGAACATCGTCCTGATGGAGAAAAGACGGGAAGTGCTCTATAAGTGAAGGGGGAGAGGACAAGCAGAATCTGGTTTCTACAGGAGGAGACCGCAGTCTGATGTCCTTAAAGGCATTCTGGAATATGCCGAGGCGGTTGATTTATCGAGTGTAGAAGCGATTTTACAGCGGCAGATTGACTACAACCTTCCATTTCCCAGGAAGGCTTGGACAATGCCTGGGGAGCGAGCGTGGGGAAAACCATTTTGGAAACCTGGGGCATGATGTAGTCTTGTGCACGCGCAAGAGCGGCGGCAGGGTCCGATGCCCGCATGAGCGGATGCCCGCTTCCCGCTGCGATCAATTCGGTTCGGGAAATCAGGGCATCACGGTCAGTATGCTGGTAGTCGAGTATGCGAAGTCTCCTGGAGGTTTCGAAAGAGAAGCTTTATCGTGCCCTGATTGTCAGCAATCTGGTTTCCGCTTATATCAAGCACTATATTGGCGCTTTGTCTGCCTTCTGCGGTGCGGTGGTTGTCTGCCTTCTGCGGAGCGGGAGCGGAATCACCGCCCTCGTGGAGGAGATTACCAGAAGATTTGGAAAACGATTTTCGAACACCCTCGGAATGTCGGCGGGATTGTCTGTGACGGAGCAAATGCCGAGTCAGTACGAAGATTGCCTCGCTGTCTATGCAGCGACTCTATGCATTCGATGAGGCAAGGATGACTAGCCATGGGCGGTGAAGGCATTGGCTGAAGAGTGAGATCGAGAATACGAGAAAGAATATCGGCCAGCATCGGGAAAAGCCGGGATGCTTTCTACCATCGTGAGAGATTCTTGAGTCAGGACGAACCGAGCGGAGTGGGACTGCCTGCCCAGATCTCGGTAAGAGCGCCGCTCCTCATCTCACATGCGTCTATGTTTCGACGTATGACTACATCATCTTGGAGGAGGACGTGCGGAAAAGCGCGTTTTGCATAGCCTGCCCCTTGTATGCGAGGCGCTTGCTGTGGCACTGTTTATGGTCTCGCCAAGCAACATGCACAAAGCGAGCACGGTAAGCGTTACCGTTAAAACATCGTAGTGACGGTAAAGTTCATTGCGGACAGTTTATCAGTTTCAGGTTCCGCTGGATTATCGCGGGTCGACTCGCACCATCGATTACGAGGCTGTGGGAGCAGCGCCCAGAATGCTGATTGTAAGGCATTGATTCCTCGCGCATGTCTCCATCGGTGCAAGTATCTCTGTGCGACAGCGGCAGGGCTCCGCATTTTACCGCACCTGAATACTCAGTCCGGACGTCGACGGTCCGAAAGGAGCTGCCCGTAGTATTTGAGCCTTACGATCCGCCAGATTGCGCCCGGATGTGTGCTCTGTTCTTCTCATTCTGGGTGACGGCTGTCGCAGTGGAATCGGTCCAGCTCGATTACTGCACTGAGGAGGAGTCCTCAGTAGGTGTCTTTCTTTCGACATTGTGACATCGGTTTCGCTCATTCCTGTACTTTCCCATCTCCCGATCGGGACGACGTTCTGCGGACGTGCATGAAGGCACCATTACTACGGCTATGCCCATTTTCCCGATTTTATTATTGTGACTGTTATGATTAGGCACCACCCTTTGGATGGCTCTTTCTGCGGTAGTATTGCAGGGCTTCTATCCCGGAAAGAACGGAAGATCATCAAGAATTTCCATCCGCCTTAAGCACATGACTGCCGTAGGGATTGATGTCCTCCGCCACCGCGTCCGTCATGGCTGTGAGTGTGCGTTGAAGCCCGTCTCCACTTTACGGGATGATATGAAAGACTTTCGCATTCTTCTTTGCGAAGATCCAGCCTGCGATATCACAGACAGAGACCTTCGTCATGGCTGTACTGGAAAGATGCTCTCAGGAGAGTTCGCGCCCATTCAGAAAAGATCGGTTCTGCTCCGCTCTCTACTACTGTGGCGTGTTTGCATACCGGTGCGCCGCGTTCCGGGCGCGTACGGTCATGGCTTCTGGGCGAATCATGTACGGTTACTTGTGCTTTGATGAGAGCGGAACGGCATTGATGCTGGACCATCTTTGCTGGTAAGATTCCCTTCGGTGAAGAGCTTGGCACGTTACCGGAGACGGAGCATTGACTCTGACCTTGCGGGACATGTAAAGCACGGACAAAAGGTGGATAGCAGATAGATAGTGGTATTGTAAGATAGCGAAAAGCGCCTGCGATGAGGCAAGGCGCTCGTGCCATTAGCATAGTACTTTCTTGTTGTCCTTTATGCGCTCGTCGTTATCATCGTGCGCAGAATATGTTTCTCCGTGCGTGAAAGGGCAGGAAGTATCTCTGCTTACATCGGCCAACAGCGAGAGTGCCGAGGATAGCGCTTTGGGTCTGCGGCTATGGTGTAACGAGACCTTTCCACATCGAAAACAAAACTAAAGGAGAGTACGATGTATCAAGACAAAAGAACCAGAATGGCGACGGGCCGCGGTAATTCGCGCAGTGTGCGTGGCCTCGCTAGCTGTTGTTTGCTTGATTAGCCTTTTCTGCAATCCAGTTTCGTGTGTCAGAGGCCCTGCATTCGCTTTTAGCCCCGTCCGCCGTACCGGGGGCTTTTCGACACTGGATGCGTTTATCAACTTTCTTGGAGTGCGATGCCGAGATCCTTTTGCGCACTGGCAAACTTTATCGCAGTGCTATTTGAGCTATAAGATACGAAACGGGCAGGTATGGTCTGGTGGCAGTCTGCCAACTCTGCCAACGCTGATTTCATTGGTTCCTTCTGGTTTTATAGCATGCTAGATGGCGTGACTGGATGGCCACGCATTTTCGACAACGGTAGGAATCTGGAGAGGTTCTTATAGCAGGCGTCAGGTACCGTCGTACTGCTCACTCAGAGGGACTTTGAAAGGCGCTGATTTTCCGTGCGGAGTAAGTGCAGTGAAAAGCCGATATAGTAGCAGCTTACAGGAAATCGTTTTATCTCTATGCTCTGCACGAGATTTTTCTTTGGGAGGGACGCGGTGTACGACATTCATTTAGATAAACTCGGCATGGGTGCACTTATTGGAATCGGAGGAATATCCAAGGAGCGTCTCGAGATTTCTCGGTTGGACCATGGCTTTCTGGGCGCGACTTTCGCTTCCGACATGGAGGGATCTCTCCTCTGAGAGAAACATCTTTGCTTCTCTCGGTGTGGAAGATTTGCGTGCCGCAGAGCAGCGAGAGAATGCGCAGGACGGCGTGCTGAACCTGCATTTGACACCGCCGCTACTTCGGAGAGCATAACTGAACAAGCAGCGCAGAAGAGATCGACTCTGTGATGAGCCGATGCGGGAGCTCTTTTGGACGGATTGATGCAGGGGAATTAGCGCGGAAGCCATCACTGTTCCGGAACGCACGGAAAGACGACGACGACCTCCAAGGATTGGAGAGATTCTGATTGCGCGCGGATATCCCACGATTTACCGTTGGCGGCATGATGAGCGATACATCGGAGGAATTCGCAGGGAAAGTCCGACGTTTTTCCTGGCGGAGGCCCGTGCAGGCACGCGAACTCCTTCCTCTTTTCCGCCACACAGAAGTGGGTAACAATGTGAAGCGATCACCCGGGATTTCTTAAAGTGATATCAATGATATACGAAATCTCCTGAAATCAGCCGACGATAGTCACCGGAACACGGCAGTCTCCTGTTTTCAGTCAGATCTCTTTACGCCGAGTCTCGAGAACCTTCCTGGCCAGACGCTATTAATTTTGGCCTCGCCTCAGGATGCGGACTATACGGCGAACTTCATTTCTTACGATCACCATGCCTGTCCGACGTATACCCCTCTCGGAAAAACTGAGAGACAGGAGAGAGGTGCAGAGTCTGTCAAAGGGAGAGCATAATATCGAGATTCCGACCATGCTAACAGGCATGCCACGGATTCCTCTCTGAGACCATCAAAAAGGCCCGTGTGGAGTTTACAGGAGAACGGACAGAAGAAGTTTGCGAGCGTAGTGCGACGATAATACGCTTTTACCTATCATTGATGATCGTGCCGACTCATCCGGCAGTGGAGATTGCAGGACCATTGCTGCAGGCAAAGCATGCCACCCTGCGAAGCTCTGCAGTATCAGCCACATACCTACCCCAGAACCCTGGCACTGATGGATGTACTCATCGCGCTTCGTCGGCGGATGGAAATTATTCTTATGGATATCTGTGCTGCAAGAGAGAAAACACGGTAAGAGGAGTGAGGCTGGATTGACTGAAAGTTGATGCTTTCAGAGTACGAAACGTATACTATATCCTCGGATTTCTCCGAAGCAGGAGAGCTTTTATTCTGATCCCCACGGAAGAGGGTGATTTAGCGATTGGTAATGGGCGCAGGAGATATTGTTAACGTGGAGAGACCACTCTCCTCCTGTGGGGGCAGGTTATGGAGGATCATAGGAAATGGATGCGTAGTAAACAATAAAGGACGGATTTTGAACTGACGGCAGATTTATTGTCGGCTGTCATTACTGCAAGTTTTCGTGAACTAGGTTACTGATACCGAATAAAACTGTTCCTACCAGCGTGTGAGCAGATTATCCCAGACGGCACAGCAAATTTACGCGTGAACTACAGCTATATTTATTACTTTTTCTCGTGTTTCGATCCTGGTTGTTATGCTTTACAGACGCTGAAGAGGACGAGTTGGTGAAGATGTCATCTTCAGTATCCTTCCTTTTACCTGAATCCTTCTGTGGTTCTACTGCGTAAATTCCATTGTGTTCTGTGCAGTGAGAGAGCGTTTTCGCAGGGGATTCATATTTTTCTCTGTTCGGTGGATCGTTCTGACCTGTTCTGTGTCTAAAGCGATGTGACTATAGTGGCGTGCGGATACCTATCGGCCCGTGTACGAAACCGTGAGGTACTAAGAAACGTGGGCACCAGCCGATTGGCGCTGACTCTGGATGGCAGCATCCTGATTTCTGCTTGACCTGTCTTTGGTGAAAGGACAGCCTATGCTTCGCAGAATCACGGCCATCTGCACTTTACATCATGGTGGATTATATGCTCGCCTCCGGCAGAAACCTGATAGCAGGTGCAGATGATTCCGTATGACAACACGTGGATAGTGAAAAATCACGTGCATTCTCGCTATGAGAAGTAGGTGCAACTGCACGCAAGGTTGCGCGTGCTTTATACCCATGCGATAAGACAAGATGGGTTTTCCATAGTTTCGTCAAGAGCAGTCCTCGCCGGATTCGTAAATTTCATCTTGCAGGAAAATTTCTGAAGGTGTTTTATGGTAAGCCTCATTGCACGGTGTAGGCGCATTGGAGAGAGATTCACAGCACTCAGAAAGACGATCAAGTATAAATCCGCCATATCCGTAGAAAATTGCTGTACTAGCTTGTGTTTGCTTGGAAAAGAAGGGCAGTATAAGCTAGTGCAGGAAAACCGCACTCTGTTTTCTTGTAAACACACCTATACGGATAGAAATATACAAGTATCGCTTATCTCCCGTAACAGGCGCAAGCTTACTCAGTACAGTAAAGAGCGTAAAAGTCGAACGAGTGGCAGCGAGGGCTATAGAGACAGACCATGTGAACGCGATAGATGACAGAACGGGAGAAGGAAAAACAGAATCGAAAGAGCGGAAGTCTGATTACATGTTTTGCGACAGCAGATTGCGAAGCACCGTGTACAGCAGTTTTGGCAGAAGGGACTCTGCCGCTCTTTGTATATACTATGACCACATTCAAGAGATCCCGTGTAGAAGTAGGGAGTGTAGGATGCAGTCTGAAACCCGCTATCGATCGTGTTTGCGAAAGTCAGTCCGACGCGCTTTCTTTTCGGAAATTTCAACTTGTGTCTAGCTGATTTTATCCACTTACTGAGATGGTAAAGACGCTATCAAGAAGATAGCGAGCCCTGCAAGAGATGTGTACGCAGCCCGAATCAGAAGCAGATAGCTAGGGAAAAGGATTTTCGAATGGGTCGATTTACCCAAGGGCAGTGGAAAAGGAAGGGCGCAAAGGAGAAAGAGCACTGACGAGCTTGAATGTATCGGTTAAGCACGATGCGGGATGGAAATGTTAAAAGAAGAGGAATGACAAAATGAAAGAGAGACTCACGGGAAGCGAAATAGTTGCCCACGAGTAGTCTCGTAAAAGAAGGGTGCAGGCAGGCACAGATCGCGAAATGAACGACCGGATAAACTGTTGCGATTTCGGCGGATTAAGCTGGACAGCCTTCATCGGCGGGAGAAAGAATAGTGCTGGATTGGTCGAGTGGAGGAGCGGTGCAAAGGATGTGGAAATGCAGAAAGAGGAAGAGGGAACGCAAGTGAAAGAAGTTTTCCAGGAAGAGGCTCCCCAAAAGGAAGAGGACAGATCTCGAAAATGGAAGAGGAAGCGGAACTTGCTCAGAGAAAGTTGAGGGAGAAAGTGATGGGAGGAATTTTTCTCTGCCGCGGATAGCTTCTCTTTTCCTAGTAGAGAAATTGCGGAAGCGATGGAGAGAAATGTGATGCGCAGAAGGAAAAACCAGTAAAATGCAAAGAGCATTGCTCTAAGAGAGGGAGAAAGGTAGATGTGTTTATTTTCTGCATGGTAAGAAAAAGCACTCTGAGAATCGAGCAGACACTCATCAAAGAGCGTTCTTTGTGTGCGCATGAAAATGGTCTCACTGCTCGGCGGAGCATCTTCCGGAGGAAAGACTGTGTAAAGAAGGATCTTGATATGAGTTGAGGCTTTATTGCGGATGAGGTATTCATCATGCGTGAGTGGAAGCCTTCGCGGGAGAAGTTGTTACAGGAGAGCCAAGAATGCTGCACTCTGGCATTGTGGCAGGTGCTATGTTGACAGAAGACAGGTAGTTACTCACCGAGAATTTACCGGATGTGCGCGATGTCAACGCAATGCTGGAAGCTCGAAGAGATTGGCGCGGACGTGCAGAGAAAGGATTCCTAAGTCTGTTGCTGATTGAGGCGAAGGACCCGCACACGACTGGCATCGACGCTGCATATCTGAGCATTCGCGCATCCCAGTTGCCTGGCTGAGCGCTTTGAAAGTATCAGGAGGCGACCGTACTCTTCCGTGGCTGTGCATAGCTGCTCGACCGAGTTAGACCAGCATCAGTGAGTTTCAAATGTGCCCTCGGTACCGGCAGGAGATAGAGAACGGCCATTTGGTTGCGGAAAGCGGAAGTATGGCCTGTTACAGCTGTTATATTTATCTGGATAAGGTCGTGGCATGGCGGCTATAATCAATATCATGCTTGCGCGGTTCTTGCGGGAGGGACGCACACATTGTGAGAATCGCAGCGAAAGATGCCGTACTATTGGGGATGTAGCGAAACTCCTGCAGTTAGCATGGGAGCGAAGATCCGCGGAGCTGGATTTCGACACGACACGGATCAAAGGGGTCGGTCGCCTGCACGGAAATCGACCGAGGCCGTGATTCCGATCAGACTGGAAGCGGAACTTTCTATGTGCGCCGCAGCGGGTGACAAGAGGGAGATTTCGTGAAGAATGCGATTCCGAAAGCATGTGAGTCCATTTGCGTAAAGCTTCTGAGATGCACGGCGATTGTCGAGTATGATGAGAGTATTACGGGCAGTCGTAACCTGGAGCAAGACGCAGATAGATGTAAAGACTGCATCCGGGCTTCGACCATCGCATGGTGCCGCCAGAGTTTCGTTACGGGCTGTCCTCATGCAGAGGGAATGCCATATGGCAGACCGAATCCATTTTCGAAAACCGCTTTAGCTGGCGTGGATGAACTGACGAGAATGGGAGCGAAGATTGTGCGAAAGGCACGTCTCGGTCATCAGCGGTGACGCTTCTGACAGGCGCTTCCTGTAAATGTTTCGACTCGCACGCGCGGGAGCTGCACTGGCTCTCGCGATCTGGCTGCGCAGGGTGCTGCACCAAGGTGTATGACATCAGTGCATCGAGAGAGTGATGAGACATTGAGAAAAGCCGCAGTCCTCGCGACATCGTTTTCAGCGGAAATGAGACCAGCTCAAGTGTCAGGCCATGAAGTACGGTGGCGAGAAAGAAGAGTTATCAGCGGCTGCCTTCCTTCTCTTTCGGAAGTGAAGACAGAAAATACATGCGGCCTGAAGTGCCTCATTCACAAAGTGGACGGTTATTCTGCTACTGGTCATCGAAGCATAATTCCAGGAAAGTAGGCGAGCACCGCATTTCATCACGACCAATCGATTTGAAAATAAGGACTGCGTTGAGGAGAGCGTAATGCCTCGCTCTCCGGCACTGAGACTCAGGAATTGCCGGATCTCAGATTTACGCAAGTCTTTCCATCGGTGGAGTATAAGCGCAGGCCCTCATTTTTCTTTGTATGCGCACGCAGTAATGGCACGGCCCTCGTTTTCGCCGACTCCGCATCGTTCTGCGGCAACAGGGAGGCCCCGGAACACAGCGACTTTCGATTTCCGCTCCTGTTTTCAGGTCGAGGAGGTGACCGTTTGATGCGATTCGTTTTAAGATGAGTGAAATTTTCGCGGTCTCTTCGGAGTGAAGCGCATGTCTCTCTGAAGTGGTACTTCCGCATGACGTCGAAATTGCCGGTGCGCTCTGAAAGAGAGTAAAACACCGATTACGGACGGCCGCATCGGAGTGAAAGCCTTCTGGAACGCACTCGCCCATACAGCCTCGACAGGCGAAACCTGACACTGATAGGCTCAATGCCGTGCCCGATGGGCTGCGGCACCTTTTCCTTGATTTTCGATGAGGAAGGTATCGGCGGATGCGCGCGCAGGACCTACCGGAGCGAGAGGCGATGCTGGCGCAGCGGCGAGATGCGCAGTCCGATGTCGATCGCATCTACGTGGCAGTGGAGCATCCTTTAAATATCCGGCACCGCCGGTTCGCAATATATACCTTCGGTGCGGGTTGGAAAAGGAAGTGAAAGTCCAGAGAGAACTCGCCCTGCAGCGATGGGCGAGGAATCGCCGCTGCAAGGAGGATGAGTGGTGTGCGTGCGGCTAGGTGCGCAGTGTACGACTCCATCTCTGTTCGGAAGCATAGGTAGGAGACGCTTTTTCTTTGAATCGGTAAAAGCATCGATATCCGCACGGATTCCAGTGCATCTTCCCGCTGTCGAGGAGCGCATCGCTTTCTCTCCTGGAGACAAAAGCGACAACGGCCGTTTTATAGGAGTGAGTAGTCTATTCCTCCTCTGCCGGTAGATTTCTGGTGATTGTCTGGGTATAGTCTTCAGGAGAGTTCGTGCATGCGACGTGCTTAGCTGAATCCAGTTCCTTCACTCTCCTGACTTGTGGTGGGCCATGTTCATACCCTTTCCTTTTTAGATATCTAAGGTATGCTCCTTTTTCTTTCTTTGTAGAGGAAGATTCTTTTCAACTGTATTTCTGCGTTTATTTTTAACACAAGTTTTTCGTGGCCCGCATATGGAGAGTGTTATAATGCAGAAAGATTTGTGCGCCTGGTGCTATTAGGCAAAGTGTTTGCATGAAGGAGAAGAAACAGATTGCAATGGGAAACGATCATAGGCCAGTGTGGAGATGAAGCAGAGCCTCCGCATCTGGAGTGAGAGGGGATAGTTTACTCAATGTGGGACTATGAGATTGCGGTTAGTCTGATTATCTGTTGGCAGTGTCTTTGTAACAAAAGACCGCGCAGAGGGAAAGGCGGGACCTCGCATCGCCATTCCGCGGAACGTGCGTAGGAACCTCTCGCGTGCACAGTGGAGGGAATTCGCGCTTCCCTGTTCGAACCGTACCTCCGCCAGAACGGCAAGACAACACAATAATGCAAACGCTGCCTGTCCGGCGCAAGAGCTGTGGCAGTGGGAGCTGGCAGATGATTGTCGATACTCCGCAGAGTTTGAAGGAGCACACGTGAGAGAGTGCAAATGCTCAGTAGCAGATTGAGGAAAACATGAGAAGTTTCGGTTGGAGCGATTTCGCATGCAATCCTGCCATCAGCAGATAGTGAGAGAGCATAGACATTGACGCAGCTAGATACGGGACGATGAAGCAAGTTTAGACGCGTATGCAGATCCTGTAAAGCTTTACCAGAAAGACCCACTTTTGACGGCATCGAGAAACCGTCTTTTGTTCTAAAGCTGGTAACCAGTCCTTCCGGAAAATGAATTCTCACTCGAGCATTTTTGACCGTAATCCAATTGTCCGACACGCGAGCGAAGTGCGGCATCGCTGGATACGGAAATCGCGTATTTCGAAAGTTCCTGCAATACAGCGAAGAGCAACTACGGCGTAGCGTCCACGATTCGACTTCCACCGTCCATGGGTATGCGTCGGTTTGCATCTCACCATGCTATGTGCTTTGCCGCAAGCAGACGCCGATTTCAACGGAAGTCCTGAGCGGCCGATGCGTCTCGAACTCAGAACCTTTCGGTAAAGGTGCAAAGCGGAAAGATATACGTGCAGTGCAAGTGGAGAGGCGGGCGTCGGCAAAGCCGTGGCGGATGAAATCCCGGAGGCGATGACGTGCTCATCTTCGTGACTCTTTCATAAAGAGAGAGAACCTTCTCCGTCGGAAAGTCAGAAGCTTCACACGAGATTTGCCCTGCGATGGGGATATCGTATCCGGTGAGCAGATTTCCCTATCAAACGACATCGACTTCACAGCTCTTTGCAGTGTGATCGTGAAACGCTCTCACTAGCCAGGGTATCTGACACAGTAGGGAACATTGAGGTGGCGTATATTATCGTACGATAGAGCAGCGGAGGAAAAATGGTCCGAGTTGAGCCGAGCAGTTCCAAACTCGCCTCCTCGCAGCGTGCATTTTCCAAGATGGTGGAACAAGCATGCTGGGAGTAGGGTATGTGTATGGAGGACCGCATTGTAACTGGCATAAAACTGCCTTTCTCTTTATTTTCATTAAAATCCACCGTGATTTCAACCGGACAGTGTGTCGGAACCCGGAATTTCCGCATGGATGGAAGCAGAGCATAACTTGATCCCAGGTTTAGAGACCATCAAAGTAGTCGATTCTCCAACCCACGTTTCTTTCCTGCTTTCTGTGCGGCAGCTCCACCAGCTGTACTCTACTTTGTCCGGGAAGAAGTAATCGTAGGAACTGAGACAGCCGCCTGCAAGCACGCGGGAGAATCTATGCCCGTTCCCTCGTCGGAAGAAACCGCAGACTATGTGAAGGTACTGTCCGATCTTTTAAACCGATTTCGCGTAAAGCGACATTTAAATCTGCAGATTACCTACTTTGTCCAGCGTTAAAATATAGTATAGAAAAAGCACCGAATTGCATTCGATACGGCAGGCGTTTCAGTTCCCTGGGAGCGGACACATACGTGCAATCAGAAAGCGTCTTTTGAATTCGGCGCTGATCACACGACCTTCCCGGATCGTGCTCTTTTCGATCCGGAGTCCGTAGCGGACGGACAAAGGCTCTTCTTTCGATGATAGTCGTCCCGACATCCCTTTGACAGTGCAATCTCAGTGGCATTGAAAGTATCTCTGTCAAATCAGCTGAATCTGCCCTTCCTGCAAAATTTTGTGTCTGCGGCAGAAGACATCATGTCCAGTTTCCAAAGTCGTGCAGTCCCATCGCTGGCACGTGAAGACTCGCTTTACATTCTAGGAAACCAGTTTGTCTTTCATTGTGACCCTTTCTTACACATGTCGGAAAAGAAAATATCCTTTCTTTAAAGTTATGGAAAGCGGAGGGTGGAAGAGCGTTCCATGGTGCAGGAACACTGCACGTGTAAAATCTCGTCTCTCCCAGCGCATCCGCGTTTCGTAGAAAAGTAGCCACTTTCGCCGAAGAGGAAACTAGAGGCCTGAGCTTTATCTTATATCGAACTCAGAATAGTAGTTAGTGTAGCCCTCTCGTATCTATTCAAAACAGAGGAGCGCAACGGTATACTGTGGGGAGCGCATGGAGAGCGATACGAGCGGGTGAGCGGTGACGGTAAAGGGCGCTGTATGAGAGCTGAGAAGCGTAGGATGATAGGAATAAACGGAGAGAGAGGGAAGAGGTAATGGGCGTCCAGGCATTGGAAGATATAGCAGAGTACATCAAGAAGATGCGGTTTGATGAAGGATCTACGGCACCGCTTTCAAGATCGGTTTGAAAGAAAAGTAGAAGACTGTCGAGGAATATATGGCGGTCTTTCAGGCGCAGGAAATGCCGGCGAGCCAGGATAAAGTGAAAGGGAGGAGACTGGATAGCTGAACTGGAGCGTCGTACGTGCTGTTCTGGGAGGAAAGAGGTGATGTCGCCTCTCGCGAAAGACAGGTAAAGGAGCTCGCTTCGTATAGTAGCAGTCGATCGGGAAAAGCCGAGGAAGAGTAGGATGGCGAGAAAGAGAGAGAGGAGCGTGGTACTTCCGAGAGATATCAATGATGCAGAGAAGGCAGCCCAGTCACCATTGGCGGATATTTCTTCCTTTCCTGACGCATCTGGCTTTGATGCTGCTTCTTCTATATCGGTATGTTTTTATCTTTTTCGGCATTTCTCCCGTAAAGAATGACGATATGAAGCCGAGACCAGTGCAAACGAGACGCAGGTTGTGGCTATCGACTGGAAAGATTCTACCTGCGATGTGCTGGTTTACCGGAAAGACGGAAACAGTTTGTCGGAAGAGCGGATCGCTGGCCCGGAGATACGATTGGACATTCCGGAGGACGGCGGCTTTGACATCAACGAACATACAGGTGGAGGACGGCAATCTTTTACAGACACTGAGCGATACGATACGGAGGCGGTGAAGTATCCGATTACCCTGGGAAAGAGAAATGAATATTTTCTGATGTCGGATATGCAAGTCTCGAGAGAGAAAGACGCTTACCGGGCCGCTTTTCATTACACGAAAAGAAATTAGAAGGGAAGGTCATGTCACCTGTGCTCTGTCGCCCAGTCTATCGAGAGGCATCAGAGAAAAATAATCGTATCGGGAAACACAGACCATTGCATCGAAGCAAAGACCATTACATTAGGAAAGAGACCATTGCATTGCATTAGGGAAAAGAAAACGATTGACAGGGAGAGAGAGAGCTTTCAAAATTGCACTTTACATTTCTCCCTTTTGTGTATTAAAACAACATACTTATTGGAATATTTATGACGATAATATCATGAAAATTAATTCTTCCACACAGCGCATCGTTGTTTTGGAAAAGAGTAGTACCGAAGAGGACACAGGGAAGTGCCTCTTGACGGAGCAGGAAAGAGGCAGACAGAGAAGGCAGAGTAGAAGAATATGAAACTCTGTGCATATCGGAGACAGTTTTGTGACGGACCTACAGATTTGGTACAGTATATGATGGAAAGTAAATCAATATATGTGTTGGCATCACTGACGATTCGGAGCAGAGATTTTATTCCCAAGATTAATCCTGAGGGTCCTCGGCCGGACGGGTATGGTACCGGACGCTGGGAAACAGCTTAGGAAGATAGAACAGAAAATTCTAAAATTAGAGAACCTGCTCCGACTTTATATTTCTTCCTTGAAGTGAGTTTACATTCTCGTTATACTACTGATAAATGCGAAAGCGCAGGAGGAAGTATGGCGTGAGAGAGAAATTTCAGGTTTGGGGAGACCCGAGTCAGCAGCTTCGTGGATGCAGAATTTTTGCTGAATGGACAGTAGCAAAGAAGTCGTTATTTTGATAGATTCAATGTCGCTTTCAGTACGTATGCGTGATCGACCAGCAGCCGATGGTATCCGGCAATCGAGGGAGATATCAACCAGCTCTTGAAGGAGCTATCTCTGCACAGGCGAGGGATGCTTTTCATCACGCATGTCCGTGCTTTCGAGAGCTGTATCACCCGGAAAATGAAACGAGTGCACAGGGACGCCAACGATTCTTTTCGATGCTGAGAGATGCACTGGGATTCAACCATGCGAGTGAGATGCGCAGAGGAAACAGCTCGAGACAAGTTCTCCCAGAGGAACGAGTTCCAGCGGGAGAAGAGGCACCGCGAATTTAATGCGACGACTACGCAGCGTTGGCGTGAGGCGAACGCGTTTTACGGAAGAAAGTGACGGAGAGCTAGAATTCTATCCGAAGAAAACAGCGGAAGAAGTGGAAGACCTTCTCTCTTTCTGGGAATGAATCGCAAGCAGCTCCGGAGCTGAGAGAGGCAGGACGCAGAGTGATTGCGTACAGGACAGAGAAAGGGCAGGAAGACCTTCTTTCTCAAAACCGAGGTATCTGTACAGCATTATCAAAAGTTGCACCGGCAGTACTGTATTCTTCTTGTGATTTTTAATTGTTCAAAGCGTCGGTTTGCCTTCCAAAGAAGAAAGAAAGTGCAGTAGACAACGGCAGCGCGTTACGACCGTGCGTGAGACAGCAGAAAGTGCTGGAGGCGGAAAGCTGGTGCATAGAAGAGACCACGGAAGCGGCAAAGTGCGCATTTTGTAACGACCAGTATGTTCGTGTCTCGAACGAAACCCAGTACCGATGCGGAAGTGCTCACTGTATTGGATTCCGTACTAGAGATTAAATACGAAGTCCGACGACAACGACCCACAGTGCAGTGACTGACTACAACGGTCAGATGCTTATGTTTCCAAGTCAGTGTGTTCGAGTGAGAAGTGTTAGAGTGTAGCTCACAGGAAGCGACGACAGCAAATAAGCAAGACGAAAAGAGAAAGCAGTACAGCGAAGACAAAAGAGAGTAAAGTTCAGCCAAGAAAGACGGTCCAAAACCATCACGAAGTTTTCTGCGTACAGTGCCTCTTTACGCGGAGAGAGAGAATCTGGAGAACAGAGTCGTGGAAGTAGGTATAAGACAGGAAATATACAGAGTCAGGTAGAGATCATAGAGTTAAAGGCGCCACCCTTTCTTTTTATAACGGGTGTTGTATGTGTGCGGAATGGTATATCGTTTTCTGCAGTCTTTCTACCATTTCTATTTCCATTTTACAGCCTCGAATAAGGGGTGCTGGCTTACTCTCGTCTTTACCCGCGCCTTTTCTGTACTCTCGGAATAGGAAAATGACAATCATCCGGCAAAACCGATTTCTGTAGGATTATGAAAGAGACAGTACGATAATCAAAGGTCTATGTGAGTACTCACTACAGTGCAGTGCTCGAGCATGGCAGACGTACTTTAGAGCAGGGCAGGTGGGAAGATGGATGATAGCTTATGCGCCTTCCTCTCTTGGAGGAGCCCAATGGGAGACCGTTTTACACACTGCTGCTTCGGAGGGATTCCGCACTGAACTCGGTGGTTGTAACATGGATTGCTTGCGGCGGTGGCTGATAGTCATCGCGTTTCTTCTCGAAGAAACTCTCAAGGTGCGAGAAATCCGGGAAAGAGACAACAGATAGCGGAGCCCATTGCGTTGAAGCTGGGATGCTTTACCAAGAAGACGCTTTGGAGAAGAAGCAACAGAATACAGTTACATGGTATGGCAGTGAGTTTTATTATTCATTGGCTTTGGTCAATCTCATCGGGGTATTCGGATTTAAACCGCCAACGAAGGACTTAAATGTTCTTGCGGCGCTTGCGCTGATGAGCATTGTACTGGTGGAGGTTAGGAACCGCCCACCACGGGAGGCTGGCTCGCGACTTAAAACCGATGGCGATTCTTGCCCATTAACATTTTGAAATTCATTAGACCGCTTCTTATGTATGTCTATTCGGAAATGTTTTAGGGCATTTGTTATTATGGACCAGAAATTGTCGCACTTGTGGAGTACCGGCTTTATCCGGTATTTTGATGTGTTTGACGGCTTGATCAGGTGTATGGATTTGTCTTTTAACATCAAGGTGCTTCCTGAGGTGTTGAGTAAAGCCCGGAAAGGAAGTGGTTTATAAAAAGAGTTGCTCGAAGCCTTGAGAATCTCGTGCACATGGCCTTCGAGGCAAAAGTATTGCGTAGAGCGGTAGAGAAAGTTGAAGGTAATGGTGGTGGAGCGACGATAGAGTGTGAATGCGAGCAATTGGAGCAGCAATCGCGGCATTAGCATGTATCGGTGCAGTAGTTTGTCCATCGGTATTGCAACAGGAAGCAACGGCGCTGTAGCAAGACAATGGAAGCAAGTCT
>BNJU01001508.1_pt1 | contig 64105 bp, 71 predicted proteins | sample 8539281 | NCBI WGS metagenome assembly BNJU01 (sample SAMD00202456, study PRJDB9452) | human saliva metagenome | isolation source: human saliva | place: Japan
TTTTATTATAAAAAGACATCTTTATAGGAATGAAAAAGGACCTAAACGACAAATTTTTGATTACATTTGTAAATTTATTTTAAAAAAATTATGTAAAAATCTATTGACAAATAAATTCTGTCATGATAAAATTACAACTGTAAACAAAAAAAGTTTACGTAAATTTAATCAGAAGATGTGAATATAGCCGGAAGGCGATTATTTTTTGGGAGGATTAAAAATTATGTAAAATTATCTTCTTCTGAAAGAGATCAAATCACTCATAAAAATAGAGACTGAATCAGTCTTGATTTTTGAAAAGAGAATAAGTTATGTAAAATAATAGATTGCAGAAGATCTCCCAAATCAAAATTTATAGTGGATAAGGAAGAGATTTCTTATCTGAAACTTTGGTAAAATCAAAAATTATGTAAAGCAAAATATGAAAACAGCGAGGTAATGCTATGAACAACAACTACAACAATTTTAACAATATGGACGACCTTTTCAACCAACTTATGGGACGCATGGGTGGCTACAACAGCGAACACCGGCGCTACTTGATTAATGGTAGAGAGGTCACACCGGAAGAGTTTGCTCAGTACCGGGCTACTGGCAAGCTCCCTGGTCAAGGAACAGGTGAGCAAACTGGACAAGCTGCTGCTCAAGGACCTAAGCAGGATGGTATCCTGGCTAAGCTAGGTCGCAATCTAACTCAGGAAGCTCGTGATGGTAAGTTAGATCCAGTCATTGGACGCAATAAGGAAATCCAAGAAACTGCTGAAATCCTTTCTCGTCGGACCAAGAACAATCCTGTATTGGTCGGAGATGCCGGAGTTGGTAAGACAGCCGTCGTAGAAGGATTGGCTCAGGCTATCGTCAATGGTGATGTGCCAGCGGCTATCAAGAATAAGGAAATCATCTCTGTTGATATTTCCGGTCTGGAAGCTGGTACTCAATATCGTGGTAGCTTTGAAGAAAATATCCAAAACTTAGTCAATGAAGTCAAGGAAGCCGGCAACATTATCCTCTTCTTTGATGAAATCCATCAAATCCTAGGAGCAGGATCTATCGGTGGAGATAGTGGCTCTAAGGGCATGGCGGATATTCTTAAACCAGCACTTTCTCGTGGTGAGTTGACAGTTATCGGGGCTACTACTCAGGACGAGTACCGTAATACTATCCTTAAAAATGCAGCTTTGGCTCGTCGTTTCAATGAAGTCAAGGTCAATGCACCGTCGGCCGAAGATACCTATCAGATCCTTCGAGGCATTCGGGACTTGTACGAAAAGCACCACAATGTCATCCTGCCGGATGAAGTGCTGAAAGCGGCTGTGGATTACTCTGTTCAGTATATTCCACAACGAAGCCTGCCAGACAAGGCGATTGACCTGGTCGACGTGACTGCTGCCCACTTGGCAGCCCAGCATCCAGTGACTGATGTTCATGCGGTTGAAAATGAGATTGCTGAACAGAAAGACAAGCAGGAAGCGGCTGTTGAGAAAGAAGATTATGAAGCAGCTCTGAATGCTAAGACTCGCATTGAAGAGCTAGAAAAGAAAATTCAAAATCACACTGAGGATATGAAGGTGACAGCTACAGTCAACGACGTAGCAGAGTCTGTTGAACGGATGACGGGTGTACCAGTATCTCAGATGGGTGCCAGCGACATTGAGCGACTCAAGGGAATGAATGACCGTCTCAAAGCCAAGGTGATTGGCCAAGATAAGGCTGTAGAAGCTGTGGCTAAAGGGCTATTCGCCGTAACCGTGCAGGATTTGATGAAGGCAACCGTCCAATCGGAAGCTTCCTCTTTGTTGGACCAACTGGTGTTGGTAAGACTGAGCTGGCTAAGCAACTAGCTTAGATATGTTTCGGTACTAAAGAGGCCATTATCCGTCTGGATATGTCAGAATACTCCGACCGGACTGCTGTTTCCAAGCTGATTGGTACCACTGCAGGCTATGTCGGCTATGATGACAACAATAACACTTTGACCGAGCGTGTACGCCGCAATCCTTACTCTATCATTCTCTTGGATGAGATTGAAAAGGCGGATCCACAAGTGATTACCCTTCTCCTTCAAGTTCTGGATGACGGTCGTTTGACAGATGGTCAAGGGAATACAGTCAACTTCAAGAACACGGTCATCATTGCGACTTCCAATGCTGGCTTTGGCTACGAAGCTGGCTTGGAAGAGGATGCAGAAAAACCTGATCTGATGGATCGACTCAAAGCTTACTTTCGTCCAGAATTCCTCAATCGTTTCAATGCGGTTATTGAGTTCTCTCATCTCAAGAAAGAAGATTTGATGGAGATTGTTAATCTCATGCTGATCGAAGTAAATCAAACCTTGAGCAAGAAAGAAATTAATCTGGCTGTATCCGATGCAGCAAAAGAATTCCTGCGTGACGCTGGTTATGACCAAGTCATGGGTGTTCGTCCGCTCCGCCGTGTCATTGAGCAGCAAATCCGTGACAAGGTGACTGACTTCCACTTGGATAATCTAGATGCTAAGCACTTGACAGCCGATTTAGAAGATGGTGTCTTAGTTATTCGTGAAAAGGGTGCTGACGCATCTGAAAAAGACAAGCAAGCAGAATAAAGCTTACTAAGACAATTAAGTTTTCAAAGACCTCCTTCTTAGATGAAGGCAGGTCTTTTTTGTTAAGTAGGAATTCCAAATTACTTTCTGTGAATAAATTAGTATCTATCCCAACATCTCGACTAAATTCTCCTTGATATTGCTGAAGCAGTCGATGACTCGAATCAACCTAGCTTCTCTCAAATAAGAGAGATGAATAATTTTTTTGACGAAAGGAGACTGCTATGAAACAGTCCATAACTACAATTAAACGCAATGTCATTATCTTTGCCATTCTCAGCACCCTATGTGGCTGGATTGGTTATGTTGTTGATAAAGTAACCGGCCAAGCTCATTACGAAAATATCGGAACAGAGATAGGAAGTGGTTTTTTTAGGGATGCTGATTTGGCTGGTAACTCCGTTAATCTGTACCATCTTTCTTCGAAGCTTTGGCGGAGACGGCTGGAAAGAGGCTGGTTTTTCCATTAATTTTAAAAATAACAAAAAAATTATAGCTTGTTAGTTTTTTAGTCTACCCTCTTGTTACGATGATAGTGATACTCTTGGGACTGATGACACAAGGAATCAGAGTGACAGGTGTGAAGGTTGAGTTCACGTCCTATCTTGGAATCTTGCTAACACAGGTCAGAACTCAATTCATAAAAAATATTTTTGAAGAATCTGTTTGGAGGGCAAATCTTACTAATCAATTAATCAAATAAAAATTATCCGATTTAAAACTATATCTACTTGTTGGCTTTATCTGGTGGATTTGGCATCTGCCTTACATTATGAAGTTTCTGTCTGAGAGAGAAATCCAAAATACCTTGCCGGTTAGAAGGCTTACATTCTTCCTTATCGGGATGATAACTGTTGTATGCTGGACGGACATGTATACAGAGATTTTTAGAATTACTAAATCAGTTTGGCCACTGGTAATTATGCACACTATGGAAGATGCGGTTATAAATCCTTTACGATTACTATTCTTTGTCTCGGTAGAAAAAAATCAAGCTTTCCTCTTCTCGCTTTCAGTGGGGATGATTCCGACTATTCTTTATCTACTCGTCGGCCTAGCTATACGGAAATGGAGAAAAAAACAGGAGTATGGAAAGGCGAGCTAACAGAGTAACAAAAGATTCTGATAATGTTGATGGCTCTCGCTTGAATCATCTAGCTGTCAAAAGATTTGGAAGGCGATCTGGAGGATGAGTTTCTGATTATTCGGTAGCGGAAATCAGAGACTTTAAAAGCACTAGCTTAAGTAGGTTTAGCAATTAACAAGATTGGAATTATTTATCAGTCTTGTTTCTTTTTGGTTAAAAAGCAGGCGGAGACTTGAACTTATAATATAAATGTCATAAAATAAAAGCAAAAACAGAGGAGCAAGCAATGTCAGATATTAAAAAGTGATAATGGGCTAGCAGCTAGCCTGCTAATAGCTTTTTCAGTCGCTTCCAGTCAGATAGGTGCAGCATCTCAGGCTGACAAGGATGCTATCAGTCGTTTGGAAGGAAACAGTCAGGCAGTGAGGAAATTGATCATTCCAGAACAGCGTCAGCTGATATCGCCGGTAAGATTACTAAGCTTCAGTCAGCTCCTGCAAAGCGTAGCAGAGGAATTTCAGGGCGACCGATCAAGGAATGGCTGTGATATTGAGGATAAGGGGGAAGTAGTATGAAGAATTTCCCCAAACTCTGGCTGCCGAACGCCTGCGGGCTTTTGAAAGCTGGATAAGGCTGAGGAGCAAAAAGCGTCGTCTGAGACCGTTTTGAAGAGGATATTGATTATCTCTATGACCGGGGACTTTCGGCCTTGAGAGAGCTGGAATTACCTGCCCCTAACGGCCAAGGACAGCTCAGATTTTTATGATATTATGGGTTTGGTTGAGCACAGTCACCGACTGCTGGATTTGGATATCCAGGATGGTCAGGATCGGCTGGATAAGGAAAGAAAAAGCTAGACCGTCAAATTGAGACCATCCAGGGGCAGTATAGACAAAGCCCTAGAAGCAGAAGAAAAGGAGGCTGGATATGGGCGCTAAGATGGAACTCCCTGCTTCCAACCAGCAGGCAGGGTCAATGGCTACTGCCGGCCAGGTGAGGATCATGGCTTATGAATCTGCCATGCAGGCCATGGAAAATTTTGTAGGGGAAAGCGGGCTGACGGAACAGCATATGACAGTGCTAAAACCTACTGTCAGGGGATGTTTCTTCCCCTCTTTAAGGCAGCGATTCTCTTTGAAGAAGAGTTGGTTAAGGCTGGCAGCGATCTGCCCAGCCGTTATGTCAGTGAGGTGGCAGAAGAGAGTTTGGATCAGGATGTCCTGGAGAGTCAAATTGCTTCTTATGATCAGACCATTGACAGCCAAAATCAGGCTCTGACCGAGGCCAATAAACAGAAGGATGTAGCTGATTCTACCAAAAAGCAGCATCCAGAATGCCATTACAGCAGCTCAGGACAAACGTCATGAATTGCAGGACAAGCTAAATAAACTGCTGGCCTTTATTCATCGTCGGCCACCATTTCGACAATCTGCCGGGGCTGGCTGCTGCTTTGGACCAAGCTCTGAGCCTGATGACAGAAGGCTTTGCAAACTTTAACGGCAGCTTTGTCCTGCCTAGTCCGGACAGGATGACCTGGACCCAGACTGTTGAAACAGCTTGGGAGAGCAAAAAAGCAGTTGAAGCTGCCTTTCAAAAGGTCATGGATAAGCTAGACAGCGGTGAAGAGCTGACTCCGGAGGATATCCAGGCTGTCCAGGCTCATCTAGAGCGCTATCCCAGCCGGAACATTCTGCAGGCCCTCCGCAGCCATCTGGAAGAAGCGGTCCAGCAGGCTGATCCCATCCTCAAGGCACGACTGGACCAGGCCAAGGCAGATCAGGCTTCTGGCAGTCTCTCGCAGGCTGCTTTCAATGGGCTGTGGGCAGCATGCTGGGCTTTATGAAGCAAGCAGGCAATCAAACTGGTGCCCAAACAGTAGCTATGCCTGCTGCCAAACAGGCTGCTGGTAGTAGCGGTGGTTCATCGGGCTTTTGGGACTTCTTTTTGGTCATACCAATACCCTGAACACTCAAAAAGACTGACTGAGCACAGGCTGGTTATATAGTACCTATGCCAAATACTGACAACTGTGAAGAAGACGATCCTGGTATTTTTGCAAGTACAAGACAAATAATGGTATTTTTAATGGAGTAGCTGTAGATTTGGTGTGGCTTCTGTTGATATAGATGCCAGTGACTGGAAGCTGAATGCCAGTCCTCAAATCAGTGTCGGTGGCTATCATATTGGTGTCAATGGCAGTGTTGGCTTAAATACAGACACAGGTTGGCTCCCTATGCCGGAGATTAATCTTTCTCTACATGCTGGAACAGAGCAGCCGATACTCAGTCGGTCTTAAAGTATCTACTGATATCTGGAATGGTATGGTTGGAGTCTATGGCGTCGACTCGAATATCAGTAAAGACTGAATGGAAATAAAACGGTGAATTCCGGTTGAAACGGGGCGCAAACCGTGAATGGTCTGGAAGTTGCAGCTGTAGTAGTTGCAGTGACAGTAGCTCCTGTAGTCGCCCTCCCAGCGCTTGCTCTGAGCTTAGGAGAAAGGAGACTTTGATGAAGCAACAATTACCTATCGGAAGTGTAGTCATGGTTGAGGGCAGTTCTCAAGCCCTGATGATTGTCAGCCAGTTTCCTGTGACGACCCTTTGACGGACAGACCGGCTACTTTGACTTTGGAGCAGTAATCCTGCCTCCGGTCTGACGGGAAAAGAATTAATCTTTTTAATAAAGAAGATATTGAGCGGCTGGTCTTTGTTGGTTATGTAGATGTGACCTTTTCAGAGTTTGCTCCAGCGTTATGACGAGCTGATAGCTGATATCCCTATCCCAGGCTGACCGTCCCGGAAAGAGCAGGAGCGGCAGATGAAGCGTAAGACAATTATTTTCTCAGGCCTAGTCCTCCTTGCTTTTAGCACTTTGGAGCTCTCTTCCCTTGCCAGCCTGAATGAGGCCAGTCTGGACGGAGTGTATTACTGCCAGATTGAGGATGGGGCAGACGGTTTCAGTGGCTGGACAGGAAACGATCTGAATCTCAGAGACCAGCAAGTCACCTTCTATAAAGAGGGGCTGGAAGAGGGGCAGCATTGACCGCAAGGCCGGCAGTATCCGGCTAGGTCCCAAACTTTTACAGCTATGTCCACAATGAGGATTTGCTCATGCTCAAGCTCAAGGAGGATCCGACCAATTCAAGGAGGGCCTTTATCTGGTCAGAAAAGACAGCCCCTCAGCCAAGAGGCTAGAGCAGAAGTCTCAAATCTCTGTCACCTTAATGAACAGCTACATCCGTCTCTGTTCTGGCGAGGCGGATTTTGTCATTTGAACAGGCTCCTGCAGCAGAGAAAGAGCTGATGCTTCATACAAGTCTTCTATCAAACCTTTCTATTGGCTTGGTGCTCCATTTCATAATTTGGAAAATACTTGCAAGGGCATAAGAACTATAACTTGTCATCTGCTCTTGTTTTCTTCTAGATACCGCCGTTCTCTCTGATAGACTAACATACTGGCTTCATGAAGCTGCTTACTTTTTAGAAAGGTTAACATTGCATTTTTCCTCAAATTTTTTAAGTTTTTCCTGAAAACTCTAAAGCAGACTAGTGTAAAATGCGGGAACGCAATACTGTATTTCATCAGCCAGAAAATTTAAAAACTGTTGGAAGACACTCACATAATCTGAACTAGCATGATTTAGGCTTCTAAAAATGTCTAGATAATTTGGAGGAAGACAGCGACATCACATTGACATTTAACTTTTAGATAATGGAGATAAACATAAATGTTTATAAAACAGGAAAAGCTGACATTTCAATAGATTGTGTTCTAATGTACATTTTCAAGTTTTTATATGTAAATGTCAGAAAAAAAGTGTATAATGGATTAGTAAATTAAATTTTAGGAGAGGATTTAATTATGAAAAAGTTGGATATTACAACCATGCCCGACTATAGGAAAGTCGAGGCTGTTGTTCAGTTGTTAGTTAATGGAACCTTAACTAGTTATCGGATTGCGACGGATGCAAACATCAGCAAAATGAGTATCCTGACCTTAACTAAAGGGACCAGTAAGATTAAGAACATTACTTATCAAACTGCGATGGCCTTAATTAATTGGTATGAAGAAAAACCATGAAAAAAATATGGCATCACCATTCATCACAAGGCCGCAGGATAGTCTAAAAACTATGATGTAGCTCAACCCTAACCCAGCTAACCATTTGGATAGCTGGGTTTTTCTATGCCTCTTAGCGATTGCCGGCTCGCAGAGTCGAGCAGAGCTTAGAGGCATTGATGCAGACTGAACGCAAGCGAAGTCTACGTTCCGCTAATTTCTTAGTGATTGCCAGCTAGCAGAGTCGAGCAGAGCTTAGAGGCATAGATGCAGTTTGAGCATAAGCGAAACTACGTTCTGCTAAAACTTAATGAGACGAGCCATAGGTGCCGTCGAATTTAGGAGCAGCCATGCTCACTTTCTTACTTTTTTCTGTCCTTATGGGCAGATTTTTTTGACAGTCCAAGAGTGAACAGTCACCTGTGTAATTCTTGGTCTTTTTGTTACCGTTTTCAAGATTTATAATAAATCTATAAGAATAAGAAAAATAAAAAATAAAGGGGAGTTACCATGAATATCCTTCTTAATATTCTAAATTGGTTCTCGCAGAACATTCTGCAAAATCCAGCTTTCTTCGTCGGCCTTTTGGTGCTAATCGGTTATGCACTGCTCAAGAAACCGGCCCACGATGTGTTCGCTGGCTTCATTAAAGCAACGGTCGGCTATTTGATTCTTAATGCCGGAGCAGCCGGTCTGGTGAATACTTTCCGGCCAATTCTGGCAGCCCTGAACTTTAAGTTCAAAATTGGGGCTGCAGTCATTGATCCTTACTTTGGATTGACAGCGGCGAATACAAAGATTGCGGAAGAATTCCCAAACTTTGTCGGAACAGCTACAACAGCTCTCTTGATTGGGTTTGGCTTCAACATCCTACTAGTAGCTTTCCGTAAGGTCACTAAGATTCGGACTCTCTTCATCACTGGTCACATCATGGTTCAGCAGGCTGCTACTGTATCACTGATGGTGCTCTTGCTGGTACCGCAGCTGCGCAATAGCTGGGGAACTTTGGCTATCGGCCTCATCTGTGGTCTCTACTGGGCTGTCAGTTCCAATATGACTGTCGAAGCTACTCAGCGTTTGACTGGAGGTGGTGGTTTCGCCATCGGTCACCAGCAGCAATTTGCCATCTGGTTCGTTGATAAGGTTGCGCCTTTCTTTGGTAAAAAAGAAGAAAATCTGGACAATCTGAAGCTGCCTAAGTTCCTGTCTATCTTCCATGATACTGTCGTTGCTTCTGCAACTTTGATGCTAGTCTTCTTCGGTGCTATCCTCTTAGTCTTGGGACCAGATGTTATGGCCAACAAAGAAGTTATCACGACTGGTACACCATTTGACCCTGCCAAGCAAGACTTCTATATGTATATCATTCAGACAGCCTTTACCTTCTCAGTCTATCTCTTCATCCTCATGCAAGGGGTGCGCATGTTCGTATCAGAACTGACTAATGCCTTTCAAGGTATTTCAAGCAAGCTCTTGCCAGGTTCCTTCCCAGCGGTGGATGTGGCAGCGTCTTATGGATTTGGCTCACCAAATGCCGTTCTTTCCGGCTTTGCCTTTGGTTTGGGTTGGTCAACTGATTACCATTGTACTGCTGATTATTTTCAAAAATCCAATCCTGATTATCACTGGTTTCGTTCCTGTCTTCTTTGACAATGCAGCGATTGCAGTCTACGCAGATAAACGTGGTGGCTGGAAAGCAGCCCTTGTCCTATCATTTATTTCAGGTGTGCTGCAGGTAGCCCTTGGTGCTCTCTGTGTGGCTCTGCTGGGCTTGGCTTCTTATGGCGGATATCACGGTAATATCGACTTTGAAATTCCATGGTTAGGCTTTGGCTACATCTTCAAATATCTGGGTATTATCGGTTATGCTCTGGTTTGCTTCTTCTTCCTGCTCATTCCTCAGCTGCAATTCGCTAGAGCTAAGGATAAGGAAGCCTACTATCAAGGTCAGGTACAGGCTGAAGACTAAACTTCTATGGCTATACAATAAGATTTCGGAGGAAACTAAAATGGTTAAAGTATTAACAGCATGCGGAAATGGCATGGGATCATCTATGGTGATTAAAATGAAAGTGGAAAATGCACTTCGTAATTTGGGACAGACAGACTTCACAGTCAATTCTTGCAGTGTCGGAGAGGCTAAAGCTTAGCGTCGGGCTACGATATTGTCATTGCTTCTCTGCATTTAATCAATGAATTGGAAGGCCGAACCAATGGAAAATTAATCGGCTTGGACAACCTGATGGATGATAAGGAAATCACTGAAAAATTAAGTCAGGTATTGTAAGAATTTCTATCTATGAAGATGGGTTCTCAGTTAGGGTGGGGTGGTTAGGCTGCCCCACCTTCCTATATTATCTATTGTGAGATTGAGCAGGGGCTAAAATTTTGGAAGGTATTGAAGATGCCCCTTGTATCCAATGAAAGGAAGAGAAATGAATTTAAAACAAGCATTGACAGACAACAAGTCTATTCGTTTGGGTCTTTCAGCCGAGACTTGGCAGGAAGCAGTCAAGCTATCAGTAGAGCCCTTGATTGAGAGCGGAGCTGTTCAGCCTCAGTACTACGATGCCATCGTCGAGTCGACAGAAGAATATGGACCCTATTACATTCTCATGCCGGGCATGGCGATGCCTCATGCCAGACCAGAAGCAGGGGTTAATCGCGACGCCTTCTCCCTGATTACACTGACAGAACCAGTCACTTTTTCAGATGGTAAGGAGGTCAGTGTTCTGCTTTCTTTGGCGGCTACCAGCTCCAAGATTCATACCAGCGTAGCCATTCCGCAGATTATTGCACTTTTTGAGCTGGAAAATTCCATTGAGCGGATTAAGACTTGCAAGAGTGACGAAGAAGTGCTGGCTCTGATAGAGGAATCAAAGGACAGTCCTTACTTGCAGGGCTTGGATCTGGATTCCTGATGGATGCTCAGAGAGACTAGGATATGATTGAAACTAAGAAGAGAGGTAAAAAGATGTCAAAACAGATTCCAAATTTACAGGTAGCATTGGACCATTCAGATTTGCAGGGAGCCATCAAGGCGGCTGTTTCTGTCGGCCATGAAGTAGATGTCATTGAGGCAGGAACGGTCTGTCTCTTGCAGGTGGGAAGCGAGCTTGTTGAAGTGCTCCGCAGTCTCTTTCCAGAGAAAATCATCGTGGCTGATACCAAGTGTGCGGATGCTGGCGGAACCGTAGCTAAAAACAATGCAGTACGTGGTGCAGACTGGATGACCTGTATTTGCTCAGCCACCATTCCAACCATGAAGGCAGCCTTGAAAGCTATCCAGGAAGAGCGCGGCCAACGTGGGGAAATTCAGGTTGAACTTTACGGAGACTGGACCTATGAACAAGCTCAGACTTGGCTGGATGCAGGTATTTCCCAGGCTATTTACCATCAATCCCGCGACGCTCTTTTGGCTGGGGAAACTTGGGGAGAAAAGGATCTTAATAAGGTCAAGAAGCTGATTGAAATGGGCTTCCGTGTATCAGTAACAGGCGGTCTGAATATTGATACGCTCAAACTCTTTGAAGGAGTTGATGTCTTCACCTTCATTGCTGGACGCGGTATTACTGAAGCTGAAGATCCGGCTGCTGCTGCGCGGGCCTTTAAAGATGAAATCAAGCGAATTTGGGGTAAGCCATGGCACGTCCAATTGGAATTTATGAAAAGGCGACACCCAAGCATTTTTCCTGGCCTGAGCGTTTAGCTTTTGCTAAAGAACTAGGCTTTGACTTTGTCGAAATGTCGGTGGATGAGTCGGACGAACGTCTAGCTCGCCTTTCCTGGTCTAAGGAGCAGAGGCTGGAGTTAGTAAAGGCCATTTATGAAAGCGGCGTCCGCATTCCGACCATATGCTTTAGCGGCCATCGCCGCTACCCGCTGGGCTCCAATGATCCAGAACTGGAAGCTAAGTCACTGGAAACTATGAAGCAGTGTATCGAGCTAGCTCAGGACTTGGGAGTACGGGTCATTCAGCTAGCAGGCTACGATGTTTATTATGAGGAGAAATCTCCTGAAACTCGTGCTCGTTTCCTGAAAAATCTCCGCCAGGCTTGTGATTGGGCGGAGCAGGCTCAGGTCATGCTGGCGATTGAGATTATGGATGATCCCTTTATCAACAGCATTGAGAAATATCTGGCTGTCGCGAAAGAAATCAATTCGCCTTATCTCTTTGTCTATCCGGATACAGGCAATGTCTCTGCCTGGCACAATGACCTTTACAGTGAGTTTCTGCTGGGGCATCAAGCTATTGCAGCCCTGCATTTGAAAGATACCTATGCCGTGACCGAGCAGTCCAAAGGCCAGTTTCGAGATGTGCCTTTTGGCAAGGGTTGCGTTGACTGGGAAGAAATGTTTGCTGTCCTCAAGCAGACCAATTATCAGGGGCCTTTCCTTATCGAAATGTGGTCTGAAAACTGTGAGACAGTAGAAGAAACAAAAGTAGCCATTCAGGAAGCTAAAGACTTCCCTCTATCCACTCATTGAGAAAGCGGGGTTGATGTAATGCTCTTACCAGAATTGAGAAAACGTGTCTATGATGCCAATGTAGCCTTGCCCCAGCACGGTTTGGTCAAATTTACCTGGGGCAATGTCTCTGCGATTGACCGAGAGGCTGGCTACATCGTGATTAAACCTAGCGGAGTCCCTTATGAAAAGCTGTCGCCAGAAAATATGGTAGTTACAGATCTGGACGGCCGGGTTGTAGAAGGAGAACTCAATCCTTCCTCTGATCTTCCAACCCATGTGGAACTCTATAAAGCATTCCCTAAGATTGGCGGGGTTGTTCATACGCACTCGACAGAAGCTGTTGGTTGGGCTCAGGCTGGTCGGGATATTCCTTTCTACGGGACGACTCATGCAGACTATTTCTATGGTCCCATTCCAGCGGCTCGTTCTCTGACTGAGGATGAAATCAACCGCGCCTACGAGTTAGAAACAGGCAGTGTGATTATTGAGACCTTCCGCGAGCGCGACCTTGACCCAATGGCAGTGCCTGGTGTCACCGTGCGCAACCACGGCCCTTTCACTTGGGGTAAGTCACCGGAAGAAGCAGTTTATCATAGCGTTGTGCTGGAAGAAGTGGCTAAGATGGCGCGCTTTACAGAGCAGATTAATCCACGCGTCGAGCCAGCACCTAAATATCTGATGGACAAGCACTATTTGCGCAAACACGGACCGAACGCTTACTATGGGCAAAAAGGCGCTAGTCATTAAAAAACAAAGAGCAGTCCCAGGGATTGCTTTTTTGTGTTGGTTTTAAGTGGCATCTTGATTTTTAAAGTGGTATAATAAATGCAATTTGATGAGTTAGAAAGAACAAAATGACAAAAAAAGTAACAATCAATGATATTGCTAGCTTGGTTGGGGTGTCCAAGGCGACGATTTCCTATTACTTAAATGGAAATATGCGGAAAATGTCTTTGGAGACGAGGGAGAAAATCCGGCTGGCCATTGAAGAAACGGGCTATCAACCCAACAAAATGGCGCAGAGTTTGGTGACCAGAGACACCAAGACGATTGGCGTTGTGATTGCGGATATCACCAACCCCTTCATTTCCTCAGTTATCAAAGGAATTCATGACACTTGCAAGAAATACGGCTACACGGTTAACTTTACCAATTCGGACAATGACCAGCTGATTGAGCAGGAAAATATCGAGCGGCTTCAGCAGCAGAATGTCTCAGGGATTATTCTCGATACGGTGGATGCCAATTCGCTCCTGATTCAAAAGCTGAGTAAGAAGCGGACGGTTCTAGTGGACAGGCAATCGAGAGAAGTGACGCTGGACACGGTTGTATCTAATAATCGTAACTCGACCAAGGCTTTTCTGGCAGAAATGAAGAAGGCAGGCTATGAAGACATTTACTTTGTCACCTTTCCGATTGAGGGGATTTCGACGCGGGAAATGCGTTATCAGGGCTTTAAAGAAGAGGTTTCGGCTGACCCAGAGAAACTTTTGGTTTTGGGACAAGACGGGACAGCTCAAAAAATTCTTCAGTTGATTGAGCAAAGGCAAGAAAAAATCGCTTTTTTCACCATGAACGGCCCAGCCCTGCTTGATTTTATGAAAATCTTGAACAAGACCGACTACAGCTATCCCCGTGATTTTGGTCTGGGTTCCTACGAGGATTTGGAATGGATGGAGGTTTTAAATCCGAATGTGTCCTGTATTCGCCAAGATTCTTATAAAATTGGTCAAGTGGCAGCAGAACATCTAATCAAAAAATTAAGAGGAGAGCTAGCGGCGGAACCTGCTCAACTCCTTGTCGTTCCTAGCTTTACAGTTCTTAGAAGCTCTTTTTAGAAATGAAGTATTCGCGCGAGTGGATACTTTTTTTAAAATATTTTTTTGAAACCGCTTGCAACTCTAAAGAGAATAGTGTATACTATAACAGTAGAAAAGTGAAACGGTTAACCATAAATTAAAGCATTATTTTATAAGGGAAACGTAGTTCACTTTTATTTTTTGAAAATAAGTTAACCGCTTCGCCCAGAGTTTGAAAATAATTTCGCAGTGAAAGGTTGATTGCTCGTCTAGAAAGGAGACCTAGTGAATAGTAAAACAATATTAAGCGACCCCTTGGATGCCTGCTATGCCGTTGCAAGGTTGACCGATAGCGCTAACGACTATCTTTTGGTGGCTTCGGAGACCGAAAATGCCTGCTTGGCCTATGATGTCAATCGCGATTTCGCAAGGACGGTGGTTTGGAGCGAGGTTGGTGGCACCATGTCCATTATCCAAGTGCCAGGGACGCTGGATTTCTTGGCAACCCAGCGCTTTTATCCCGGTTTTGATGCTAAGGATTGCTGGATTGTTCACGGACAGTTCGAGGGCGAGGGCAAGTGGACAATCACGGAAGTGGGGGCTTTTCCTTATCTGCATCGCTTTGATTTAGTTGACAATGAGCGTGGAGCTATTCTTTTTATCGGTTGTACGATTGCCAATTCCAAGCAGTTTGTCGAGGACTGGTCGGATGACGGGAAATTTTTGTCGGTCATTTTGATAAACAGGTAAGGCAGCTGACAAATGTAGAAGAATTGCCACTTCGGCTCAAGAAAAATCACGGTTACTATCCTGTTCACGCGGAGCATTACTCGCTTATCACAGCGGTGGAAGGGATTTATCGTTTGGACTATCCGCAGGGTGCGTCTGACTGGACTTTGACCCAGCTCTTTGATGAAGAAACGAGCGATATTGTGCAGTTGGACATGGACGGTGACGGTCGTCTGGAAAATATGATTATCCAGGCTTTCCATGGCGATAGCTTGCGAATTTTGTCAGAAGATTTTAAGGAGGAATTATTTGCCTATCCAGAAGCGACGCCTTTTGGGCACGCTATCTGGTCGGGGACTTTACTCGGTCAGCCAACCTTTGTCTTTGGCTGGCGCTCAGGGAAGAAGCACTTGCTTGCTTTTACCTATGAAAATGGACGTTTTCTGGAACACATGATTGCTCCAGAAGTTGCTTCTAGCAACTGTTTGGCTTTTGAAAGCTGGAAAATCCTATATCTTTTCGGCGAATAATGGGAAAAATACAGTTGCTCTTTACGAACTACAAAAGGAGGAAAAGAATGCCTAAGAAGAAAGTTCTTGTGACGGGAATTGTGCCTAAGGAAGGCTTGGTCAAGCTAATGGAAAAGTACGATGTGACCTACTCAGACGGGGAGCCGTTTTCACGCGACTATGTGCTGGAACACTTGCCTGAGTACGACGCTTGGCTCTTAATGGGGCAAAAAGGGGACAAGGAAATGATCGATGCGGGGAAAAACTTGCAAATCATCTCTCTTAATGCGGTTGGTTTTGACCATGTGGACATCGAATACGCCAAACAAAAAGGGATTGTGGTCTCCAATTCGCCGCAAGCCGTGCGGGTACCGACAGCTGAAATGACTTTTGCCCTTCTCTTAGCCGCTACCAAACGTTTAGCCTTCTATGACAAGATTGTCCGTACAGGAAACTGGATTGACCCGAGCGAAAGACGCTATCAAGGGCTGACACTTGAGGGCGCAACGCTTGGTATCTACGGTATGGGGCGTATTGGTTCAACTGTGGCTGGCTTCGCCAAGGCTTTTGGGATGAAAGTGCTCTATCACGACCTCTATCGATTGCCAGAGGAGAGGGAAAAAGAATTGGGCGTTAGCTATGTGGAATTTGATGATTTGGTTGAGAAGGCTGATGTCATTACCATTCATGCTCCGTCTCTACCGTCCACTCACCACAAATTTAACAAAGAAGTGTTCAAGAAAATGAAGAACAGAAGCTATCTAATCAATGCAGCGCGTGGTCCGATTGTGTCTGAAGAAGACTTGATTGAAGCGCTTAAAACTGGAGAGATAGCGGGAGCTGGTTTGGATGTCTTTGAGTTTGAGCCAGAAGTTTCTGAAGAGCTTCGCGCTTTGGACAATGTTATCATGGCGCCGCATGCAGGAACGGGAACGATTGAAGGTCGCCGTACCTTGGCAGCAGAAGCCGCAGCGAATATTCTTTCCTTCTTCGAAGGGAACCCTGTCAATGTCGTAAACAAATAAAATAAAGGAAAAAGGGTAAAACTATGCTAGAAGCCTTACAAAAATTTTTCGATGTTTTTGGTGCAACAATCGTTGTGCCAGTAATGATTTTTATTGTTAGTCTGTTCTTGAAAGTCAGTCCCAAGCGCGCTTTTTTCAGTGCCCTGCGCGCGGGGGTTGGTTTGACAGGATTTGGCTGGGTCATCTCTGCTTTTACACCGCTGGTAACCAAGTACATCCAGCAAATGGTTGACACAGCAGGGCTCAATTTGCCTATCGTTGACATCGGTTGGCAAACGGGTTCTCTGACTGCCTTCTCTTCTTCAATCGGTCTGTCCTTCTTCGTTTTTGGTCTGCTGATTGAGTTGCTTCTTTTCCTTTTTGGGATTACGCGGGTCTTTGTACCGTCCAATCTCTGGAATAACTTCGGTTACATGATTTGGGGAACCATGGCTTATGCGGCAACAGGAAACTTTATCCTCTCCTTTGCTTTCATGGTCTTTTGTCCTTCTTTACTCACTGATTATGTCAGAAGTGGTAGCAGAGCGCTGGTCAGAATACTACGGAGTCAAAAATGCAACAATCAACTCTATTCACAATATCGAAACCTTGATTCCAGCCTTAGTATTGGATCCGCTGTGGAACCTTATCGGTATTAACAAGGTCAAACTCAATCCAGAATCGCTGAAAACCAAGCTGGGAATTTTCGGAGAACCCATGACTCTCGGTTTCTTGCTGGGGATGATTATCGGGATTCTCGGTAGCTTGAAAAATCTGGCGAGTTTGGAAGTCTGGGGTGGCATTCTAGGTTTTGCCATGTCACTTGCAGCCGTTATGACCATTTTTCCCCTTGATTACAGGCGTCTTTGCAAGCGCTTTCGGACCTCTGGCTGAAGCGGTCGAAAAGAACAAGAAAAAAAGAAAGCGAAGAAGAAGATGGACTGGCAGACAAGAAACGCTGGTTTATCGCAGTGGATGATGGAGTTGGTTTTGGTGAACCTGCCACTATCATTGCGGGGCTCATTCTGGTGCCAATCATGGTCTTGATTTCCTTGATTTTGCCGGGCAACCGCGCGCTTCCAGTCGTTGACTTGATTGCTATTCCCTTTATGATTGAAGCCATGATTGCCGTATCAAAAGGAAATATCCTCAAGGCGATCCTAAACGGAATCGTTTGGTTTTCACTGGGACTTTATGCGGCCAGCGCCCTCGGTCCAATTTATACGGAAGCTGTGCAGCAATATGGAGCGGTCTTGCCAGCAGGAGTGGTCTTGATTATGAGTTTCAATCTTTTGGCTCACCCTTTGACGGCTCTCGTCTTCTTTGCTTGGATTTCGGGCAATCCGCTTTGGATTGGCGTGACGATTGCTGTTTACCTAGTGTCTCTTTTCTTCCTACGGACAAAACGCGAGTCTATCTACGCTTATTTGCGGAAAATGGCAGATAAAAATAGTGGCTTTGAAGGAAGTAAAGAAAAGATTATGATTAGCGAAGACTAATGAATGACAGATTTGAATTTGGAGGACTGTATCATGAAGAAAATTGACGGACATGCACATATTTTAAATACCATTGCTGGTTTTAACGGCAAGGGCAGACTGAATGCTCTGGGCAATGGCTATGCCATTTGGGACGACGGCGAATTGATTAAGCTCATTCCAGACGGCTATGGCGACAAGGACTTTACAGCAGAGGCTTTCTTGAAGTACATGGATGCCAATGATATTGAGAAAGCGGTGATTTTGCAAGGACACTTGAATGGCTATCAAAACTACTATACTCATCTGGCGATTAAGCGCTACCCAGACCGCTTTACAGGCGCATTTTCGGTGGATCCATTTGCTGAAAATGCCATGCAGATTGTTCGCCGTCATGTAGAAGAGCTGGGCTTTAGAGCACTCAAATTTGAAATCAGCCAAGGTGGTGGTATCCACGGCTATCGTGGACAAAAGACGCCTTTCCGCTTGGACAGCGACCCGCATGTCAGCTTGATTTGAGCTACTTGCTGGATTATCCAGGCTTCGTTATCACTGTGGACTATGGCAACTTTGACCAAATCAGCCACCAGCCGGATGCTATTGCCAATCTTGCTCGTTTGCACCCAAGCCTTGACTTTGTTGTCTGCCATTTGTCATTCCCGCATGCAGATACACCAAATCGTCTGCAGGCGGAACTCAGCATGTGGAAAGATTTACCAAACATCTACACAGATATTTCTGCTATCCAAGATATTGACCGTCCAGATACTTTCCCATTCCCTAAATCTGAAAAGAATGTTCGGATTGCTAAGGAAGTGCTGGGAGCGAAGCGCATCATCTGGGGCACAGATTCGCCTTGGTCAGCTACTTTTAACACTTATGAAGAGTTGGCAACTTGGCTGGAGCACGTGGATATTTTCACGCCAGAAGAGCTAGAAGATGTCCTCTACAATAATGCAGAGCGCGTTTACTTTAAGCCGTCGGCTGTTCAAGCAAACCGTGAAGCGGTTGATGCAGCGACTAAGGAATTAGGCTTGTACTAAAGCCGCATGTGCTTGTTCATAAAGAAGCTGTGAGGCAATCTCAGCTTCTTTTATACTTGAAATCGGAGGAGAAAAATGAAATATTTTTTAAGTATCGATTATGGGGGCACCAATATCAAGGCAATCGTATTTGATGAAGAAGGGCGACAATTAGGGCAGTCTGCTTTTAGTACCAAGAAGATTGAGGAAAAAGCAGGCTATCGCGAAGTGGATTTGAAAGAGACCTGGCAGGGGATTCGTCAGGCTATGAGGCAAGCTGTCAAAAATGCCCAGCTTAAGGCAGAAGACATCAGCGCTCTTGCCTGTATTGGTCATGGGAAAGGCCTCTATCTGCTGGACAAAAACGGTCAGGAATTTACGCGCGGTATCTTGTCTACAGATGAGCGAGCGGTCGAGCTGGCTCAAGAATTTGAGGAGCGGCTAGACGAAATCTGGGACTTGACGCACCAGCATGTTGCTGCCGTGCAAAATCCCGTTTTGCTTCGCTGGTTCAAAGAGTATGAACCAGAGATTTACCAGAATATTGGGGCAATTCTGTCGGCCAAGGACTATGTCCGCTTCAAGCTGACTGGGCGTATTCAGCAAGAGATAGGAGATGCTTCGGGCAATCACTGGATTAACTTCCAGACGGGCACTTACGACAAAAGAATTACGGCTTTCTTTGGTATTGAAGAAATGTACGAGCTTTTGGCGCCCCAAGTGGACTATGCAGAGCTTGTTGGTGGCTTGACCCAAGAAGCTGCCGCAGCAACGGGACTTCTTGCAGGAACGCCTGTGGTTGGTGGGCTCTTTGATATTGATGCTTGCGCAATCGGCTCTGGAGTCTTAGACGCCAGCACTTTTAGCGTGATTTCAGGCACTTGGAATATCAATACTTATCCCAGCAAGACGGCAGTCAGCCAAGATAGCGGCTTGATGCACTCTTATTTCCCAATCGCGATTTTTTGATAGAGGCAGGCAGCCCAACTTCGGCGGGCAATTTGGATGCTATGATAAAAATGCTGATGATGGAGGAAATCCAACATCTCAAGGCTTCAAATTCCTCTATTTACGATGTACTGGAAGTGTTTTTGCAGGAGACGGACGCTTCTTACAGCAAGATTCTCTTTTTCCCTTTTCTTTATGGCAACAATATCGGCAGAGCTGCTGAGGCTTGTTTCTTTGGTCTGACAACCCAGTCCAGCAAGTCAGAGATGATTCGGGCGGTTTATGAGGGGATTGTCTATGCGCACAAGCAGCATATCGATGATTTGCTAGCGACGGTTGAGCAAAGACCGCGCGCTTTGCGCTTGTCAGGCGGTGCGACAAATTCGCCAGCTTGGATGCAGATGTTCGCTGATATTTTAAATATCCCAGTAGAGACGGTTGAAGCGCCAGAATTGGGGGGTCTGGGCGGCGCCATTGCTTGCTTGCAAGCGGTGGATGATTTGAGCCTAGAAGAAGCTGTCGAAAAAATGGTTCGGGTCAAGGAGCGCTTTGAGCCTCAGTCTAAGGAACATGAGCTTTACCAAAGGAAATATCGCGTTTACCAAAGTTTGCTTGCAGCCATGGAGCCTGCTTGGGCAGAGCTTTGTCAGCTACGGACGACATTAGAATAGAGGGTTAGGATGAAAATAAAGCGAGAAGAATTGATTATCAACACGATTGCTTTTAAGGAAGAATTAGACAGGGGAGTCAAGCAAGAAGATTTGCTAGAAAGCGTCAAAGAGCTAGGACTTTCAAGGGTTGAAATTCGGCGAGAGTTTTTAGGGGATATTGATGTAGAGTTAAAAAACATCAGAAAAAAAGCCGACCAGCTAGGGCTGTCGCTCTTTTACAGTGTCAATGAGGATTTTGTCATAGGAGATAGGGTCAATCCGAAACTTAAGACTTTGCGGCAGGAAGCGGAGCTCTTGGGCGCTCCCTTTGTCAAATTAAACACGGGCGATGCCGGTCAGATTTCGGTGGCTTCTTTGGCAGAGTTGGCGCCTAGTTTTCAATCATCTGTCGGACTTAAGCTGGAAAATAACCAAGACTCTCTTTATGCCAGTATCAAGAATTGCCGTTTGATGATGAACAAGGTCAGCGCAGCAGACCTGCCTATTGCTTTCGTCTTTGACCTTGGCAACTGGGCTTGGCTGGGAGAAGATATAGAGCAGGCTTTTGCTAGCTTGGCAGAAGTTACCGATTACCTCCACTGCAAAAATTACCGTCGTGTAAATGGTCAAGTGGAGATTGCTAGTTTATTTGAGGGTGAGTTAGATGCTCCTAGCCTCATGAAGCGCTTTAGCCATGTGCGCTATCTTGCCCTAGAATATCCAACTTCCTTGGAAAACTTAGAAGCAGACATCGCGCGGCTGCTGGAAAAATAAAACTGAGGTAGGTTCACCTACCTCAATTTTATGGTTGATAATTGCTTTTGTCTTGGTCAGTGATTGGTCGAATGACGCGGCAAGGAACGCCAGCCGCCACAACATTAGCTGGGATGTCCTTGGTCACGACGCTCCCTGAGCCAATGACACTATTGTCTCCAATCGTCACACCTTGATTGACATGAACGCCAGCACCTAGCCAGACATTGTCGCCAATCTTAATCGGCTTGGCATAGCAAGCCCCCTGACTACGCTCCCAAGCATCCAGAGCATGATTGGACGTGTAGAGTCCGACGCGCGGTCCAAAAAGGACATTGTCACCAATCTCAATACCGCCGCCGTCCAGCATAACACAGTCAAAATTTGCATAAAAATTGTCCCCGATGCTGATATTGTAGCCGAACTCACAACGAAAAGTCGGCTCAAAATGGGCATTTTTTCCGACGGATTTAAGCACTTCTTTTAAAATAGCCTGCCGCTCGCTAGCAGGCTGTCCAAAACTGGCATTGTAGCGGTTGGTCAGAAAGACCGTTTTTTCGCGTGCTTCGACCAACTCGGGAGTCAAGTCATTGTACATGGCACCCGAAAGAATATGCTACTGTTGTTCTTCAAGATTCATGGAGAGCTCCTTTTTTCTTTTATTATAACATGCAAGGGAGTGGGAAACAAGACTTTCCAAGTAGCTGAAAAATCCTTCATCTTTCAATTTTGTAAGCGGTTGTGATATACTAGAAAGGAAGTTTAAAGGAAAGAAAAGCAAATGATTTATTTAGATAAAAGCAGCTCTGTCTTGCTCAACTATCTTTTGCAGTTGACAGAGCCTGAAACAATTATGGCGATTTCTCGTGCCACAGGGCAATCGCGCCGCAAAATTTATTATCATTTAGAAAAAATAAACGACGCTTTGCCTCAAGGAGTGGACAAGATTGTCAGCCAGCCGCGGGTCGGACTGGTTTTGACAGCGGAACAACGAGAGGCTTGTGAAGCCTTGCTTGAAAGCGTGGATGCTCACAGCTATGTCATGAGTATGGAAGAGCGCATGCAGCTGATGATTCTCTTTATCTGCGTCTTGAAAGAGCGCGTGACGATTGAAAAGCTCATGGATTTGACCGAGGTGTCGCGTAATACAGTGCTCAACGACCTCAACACCATTCGTAGCCAGCTGACGGTCGAGCAGTATCAGGTTAGTCTCATTACAACCAAGTCGCAGGGCTATGTTCTCAAATGCCACCCGCTCAATAAAGTCCAGTACGTTCACGCTCTGTTGACCACGATTTTTTCTGAGGGCAATAGCGGTTTTATGCCGATTTTGGGAAGTAAAATCAAGCAGTTTGTGCAGGAAGATGTGCTGCTGTCCGAGGAATTACAAATTTTTCTCAACCAGCAGGTGCATTTTATCGAGCAGGACTTGGGCAAGAAAATCAATCGCTATGAAATCGAGTTTATGCTCAAGGTTCTGCCTTATCTGCTGCTGTCCTACCGTAATATGACCTTGAGCGAGCAGGAGAGGGACGATTTGTACCGCGAGTTTTCTCTTATTCGTAAGCGCGTGGAATACAGCACGGCTAAGAAGCTTCAGACTTTGCTGGACGAAAAATTGGGCTTGCATTTGGATGAGATTGAGCTGTCTTGGATTGCGGTTTTGTTGCTTTCTTATCGAAAAGACCAGGATTTACATGCAACTAGTGAAGATTTCGCGGATTTGCAGCTGGCCATTGACAATTTCATCTGGGATTTTGAAGCGCATTCTCCCTATGAGCTGGAAAATCGTGACGACCTGATTCGCAATCTCATGACCCACTGTAAGGCGCTTTTGTTCCGCAAGACTTACGGCATTTTGTCCAAAAATCCGCTGACGCGGCACATTCTGCAAAAGTATCCTGAGCTTTATCACTATACCGAGCAGAGCGTGGGGATTTTGGAGGAGGCCTGGCTCATTTCGCTGACGCGAGACGAGATTGCCTACTTGGCTATGCACCTAGGTGGTGCTTTGAAGCCGCAGGCGACGAGGCCCAAGGAGGTCAAGCAGATTTATATTGTCTGCGATGAGGGGGTGGCAGTCCAGCGCCTCTTGCTCAAGCAGTGCCAGTATTATTTTCCGCATGACTATATCCGCGCGGTCTTTACCAGTGAGCAATTTAAGAGCGTGGAAGACCTGTTGGAAGTGGATTTGCTGATTGTGACCAGCGACGGGCTTAGCAGTAGATTTCCGCTGGTGCAGGTCAATCCTATTTTTGACTATGAAGACGTGGTCAAGCTCAACCGCTTTATCAAGTATCGCCTGACAGCCAGTCAGCACAGCGATTTCAGAAGTGAGCTAGAGCGGCTCTTGGCGCATTATCTTGCCAATAGCGAAGAAGCCAAGGAACTCCAGTACCAAATCGAAAACCTGGTCGAAAAGCAGATTTTGACTGGAAATTAGCCTGATTTTACCAGTTCACGGACAAAAAATGTACATTTCGAGGACTTTTGTTTTAATTTTCTGAAAAATCTGTTATTTTGCATATGAAAAGAAAAATCATCCAATATATCTATCCAATTATTTTTACTTTTTTTCTAGTAAAAATGTTAACAACCGTGTGGGTTGAAGTTTTTTTAAACGGTAGGAAAGTAAAAGTCTACAGCGATTTGGAAATGACGATTTATTTGTCTGCTTTGCTAATTACGATTGTCTGTTCAATTTTTGCTTTTTGGCGCTGGGGTGATAAATCTATCTTTAAATTTTCTAAAATAAAACTGTCTTATATTCTAGTAACAGTGGGACTTTATTATTTCCTTCAGTATTTTAACGAGCAGTATTGGCAATGGTTTCCTAATTACGTTACGACAAATCAACAAGGCTTAGATGATATTAGATATGCGCATCCTAGCACATTTGTATGGGGCAGTCACTTGTTCGTGATGTCTATTTTGAGCCCTGTTCGTGAGGAATTGGTTTTTCGTGGAGCTATTATGACCAGTTATTTCAGGAATTCCCAATATTTCTTGGATGTTCTTGTTTCGGCAGCAGCCTTTGGTATTTTTCACATTATAGGCTTTCCTTGGTCTTGGATTGATTTTTTCTTTTATGCAATGGCTGGTGCTGTGATAGGTTTTATTTTTCGCTACACCAAGTCCATTTACTACCCTTTGACTTTCCATATTTTTGGAATACAGCTAATCATTGGAGTGAGATTTGGAGTTTCATCTATTTGAATATTCTCAATCATAACCACCCGTCTAACGGGTGGTTTGTCCTAGGGCTATAAGCCCACATCACCAGCCAGCGCCTAAAGACGCTGGCTTTCACTTTGTTCAAGCCTCATTGCTCTTGACTCGTCACAAACCTCTCAAAGAGGTGTTTGCATTACTTACCACTATCCCTAAAGGAATCCTCATATTCTTTTACACTCAATTTATCCAACGCTATATCATGCTTTTCCTGTTCTTGGATATATTTCTTAATTGTGGCTTCATTAAGTCCTACTGTACTCACGTAATAGCCTTCCGCCCAAAAATGTCGGTTCCCAAACTTATACTTGAGATTAGCGTGTTTGTCAAACATCATGAGTGCACTTTTCCCTTTTAAATACCCCATGAAACTAGAAACACTTATCCTTGGTGGAATACTTACTAACATATGTACATGATCCGGCATCAAGTGACCTTCGATAATTTCAACACCTTTATAACTACATAATCGGTGAAATATTTCACCCAAACTGTTTCGATATTGATTATAGATAAGATTCACCTATACTTAGGTGTAAACACAATGTGATATTTACACATCCACTTTGTGTGTGATAAACTATGTGCCTTTTGCGCCATATTTCTCCTTTCGCTTCACAATTGGCTTGAACACCTTTATTGTATCGCGTTTGGAGTTTTTTTGGTATAACCTTCGATGCGCACCCGCAAGTCCAAACTCGCGGGTGTTTTTATCAAAAAATAAAGTCCAATCTTGAACACAGACCTGTGTTTTATTTGGTCTTTTTTTATCCCTTGAGGCGGACTATACTAGAAGCATAGAAATCAATCAATTTTTGAGGAGGAATGGACTATGCCAAACGTGAAAGACATTACCAGAGAATCTTGGATTTTGTCAACTTTTCCAGAATGGGGCACTTGGCTCAATGAAGAAATTGAAGAAGAAGTAGTGCCAGAAGGCAATTTTGCCATGTGGTGGCTGGGCAACTGCGGTGTCTGGATTAAGACGCCGGGCGGTGCCAATGTCGTCATGGATCTGTGGTCTAACCGAGGAAAATCAACCAAGAAGGTTAAAGATATGGTCAGAGGCCATCAGATGGCCAATATGGCTGGTGTCCGCAAGCTGCAGCCCAATCTGCGCGTGCAGCCGATGGTTATCGATCCTTTTGCTATCAATGAACTAGATTATTATTTAGTTTCTCATTTCCATAGCGATCACATTGACATCAATACCGCAGCGGCTATTGTCAACAATCCTAACTTGGACCATGTTAAGTTTGTCGGACCTTATGAGTGTGGCGAAATTTGGAAAAAATGGGGTGTGCCTGAAGAACGCATCATGGTAATCAAGCCAGGTGAAAGCTTTGAGTTTAAGGACATCAAGGTGACAGCTGTTGAATCATTTGACCGTACCTGTCTGGTGACTCTGCCAGTCGAAGGTGCTGAAGCTCAAGATGGGGAACTGGCGGGACTGGCTGTGACCGATGAAGAAATGGCACGCAAGGCAGTTAACTATGTCTTTGAAACACCAGGCGGAACCATCTATCACGGTGCAGACTCTCACTTCTCTAACTACTTTGCCAAGCACGGTAAGGACTTCCAGATTGATGTAGCTATCAATAACTATGGTGACAATCCTGTCGGTATTCAGGACAAGATGACGTCTATCGACTTACTGCGTATGGCTGAAAACCTGCAGGGCCAAGGTCATCATCCCAGTTCACTATGATATCTGGTCCAACTTTATGGCTTCAACGGATGAGATTTTAGCCTTGTGGAAGATGCGCAAAGAGCGCCTTCAATATCAGTTCCATCCATTCATCTGGGAAGTGGGCGGCAAGTATACCTATCCTCTGGACAAAGATAGAATCGAATACCACCATCCTCGTGGCTTTGATGACTGTTTCGAGCAAGAGTCCAATATTCAATTTAAAGCCCTCCTTTAATATTCTTTGAAAATCTTTAAACCTTGTCAGCCCTGCCATGCTGTTTTCAAATTCAGTCCTTGGCTAGCTTTCAAGTTTGCCCTTAGATTTTCATTGATTATAAAATGTTTTTCTACTTGATGAAGCAAAAGTTCAAATGGATAAAGGCTTCAGAAAGTATCCGATGAGATTATCCCTATCTTGCGATATAGGGATAATTTTCTTATAATAGATATGAGACAATTTTTATCGTTTCTACGACCATTGTTTATCCTGTTCTGATGTCAGGACAGATTTTAGTAAAAATAAGGAGAATCCAATGTCACAATTATCAGTTAATGCCATTCGCTTTTTAGGGATTGACGCGATTGAAAAGTCTAAGTCAGGTCACCCTGGCGTAGTCATGGGCGCTGCGCCGATGGCTTATGACTTGTTTACTAAACAACTTCGTATCAATCCAGAAGAGCCAAACTGGATTAACCGCGATCGCTTCGTCCTGTCTGCAGGACATGGTTCTATGCTGCTTTATGCCTTGCTTCATCTGTCTGGCTTTAAAGATGTCAGCATGGACGAAATCAAAAATTTCCGCCAATGGGGTTCTAAGACACCAGGTCACCCAGAGTTTGGTCACACAGCTGGTGTTGATGCCACCACTGGCCCACTGGGACAGGGTATTTCTACAGCTACTGGATTTGCTCAGGCAGAGCGTTTCTTGGCTGCTAAGTATAATCGTGAAGGCTACCCAATTTTCGACCATTACACTTATGTCATCTGTGGTGATGGTGATTTGATGGAGGGGGTTTCAGCTGAAGCTGCTTCTTATGCTGGGCTGCAAAGCTGGACAAGCTGGTTGTTCTCTATGATTCAAATGATATCAACCTAGATGGAGAGACCAAGGATTCCTTTACAGAAGATGTTCGTGCCCGCTATGAAGCATATGGTTGGCATACTGCCTTGGTAGAAGATGGAACAGACCTTGCAGCGATTGATGCAGCCATCAATGAAGCTAAAGCTTCCGGCAAACCATCTTTGATTGAAGTCAAGACGGTTATCGGTTACGGTTCTCCAAACAAGCAAGGAACGAATGCAGTGCACGGTGCGCCTCTGGGAGCAGAAGAAGCGGCAGCTACTCGTAAGCCTTGGGCTGGGACTATGCGCCATTTGAGATTCCTGAGGAAGTCTATGCAGATTACCGTACAAATGTGGCAGAGCGTGGTGCAGCGGCATACGATGCTTGGAAACAGCTGGTAGAGGACTACAAGCAAGCCCATCCAGAGTTGGCAGAAGAAGTAGCAGCTATCATTGCTGGTCAAGATCCAGTAGAGATTAAGCCAGAAGACTTCCCAGTGCTTGAAAATGGCTTCTCTCAAGCGACCCGTAATTCTAGTCAGGATGCTCTCAATGCAGCAGCTAAGGTGCTTCCAACTTTCCTCGGCGGTTCTGCTGACTTGGCTCATTCCAATATGACCTACATCAAGGAAGACGGTCTGCAGGATGATGCCCACCGTCTCAACCGCAACATCCAATTTGGTGTGCGCGAGTTTGCCATGGGAACAATTCTTAACGGTATGGCGCTTCATGGTGGGCTTCGCGTTTACGGTGGAACCTTCTTCGTCTTTTCAGACTATGTTAAGGCAGCTGTTCGTTTGTCTGCTTTGCAAGGCTTGCCAGTGACTTATGTCTTCACACACACGACTCTATTGCAGTTGGTGAAGACGGTCCGACACATGAGCCGATTGAGCATTTGGCTGGTCTGCGTGCCATTCCAAACCTGACTGTTTTCCGCCCAGCAGATGCGCGTGAAACTCAGGCAGCTTGGTACCTGGCCCTTAAGAGTCAATCCACTCCGACTGCTCTGATCTTGACCCGTCAAAATCTGACAGTCGAAGAAGGAACAAACTTTGACAAGGTAGCTAAAGGCGCTTATGTCGTTTACGAAACAGGAGCAGATTTTGATACCATCTTGCTGGCTTCTGGTTCTGAGGTTAATTTGGCAGTTGCAGCTGCTAAAGCACTTGCAGCAGAAGGCGCTAAAATCCGCGTTGTCAGCGTGCCATCAACAGAGCTTTTTGATGCTCAAGATGCAGCCTACAAAGAAGAAATTCTGCCAAATGCAGTTCGTCGCCGCGTAGCGATCGAGATGGCAGCCAGCCAGCCTTGGTACAAGTATGTCGGTCTGGACGGTGCAGTTATCGGAATCGACCAGTTCGGTGCATCTGCTCCAGCAGGCAAGGTTCTGGAAGAATATGGCTTTACAGTTGAGCATGTAGCAGAAGTTGTTAAAAATCTTAAATAAAAAGACATAAAATCAGGGTGTTAGTCATCCTGATTTTTACTTTTTAAAAAATGTGGTTAGGCCAGTCATGCTTCATCCGACTTGAGACGGACTTTGCCTGAAAAGTCAGAATCGTCTTGTAAAAATAAGGGAAATCTGCTATAGTAGTTCATATATGACATTCGAAGGAGAAAAGATATGAATCCAATTATGCTTATTGTATTTGCGGTTGTACTGGTAGGGATGACTTATTTCCAGATGCGTGCCCAAAAGAAACAGGCTCAGCAGCGTATGGAAAGCCTTAACAAGCTGCAAAAGGGTTATGAAGTCATTACCATCGGCGGTTTGTATGGAACGGTAGATGAAGTGGACACAGACAAGAAAACAGTTGTTCTGGATGTGGACGGTGTTTACCTGACCTTTGAACTGACAGCAATTAAGACCGTACTGCCATTAACGGAGGGGATTCCTGCTGTTGCTGGTGGTGAAGGAAGCGTTGACGTTCCTGAGGAAGAATCAGCGATTGAAGAGTAAAGAAATAAACAGCTTGCAGGCTGTTTTTTTGTTTTGGTTCATGTAGCTAGGAGGTGTTTGATTGCAACTTTATCTGCCTCGCAGTTTGGACAGGCTGGGTGAGTTTGGATTCTCTGGTTGACATTCTATCCTTATTTATATCCTCGGGTTTGAAAAAGCGGATGAATTGCCCACATTCCAAGGATTTATGATATAATGAACTGATAAAACTTTAAATAGGATAAAAAGTATGTTTAGTTTTAAGAAAAAAGAAAAGCTGAACGCACCGCTGAATGTTCCCAAACACATTGCTGTCATTATGGACGGCAACGGCCGCTGGGCCAAAAAAAGGATGCAGCCGCGCGTGTTCGGTCATAAGGCTGGCATGGAAACCTTGCAAAGGGTGACGATTGCTGCCAAGGAAATGGGTGTTCAGGTCTTGACTGTCTATGCCTTTTCAACGGAAAATTGGTCTCGCCCGGAAAAGGAAGTTTCCTTTATCATGAATCTGCCGGTTGAATTTTACGACCGCTATGTGCCGGAGCTGCACAAGAACAATGTAAAAATCCAGATGATTGGTGATACGGCTAAGCTTCCTAAGGCGACATTTGAAGCTCTGGAAAAGGCTGAAAGCTTGACCAAGCTCAATACAGGCTTGATTCTCAATTTTGCCCTAAACTACGGTGGTCGATATGAGATCAATCAGGCGGTTAAACTAATTGCTCAGGATGTTCTGGATGCCAAACTCAGCCCCGGTGACATTACTGAGGAAGTCATTGGCAACTACCTCTATACCAGCAACTTGCCTAAGATGCTACGCGATCCGGATCTGGTGATTCGGACCAGTGGAGAGTTGCGCCTCAGTAATTTCTGCCTTGGCAGTCAGCCTACAGTGAGCTGTATTTTACGGATATTCTCTGGCCTGACTTTGATGAGAAGGCTTTGAAGGCTGCAATTGCAGAATACAGCCGTCGGAATCGACGCTTTGGCGGTGTTTAAGGGAGAAAGTAAAAGAGTATGAGTAAAAATTTACAAAAACGTCTAATCTTTGGAGGAATCGCTCTTGCTATTTTTATTCCTCTGGTATTGACAGGAGGAGTCATTTTTCAGATTTTTGTAGGGCTGCTGGCTATGCTGGCGGTGCATGAATTTCTCCAAATGAAAGGTCTTCCGACAGCCACAATCGAAGGTGTCTTAGCCATGCTGGCAGCCTTTGTCCTAACCCTGCCCCTGGAGAACTATCTGAAGTTTCTGCCGGTGGATGGCAATGTCGTGGCCTATGGCTTGGTCGTCTTTCTTCTATTGATTTCGACTGTCCTAGGTTCCAATTACACCTTTGAAGATGCGGCTTATCCGATTGCAGCTAGTTTTTATGTCGGTCTTGGTTTTAATGCCTTGATTGATGCCCGCTTGATGAATATTGACAAGGTCCTGCTAGCTCTCTTTATCGTCTGGGCTACTGACAGCGGAGCTTATCTGGTCGGGGTGCGTTTTGGGAAAAGAAAGCTGGCGCCGAGAGTTTCTCCTAATAAGACTATTGAAGGAAGCCTGGGCGGCATTCTATCAGCCGTTCTAGTGACTGGAATCTTCATGTTGGTTCGACCGCAAGTGTACTCACCTTACAATGCCTTTGTCTTTTTGATTCTGGCAGTGCTCTTTAGTATTGCAGGTCAGTTGGGAGATTTGGTCGAAAGCTCAGTCAAGCGTCATTTCGGGGTCAAGGATTCTGGTAAATTCATTCCTGGCCACGGCGGTGTCTTGGATCGCTTGACAGCCTTCTCTTCGTCTTTCCGCTGATGCATTTCTTCGGCTTGTTCTAAGACAGTCGAGCATAGCTGAAAGCAAGGGATGGCAAGCTTGTCTAACGACCGCACAATCTGAGAAGAAACTGGGATTTGGAGCTCAAAAATTTTGAATTGAGCTTCTAACCTATTTTCAAGAGTGTCAGCTATGCAGGAGCGGGAAGCTCGGTATTTGGCCGTTTTCTGCTCCTTCTTTGATTTAAAGAAAAAACAAGATTTCTAGGAAAGGTAAAATATAGAAGTCCATGCAGTTTATAACCTTTATTATTATTTTTGGGATCATTGTGGTGGTCCATGAGTTCGGACACTTCTACTTTGCAAAGAAGTCCGGCATTTTGGTCAGAGAGTTCGCTATCGGTATGGGACCCAAGATTTTCTCCCATATTGGTAAGGACGGGACGGCCTACACGATTCGGATTTTACCCTTGGGGGGCTATGTGCGTATGGCCGGCTGGGGGGAAGACTCCACTGACATTAAGGTGGGGACACCGGCTAGTCTGACCTTGGATGCAGAGGGCAAGGTGGTTCGTATCAATCTCTCTGGCAAAAAGGTTGACCAGACAGCTCTGCCCATGAATGTGACTGGCTTTGACTTTGAGGAAAAGTTGGAAATCACTGGTCTGGTCCTTGACGAGCTCAAGACTTATGCAGTAGATCATGATGCAACGATTGTTGAAGAAGATGGCACTGAGGTGCGGATTGCACCGCTGGATGTTCAGTATCAGAATGCTAGTATCTGGGGTCGTCTCATTACCAACTTTGCTGGGCCTATGAATAACTTCATCCTGAGCGTGCTGGTATTTATGCTGCTGGCCTTTGTTCAAGGCGGCGTTCGCGATGAAAACAGCAATCATTTCCAAGTTATGGATGGCAGTGCTATAGCAGCTGCTGGGGTTCAAAATAACGACCAAATCCTTAAGATTAATGACTATAAGATTAGCAACTGGGCGGATCTAACCAGCGCTCTGGCGAAAATCACAGCCAAGAGCAAGGAAGCGCCGACCTTGTCAGTTACCTACAAGCACGGCAGCGATACGAAAGAAATTACCGTACAGCCTAAAAAAGACGGCAATCGTTATCTGCTAGGGGTATCTCCAACGGTCAAGACAGGCTTCTGGGACAAGGTCATTGGCGGCTTTACTGCAGCTTGGTCTACCACGGTTCGCATTTTGTCAGCTCTGAAAGATATCATCTTCAACTTCAATATCAATAAGCTGGGCGGTCCGGTCGCTATTTACAATTTCAGCAGTCAGGCTGCCGAGCAAGGCTTGCCAGCAGTACTCAGCCTTTTGGCCATGCTGTCGCTCAATATCGGTATTTTCAACCTGATTCCTATTCCAGCCTTGGATGGCGGAAAAATCGTCCTCAATATTCTGGAGGCTATTCGCAGAAAACCGCTGAAAAGAGAAACGGAGACCTACATCACTCTGTCTGGAGTGGCTATTATGGTCATCTTGATGATTGCCGTTACTTGGAACGATATTATGAAATTATTCTTCTAAGAGCTCGAAGCTCATAGAGCCATGAAAAAGAAATTATTCAATGAAAGTCAAGGAGTTTTGTTTTTATGAAACAAAGTAAAATGTTAATTCCAACCCTGCGTGAGATGCCTAGCGATGCTCAAGTTATCAGCCACGCTCTGATGCTGCGGGCTGGCTATGTCCGTCAGGTTTCAGCCGGGGTCTATTCTTATCTGCCGCTGGCTAATCGTGTGATTGAAAAAGCAAAAAAAATCATGCGGGAAGAGTTTGACAAGATTGGTGCAGTGGAGATGCTGGCTCCAGCCCTGCTCAGTGCGGACCTCTGGCGCGAGTCTGGCCGTTATGAGACCTATGGCGAAGACCTCTACAAGCTTAAAAATCGTGAGAAATCAGACTTTATCCTAGGACCAACCCATGAGGAAACCTTTACGGCTATCGTCCGTGATTCGGTTAAATCCTATAAACAGCTGCCACTCAATCTCTATCAGATTCAGCCTAAATACCGTGATGAAAAGCGTCCTCGTAACGGGCTCTTGCGGACGCGTGAGTTTATCATGAAAGATGCCTACAGTTTCCATGCTAACTATGACAGCTTGGATGCGGCTTATGATGAATACAAGTCTGCCTATGAGAAAATCTTTACCCGCAGCGAGCTAGATTTCAAAGCCATTATCGGTGATGGTGGTGCCATGGGGGGCAAGGACAGTCAGGAATTCATGGCCATTACGCCAGACCGGACGGATGTGAACCGCTGGGTTGTCTTGGACAAGTCTGTAGCCAGCTTGATGAGATTCCTGAGGATGTTCAGGAAGCTATTCGGACAGAATTGACCAGCTGGATGGTATCTGGTGAGGATACCATTGCCTACTCCAGTGAGTCTAGCTATGCTGCCAACCTTGAAATGGCGACGGATGAATACAAGCCGGCAGGACGTGTCGTGACTGAGGAAGAAGTAGCCCGTGTCTCAACGCCTGACTGCAAGACCATTGACGAAGTTGCTGCTTTCCTTGGGCTGGATGAAAGCCAGGCAATCAAGACCTTGGTTTACATGGCTGACGAAGCTCCTGTCGTAGCACTTTTGGTCGGCAATGACCAGCTTAATGAAGTCAAGCTGAAAAATCATTTGGCGGCGGATTTCTTTGATGTGGCGAGTGAAGATGAAGTCCGTCAGCTCTTGGGAGCAGGTTTTGGCTCACTAGGGCCAGTCAATCTGCCAGAAGGCGTGAGAATCATTGCTGATCGTAAGGTGCAAGATCTGGCTAACGCTGTAGTTGGCGCTAACGAAGATGGTTATCACTTGACCGGTGTCAATCCAGGCCGTGACTTTACCGCTGAGTATGTGGATATCCGTGAAGTTCGTGAAGGTGAAATTTCACCAGACGGCCAAGGTGTCCTCAAGTTTGCTCGCGGGATTGAGATTGGGCATATCTTTAAGCTGGGAACTCGCTACTCTGACAGCATGAACGCTAATGTCTTGGACGAAAATGGCCGAGCAGTACCGATGATTATGGGGTGTTACGGTATCGGTGTCAGCCGTCTCCTGTCTGCTGTTATGGAGCAGCATGCCCGTCTCTTTGTCAATAAACTCCTAAGGGTGAATTCCGCTATGCTTGGGGCATCAACTTCCCGAAAGAGCTGGCACCATTTGATGTGCACTTGATTCCGGTCAATGTCAAGGACGAGGAAGCCTTGGTTCTAACTGACCAAATCGAGGCTAACTTGCTAAGTGCTGGTTATGAGGTCTTGGTGGATGATCGCAATGAGCGAGCTGGTGTTAAGTTCAGCGACAGCGATTTGATTGGTCTCCCAATCCGTGTGACAGTTGGTAAGAAAGCTGCAGAAGGCATTGTCGAAGTCAAGATTAAGGCTACCGGCGATACCATTGAAGTCCACGCCGATAATTTACTAGAAACCCTGTCAATTTTGACAAAATAAAGAAAACTGCCAGTTTTATCTGGCAGTTTTCTTTTGCTTATTGGAGGTGAAAATGCTATAGTAGGAAAAAATAGATTGGAGGACCGATGATGGGATTATTCAGCGGTTTATTAGGCAATGCCTCTCAGAAAGATATTGAAAAAACAGAAAGACAATTAGAGGATATTCTGACAACAACAGAGAATGTGGAACTAGCTTTTAGCCTCATTCGTGACTTGATTGTCTTTACAGATAAGCGTTTAATCTTGGTCGACAAGCAGGGAATGACTGGTAAAAAGACTTCTTATAAGTCCTTTCCATATCGTTCAATCAGTCGCTTCTCAGTAGAAACAGCCGGCCATTTCGACTTAGATGCTGAGCTGAAATCTGGGTTTCCAGCGCTCAAGAGCCAGCAGAAGTCCTGCAATTTACCAGTGACCGCAGTGTCATCGCTATCCAAAAAGCCTTAGCGGAAGCAGTGTTAAGATAGACAGAAAAAGCCTTCTGAGCATTAACAGTAAAGTTAAATCACTCAGAAAGCTTTTTTATTCTTCTTTAAGTCCTTGCCCCTTCAAATAATCAAAGACAACTTCTGGTTTATCTTGAAGTTTCCTGAAGAAAGTCTGACTACTTTCAGAGTCACTTGCTGATTGAATCAGTTGTTCTTGATCTATTTTGCTGAGATCAAAGTCAAAAATGGCTATAGCGTTTTTCTTGTCTTCAGAAATTTTAAGATGAATTTTAAGTCCTTTTAGCTTTTCTTGATTTTCAATCATGGAACTTTTCTTAAGATCTTCTCTATAGGATTTCGTTAATTCTTCAACACTCATTTTTTGACTTTCTTCAGGGATGGCCTGGCTGGAAATGAGCTGGAAAGATAGGATCTTGTCTTTAGTATAGAAAAGTTTGACTGAATTAGTATAATATTCATCAATTTTATTAGAAAAAGTTTTCGACTTCACCTTTTCTTCTTTGGCTTTGCTTTGACTCTGATTTTGCTTAGGTTTGTTTTCTTGCTGATTATGATTAGGCATACTGCAAGCGGTCAGGGTCAATAGACAAGCACAGGCTAAGAGAATTTTCTTCACAATTAAGACTCCTTTTGATAAATGTTTTGTTCTATTATATCATAACTTAGCTCCAGGAAGAATGTCTTGATAATTGTGTAAGACTCGCGCTTTGCCCTACTCTTTTTCTGTCGAAAAAAGTGCTGATTTATGGTAAAATAGGGTCACTACTGTACGAGGAAATATCATGTCAAACAAGTTTGAAATTTTAATGAATCAGCTGGATATGCCACTGGAAATGAGAAATTCAGAGGCCTTTTTGAATGCAGAAATCGAGAAGGTTCTGGTCCACAAGGTCAGTCGGGTCTGGGAGTTTCATTTTTCTTTTGCGAATATTCTGCCCATTGAGATTTTTCGGGAATTGCAGAAGCGCTTAGCTCAAGAGTTTTCTAAGACGGGCAATCAAGCTATTTTTGAAATTCACTGTCAGGCTCCTCAGGTGTCGGACGAGCTCTTGCAGGCTTATTACCAGCTAGCCTTTGAGGAAGGCCCATGTGCCAGTCATGGCTTCAAGAGTCTGTATCAGGATTTGCGGGTTCATTTGGATGGGGACAAGCTGTTGATTGAGGGAGCTTCAACCATTGATACGGAGCATTTTCGCAAGAATCATCTGCCCAATCTCAGCCAGCATCTGGTCAAGTACGGCTTTCCTCGGCTGACCTGTCAGGTTCAGCACAGCGATGAGCTGACCCAGCAACAAGCGGAGAATTTCCAGGCGGAGAATGACAAGATTGTTCAGGCGGCCAATGAAGAAGCGCTAAAAGCCATGGAATCCTTGCAGCAGATGGCACCACCGCCAGAGGAAAAGCCAGTCTATGACTTCCAAGCTCGCAAGGCTGCGGCTAAACCAAAGCTGGACAAGGCAGAGATTACCCCTATGATTGAAGTTCAGACTGAGGAAAACCGTCTGGTCTTCGAGGGAATGGTCTTTGATCTGGAGCAAAAGGTCACTCGGACCGGCCGGGTCTTGCTCAATTTCAAGATGACAGACTACACTTCCAGCTTCTCCTTGCAGAAATGGATGAAAAACGAGGAAGAAGCCAAGAAGTTTGACATGATTAAGAAAGGCGCCTGGCTGCGCGTGCGCGGAAATGTGGAGATGAACAATTTCACCCGCGACCTGACCATGAATGTGCAGGATGTGCAGGCCGTTACCCACTATGAGCGCAAGGATTTGATGCCTGAGGGCCAGAAGCGGGTTGAGTTTCACGCCCATACCAATATGTCTACTATGGACGCCTTGCCTGAGGTGGAGGAAATCGTGGCAACGGCCGCCAAGTGGGGCCACAAAGCTGTCGCCATTACCGACCATGGCAATGTGCAGAGCTTTCCCCATGGCTACAAGGCAGCCAAGAAAGCTGGTATTCAGCTGATTTACGGTATGGAGGCCAATATAGTAGAGGACCGAGTGCCCATCGTCTACAATGAAGTGGACATGGAGCTGAGTGATGCGACCTATGTAGTCTTTGACGTGGAAACGACGGGGCTTTCAGCGGTCTACAATGACTTGATTCAGGTCGCTGCCAGCAAGATGCATAAGGGCAATATCATCGCTGAGTTTGATGAGTTTATCAATCCTGGGCATCCTCTTTCGGCCTTTACGACGGATCTAACCGGGATTACAGATGAGCATGTTCGCAATGCCAAACCACTGGAGCAGGTGCTGAAAGAGTTTCAGGAATTTTGTCAGGACAGTGTCCTCGTTGCCCATAATGCCACCTTTGACGTGGGTTTTATGAATGTCAACTATGAGCGTCATGGCCTGCCGAAAATCACTCAGCCAGTCATTGACACGCTGGAATTTGCCCGCAATCTCTATCCAGAGTACAAGCGTCATGGTCTGGGGCCTTTGACCAAGCGTTTCCAGATTGCTTTGGAGCACCACCACATGGCCAACTATGACGCGGAAGCGACAGGCCGCCTCCTCTTTATCTTTATCAAGGATGTAGCTGAAAGCATGGTGTGACCAATCTCAAGGATTTGAATACGGATCTGGTCGATGAGAATTCTTACAAGAAGGCTCGGGTCAAGCATGCGACCATTTATGTGAAAAATCAGACGGGATTAAAAAATATTTTCAAGTTAGTCAGTCTGTCTAATACCAAGTATTTTGAAGGTGTCCCGCGGATTCCACGGACCGTGCTGGATGCCCATCGTGAAGGCTTGATTCTGGGTTCAGCATGTTCAGAAGGCGAAGTCTATGATGCTGTTGTCTCTCAGGGAGTGGATGCGGCTGTCGAAGTAGCCAAGTATTATGACTTTATTGAGGTCATGCCGCCGGCTATCTATGAGCCGCTGATTGCCAAGGAGCAGATCAAAGACCAGGAAGAACTGCAGACCATTATTCGCAATCTGATTGAGGTCGGCGATCGCTTGGGCAAGCCTGTCCTTGCGACGGGGAACGTTCACTATATCGAACCGGAAGAAGAGATTTACCGTGAGATTATCGTCCGGAGTCTCGGTCAGGGAGCCATGATTAACCGGACCATTGGTCACGGTGAAAATGCCCAGCCGGCTCCGCTTCCTAAGGCTCACTTCCGAACCACCAATGAGATGCTGGACGAATTTGCCTTTCTGGGCGAGGACTTGGCTAAGAAGCTGGTCATCACCAATCCAAATCAGCTGGCGGAGACCTTTGAGCCGGTCAAGGTGGTCAAGGGCGACCTCTATACGCCTTTCATTGACAAGGCTGAGGAGACAGTTGCCGAGCTGACTTATCAAAAGGCCTTTGAGATTTATGGCAATCCGCTGCCAGATATCGTGGACTTACGAATTGAAAAAGAGCTGACCTCCATCTTGGGGAATGGTTTTGCCGTGATTTATCTGGCTTCGCAGATGCTGGTGCAACGCTCCAATGAGCGGGGCTATCTGGTAGGCTCGCGGGGGTCTGTTGGATCTAGCTTTGTCGCGACCATGATTGGGATTACCGAGGTTAATCCCTTGTCACCCCACTATGTCTGTGGCAAATGCCAATACAGCGAGTTCATCACGGACGGCTCCTATGGTTCTGGTTTTGATATGCCGGATAAGGACTGTCCAGAGTGTGGTCACAAGCTGAGCAAGAACGGTCAGGATATTCCATTTGAGACTTTCCTTGGATTTGACGGGGACAAGGTACCCGATATTGACTTGAACTTCTCTGGAGAGGATCAGCCGAGCGCCCATTTGGACGTGCGGGATATCTTTGGTTCAGAATACGCCTTTCGGGCTGGAACTGTTGGTACCGTTGCGGCTAAGACAGCCTATGGATTTGTCAAGGGCTACGAGCGCGACTATGGGAAATTTTATCGGGACGCCGAAGTTGAGCGTCTGGCGCAGGGAGCTGCCGGAGTCAAGCGGACGACTGGACAACACCCGGGCGGAATCGTTGTTATCCCTAACTACATGGATGTTTATGACTTTACACCAGTCCAGTATCCAGCTGATGATGTGACGGCCGAGTGGCAGACCACCCACTTTAACTTCCACGATATCGATGAAAATGTCCTCAAACTTGATGTTCTGGGACACGATGATCCGACCATGATCCGGAAGCTTCAGGACTTGTCTGGCATTGATCCGAATGACATTCCTATGGATGATGCCGGTGTCATGGCCCTCTTTTCTGGGACAGACATTCTGGGGGTGACTCAGGAGCAAATCGGCACGCCGACTGGTATGCTGGGAATTCCGGAGTTTGGACCAATTTTGTACGGGGCATGGTTGACGAGACCCATCCGACCACCTTTGCCGAGCTCTTACAGCTATCTGGTCTCTCTCATGGTACGGATGTTTGGCTGGGTAATGCTCAGGACTTGATTAAGCAAGGGATTGCTGACCTGTCTACCGTTATTGGCTGTCGGGACGACATCATGGTTTACCTCATGCACAAGGGTCTGAATCCTAAGATGGCCTTTACGATCATGGAGCGCGTGCGGAAGGGCCTTTGGCTGAAGATTTCTGAAGAAGAGCGTAACGGCTACATCGCAGCCATGAAGGAAAACAATGTGCCAGAATGGTACATCGAGTCCTGTGGAAAAATCAAGTACATGTTTCCCAAGGCCCATGCGGCAGCCTACGTTATGATGGCCCTGCGGGTGGCCTACTTCAAGGTTCATCATCCGATTTATTACTACTGTGCCTACTTCTCTATTCGGGCTAAAGCATTTGATATCAAGACCATGAGTGGCGGACTTGATGCCGTCAAACGCCGGATGAACGAAATCGCTGAAAAGCGCAAGAACAACGAAGCTTCCAATGTAGAAATTGACCTTTATACGACTCTGGAAATCGTCAATGAAATGCTGGAGCGGGGCTTCAAATTCGGAAAGCTGGATCTCTACAAGAGCCATGCGACTGAGTTTCTCATCGAAGAGGATACCCTTATCCCACCATTCTCCGCTATGGACGGTCTGGGTGACAACGTTGCCCGCCAAGTAGTCAGAGCGCGCGAAGAAGGCGAATTTCTCTCTAAGACAGAACTCCGCAAACGCGGCGGTCTCTCTAGCACCCTAGTTGAAAAAATGGACGACATGGGCATTCTGGGCAATATGCCTGAGGATAACCAGTTGAGTTTGTTTGATGAGTTTTTTTCTAAAATATAGAAAGAGGTTTTTTTATGAAACTTACCATTTCCGCTCAGGATAAGCCTGCGCAAAAGGTGTTTGATTACCAGCTGGATCTTGACCCAGATACGATTTTGAAAATGACCGCTTTGATTTGCGGTACGGTGGCAGCGGTTAGCCTGCTGTCCCTGTTTAAAGAGAATTAACAAAAGAAAAGGAGAAGCAGCATGGTTCTGCCAAATTTTAAAGAAAACTTAGAAAAATACGCTAAACTATTGGTTGCCAATGGTATTAATGTGCAGCCGGGTCACACGGTGGCGCTCAATATTGATGTGGAGCAGCGTGAGCTGGCTCACTTGATTGTCAAGGAAGCCTATGCTCTGGGAGCTCACGAGGTCATCGTCCAGTGGGCGGATGATTTGACTACGCGGGAGAAATTTCTCCATGCGCCGATGGAGCGCTTGGACAATGTTCCAGACTATAAGGTGGCTGAGATGAACTATCTCCTCGAAAAGAAAGCCAGCCGCTTGGGCGTTCGTTCATCTGATCCGGGGGCTTTGAATGGCGTGGATGCTGAGAAATTATCAGCTTCTGCTAAGGCTATGGGCATAGCCATGAAGCCGATGCGGATCGCAACCCAATCCAATAAAGTCAGCTGGACAGTCGCTGCAGCAGCCGGTACAGAGTGGGCTAAGAAGGTCTTTCCAAACGCAGCCAGTGATGAGGAAGCGGTAGACTTGCTTTGGGATCAGATTTTCAAAACCTGCCGTGTCTATGAGGATGATCCAGTAGCCGCTTGGCAGGCCCATGAAGAAAAACTCAGCTCAAAAGCTAAGGTTCTAAATGAGGAGCAATTTACTGCTCTGCACTACACAGCTCCGGGGACAGACTTGACATTGGGCTTGCCAAAGAACCACCACTGGGAGTCAGCTGGCAGTCTCAATGCCCAGGGCGAGTATTTCATTGCTAATATGCCAACAGAAGAGGTCTTTACAGCACCGGATTTCCGTCGAGCTGAAGGTTTTGTGACTAGCACCAAGCCTCTCAGCTACAATGGCAACATCATCGAAGGCATCAAGGTGACCTTCAAGGATGGCCAGATTGTGGATATTACTGCTGAAAAGGGAGACCAGGTTATGAAAGATCTTGTCTTTGAAAATGCTGGTGCGCGTGCTTTAGGTGAGTGTGCCTTGGTACCAGATCCAAGTCCGATTTCTCAGTCAGGCATCACCTTCTTCAATACTCTCTTTGATGAAAATGCTTCTAACCACTTGGCTATCGGTGCAGCCTATGCGACCAGTGTAGTTGGTGGAGAGAATTTATCCGAAGAAGAGCTAGAAGCAGCGGGTCTCAACCGCTCGGATGTCCATGTGGACTTTATGATTGGCTCTAACCAGATGGATATTGACGGTATCCGAGAAGACGGCAGCCGTGTAGCAATCTTTAGAAATGGAGACTGGGCAATCTAAGATTTCGAGCTGCCCTAAATGGCGCATTCCATAATGATAGCTTCCACTTGCTTCTTGAGAAGCCTTGCTAGAAATATAGAAAGAAGGGGCATATATGATTGGTAGTATGTTTGTCGGTTTTATTATCGGCCTTATCGCCGGGGCTATTACCAGCCGAGGGGAGCGCATGGGCTGTATCGGAAAAATCCTCTTGGGTTGGTTTGGTTCCTTGATAGGTCAATTTCTCTTTGGCCATTGGGGGCCAATGCTGGCTGATACAGCTATTGTTCCATCAGTGCTAGGAGCAGTTATCCTCTTGGCTATTTTCTGGAGACGAGATAGTTAGAATAGAAAAAGAGAAAAAACAACAGCTATACGAAATTATTAGCTGTTGTTTTCTTTGGTCAGTTTACAAACTGTACTTTCTATTATGAATAAACAATGATAAAGTAGAACTCTAAAGTTTATAATATTTTATTTGATTTTGAGCGGTTACATTTCCAACATAATGTTTGCAAATTATCTCGTGTAGATAATCCGCCTTTAGAAATTGGAATAATATGATCAATTTCTAATAGTAAAAGACTTTGCTCTTTGGTTGATGCACCGCAAATTTGGCATGTATAATTATCGCGCTCTTTAATATAGTTGCGTAATCTATTTGTCATTAATGATCGTTGGGCTTGAATACTTTTATTATATTGAATTTGTTCTAAAAGATATTGACAGACTGCTTCAACAGTTTCGTTGTTAAAGGTTATTGTTGTTCTTTGAGAACTGTTCCCAGAGTTACTTACATATTCAAAAAAACATATCTAGTATATTCAATATTAATATCAGGAACATTGACTTCTAAATGTTGTATTAAATCTTGTTCGTAATATTTAATGATATATTTTGGGACTTGAACATTATTTTTAATATTTTCAAGCCTATTTTTTCAAATTCCCAAGAGTATTTTTCTATCCGCGAAATATTTTCGCTAATTTCTTCAAGTTGTTTTAAGCTTTCTTCGCTTGCTTCTATATCGAAATATTTGCATAGGTATTTAATAGGTTCTTCTGAAGAACGTTTAACAATATATAAAGAAGCTGGATAGACTTTATCATTATTATAAGTTCGGATATTTCTATCTCTTCGATAGTTATATCTACTTGTATTTTTCAAATGATGCTAAATGAATATGTTCTCCTATAACCTTCTTTTGCTTTTAAAAACAATTATTGTTTGGTATTGACTTAGCATACTCTGCAATGTCGTTAAACTCTTTAATTGTAGATGTAATATTATTTTTTTGTTCTAGAAAATCTGGACTATTAAAATAAAGATTTTTTTCATCAAATTTCTAATTTTTGATGTAAATAATGCAAAAAAATAAACGTACCAATTACTGTTATAATTAAACCTAAAAATTGGTTCCATAAAAAAAGGTAGCAAAAAGAAGGTAATAAGGCTAGACATACCAACAAAATAGTGATATCAAAAAAACTTTTTATGAGAATTCCTCCTCCTAAAAATTTTTTTAAAATAATCTCTTCATTTTTTTATAAACAATAATAAAACTAGTTTTTAAATTATAACATCAGTATTTTTCGATAATGATATGCAAGTTATTTACTCAATCACCAACATGCCGTCTTTGACTGCAAATGGGTCTTTTTCATTAATACGGTCGTAGAACATGATGCCGTTGATATGGTCGATTTCATGCTGAACAACGATGGCATTATAGCCCTTGAGTTTGATACGATGCTTTTGACCGTCCTTGTCAAAGTAATCCACGGTGACTCGCGCATGACGAACTACGTAGCCCGGTACTTCTCGATCGACTGACAGGCAGCCTTCACCATCAGCTAAGGCTGCATCCTGAACGGAATGGGCCACAATCTTAGGATTGTACATCAAAGTTTGCAGGCTATAAGCTTCCTTAGGTGGATTTTCCTCTTCGTCCTCAGGATTTGGGACCAAAACAGCAATTAAGCGTTTGGAAATGTCCAGCTGGGGAGCAGCAAGGCCAACACCACCGCGCAAGCCCATTTTTCCGCCATGACTGGGTCTTGGGAATGCTTGAGAAATTGCATCATCTTCTCGCCCAGAATGATTTCCTGGTCTGAGAGAGGGAAGCTGACTTCCTCAGCGATAGCGCGCAGGGTCGGATTGCCCTCGCGGATAATGTCCTTCATATCAATTAAATGGGCTGGTTTGGTTAATCGTTCAATAACAGATGTTTTTTCACTCACAGACATGATTCTCTCCTTTTTCTATCCTTCATCATAACATAAAACCAGCAAGAAATAAAGGTGGAGCGGTTTTGACTGGCTGGGGGTGCCTGCTTTTTGATGAAGCCACAGCGACCCTTAATATTCCTGACAAAGAAATTGCGTCTTGGCCCAAAAAACTGTATGATAGAGGTAGTGTGAATTTTAAAGGAAAATAGAATGAAAAAATTGATGGAAAAGGTGAGTATCCTCTCGCTTTCTTTGATTCTGACGACGGCTTTTTCGATTTCCAGTGCCCAGTCGGCCATGTTTGCTTTTTATAAAGGGATTCCAGAAAGTTGGGTAGAACTTCTGGTTTCTTTGCCCTCGGCTGGGATTATGCTGATGTTGCTGTTTAATGGAGTCATTGAAAAATACCTGACAGAGCGTCAGATGATTGTGAGCGGGCTTCTGATTTTTTCATTTTGCGGGCTTCTTCCTCTCTTTAATCAGTCTTACTGGCTTATGTTTGTATCTCGGATTGTATTTGGGCTGGGAATCGGTCTGCTCAATGCCAAAGCTATCTCGATTGTTAGCGAGCGCTACAAGGGACAGGAACGCGTTCGGCTTTTAGGACTGAGAGGATCAGCAGAAGTTGTCGGGACAGCCCTCTTGACTTTTGGCGTCAGTCGGCTTCTTCCTCTCGGCTGGCAGGCTGCCTTTCTCGTCTATACCTTTGGACTGGTAGTTTTGGCGCTTTATCTGCTTTTTGTCCCTTATGACAAGGTCTCTGAAAAGCAGCAAGAACAATCTGAATCGACTCCTAAGCTAAGCCAGCAGGATTGGCAGTTAAGTCTAGCTTTTGCCTTTGTGGCGGGGGTTATTGTGCTGACCTATATTGCCATCAATGTGCGCGTGCCGGGGATTGTAGAGAAGTCTGGTATGGGAACAGCCCAGACTGCAGGCGTGATTCTTTCCTTGATGCAGTTGATTGGAATTGCTGCGGGTATCAGCTTTGCTAGTTTGACCCGTCTTTTTAGAGATAAATTGCTGATGCTTTCTGGTCTGGTTTTTGGCTTGACTCAGATTGTTATTGGCTTCTCACCAAATCTCTTGTTACTCAGCTTGGCTACTATTAGCGCCGGCTTTGTCTATAGTGTCGGTCTGACGACCATTTTTTACACCCTGTCCGAGCGTATTTCCGCCCACCTACTCAATCAAGCCACTTCTATCGTGATTTTAGGTTGCAGTATCGGAGCAACGGCCACTACATTTGTCCTCAGTTTCATCGGGAGATTCTCCAACGCCCCATCCTTTATTTTCAGCGTTTTGGGACTAGCTATGATTTTGACCTCGCTCTTTGTTCTAAGATTTAGCAAAGAAAAGAGCGGAATAGCTCCAGAAAGTTAGGAGGTTATACGATGCGTCTGGATAAATTTTTAGCAGAAAATGGTCTGGGCTCACGCGCTCAGGTCAAGCAGCTCCTAAAGAAAGGGCTGGTTTTGGTTAATGGCAGAGCAGAGAAATCGCCTAAGACTCAGATTGATGAGGCAGCAGATGACATTGTTGTTTCTGGCCAAAGGCTGATCTATGAAAAATTCGTCTACTATCTTCTGAACAAGCCGCAGGGAGTTATTTCGGCGACAGAAGATGACCGTCATAAGACGGTTCTGGACTTGCTGGACGAGACTGCCCGTCAGAAAGAAGTCTTTCCTGTCGGCCGCTTGGATATTGATACCCACGGCCTGCTTCTTCTGACCAATAATGGCAAGCTGGCTCATGCCATGCTGTCACCCAAAAAGCATGTAGAAAAATCTACCAGGCTCAAGTGGCAGGCCTGATGAACCAAGCAGATGTAGAGCGATTTGCTGCAGGAATAGAACTGAAAGACTTCACCTGCCAGCCAGCTCAGCTCAAGATTTTAGAGCTGGATGAGGCAAAAGAGACCTCTCTCGTAGAAATTACCCTAGCTGAAGGCAAGTTCCACCAGGTCAAGCGCATGGTAGCTGCCTGCGGAAAAGAAGTTACAAATCTTCAGCGCCTCACGATGGGACCCCTACAGTTAGATCCCGCACTTGCACTTGGAGAATGGCGGAGGCTGACCGAGGCAGAAATACTTTCTTTAGAAATCTTTGGGGTTGAATTGTAAATGAAAAAGCCTGAATTCCTCATACAAAAGAGTTGAAACAGAATCATTTGACAAAGGTAGTCCTTCTTGGTAGAATAAGTATGTCATAAAGACAAATAACTTCTTCTTGGTTGCAGGCCATGCCAAACCTGCCACTCGGATGAAGCGTAAAGAAAAGGAGTATATCATGGCAATCTCAAAAGAGAAAAAAAATGAAATCATTGCACAATACGCACGTCACGAAGGTGACACTGGTTCAGTAGAGGTACAAGTTGCTGTCCTAACTTGGGAAATCAACCACCTCAACGAACACATCAAACAACACAAAAAAGACCACGCTACTTACCGTGGTTTGATGAAGAAAATCGGTCGCCGTCGTAACCTCTTGGCTTACCTTCGTAAGAACGATGTTAACCGTTACCGTGAGTTGATCAACTCTCTTGGACTTCGTCGTTAATCTTGCGCCTAAAACGTTTCTATACTTCGTTTACTTCGCCTCGATGTACCATTAGTACAATCTTCGCCTCGTCGCCTAGTTTATAAACGTTTTATCCAGCAAGAATCATGATGCTAAGGGCGTCAAAAATCCGTATGAAAATAGGGAAATGACACCGTGTTCGATGAACACAAGGAGTTTCATCTTTTTCGCTAGGATTTTAGCCCGAGCTCAAATTGGCTCTCTGATTCCAGAGGGCTTTTTGTTTTATCAACTCGCTTAGTACGTGTTCAATTGAATACACAAAGTTGAAAATACTCCACTAAAGAGTAGTTTTTCTTTTTCTCTAGGATTTTAGCCCGGTCTCAAATTAGTTCTCTGATTTCAGAAGTTTTTTTATTCATCACTCCTCTTAATTCGTTGTAAGCTCTTCAAATATCATTTCCTGGTCTAATTCTTCTAATTTTTCCAAATAAAAAGTCCTTCTATTTCTTTAGAAGAACTTTTTCTATCAGCAACTTTACTCTTTCAAGAATTTTTGGATCGTAGGAGCTGCAGTGATAGCAAATCTTTCGTCAATACGATGCTCTCCGCCTTCTACAGTGACCAGCTCTGCATTTGGAATGGTCTGATTCGCTTGAACAGCATACTGGTAGGGCACAACTGCATCATCAGTGCCGTGGATAATGAGGGTCGGAGTTGTGATTTTGGCTTGCTCTGCTCGGATGTCAATGTCTAAGGCATCAATTAGATAAATCTTGCCCAGAGTAATATTATGGTGTGTCAAGCTATCTGGAAGTTGATCGAAGTCAGGACTCCCTAGCTCACGATAGGTCTCTTTGGCATCATCGAAAAGAACGAAAGCTGGAAAGATGAGCATAAGTTTGTGCACGCGGTCCGGATAAGCAGCAGCATAAAGACTGGCAACAACGCCGCCTTGACTGGCACCGAATAAGCTCATTTTGCTTTTATCTACAAAGGCCTCAGAACGAAGCTTTTCCATGACTTGGGTCAAGTCTGTTAGTTCGGTCTTGACCGACATATTCAGCATATCCTGTCCACCGCTCTTCGATTGGCGGCTGCCGCCGTAGAAATCAAAGCTGTAAACCAGATAACCTTGCTTTGCCAACAGCTGGCTGTACATTTCATATTGCTCAAGGGTGTTGTTCAATCCATGTGCGATAACAATAGTCGGCAATTTTTTACTCTTGTAGTCAGAAGGAGCAGTAATCTTTCCGTAGAGCTGCTTGTCATCGTACGAAACGCTGTATTCCTCGGACACAATGTCCTCTGTCGGAGTCGGTTGATTTTCGCTTTTCTCACTAGAAGCTGTCTGTGTGGTTTCTGGCTTAGGAGGTGTCGGATTCGCTTTGGTCTGGGAGTGCCAGAAGAACAGAGCCAGTCCAGCTAAGCTCAAGGCTGCTAAAAAAGCCCAAATATACTTCATAGTTCTCTCCTTTCAGTATTTGTAGTATTATATCGGAAATGAATGTATTTTACAAGAAGAGAGATTTCTTGTTTTTTGATTTTTCTGCCTTTCATACAAGAAAATCCAATTCACTTATCTAAGCGAGATTCTGATAATCTTGAATTTTTTAGAAAATCTTGCTAGACTGTAGCTACTAAGATAAAAACACAGTTCTGGTTGGTAGTCCAGACGCAAAAAACCATTTTTTGTCAGTAACCTTCCTCCTTGGTTGTCCATTCTTAGGGATTTTTTAAAGGAGGTGCTGTCATGGATAAGATTTCAATGACGCTGTCAGTTTATTTTGAAAAGGGATTTTGGCACGGTCTTTTCGAGCAGGAACATGCTCAATCTTATAGAGTTTGCCGAGTCACCTTTGGTGCAGAGCCTAGCACGCAGGAATTGTTGGATTTTCTAAACCGTTATTATCATCGGTTGCAGTTTAGTCCTAGCATCAGAGTGAAGGAGAGGACTAAGTCGGTCAGTCCTAAACGCCTGCAGAGACAGGCTAAAAAAGAGCAGATGGCTTCACGTTCTTCAAAGTCTCAGGAAACGCTGAAGCTGCAGTTTGAAGAGCAAAAGAAAATCGCTCGAGTCAAGCGTAAGCAGCAGAAAGAACTGGCTAAGCAAAGGAAATTCGAACTCAAACAGCAAAAACGATTGGAAAAGCACAAGGGGCATTGAGCCTGCTTTTTCTCATTTATATGGGAAAGTCTTCCGATGGGAGGCTTTTTTGTTTGTCAGGCAATCGGTGAGTGGCTTAAAAAGTGAATTGATTTCTCCAAGTCGTTTTATTTGACAGATGTAACAAAAGAGATTACAATGTAATCATAAAATAAAAATTACAAGAGTAGTTTTGAAAAGGAGAAGTTATGATTGAAATCACATATTTGGATGCTGTCAAGCAGGAGCGGAAGATGACCTTTGAGTCTTATCAGGAGTTTGAGCAGTCCCAGCAGGCCTGCTTGATTGGAGTGGCGGATTATTACCCAGTTAAAAAATTGACTTATAAAGGCCATGATTTGAACTATCAGGGCACTTATGGAGATGTCTTCTTTTTCCTGATGAAGCAGGATTTGACAAAGTTTGACTAAGAATAAAGGAGAAAAATAATGGTAAAAGCAATCACAGATGCAACATTTGAGCAAGAAACAAAAGACGGATTAGTACTCATTGACTTTTGGGCCACTTGGTGCGGACCTTGTCGGATGCAGGGGCCAATCCTTGACAAGCTCTCAGAGGAAGTTTCCGAAGATGAGCTCAAGATTGTCAAGATGGATGTGGACGAAAATCCAGCTACAGCACGCGACTTTGGCGTCATGTCTATCCCGACCTTGCTCTTTAAAAAAGACGGTCAGGTCGTCAAGCAGCTAGCGGGTGTTCATACTGCCCAGCAGATTAAAGCCATTGTGGCGGAGTTGGGATAAAGTAAGATTACGGTTATATAAGACTGTTTTAAAATGAGACTGCTCTTGTTTGGAGCAGTCTTTTTTATTTCGATTATAACAATAATGAGTCAATTTAAAATTTTTGTTTAAAAATGCATATTTTAAGGTATAATAAGTAGAGGTAAATTTTTTTCCAACGGGATCGCGCTAGAGAACTAGGTTATTTAAAACACGATGGGAATGTGGTGATGATTATTATTGAGTTTTTTTAAAATATATTTTATTTATCTTTATGATTTTTTTACACCATTTGTTGCTCCAGCGGTTTTCTGTTTTTTTGTAGGCTGGATGATTCCTAGAGAGCAGATAACGCAAAAAAGAATCATACTAGTATTAGCTTTCTTGATCCCTGTTTTGCTTTTAATTTCGTATTTTGCCCCTCAGATATTAGGCCTAGTGTTTTGGAGTCTGATCTGGTTTTTCATCGGGCTGTTGCGAATGAAGAATTATACTAAATCACAGTACTGGACAAGATGGCTTATATTTATCGCTTGTTTTAGTGCCTATATTTTACTTTATCTCCGCTTTTTTGGCTCTCTTTATTTTTATTGAACTATTTAAAAATCAGCTTGAAGATTGCTTCAAGCTGATTTTGTTTATTCTTTATTGCCCAACTCGTTACTGTAAGCAATAATCTGATCAACTGTGTCTGACAAGAACTGGATGGTGTCGCGGAGTGGTTTGTCTGTCGAAATATCTGCCCCGATAATCATAGCTGACTCAAGCGGAGTCTTGCTGCCGCCAGATTTGAGCAGCTCAAGCCAGTCACGGGCACCATTTTCGTCATTTTTCAGGTGGAGGTAACCGGCGGTAGAGATGACCAGACCTGCTGAGTAAGTATAACTGTACAGCCCCATGTAGTAGTGGGCTTGACGCATCCAAGTCAGGGCAGCATCGTCATCAATCTCAACGGCATCGCCCCAGAATTCTGTCAAGACTTCTTTCATGATAGCATTGAGTTTGCTTACTCCGAAGGTTCCGCCTTCTTCAATCAAAGTATAGACCTTGCGTTGGAAGGCAGCTTCCAGCAAGTGAGTGATGAAGTTGTGGAAGTAAGTATCCGTCAGACGGTGAGCCAGGGCAAAGCGTTTCTGGCGAGGATTATCAAATTGGTGCTCCAGATAATCACTGAGCAGGAGCTCATTAAAGGTAGACGGTGCTTCCACATAGTAGGTGGACATGTGGGCGTTGAAATAGCTTTGGTGATTGTCAGAGAAGATAAACTGACCGGAGTGGCCAATCTCGTGAATCAGAGTATAGACATCACTCATACGTCCAGTCCAGCTCATGAGGACATAAGGGTGAACCCGATAAGGATCAGCAGCATAGCCTCCAGAATCCTTTCCAGCATTGGCCGCAAAGTCGACCCAGCGTTCTTCCTTATAGCGGGCAACTTCTTGACAATACTCTTGTCCGAGTGGCTCGACTGACTTCATGACGAGGTCATAGGCATCATCAATGCTGACTTCGGGATTGAGCTCGCTGTCCAAGTCCAGCTTCCAGTCGGCAAAGGTCATTTTTTCAAGTCCGTTTACCTTAGCGACATGCTTGAGGTATTTCTGAGCTACTGGGGCAAACTCGCTCATAATCAAGTCAATCTGCCGGTCAAACATAGATCGATCAACTTCTTGCTCAGCTAGTAAGTAGTCAAAGACAGAGTTATAGCCCTTCATGTCAGCTAGTAGTTTTTCAGACTTGACCTGAGCCAGATAGGCAGCTGCGGCAGTGTTTTGATGCTGACGAAGACCTTCTGAGAATGAACGGAAAGCTTTTTCGCGGATTTCTGCGTTTTCATGGTTTTGGTAGAAATTCTCATAGGTGACAAAGCTGTTTTTGTAAACTTTACCGTCTACTTCAAAGTCAGCCATAGCAAAGTCGCCAGCCCGCATCTTGGTGTAAATATCCTGTGGGCTGTAAAAGACTTCGCCTAGGTTGGTCAAGGCTTTTTCGACATCTGCTCCCAGATAGTGGGCTTTTTTGATTTTAGCCTGGCGGATGGCTGAGGTCAGATGGGGCTCTTGGCCTAGTTTCTCCAAGACAGCCTCGTCTGCGCCGACTAGGGCATCGTCAAAGAAGCTGAGTGCGACATTGGCCTCGGTCTCAAACTCCATAGCTGCTTGGGCAATCTGCGCAAAGCTCTCGTCGCCATAGTCAGTGGTCTGTGGCATAAAGCCGTAGTTGCCGATGTGGCTGATTTGAATATAAATCTGCTCTAACTCAGCAAAAGCCCGTTCAAAATCTTCGAAGTGCTAAGTTTGCCTTGATAATCACGGACGAATTTCTGGATGTCCTCTCTGGCCTTTTCGATGGCTCGCAGGAAGTCCTCTTGGTCTTGGTAAAGGGCTGTTAGGTCCCAGAGTTCATTTTCCGGAAATTCAGAACGATGTTTTTGTTCCATAGTCTACTCCTTTTGTCGTATATAGAAATAGTATAGCAAAAAATCCCCCAAAATGTCTTTGGGGGAGAAGGATAAGTCAGTATTTTTTAGATGTCAATCACTTAAGGATAAAAGTCAAAGTTTCTTTGCTGCAATCCTTTTAAAAAGCAGTAGATAAGACAAGAATACGAAGATAACCAGGCCCAATAAAAGGGTGAAGACGTTTTGAGTTCCTTTTGTCATATTGGGAGCTTGATTGGCGATGACAGCTGTGACTGCAGTACCTATAGCGCCCGCAAAGGTCTGGGCCAGCTGAAAGAGCGCAGTCGTATCTGCAGTCTTTCCTTTATCAACTTGAGTCGTCGCTAGGGCTAGTGTGTTATTAAAGGCCATGTTTCGCCCCAAGGTAAAGCAAATATAAATCGCAATAATAGCTGTTAAGGTGAGTTCTTTTGTAAAGATAAGGAGCAAGAGTACAGCAAGGAAAAGAAGTGAATTTCCTGTAAAAAGGGTTGGTTTAGGACCATTTCTATCATAGAGCTTGCCAAAGAGAGGAGATAGGAAGGCTCCAAGCATGGTTCCTGGAAGTAATGCAAAGCCTGCCTGAGCGGTTGAAATGTCTTTCTATGACCAGGAAGTTGGGAATCAGAAAATTAGCCGATAGGTTGGTAAACTGAAAAATGAAGAAGGGTAAAATAGCCAATAAGACTGTTGGTTGCTTTAAAATCCGAATATCTAAGAATGGATGGTCAATCTTCAAGCTCCGATAGATAAAGCAAGCTAGTGGCAGTATGCAGAGAACAAGATAGAGCCAATCGATATGTCCTTCTTCTAAGCTGGAAATGGCTACAATGGCAAAGACAAGTGAGCTTGCTAAGAGGAGAAATGAGAGAAGATCAAAGGCGCGTTTCCTAGACTTCTCGGAATTTCTTAAAAAGAAAAAGCCAAGAATAAAGGAAATGATTGGGACAGGAAGAATAAAGGTATAAATCATATGCCAGTCAAAACGACTAATCATAAAACCACCGTAAGTCGGCCTAATTGCTGGTGCTAGGCTGACCACCATCCCAGACAAGCCCATGTAGGTTCCGATTTTTTGCTTAGGAACACGCTCAACAATCAAGTTAAAGAGCAAAGGAATGGCTAATCCAGTAGCTCCTCCTTGTAGGATTCTCCCTACCATCAAGATGGGAAAGCTTGAAGCCAACATGGCAATCAGTGTGCCCAAGCAAAAATTGGCCAAAGCAGTAAAGAGGATGGTTCTCTCTTTCCAATTGTGGGCTAAGGTTGCTCCTAAAGTAATCGTGATGGCCACTGCTAGTAAATACCCTGTTGTAATCCATTGCAGCGTTCCTAATCTAACCCAAAGACCTTGCTTAGGTGCGGGAAGGTTACATTCATACTGGTTTCAGATAAGATGCCTGCAAAGCTGACTAAGGCTGTCGCAAGGAGCGAGAAAAAATCTTTCTTTTCAACTGTTTGATGATCTGGCACGATTGTCTCCTTTATATGTTTGAAATGAGTCACTGTATTTATTATAAAGCAAGAAGTTCTCTTTGAAAAGTGAATAATGGCTATACCGCCATCTTATTTGACGAATCGAAAGGGGAAAAACGAACTCAGCCAGCCAACTATAATCAGCTATAGAAAAGAAAAATAGATTTTCAGTACTTTTATAGAAAAAAGCCATTTTCAGCCTTTTTCTTTTGCCTGAAATTGTGGTAAAATAAGGTCTATACGTGCTTGATACAAAGATGAGGATATAATAAGCTACTAAGGCCATGATATTAAAGTCAAAGTGCTAACTGAACACGTCCTATGGGTTGCTTAAGGGCTTAATATCTTGATGAACTGAACACGACCTAAAAGCTGTGTAAAAAAGATAAACTGTCTTGTCTTCATCGAAGACTTCGTCAGTTTCCTATTTTTACTTTGCTTTTGACGGTCTTAGTATCTTGATCTTTGTAGCCAAGGCGTATGAAAAAATTTGAGCATGTGCTCGGCAAGGAGTCTTTATGACAAAACAAGTTTTTAAAACCGTTTTTGCAGGTCGTGAACTGGTAGTTGAAACCGGTCAGGTTGCAAAGCAGGCAAATGGCAGCGCCGTTGTTCGATATGGAGAAAGTACCATTTTAACCGCGGCAACCATGTCCAAAAAGATGGCTACTGGTGACTTTTTCCCATTGCAGGTCAACTATGAGGAAAAAATGTATGCGGCTGGGAAATATCCTGGTGGCTTTAACAAGCGCGAAGGCCGTCCGTCAACTGATGCGACTTTGACTGCCCGCTTGATTGACCGCCCGATTCGCCCTATGTTTGAGGAAGGTTTCCGCAATGAAGTTCAGGTTATCAATACTGTTCTTTCTTATGACGAAGATGCTTCGCCTCAAATGGCTGCTATGTTCGGTAGCTCTCTGGCTCTCTCTATCTCAGATATTCCTTTTAACGGTCCTATCGCAGGAGTTCAAGTCGGTTATGTAGATGGTAAATTCATCATCAACCCTAGCAAGGAACAAAAAGAAGTTTCACTTTTGGAACTAACTGTAGCTGGTACCAAAGATGCTATCAATATGGTAGAGTCTGGAGCCAAGGAGCTGTCTGAAGATATCATGTTGGAAGCTCTTCTCAAAGGGCACGAAGCGGTTAAAGAATTAATTGCCTTCCAAGAAGAAATCGTTGCGGCAGTCGGCAAAGGAAAAGCGGAAGTAGAATTGCTGCATGTTGATGAAGAGCTGCAGGCAGAGATTGTCGCAGCATATAACAGCGATTTGCAAAAGGCTGTTCAGGTAGAAGAAAAGCTGGCGCGCGAAGCCGCAACTCAGGCTGTCAAAGACCAAGTCACAGCAGTTTATGAAGAGAAATACGCGGACCATGAAGAATTCGACCGAATCATGCGTGATGTGGCTGAAATCTTGGAACAAATGGAGCATGCAGAAGTGCGTCGTTTGATTACTGAAGATAAGGTTCGTCCTGACGGCCGTAAGGTTGATGAAATCCGTCCGCTGGATGCGGAAGTGGATTATCTACCGCGTGTGCATGGTTCTGGTCTCTTTACTCGCGGTCAAACCCAGGCCTTGTCTGTTCTGACCTGGCACCAATGGGGGAAACGCAAATTGTTGACGGTTTGGATCCAGAATACAAGAAACGCTTCATGCACCACTATAATTTCCCGCAATACTCTGTCGGTGAGACAGGCCGTTATGGGGCTCCTGGCCGTCGTGAAATCGGACATGGTGCTCTTGGGGAACGTGCCTTGGAGCAAGTCTTGCCTAGCTTGGAAGAGTTTCCTTACGCTATCCGTCTGGTAGCAGAAGTCTTGGAGTCAAACGGTTCTTCCTCACAGGCCTCTATCTGTGCGGGCACTTTGGCTCTGATGGCCGGTGGTGTGCCGATTAAGGCTCCGGTTGCTGGTATTGCTATGGGCTTGATTTCAGATGGCAGTAACTATACGGTTCTGACGGACATTCAAGGTTTGGAAGACCATTTTGGTGATATGGACTTTAAGGTAGCTGGTACTCGCGAAGGGATTACCGCCCTGCAGATGGATATCAAGATTGAAGGAATTACAGCGGAGATCCTGACAGAAGCTCTGGCTCAGGCTAAGAAAGCCCGCTTTGAAATTCTGGACTTGATTGAAGCGACAATTCCGGCTCCCGCGTCCTGAGTTGGCTCCAACTGTTCCGAAAATCGACACCATCAAGATTGATGTGGACAAGATTAAGATTGTCATCGGTAAAGGCGGGGAAACCATCGATAAGATCATCGCTGAGACTGGTGTTAAGATTGACATTGATGAAGAAGGAAATGTATCCATCTACTCTAGCGACCAAGACGCCATCAATCGTGCTAAGGAAATCATTGCTGGCTTGGTCCGCGAAGCAAAAGTGGACGAAGTTTACCATGCCAAGGTTGTTCGGATTGAGAAATTCGGTGCCTTGTCAATCTCTTTGACAAGACGGATGCCCTCGTTCACATCTCAGAGCTGGCTTGGACTCGGACTAATAATGTCGAAGATGTCGTACAAATCGGTGATGAAGTGGATGTCAAGGTTATCAAGATTGATGCCAAAGGCCGGGTAGATGCTTCCATGAAAGTATTGCTGCCGCGTCCGCCAAAGTCTGATAAGCCAAAGCATCACCATGACAAGGGACATCATCCGCACAAGGAGTACAAAGGTCACAAAGACCATCAAGAAAGCCCTAAAACAGAAGAATAAGAGGTCACTTATCCCTGTAGACCTCATCAGAAATCGGCAGAGGCGAGCCTAGTTCTCGTCTCTCCTTGTTTAGAGAAGGAAGGAGGCTAGCATGGGTTGGTGGAAGGAATCCATTGATATTGTAAAGGAAAATGACCCAGCGGCACGAACGTCGTTAGAAGTCTTGCTAACCTATCCAGGCATCAAAGCTTTGGCGGCCCACCGCCTCTCGCATTTTTTGTGGCGGCACGGCTTCAAAGCTGCTGGCGCGCATGCACAGTCAATTCTGGCGTTTCTGGACCCAGATTGAGATTCATCCCGGCGCTCAGATTGAGTCAGGTGTCTTCATCGACCATGGTAGTGGTTTGGTGATTGGTGAGACAGCCATTGTGGAGAAGGGGGCCATGCTTTACCACGGTGTGACCCTGGGCGGTACGGGCAAGGATACAGGCAAACGCCACCCGACCGTCCGTCGAGGTGCCTTGGTCTCTGCTCATGCTCAAGTCATCGGACCAATTGAGATTGGCGAGAAAGCCAAGGTTGGAGCCGGTGCAGTTGTAGTGGCAGATGTTCCAAGTGATGTGACAGTGGTTGGCGTACCAGCCAAGATTGTCCGTGTTCACGGTGAGAAAGACGAGCCAACCATTCACGAGGTAGAGGAGAAGCGGGAATACTATCTAGACAAGCTAGAGCATGCCCGTGAAGCCAGCCACCATTCATCAAGTCTGTAGAAAAGGTTGGCAAAGCTATCGAAGTGAAATATGACAGGAGGAACCGACATGTCAGATTTATCAGATGCTATTTGAACCAGGTAGTCCTTGAACTGAAAGAGCGCTTGGACGGTCCTGCCAAGGAGCGCTTTACCAAACTACCGCCTAGCCACCAGCGCGAATGGGCTCGCTATATCAGTGAAGCCAAAAAAGATGAGACCAAGCTGCGCCGCATAGAAAAGATGAAGGTGGATTTGCTGAAGCCTTAAAGAAAGAGAAGTTATGCTATTAGAGGAATTTGAAGATGTAGCAGCAGTCATTGAGCCAAATGAAAAGCCAGTCCATGACAAGGGTGAGGTATGCGAAACCATCATCCTGTCCTTTAATGGCGAAATTCTGAAACGTTTGATTGAGTCAGAAGAAGTCTATCAGGGAGGCTATTTGAAAAGCATAAACGGACAGCATCCATGGTATATTTATGGCCAAGGACCTAGCAAGCTAGCAGTTATGTTGGCTCCGATTGGGGCTCCCATGATAGTTGGCCAGCTGGAGGAGTTGGCGGCTAGAGGCTTCAAGAACTTCATTATTCTAGGTTCCTGTGGCGTTTTGGATCGCTCAATTGAGGCGGATAAAATTATCCTGCCTGCGGCTGCATTGCGAGATGAAGGAACTAGCTATCACTATGCCCCACCGGGTGACGAAGTAGCCTATGACGAGTCTCTGCTGATCGAGCTGGAAGCCATCTTTGACAAGCACGATATCGAGCATATCCGCACCAAGTCCTGGACGACTGATGCCTTTTATCGGGAAACGCCTGAGAAAGTCAAGCGTCGCTTGGCTGCTGGAGCCAAAGTGGTGGACATGGAAGCTTCAGCTATCATGGCTTGGAGTCAATTTCGCAAGACCAAGGTCTATCAATTCTTCTACACAGCTGACTATGTGGATCATCATAACCGAATCTGGGATGCCCGCCATGAAGAGCGGACAGCTGATGCCATGACTTTTTTCACTATCGCTTTGACAATAGCAAAGGAACTAGAAAGGTAACTACAAGAATGGCAGTATATTTTTACGGCTGTATCACCATGGATGGCTACTTGGCAGACAGCGAGCACAGGATAGACTGGCTGCATCAGCTTGGTTCTGTAGAGGATACAGGCTATGATGACTTTTACAGGCAAATGGATATCACCATCATGGGCAAGCGGACCTTTGAGGAAATCCAAGATTTGCAAGATGTAGAAAGTTTTTATCAAGCTACGGAAAACTATGTCTTTACGCATGATAGGCACCTGCCTGTCAGCAATTACCAGCCAGTAGCTGGGGATGTGGTGGACTTTGTTCACCAGATTGACAAAGGCAAAAATGTCTTTGTGATTGGTGGTAATTCCTTGGTAGGACAGCTCTTGGATGCGGATCTTTTCGACCACCTCATTATTCAGATAGCACCCCTTATCCTAGGAAAGGGGGTTCCCCTCTTTACCCAAGAGGAAGGGGAGCGCTTTTACCAACTGGATAGCCTCAGACAATTTGGCCCTTTTGCAGAGCTGGTTTTCAGCCGAAAAAGTCAGAAATAGAGAAGGGAGTGGACCGCATGATTAAAATTTACGACACCATGACCCGCAGCCTACGTGAATTTGTGCCCATTGAAGAGGGCAAGGTTCGCATGTATGTCTGCGGTCCGACGGTTTATAACTATATCCATGTCGGCAATGCCCGCTCAACAGTAGCTTTTGACACAGTTCGTCGCTATTTTGAGTATCGGGGATTTGAGGTCAATTATATTTCCAATTTTACAGATGTAGATGATAAAATTATCCATCGCGCCAAGGAAGAAGGCATCACACCAAAAGAAGTGGCTGATAAGTATATCGCAGCTTTTCGTGAGGATGTGACGGCCTTGGGCGTGAAACCTGCGACTCGCCATCCGCGTGTAGTGGAGTTTATGGATGACATCATCCGTTTTGTTGAGGACTTGGTTGACAAAGGCTACGCCTATGAGTCAGAGGGCGATGTCTACTTCCGTGTCGAAAAGTCTCATAATTATGCCAAACTAGCTAATAAAACTTTGGCAGACTTGGAGTTGGGTGCTTCTGGTCGGACAGATGAGGAGACTGCTCGTAAGGAAATCCGGTGGATTTTGCTCTCTGGAAGGCGGCCAAGCCGGGCGAGATTTCCTGGGACAGTCCTTGGGGAGCAGGTCGTCCGGGCTGGCACATCGAGTGTTCGGTCATGTCGACGGAGATCTTGGGTGATACTATTGATATCCACGGTGGTGGGGCAGACCTAGAGTTTCCTCACCATACCAATGAAATCGCCCAGTCAGAGGCCAAGACTGGTCAGGCTTTTTCCAACTATTGGATGCACAATGGCTTTGTCAACATTGATGACGTCAAGATGTCCAAATCTCTAGGCAATTTTATCACTGTTCACGATGCCCTCAAGACCATTGATGGTCAGGTGCTGCGTTTCTTCTTTGCTACCCAGCATTATCGCAAGCCGATCAATTTCACAGAAAAAGCTGTTCATGATGCAGCGACCAATCTCAAGTATTTGAAGAATACCTATGAGCAGCCTTTCACTGGTCAGGCTGACTCTGATCAGCTTCAGGCCTTTTTGGACAAGTTCACCGCTGCTATGGACGAAGATTTCAATGCGGCTAACGGTATCACGGTTATCTTCGAGCTAGCCAAGTGGATCAACTCTGGCAACTACACCGCTGAAGTTAAGGCAGCCTTTGCCAAGCTCTTAGAAGTTTTTGGTATCGTCTTTGTAGAAGAAGTCCTGGATGCGGACATTGAGCGCTTGATTGAGGAACGCCAAAGTGGCGCGTGCTAATCGAGACTTTGCAACTGCAGACCGTATTCGGGATGAATTGGCCGCTCAGGGCATCAAGCTTTTGGATACTAAGGACGGAGTGAGGTGGACACGTGACTGATGTCAACCTGATTAACGGTATTGCCCTCGCCTTTGAGGGAGATGCTGTCTACTCCATGTATATCCGGCGTCACCTGATTTTTCAGGGGCTGACCAAGCCTAATCAGCTGCACAGGGAAGCGACCAAGTATGTTTCTGCCAAGGCTCAGGCTAATCTCATCTCTCTCATGCTGGAAGAAGGGATTCTGACGGAAAAGGAAGAGAATATCTACAAGCGTGGCCGCAATGCGAACAGCCACACCAAAGCTAAGAATACAGATATCGTCACCTACCGGATGTCGACCGGCTTGAAGCTGTCATGGGCTACCTGCATATGACGGAAGAAATCGAACGCTTGGAAGAATTAATTGACTGGTGCGTCAAACGAGTGGAGGAAGCTACTCATGAAAACAAATGAACTGCTGGCTTTGTTTCCAAAGGCTAGTCTACAAGATAAACCCAGTCAAGATAGCCAGAAAGTCTCGCTTCGTCTTGATTGGCAACATTGGCTAGTTTTGGCGACAGAAGATTTAACAGATCGAGAACAGCAACTGCTTGCTCTGCTGACAGAAAAAGAGTCCGTTTTTTCATAAAATCCCTGGTATAGGTATTTAGTATCTGAGTCCGAAGAGACGCTCCCCCATGAGGTTGAGGCGCTACAGTTCATTCATTGTCACCTTTTTCATTATGAGACAGAATCTATTTCAGCCTGGCTGGACATGATGCGAACTCTTTTGACCAATAAAGTCGCTTATTTTCAGACCAGCCCGCAAGACTATATTTTTGTTCTTGATCAGGGGCAGCAGTTGGCTGTTAAAGATTTCCTGAGGGATGTCTTGTCAGCTGTTGAATATGACTTTAACCTGCGTTTGGCTGTTTTGATTGGACAAGTCTGGCCCAGATCGGTGAAAGACGAGTTGCCACAACTCTATCAAGCTGAGAACAGCCTCTTCACTCAATGGTTGAATCGCTATCAGCAGTCTTTGGTTTTACCTTTCTCACAGCTCTTTTTATGGGGCTTAGACGAGGCTAAGGACACTCTTCTTTCTCTGAAGAGGAAACTGCATCAGCTTATAGAGGGACAAGAGCAATTAACCGAGATTATCTTAGCCTTGTGGGAAATGGAGCAGTTGTGACCAAGGCAGCTCAGCAACTTTATATTCACAGGAATACTCTCCAATATCGCTTGGATAAGTGGGAGGAGTTGACAGGCTTGCAGCTAAAAGAGTTGACGGATTTATCACTCTGTTACCATATCATTTTGAAAGATTTATTTTGATGTTTTGTGCAGGCTGCACAAAACATTTTTTTATTTTAGGCAGTTTGCCATAGTATTGTAAAACGCTTTCAAATATAATAAGAGTATAAATTTAAAAGGAGCCTATCATGGTAGAATTAAACCTAAAAAATATTTACAAGAAATATCCAAATAGTGAACACTATTCTGTTGAAGATTTCAACTTGGAAATTCAAGACAAAGAATTTATCGTATTTGTAGGACCTTCAGGATGTGGTAAATCTACAACTCTTCGTATGATTGCTGGACTTGAAGACATTACAGAAGGTGAATGTTCAATCGATGGTCGAGTGGTTAACGATGTGGCACCAAAAGACCGTGATATTGCCATGGTTTTCCAAAACTATGCCCTTTACCCTCACATGACTGTATACGACAACATGGCCTTTGGTTTGAAATTGCGTAAATACAGCAAAGATGATATCGACAAACGTGTTCAAGAAGCTGCTGAAATTCTTGGATTGAAAGAATTCTTGGACCGTAAACCGGCTGACCTTTCTGGTGGTCAACGTCAACGTGTTGCCATGGGACGTGCTATTGTCCGTGATGCAAAAGTATTCTTGATGGACGAGCCTTTGTCAAACTTGGATGCAAAACTTCGTGTATCCATGCGTGCTGAAATCGCTAAAATCCACCGTCGTATCGGAGCAACAACTATCTACGTAACACACGACCAAACAGAAGCGATGACTTTGGCTGACCGTATCGTTATCATGTCAGCAACTAAGAATCCATCAGGAACTGGTACAATTGGTCGCGTAGAGCAAGTTGGTACACCACAAGAACTTTACAAACACCCTGTCAATAAATTTGTTGCTGGCTTTATCGGGAAGCCCAGCTATGAACTTCATCAATGTGAAGCTTGAAGGTAACGAGATCGTTACTGAAGGTGTGAGATTGAAAGTGCCAGAAGGGATCTTGAAAGTTCTGAAAGAAAAAGGCTACGAAGGTAAAGAATTGATTTTTGGTATCCGTCCAGAAGATATCAATACAGAGCCTGCTTTCCTTGAAACTTTCCCTGATTCAGTAGTACACGCAACAATCTCTGTATCAGAGTTGCTTGGTTCAGAGTCTCACTTGTACTGCCAAGTTGGTAAAAACGAATTTATCGCAAAAGTAGATGCACGTGACTACTTGCAAACTGGTGAGGGAATTGACCTTGGCTTTGACTTGAACAAGGCGCACTTCTTCGATAAAGAAACTGAAAAGACAGTTTATTAATGTTTTCTACAATGAAGAAAATTTAGTTATCAAAAACGAGCTTGGACATCCATGCTCGTTTTTTTCTATCAAGACTTATCAATCCATACTTGATAGGCTCAAAAACCTCATAGTTGAAGAGATTATTTTTATAAGTGATAGAAAATGAACTTTGGAAAATATGAATTTGTCCTTCGAAGTTATTTCATTAGAGATGAGAAGCTTCACTTCTCATCTTTAAGGATAACTGAATCTTTCTCACAATCTATTAATTGCTACTAGTTCACATTGTTGAACAAGAAGAGTTGCTTAAAAATAGAAAAAATTTCAGAAAACTGTTGACATGTTTTCTGAAAAAGAGTAGAATAGCCCTTATTTTTTAATTGAGGAGGAACTTATGTTTTCCAAGTTAAAAGGATTTTTTATTGGACGTCCATTAAAATCCGGTAAAGAAGGAGAGGATGGTCATTTATTGACAAAACTACAGGCCTTGGCTATGCTCTCTAGTGACGCCTTATCTTCCATAGCTTATGGACCAGAGCAGGTAGTTCTTGTCTTAACTTCTGTGTCTGTCGGAGCTATTTGGTGGTCACTTCCCAATAGGAATTGTTGTATTGGTTTTATTAGCTAGTTTAACCATTTCTTATCGTCAGGTTATCCATGCTTACCCTCAAGGAGGAGGAGCTTATATGGTAACGACAGAAAATCTTTCTCCAACAGCAGGCTTAATTGCGGGTGGAAGTTTACTGGTAGACTATATGTTGACTGTAGCTGTTTCAGTTGCTTCTGGAGCGGATGCCATTACCTCAGCTATTCCTGTCTTACACCCTTACAATTTACACATCTCGGTCTTGTTAGTCCTCGTATTGATGCTAATGAATTTACGAGGGCTAAAAGAATCAGCGACTTCCTTAATGATTCCTGTCTATCTTTTTATTGTCAGCACGTTATTGTTGATTGGTTTTGGTTTTGTGCAAATCATGACGGGAAACTTGGAATATCACGCAACTGCTCATATTGGCACTTCTATTACTGGAGTAAGTTTGATCTTATTGCTCCGAGCATTTACCAGTGGTTCTGCTTCCTTGACTGGAGTGGAAGCCATATCTAATTCGGTTCCTTTTTTCAAGAAGCCAAAGGCTCACAATGCTGCAAGCACCCTGTCTATTATGGCTTTAATCCTAGGAATCATGTTCGCAGGAATCACTTTCTTGAACTATTGGATTGGGATTGTTCCTGTCAAAGGTGTAACTACCTTGGCTCAGATGGCTCAGGCAATTTTGGGAAGTTCTCCACTTGGTCGTGTCTTATTCTATGTTTTTCAATTGTCAACAGCTTTGATTTTGGCAGTTGCAGCCAACACAGGTTTCTCGGCTTTCCCTGTACTTTCTTACAATATGGCTAAAAATAAATATATGCCACATATGTACATGGAAAAAGGAGATCGCCTAAGCTATTCTAATGGGATTTTTACATTGGCCTTTGGGGCTATTGCTCTCTTGTGGATTTTTAAAGGGAACACAGAGCGCTTAATCCCACTGTATACCATTGGTGTATTTGTGCCCTTCGCCCTCTCTCAAACTGGTATGGTTGTCCATTGGAAGAAAAAGTTTGGAAAAGATTTCTTGAAGCATTCAATTGCGAATATTCTTGGAGCTGTTATTTGCTACGGGATTGTTCTTATTTTACTTTTATTCCGTCTCGGCGATATTTGGCCTTTCTTTCCAATTATCATTGTCTTGACCTGGCTGTTCTTAGCTATTAAACAGCACTACAACAGGGTCGCAAGACAGCTGAGATTAGAAGAACATATCGAGCGTCAGAATTATACAGGCAATACAGTAATTGTGCTAGTCGGAAATGTCACCAGAGTTAGTGTTGGAGCAATGAGCTATGCTCGCAGTATTGGTGACGATGTCGTCGCAATGCACGTCTCAACAACTGAAACTGCTAAAAAGGATGCTGAAGTCGCAGAGGAATTTGCTGACTATTTCCCTGATATTCGATTTGAGACTGTTACGACTAGCTACCGCAATATCATTACTCCAACAGTTCAGTATGTGATCAAGGTAGCAAAGCGGGCTAAAAAAGAAGGAAGGACAGTGACAGTCTTGGTTCCTCAGTTTATCCCGAAAAAGAGCTGGCAAAATATCCTTCATAATCAAATGAGTTTAAAATTGAAATATTATCTAAAGTGGTACGAAGATGTTGTAGTCGCAAGCTATTCTTATCACTTAAAAGAATAAACTACTTTCTTAATGTAAAAAAGGAACCAAATTTTTTTGGTTCTTTTTTTATTTTGTGTAGAAAGAGTTAGTTCCTTTCTTCTTGATAATTCCTATAAAAAAATCAACCTTTAACTCAATAAAGGTTTCCAAGTCCCGCAGGAGCTGCAGGAGCATAGCGCGGGTTTCAAATTCTTGGCGGGTCTTAGGAAGTGGTCGCTCACGAAATACGGTTA
>BNJU01000034.1_pt1:0-60000 | contig 64068 bp, 61 predicted proteins | sample 8539281 | NCBI WGS metagenome assembly BNJU01 (sample SAMD00202456, study PRJDB9452) | human saliva metagenome | isolation source: human saliva | place: Japan
TTCTATGTTTATTATATGACATTAAAAAAATGTATTTTTCTATATGTAAATTAAGATAGACTAAATTTGTTTTAAATTTTTACTAAAAATATAGGTAATTTTTTTATCAAAAAAATACTTGAAGACAAAATAAAAATCGAAGTTCTTCTACTCCTATAAATAGAGTAATAGAACTTCGATTTTTATTCTAATTATCCTAAACCAAGACGGTCAAAGATATCATCCACTCGTTTGGTGTAATAAAGAGGGTTGAAGATTTCATCGATTTCTTCTTGAGTGAGGCGAGAAGTTACCTCTGGATCTGCTTCAAGAAGTGGTTTAAAGTCTACTTGATTGTCCCAAGAGTAGGCTGTTTTTGGTTGTACCAAGTCATAGGCTTGCTCACGGGTCATTCCTTTCAATCAAGGTCAACATAGCACGTTGACTGAAAATCAAACCAAAAGTCGAGTTCATGTTGCGGATCATGTTTTCTGGGAAGACTGTCAAATTCTTGACAATATTTCCAAAACGGTTGAGCATGTAGTCAATCAAAATAGTCGTATCTGGTGTAATGATGCGCTCAGCTGATGAGTGAGAGATATCACGTTCGTGCCAGAGAGCTACGTTCTCATAGGCAGTAATCATGTGACCACGGATAACACGCGCTAGACCTGTCATGTTCTCAGAACCGATAGGGTTGCGTTTGTGAGGCATTGCAGATGAACCTTTTTGCCCTTTAGCAAAGAATTCTTCCACTTCACGTTGTTCTGATTTTTGCAAACCACGAATCTCAGTCGCCATACGTTCGATAGAAGTCGCAATGCTAGCAAGAACTGCAAAGTACTCAGCGTGAAGGTCACGAGGAAGCACCTGTGTAGAGATTTCTTGGGCACGAATACCCAGTTTATCGCAGACATATTGCTCAACGAATGGTGGGATGTTGGCAAAGTTCCCAACCGCACCAGAAATCTTACCAGCTTCCACACCAGCAGCCGCATGCTCGAAACGCTCGATGTTGCGCTTCATTTCGCTGTACCAAGTCGCCAATTTCAGACCAAAGGTTGTAGGCTCAGCGTGCACACCGTGGGTACGCCCCATCATGATGGTAAACTTGTGCTCCTTAGCCTTATCAGCGATGATGTTGGTGAAGTTTTCAAGGTCACGACGGATGATGTCGTTGGCCTGCTTGTAAAGATAACCGTAGGCCGTATCCACCACGTCGGTAGAAGTCAAACCATAGTGGACCCACTTACGCTCTTCACCAAGCGTCTCAGAAACTGCACGCGTGAAAGCCACCACATCGTGACGCGTCTCCTGCTCAATCTCCAAAATACGGTCGATGTCAAAGTCCGCTTTTTCACGAATCAAAGCTACATCTTCCTTAGGGATTTCCCCCCAACTCAGCCCATGCCTCGTCAGCCAAGATTTCCACCTCAAGCCAAGCACGGTATTTATTTTCTTCACTCCAAATATTCGCCATCTCAGGGCGAGAGTAACGGTCGATCATGTTGTTAATTTTTCCTTTCTTCTTAAACTGCTGGGAATAAGCTATCTAGGTAAAGCAAGATTTCTACTCAAACTCCTCTTTCCCAATAAACACAGATGGATAGTGTAGTAATTCATTGAGATCGGTATCCAATGGTAAATCATAAATTGCCAAATAGTTTTCAGGATATAGAGCAACTAGCTCTTCATATTTAGCCTTTACCTTTTCGTGATCACTACTAGCATACAAGACTTCAACGACTGCTCCAGTCTTATCCTTTTCAATAAATGCATTAACGATAATTTGTATCATAGACTTGTACTAAAAATCAATCCCTTTCCCAAATTCCTCCACCTCATCCGGCGCATCACTAAACAAAGTCACATGCCCCATCTTGCGGTTGTGCTTCGCTTCTATTTTACCATACATGTGGAGGTGGGCGCTTGGATTTTCTGTGACATATTTTTCAGCAGCCTCGACATGCTGGCCGAGAACATTGAGCATGACGGCTGGGGCATGTAGTTTGATGGCTGGCAATGGTGCTCCGAGAACACCTAGAATATGGGCATCAAACTGAGAGAAGTCACAGGCTTCGATTGAGTAGTGTCCTGAATTGTGTGGACGCGGGGCAATCTCGTTGACAATGATGTCATCAGCTGTCGCAAACATTTCCACACAAAGTGTTCCAGACAAGTTGAGTTGCTCAGCGATTCTCACTGCCATAGCTTTGGCCTTGTCTGCTAAACTCTCAGAAATGCGAGCTGGCACAATGGTCTTAGATAGAATGTTGTTACGGTGGACATTTCCTGAACTGGGAAGACTGTCACATCCTTGCTATTTCCTGAGACGATAACAGAAATTTCAAGGTCAAAATTAACAAATTCTTCCAAGACACAGTCAGCTGAATCTGCTAGTTCATAGGCTTCTTCCAAGTCTGCTTCTGAGCGAATGACCTTTTGCCCATGCCCATCGTAGCCACCAGTCGCAGTCTTGAGGACATAGTTTGGACAGATCAATCTCCGCCAAGTCTTGGCTAGAATTCACAACCTTGTATGGTGCTACAGTGACTTGAGCCTTATTTGAGAGAAAGTCCTTTTCAAAAATCCGATTTTGGGAAATGCGAAGCAGGTCTGTCCCTTGAGGGAGTTGTCCATCCTTGATGACAGCATCCAAACCATCGGCGTCGACATTTTCAAATTCATAGGTAAGAACATCACAGCGCTCCGCCAACTGACGAAGAGCATCCACATCGTTATAAGGAGCCACGATGATTTCCGCCACGCGAGAGGCCGGGCAATCTGCAGCAGGATCCAGCGCGATAACCTTGTGGCCCATGTAGATAGCAGAAATGGCCATCATTTGACCCAGCTGGCCGCCACCGATAATTCCGATTGTTTTAGATGAGCTCATTTGTCGACTCCTCTGCGATTTTTCCTTGTTCTTCTGCAAAATCTGCCAAAGCTGTCGCGATAGCCTGATCTTCTGCTGAAAGGAGACGAAGGGCAAAGAGGGCAGCGTTTGTCGCTCCTGCTTCACCGATAGCCATTGTCGCAACAGGTACGCCACCCGGCATCTGTACGATAGAGTAAAGCGAGTCCACACCACTAAGGGCACGCGATTTTACGGGCACACCAATGACTGGAAGGGTTGTTTTAGCTGCGACCATCCCTGGCAAATGAGCTGCGCCACCTGCACCTGCGATGATGATCTTGATACCACGACTACGCGCTTCTTCGGCATGCTTGAACATGAGATCAGGTGTGCGATGGGCAGAGACAACCTTCTTCTCGTAGGCTACACCGAAGCGGTCTAGGACTTCTGCTGTTTTTTTCATGGTTGCCCAGTCGGATTTTGAGCCCATGATGATGGAAATAATTGGTTTGGTCATGATTTTCCTTTTCTTTCCTTTCTTTTTTCAATCACCTTAGGTTGTGAGGGACGGCAGCAGCCACCAAAGGTGTCTCATGCCTAAATCGGAAGCCCAAGGTCTTCCAATTTCCCTGAACAATTGTATTGTCATTCAATCGTTCTTGCACAACAGCGGTGATTGTTCTATATTAGCTCGCTAACGCTCGCAAATCAAACGACTATTAACGTACTTGACGACTGCATCGCTTTTTCTTATACCTTTATCGAATAGCTTTACTTCCGATATCTTTTCGGTAAAAGAGGCCTTCTGTTTTTTGTTGGGCGAGTTCTTGGTAGATGGTGTCTTGAGTTTCTTTGACAGTATCTGCTGTGGTGACGAGCATATAGACACGTCCGCCGTTTGATAACAGTGCTCTGCTATTTTCCGCAAACTTAGCCCCTGCATAATAGGTGATAATGTCACCTTCTGTCTTGGCTGGTAACTTGACACCTTTTTCATAGTCTAGCGGATAACCGTTAGATGCGACAACCACACCCAGAGTCACACCCTTGTCCGTCCAGGTGATGTTTGGCTCCTTGCCATCGAGGATATCCGTAATATTTTGGGCAAAATCAGAGGTTAATCGAGGTAGAATAATCTGAGTTTCAGGATCTCCAAAGCGAGCATTAAACTCGATAACCTTAGGTCCATCAGCTGTCAAGATAAGCCCTGCGTAAAGAACTCCCAGATATGGACGCCCTTCTTGGATCATGCCCTCTAGGACTGGCTTGACAATAGTCTCCACTGCTGTGTCAATCACGCTCTGTGGCAAGTGTGGAACTGGCGCATAGGCACCCATACCACCCGTGTTAGGCCCTTTGTCGCCATCATAGGCACGTTTGTGGTCCTGAGCCGTTGGCATGATGTAGAACTTATCACCATTGACAAAGGCAAAAAGTGAAAATTCCTCTCCGTCGAGGAATTCCTCAATAACCACACGCGCACCTGAGTCCCCAAATTTATTGTCCAAAAGCATCTCATGAGTGGTTTCGACTGCTTGCTCAACCGTCTCCGCAACAACGACACCTTTCCCAAGCGCCAAGCCATCCGCCTTGACTACGATAGGCGCACCCTGCTTTTCGATATAGGCCTTGGCTTCCTCGAAATCTGAGAACGTGCCATAGGCTGCTGTCGGAACGCCGTATTTGACCATGATTTCCTTGGCAAAATCCTTGGACCACTCCAGCTCAGCTGCCAATCTTGTCGGACCAAAGGCTTTGAGACCAGCTGCATGGAAATCATCCACGATACCAGTCGCAAGGGCATCATCTGGACCAATAAAGGTCCAAGCAATATCGTTGGTTTTTGCAAACTCAATCAATTTAGAATGTTCGGAAATAGAGATATTTACCAACTCCAAACCATCCAGAGTCATTCCGTCATTTCCAGGAGCTACAAAAACCTTTTCTACCTCTTTTGACTCAAGCAACTTCTTAGCAATCGCATGTTCACGACCACCAGAACCGACAACTAACAGCTTCATCTCTCAACCTCTTTTGCGAATTATTTACTAATATTATATCACAAACGTTCGTTTTAATCCTGTTTCGTTAAGCATTTTTAAGCAAAAAAGGAAAGAAACTGTTTTCTTCCCTTTAGTGTTCTTAATGTCTAAAATGTCTCACTCCTGTGAAAATCATAGTCAAGCCGTATTTATCCGCAGCTTCGATAGATTCTTGGTCACGGACGGACCCACCTGGCTGGATGATAGCCTTGATACCTGCTTTGGCGATTTCTTCCACATTATCCGCAAATGGGAAGAATGCATCAGAAGCAAGCACAGCGCCATCAAGACGGTCTTTAGCTTGGTCAATGGCAATACGGACTGAAGCCACACGGTTGGTTTGACCTGGGCCAACTCCAAGTGTCATGTGGTCGTTGGTCACGATAATTCCGTTTGATTTGACGTATTTAATAGCTTTCCAAGCAAACTCAAGAGCTGTCGCTTCTGTCTCAGTTGGTTGGCGTTTGGTCACCACTCGCCAATCGGCTGGGCTTTCCTTGACCACATCTTGGTTTGCACCAGAAGTCCACCAACTACACCTGTGTATTCTGCTTCCACTTCGCTAGCCTCTTGAGCATCAAATGGCAAGGCAAGGATACGCAAGTTTTTCTTTTTATTGGTCAAAATAGCTAGCGCCTCATCCGTATAGCTTGGTGCGATGATGATTTCAAGGAATACACCATGCATCTTCTCAGCTGTCGCAGCATCCACCTCACGGTTGAGAACGACAATCCCACCAAAAATAGACACTGGATCAGACTCATAAGCGTAGTCCCAAGCAGTCTCGATGTCATCAGCCTGACCGATTCCACATGGGTTCATGTGTTTGAGAGCCACAACGGTTGGACGGTCTTTGAAGTCACGGATAATACGAATGGCAGCGTCAGCATCACGGATATTATTGAATGATAATTCTTTCCCGTTGAGCTGTTTAGCAGATGCAATCGAGTAGTCAGTCGGCAAGGCTTTTTGGTAGAAATCTGCATCCTGTTGAGGATTTTCCCCATATCGCATGGCCTGCTTGAGGTCATAAGTCAAAGTGAGTTTTTCAGGCTTGCTTTCACCCACTTGAGCTGTGAAGTATTCTGCGATTAAGGCATCATAAGCCGCTGTGTGACGGAAAACCTTGGCTGCCAAACGTTGGCGAGTTTCGTAAGTAGTCTCACCATTGGCTGACAACTCGTCCAAAACCACTGTATAGTCAACAGGGTCTACCACAACTGTTACGCTAGCATGATTTTTCGCTGCTGAGCGAAGCATAGATGGCCCACCGATATCGATGTTCTCCACCGCATCAGCATAAGTCACATCTGGTTTGAGGATGGTTTCCTTGAATGGGTAAAGGTTTACCACAACAAGGTCAATAAGCTCGATTTGATTGTCCTTAGCCGCTTCCAAATGGCTATCCAAGTCACGACGAGCCAAAAGTCCGCCGTGGATATTTGGATGAAGGGTCTTGACACGACCGTCCATCATTTCTGGAAAACCGGTCACATCATCAATCGCAATGGTATCTACCCCAGCATTATCAAGGGCAACCTTGGTCCCACCTGTCGAGATAATATCCCAACCAAGTTTTTTAAGTTTTTGGGCAAATTCAACAATGCCTGCTTTGTCTGAAACACTAATTAGTGCGCGTTTAGTCATATTTTTCCTTTCATTTTCAAACTCTCTACCTACGAATTTTTCGATTCATAAAGTATAGGGAGACGATTACCAAGACTCCCAAAATTACTGTCAGTAAAAATCTCCCCCAATAGGGAATCTCTGGGAAGAAAAAATTTACCAGTAAACGTAGAATGATTGCCAAGGTAATTAAGGCAAGTGTTTCCAACCATTTTTCATTTACTTGTCCAACAATTCTCTAATAACCTCTGGATACAACTTGTACTCTGCCTCATGAATTCGAGCTTCAAAACTGTCAATGGTATCATCAGCCAGCCGTGGCACACGCACTTGTTTGATGACCTTTCCTGTATCCACACCCGAATCCACCCAGTGAATGGTCACACCAGACTGATTCACGTCAGCATTCCAAGCATCCTCAATCCCATGAGCTCCTGGAAATTCTGGCAGGTAGGCTGGATGGATGTTGATAATCCGTCCTTCATAAGCCGCCAATAAGGTTGGCCCAACGATTTTCATGTAACCTGCTAGACAAACCAAGTCAATCTGGTGCTCTTCTAATAGCTCAACAAGTGCTGCTTCGTAGTCTGCCTTGCTCTCAAACTCCTTGAGTTCAAAAGTATAGGACAGAACGCCGAGCTTGTCTGCACGCTCGAGCACATAGGCGTCACGATGGTCTGAAAAGACAAACTCCACTGGAAACTCTTCGGCAATCATCTGAAAATTTGAGCCATTACCCGAGGCAAAAACCGCTATTTTTTTCATTTGATAATGACACTTTCGTTTTCTTTCTTGACGATACGACCAATTTCATAAACTGGTTCATCCAACAATTCCTTGACACGGCCTACATTTTCAGGGCTAACTGCCAACATGAGTCCCACACCCATATTGAAGATTTCAAACATTTCTTCGTGTTTGATCTGACCGTATTTTTCAAGGGCTTTGAAAATCGGTAAAACTGGAACCTTGTCTTCCTCAATCTCAGCAGCCAAGTCAGCTGCAAACATACGAGGGACATTCTCAATAAAGCCACCGCCTGTGATGTGGGCAATGCCGTTGACCAACCCTTCCTTAATGAGTGGCAAGACAGCCTTGACATAGATACGAGTCGGCTCAAGAAGAACTTCCTTGAGTTGCTTGCCTTCCAATTCTGGAAGGACTTCCTCACCTGTGTAATCCGCAAAGACACGACGGACGAGAGAGTAACCATTGGAATGAATCCCACTTGAAGCAAGTCCGAGAAGAACATCTCCCTCTGCCACTTTTGAACCGTCAATGATTTGAGATTTTTCAGCCACACCGACCGCAAAACCAGCCAAGTCATAGTCATCTTCGCCGTACATGCCAGGCATTTCAGCCGTTTCCCCACCAATGAGGGCAGCACCAGCCTGCACACAGCCTTCTGCAACACCAGCGACTACTTGTTCTAGTTTAGCTGGTTCATTCTTCCCTGTCGCCACATAGTCGAGGAAATAGAGGGGGCTCCGCACCCGCAGCAATGATATCATTGACACACATGGCCACACAGTCCTGACCAATAGTATCGTGCTTGTCGTACTTAATAGCCAGCATGAGCTTAGTTCCGACACCATCAGTCCCTGAAATCAAGACAGGTTCTTTAACCCCAGTCTTTGAAAGGTCAAACATACCACCAAAACCACCAAGAGCTCCCATGACACCTGCACGCTCCGTACGAGCCACGTGCTTTTTGATTCGTTCAACAACTTCATAACCCGCTTCAACATCTACACCCGACTGGGCATAAGCATTTTTTGTCATTTATTTATTCCTTTTCTTTGAGAAGATTGCGACGTATTTTTAGATAAACAATTATTTTATCTAAAAATACTAGTCAGGGCTCTAGCTTTGATCCTATAGGACAAAGCGTCTACTGACAAATGCTTTAGCTTTTAGTCAGTAGTGAGACGTGAAGCATAAGCATTTTTATTTGTCATTTTTATATTCCTTTTCTTTAATGGAGGATCTATTGTCTATTTGTAAAAACTGGTCTTTTCTTCCAAACTTCTACGATAGTCTTCTTCATAGTCGTAGAGAGGTGTTGGGTAGTCACCGTCAAAGTAAGCGACACAGAGACCACCATTTGGCGCATCTGTTTCAATCCCAATCGACTCAATCAAACCATCAATTGAAAGATAGGTCAGACTGTCCGCACCAATGATTTGGCGAGTTTCTTCAACAGTATGATTGGCTGCAATCAGCTCCTGACGGGTCTGGATATCAATCCCGTAAAAACATGGATAAGCTAGCGCTGGACTACCAATGGCAACGTGAACCTCAGTCGCACCCGCTTCTTTCAAGAGTTGAACGATCCGACGAGAGGTTGTTCCACGTACAATAGAGTCATCAATCATAACCACACGCTTGCCTTTTACAACGCCTGAAACAGCAGAGAGTTTCATCCGCACCCCTTGCTCCCGTAATTCTTGAGTCGGTTGGATAAAGGTACGTTGGGTGTATTGGTTCTTGATGAGGCCCATTTCATTTGGTAGCCCGGACTCTTCAGAAAATCCCATAGCCGCGCTGAGGGAAGAATTGGGCACACCGACCACGATATCCGCCTCATACTTGAATTCACGCGCCAATTGAGCACCCATACGTTTACGTGCCGTATGAACATTGACACCATGAATGTTAGAATCAGGGCGGGCAAAATAGATATACTCCATAGAACAGATTGCTAACTGAGTATCATCTGTATAGCTATCATACTGGATTCCCTTGTCATCAATGATCACAATCTCACCTGGCTTCAAATCATGAATCCATTCAGCACCAATGACCTCAAAAGCACAAGTTTCAGAGGAAACCACCACCGCTCCGTTGGCCATTTTCCCGATAGAAAGCGGACGGAAGCCATTAGGGTCAAGGGCAGCAATCAACTTATCCTCAAACAACAGGATATAAGCAAAGCCACCTTTGACAAGGCTGAGCGCTTCCTTGATTTTGCCCATCAAGTTCGGATTATGGCTGCGACGAATGAGATGAGCCAAGATTTCCGAGTCCGAAGTCGCGCTGAAAATCGCTCCTCTTTGTTCCAGTTCTTTCTTGAGAGAGGCTGCATTGGTCAGATTTCCATTATGAGCCAACCCAAACTGCATATCGTGAAAACGGAAGAGGAAAGGCTGGATATTATCTACAGAAGCTTCGCCAGCAGTCGCGTAACGCACATGCCCAATCGCACCAGTTCCCGTCAATTTATCCAAATTAGCAGGATTTCTGAAGACTTCTGATAGAAGACCCATGTCACGATGGCGCTTCAATTGTCCCTGATCGTTGGAGAGGATTCCTGCCCCCTCCTGACCACGGTGCTGAAGACTGTGGAGACCAAAATAGGTTAATTTAGCAGCATCTGGATGCCCCCAGATACCGAAAACACCACATTCTTCATTAAGAGATTTTACTTCGTATGTCATTTTTTATACCTTTTATTTTTACATTATAGCCCACTCTTCTAAAAGAAAATTAGGAATTTCATCTGGCTCGACTCTCTTATAACTATCAACTCCTACACACTGACCCAAATTAGGTTTACCAAACAGTTCTTGACTCAATAGCACAAGCTTCTCATTAGTTCTAATTTTTTTCTTTAATTGTCGGGCTAAAGTAATAGTTTTCAGTGTAAGCAAATATTAAATAATTAAGAAAAATCCAGTTTCTTCAATCGATCGCTACTATTAAACTGACTTTTTTAGAGATTTATATTTCCTATCCCTTTTTATGATAAAAAGCTAGCACCATCGTCTTTTTCTTTTTAACGGTAAAGATAGCTAGATGCAACTTCTGAATACGATTATTTTTTTGAATGGTTACTCGTATCATTCACTGGATATCCATACATATCTCTAATCAACGTTAATGAGCCTTGAAACGCTATCGGTGTCTTATAGGGGAGCACCTCATGAAAAATAATTTGATATGCTCCTTTAAGATTGTCTTCAATAGCAGTTTTATGGAGTAAAATTTCATTTTGAAAATCTTCAATATCATAATCAAAAAGAATTATGAAGATCTTTTATTTTTTTGAGATGTATTCTCTAATGTTTTTATTAGAAATCTCAGGTATTCTTAAGTATAAAAGCTTTCTTAATCGTCTTATCAGACATTATTTTTTTCAAAATGATATTTTTTTCCTCCCTCCTTCTAACTAATTCTAAAAGGAAAATTTTTTTCAATGCAATTTGTGACAACATTTTATCGCTAGGATAAGACGTAAGATTCATTTCATTTTCATATTCCTGAAAATAGAATGAATCACATTTACGACAAATAATTTGTATCGTTCCCGATTTGCTCACTCCCTTATCATTATCTAACAGATCGCTCCCTATTAAATAACCAGCTTGTGTTAACATGCCAGAATCAGAAATTTTTTTTAACGATAACTGTGGAATGGTGTGAGAATTGCAGAAACTTGTAGTATCTTTATCACAAAGTAAACACTTTCTTGGCTTTAAGTCCTCCTTCATTACTCTCATCTCTCTAGATAATAATTTTTTCAATTGAATCTTTTTTTCAATATCAGGTATATCAATTAATTTATTCAAATACTTCACAAACTTTCATTTTACTTCTCAAAACACACCAATCGTTATAGTCAGTTCTAGTCTTATTTCCCAGTAAAATATTTAACCGCCGACGCAAACAGGTGCTGGTCTTTGTTTCCTGGGATATTTTGGAAAAGACCATCCTCATAGCGTTCTGAGTGGCCCATCTTACCGATGATTTGACCATTCTTGCTGGTAATTCCTTCGATGGCATGGACAGAACCATTCGGATTGTACTTAGAATCCATACTTGGTTTTCCATCAAAGTCAACGTATTGGCTAAAGATTTGACCATTGTCACGGAGCTCTGCAAATTCATCGGCTGTCACGACAAACTTCCCTTCACCGTGTGAAACAGGAATAGCGTGGATATCACTCACTTGCACACCAGTCAACCATGGTGAGTTGGTATTGGCAATGCGAGTTTCCACCATCTTGGCCACGTGTTGGTTGGCATCATTGTAGAAGAGGGTTGGACTAGTACTAGTAGCATCCTCAAAGTTCCCGTATGGAAGAAGACCTGATTTGACCAAGGCCTGGAATCCATTACAGATACCGATAATTAAGCCACCACAGGCGATAAAGCTATCAATAGCCACACGGACTTTTTCATTGAGAAGGATGTTGACGATAAACTTAGCGGAACCATCTGGCTCGTCCGCAGCTGAGAAACCACCTGCAAAGAAGAGAATGTTAGCCTTGCCGATGTTGTCAACCATGGTTTCAACTGACTTGACAATAGCTTCTTCATTCAAGGTCACAAATGGCACCAAGTTGACCTCTGCACCTTCTTTTTCGAAGGCCTTAGCTGAGTCATATTCCGAGTTGGTGCCCGGGAAGACTGGGATGTAAACCACAGGTTTTTCAATCTTTTCTTTGGCTTTAATCACAACATCTGATGCCACAGCTGGTACTTCAGCTAGTTCTTTGGCTTGGGCAAACTCTGTTGGGTAGACTTCTTCCAGTTTCCTTGGAAGGCACTGTCAAGCTTGTGTCCATCTAGCTTCACACCGTTGACAAGGAGTGTAAAGTCTGCTTTCGTTTGACCGATTCTCTCTACTCCAGCAATTTCTTCAGGAGATGTAAAGACAAATCCACCCAATTGAGCTGTCAAAGCTGTCTCAAGTTCAGGCAAGATCACCTCTGCACCGATATGATTTCCAAAAGTAGCAAGTGCCAAACTTTCAACCACACCACCGTATTTAACAGCTGATGCAGATGTCACTTTGTGACCAGCTTGGATGTCTTCAAACTGAGCAAAATTTTTCTTAATCAAGTCAAAATCAATCTCTGCAGCAAGAGCTTGACCTGGGATGTAGTAGATATTTTCCCCAACAGCTTTAAATTCTGGAGAGAGCACATTACGGCTATCCGCTGTCGTCACCCCAAAAGCGACCAAGGTTGGCGGAACGGTCAATTCTTCAAAGGTACCAGACATAGAGTCCTTCCCACCGATAGATGGCAAACCAAGCTGAATTTGTGCCTCGATAGAGCCTAGGAGAGCAGCTACTGGCTGACCAAAACGCTCAGCTTGTTTATCCATGCGCTCGAAATACTCTTGGTAAGAGAAACGAGCCTTAGACCAGTTGGCACCAGCAGCAACCAAACGAGCAGTTGCTTCGATCACCGCATAGGCAGCACCGTGGTATGGAGACCATTCAGCTACATATGGGTTGAATCCTTGAGCCATGACTGACGCAGTATGAGTCACACCGTGTTGAACTGGTAATTTCTGCACAGATGCCTCAGTTGGTGTGAGTTGGTAACGACCACCAAGTGGGTGATTAACCGTTGAGCGTCCAACAGAGCAGTCAAAGATAGTCTGTAATCCTTTTTGACTCGCATGGTTGAGGTCAGATAGAACTGTAAGGGTATCTGCTTCAAGTGTGTCAGCAGATGTTTGACGTTCTTCTGGGAGCTTGACATCCTTGTCCACCACCTTTGCATCAACGACCACGCGCACACCATTAGTATCAAGGAAACGACGTTCCAAGTCCACAATTGTCTCACCATTCCAGTGCATGACAAGATTTGGTTTCCGTCACTGTCGCAACCACAACAGCATCAATATTTTCTTTGTTACATTCTTCAACAAAGGCATCTACATCCTCAGGACGAACCACAACCGCCATCCGTTCTTGAGATTCAGAGATGGCAATTTCGGTACCATTCAAGCCTTGGTATTTAAGAGGAACCTTGTTGAGATCGATTTCAAGACCGTCTGCTAATTCACCGATAGCCACACAGACACCGCCTGCACCAAAGTCATTAGATTTCTTGATAAGACGAGTCACATCGCCATTACGGAAAAGTCGTTGAATCTTGCGTTCTTCGATAGCATTCCCTTTTTGAACTTCAGCTCCAGCAGTTTCCACAGACTCAACCGTTTGAACCTTAGAAGAGCCCGTCGCACCACCGACACCATCACGTCCAGTCTTACCTCCAAGGAGGATAATCACATCTCCCGCTTCCGGTTTTTCACGGACAACATTGCCCTTAGGAGCCGCTCCGACAACAGCACCAAGCTCCATGCGTTTAGCTACAAAGCCTGGGTGGAAGTATTCACGAACGTAGGTTGTTGCAAGCCCAATCTGGTTTCCGTAAGAAGAATAACCATGAGCAGCTGTCTTAGAAATGACTTGTTGTGGCAATTTCCCAGCACGCGTTCCGAAATCGGTGCTGTAATATCTCCAGCACCTGAAATACGCATAGCTTGGTAGACATATGAGCGACCTGACAACGGATCACGAATAGCACCACCGATACAAGTAGCCGCCCCACCAAATGGCTCAATTTCCGTTGGGTGGTTGTGAGTTTCATTCTTGAACATTAGGAGCCAAGGTTCCTTGACACCATCAACGTCCACTTCAATTTCGACTGAGCAAGCATTGATTTCGTCTGACACTTCCATATCATCCAAACGTCCATTAGCACGCTCATAACGACCGAAAATAGTCGCCATATCCATCAAGGTTTGCGGTTTTTCCGTACGTCCCAACTCATCACGCATGGCAATATACTTGTCATAGGTCGCCTGCAATTGCTTTTGGAATTTAGAAGCTGAAAAGTCGATGTTTTTCAACTCTGTCTCAAAAGTCGTGTGACGGCAGTGGTCAGACCAGTAAGTGTCCAAAACCTTGAGTTCAGTCTCAGTTGGCACGCGCCCGATTGACTTAAAGTAGTCTTGGATAAAGAGCAAATCATCCACTTCCATGGCCATCCCTTGCTCGGCCTTGTAGCGAGCAAAGTCTTCTGCCGTATAGCTTTCAAAGAAAGTCAATTTAGGAATGGTCTTGTCTGACTCTGAAAATTCTTGCTTAGCAATTCCTGTCGTGATGTCCTTGAAACGAGAATCAACTGGGTTGAGCAAGTAGTTCTTGACCGCTTCCAACTCAGTCGCATCAATATCTTTATTGACTAAGTAAAGTTGAGCAGTATTAACCGTTACATCACTCGAACTTCCTAGTAAAAGCAAGGCTTCTTGTGAAGAAGCTGCACGCTGGTCAAACTGCCCTGGTAGGCTTTCAATCGCAAAGAAAGCATAGTTGGCAAGATCCGCCTGCACAGCAGCTTCATCCAAGACATGGTCTGTCACCTGCTCAGAGAAGATGTGTTTCTCTGCAGGCGCAAACAGGTCCTCTGCCAAGTCAAATACATCATAAACTTGCACGATGCGAATACTTTTCAAGCTTGAAAGTCCCAAGTTGTGCTGGAGTTCTCTAACCAAACTCTCTGACTTGACCTGAAAATCAGCCTTTTTTTCAACAAAAATACGTTTATCCATCAATTCTTATTCCTTTATTTCAGCTCTTACAATGTTCCTAAACAACCTTGAGGCTGTTATTTCAATTCCTGCAACTTTTCCCAAACAATCTCGTAAACGTCTGTTAGTTCTCCCAATCCTCTACGGAAAACATCCTTATCCATGTGGTTGCCATCCGCATCCCACAAACGGCAGTTATCTGGTGAAAATTCATCTGCCAAGATAATCTTGCCATCCTTGTCAAAACCGAACTCTAGCTTAAAGTCAATCAACTTAAGCCCAATCTCAGCAAACCAGGCTTTCAAGAGTTCATTGATTCGACGGGTTTCTTCCTTCAAGTAGGCGATTTGCTGGTCATCCGCAATCTGTAGGAATTTCACATGCTCGTCATTGATAAATGGATCATCCAAATCATCATTTTTATAGTAAAATTCGACAATCGGAGTCTCAAATGCGATACCTTCGTCTACGCCAAAACGTTTTGAAAAGGAACCAGCCGTGTAGTTGCGAAGCACAACCTCGAGAGGAATAATCTCAACCTTTTTATTGAGTTGTTCTGTATCTGAAAGTTTCTCCACAAAGTGAGTCGCCACACCAGCCGCATTTAATTTCTCAAAAATAAAAGATGAAATCTGATTATTCAATACTCCCTTGCCCGCAATCTGCTCCTTCTTTACACCATTGAAAGCAGTCGCCTGGTCCTTGTAAGTTGAAATAATAAGATTTTCATCCTCAGTTGTATAGATATCTTTAGCTTTTCCCGAATAGATCAATTGTTTTGACATTTTAAAGTTCGCCTTTCGTATTACTTGAGCACATTCTACCATAAAAAACCTAAAATTACAAGAATTTAACCGAATAAATAATGTAGTAATATCAAAAATCATAAAGAAAAAACTGCAAGAAGGATCTTTCTCACAGTTTAAAAATCATTTAACTCTAAAAACACGAACATTACTCTTTGTTCAAAAATTGATCCAAATAATAACGTAGGTAACTTTTCTTGCCCGTAATCATCTGCAGGCGACCTTCCACCCCGTACCGAAGTTTTTCAGCCTGCTCCGAAGTTAGATTAGTCTCCGCCTCGATTTTAAAGAAATTCCCTTTTTCAGTCTTAGTAGCTGTCGCATCGATGCTGGTAATAGTAGAATCTAGGAAAAGTTGATTCTTGGCATCATGAGTCGTCGTATAGCGAACAGAGTCCCCAATCTTGACTCTAGCAACATCTTTTGAACTTAGATAAGCTGTTAGTTTGGCTTTGCCTTCTCTTTCCAAAGATGGATAGAGTTGGGCTAGTAGAGCCCCCTCTGCTACCATGGTAGAATCACTGGTCTCAGGATTAAGATGAAGCACCCCATCCTCACTCGCCGTAATTTTCCCTTTGTCTAAAAGATTTCCCTGTACCTTCTTACCTGACTCCACCTCCAAGATTTTCTGGTCTAGAAGGGTCAATTCCTGACCAACCTTTGCTAAGTGTTGGGATTTAAGGGACTCTAATTGACTGCTTAAACCTGACGCATAGGCTTGCTGGGTACCTGAACCTGCATACTGGACGCGGTAAGTCGCAAGACTAGATTCTAACTGATAAAGCTGCGCTTCAACCTGCGCAACTGCCTGAGCTTAGCTTGCGGATTTTCCTCACCCTGAGACTTGTAGGACTGGTAGAGAGAGTAGGCTAGATTCTGATTGGCCAAGGAAGCGCCTGTTTCAATAGCTGACTTAGCTGTCTGGTAATCGCGAATTTTAGCCTCTGTTTGGCTGATGAGGTTTCCGATTTCAGCTTGGGTTTGGCTAGCTGCTGCATTCTGGGACGCGATGGTCTCGTTTTGTTGCGATGTACTAGCCCTAAGACTGCCTGCTTGGTTGAGGTAGTCGCGAAAGGTGGCTTGGTAGCCAAACTTATCCTCCTCTGGAAAGTGGTTCTCCCCTTCTTGCAGGCTCTTTTGCAAATACTCCAATTGCTTTTTTTGATCCTTGAGCATGTCCAACTGACTAGCATAGGCCTCCGCTTGGACACCCTCTGCCCCTTCTTGATATTGAACCAACAGTTCTCCCTTTTTAACCAGCTTATTTTCTTCCAAATGATTGACAAGAATGCGATTGTTGCTAGTTGACTGGATATTTGCAAGGATACGACTAGGCTCGATAGTAGCTCTAGTAGACAAACTCATCTCCTTCTCTGCCAAAGTTGCAAAACCAAGCAAAAACACGAGCAGAAGGGACATGGGGACAATCACCCGACTGGAAAAATTATGGTAACGACGATTATAAAACTCCGCACTTTCTAAAAATTCTGGTTTCATCCTCTCCTCTTTCTAGCTATTCACCAAATGGGCGTAAAAGCCACCCTGTGCAAGTAAATCAGCATGATTTCCTTCTTCAACAATCTTGCCCTGATCCAAAACAACCACCTTCTCTGTCCGCTCAGCAATGGTCAAGCGGTGAGCAATGAAAATCAAGGTCTTATCTAAAGCCATGAGATTATCTACAATTCGCTTCTCTGTCAAAATATCCAAACTGCTGGTCGCCTCATCCAAAATCAAGACAGGCGCATCTGTCAAGAGCGCACGCGCCAGAGCGATTCTCTGACGTTGACCACCTGAAATTCCTGCCCCATCCGAAGTCAATTCTGTCTGGTAATTCAGGGGCATACGCTCGATATCCTCCCGAATCTCTGCCAATTCGACCGCCCGTAAGATATCTTCCTGTGTCGTCCCCTCCTTGGCTCCAAGGAGAAGATTCTCCAAAATCGTTCCGTTAAAGACATAGGGCTGTTGAGGCAGATAGTTGATATACTGGCGCAGGGCTTTTTTATCAATCTGATTGAGATTGACACCACCCAGACTAATCTCTCCTTGACTTGGGTCGTAAAAATTAACCATCATCTTAGCTAAGGTCGTCTTACCTGACCCCGAAATCCCCACAAAAGCCACCTTAGAGCCTTTGGGAATAGTCAAATTGATATCTGACAAGACATCTCGACCATAGCCATACTTGTAATGAACCTGCTTGAAGGTCATATCTCCCTTCATCAAGCTCAGATCCTCAACTGTTTTCTTCTCATCAAACTCAGAAGCTACCAGATAAACCTCATTTAGACGGTTATTGGCAACCTGCGCTGTCTGAAGCTTAGTTTGCAGGTTGATGATATTCTCCAAAGGATTAGTAAAGTAAACCAGCAAGGTATTATAGGTAATCAACTGCCCCAAACTCATCTTGCCATCCATGACCAGAACAGCCCCCATCCAGAGAATGCCGACATTGAGCAAGAGATGGGCAACCTTTTTCAGAGCCTTTTGCTGACTCTCTGCTCGACTATAGGTAAAGGATTTTTTCAGATAATCCACAAATTCCTTGTCAATCTTTTGGTAACGCTGACTTTCACTGGTCAAGGATTTGATAGTTTCAATACCATTGATGTCCTCAATGATAGAAGAAGACAGAACCGCATTGGCTTCCATGGTATCCCGATTCATCTTTTCAAACGGCTTCATAAAGGCAAAGATGATCACTGTATAGATAGGAAGTGCCAATAAGGTCATGAAAAAGAGATTGGTATTTTGTGAAAATAAAACAAGAGAAATAATGACAACCGTTGATACATCTAGGAAAATCGAAAGAATGGTCGAAGCCAGCGCATCAATGATACTGTTAGCATCCGTGAAACGAGACACGATTTCCCCTGTACGACGTGTCGCAAAAAAGGACATAGGCAGGTGAAAAACATGCTTGATATAGGACAAAATCACATCAATAGACAAGCGTTGCCCCAAAACAAGTAAGAGATACTCCTGAGCGTAAGACAAGATTTGCTGGAGAATATAGACGATAACCAGCCCAATAGAAATAATCCCAAGCGTCGAACGCATCTGATCTGGCACATAGGTATCAATGATAGACTGCAGATAATAAGAACCCACAATGTTAATCAAGGTTACCAAGAGTGTTGCCAAAACGATATTAGCAATCAAGCCACGCTGCTTCACTAATATAGGGATAAAAGGAGAGCAGACCATTCTTTTGATCCTTATGAGGCTTGTAGTCTGGACTAGGTGCCATAAAAAGAGTCACTCCTGTCCATTCTTCCGCAAAACGCTCACGTGACAGTTTGGTCAATTTCACCCCAGGATCTGGATCGGCAATATGAATGCTATCCTTATCCTGCCCAGTCACCACATAGTAGTGGAGCAATTTTCCTTCCTTAAGCACATGGGCAACAAAAGGAAAAGTCAAATCTGGCAAGTCAAAGAGCGTCATATCCGCCTTAATGGCCCGCGTCTCAAAGCCAATCTCCTCTGCCACCTTGACCAAGCCCAAAGCCGTTGTCCCATCCATGGTTGTCTTGGCCAATTCTCGTAAGTGAGCCAAAGAATAGTAACTACCATAGTAGCCAAAAATCATGGCTAATGAAGCTACACCGCAATCCATCTGATCTACCTGCGGACGATAGTGACGTTTCCCAAATTTCATCTTCATCTCCTTTTTCCTAATACTCAATGAAAATCAAAGAGCAAACTAGGAAACTAGCCGCAGGCTGCTCAAAACACTGTTTTGAGGTTGTAGATAGGACTGACGAAGTCAGTCACATATATACGGCAAGGCAACGTTGACGTGGTTTGAATTTGATTTTCGAAGAGTATAAACTCATCTGATAATAACTATCTTACCCCAATCCCCAAACAAAAACTGGACTTCCTCCCCAAATGCGCCTATCTCCCTCCCAAATGCACTTTTTGGATAAAAAATAAGTAGAACAAACGTCCTACCTACTAAAAATATGGTATGAAAGGAAATTGATGTTTTACTGTCACCCTAGGCAAACTTGGAACAAATAAATCATTGATAGTAACATTTATGACATCCTATTTATTACTTCAATTTCTAATGTCCCTGCTATTTCTGAGCCATCTCTGGTATGATCTATTACTAGTCAGAATAGATAACACCGTTCTAAATTACGATTCATAGTTACTCCTTTTAAACTCCAATGTGATGCATTCTTAGATTCTACCCTAACCATTTTCAGTGCAGACTAACAAGTCATTCTTAGCTACTTACTCTACTTGCTTTCTATTGACCTTATATCCTAGATAAAAGAGCCCAAATAAAACAGGGTAAATTTCTGGATAAAATAGGGTATTGATCGGATTTTTCAAAATCAAATACGTTGCGATGTAGATTATGAGCGATACGATAAAATACCCCTCAGCAAAAGCCAATAAGAATGTTTTCATAGCAATCCCCTTCCTTTTCCTCTTACTTATCTATTCGAAAAAAAGTCAAAAAAATAAGAATATCAGAAAATTTTCCGATATTCTTATTGATAAACTCATCCAAGTCTAACAGATATTAGACATTAAGATGTTTTTTAAGGGTTCTTCTGGCTGTTCGTGATACGGGGAAATGCAAGCCTTCTAACAAGGTCACTTCTGTCGCAGTCATCTCTTCAATGGCCTGTAAACTGACTAACGTATTGCGATTTGCATAGACAAAGTAATCTTTTTCAGCCTTAGTAGCGATATCCTTGAGACTGCCATAAATGGTCTTGATAGAATGATTGGCATAATAGACCTTGATACGGTGGGATTCCACTGAGGTTTCAAAGGCTAAAATTTCATGGTAGGGCAGAGTAAAACCCCGTCTTCCCTCAAAACTATAGGTGAAGAGACGCATATTTTCCCTCTTGTCCACTGCCAGTACATAGTCCAAACAGCGTTCTAGCTGATGACAATAATCTTCCTCTGGCTGATCCTTGGAAATAAAATCCAAGGCAGACAAGTGATAGCGAAAAGCTAGAGGCAAGGCCTCCGAGTGTGTGGACACAAAGACAATACTTGTAAAGGGATCTCGCTCCCGAACCTGTTGAGCAACCTGAAAACCCCGTTCACGCTCTCCATCAATCTCTAAATCCAATAAATAGAGCTGATAATGATCAAAATACTGAGAATACTTTTCAACATCTCCATAGTTTTTGGCAATATCAATTTCCAATCTTAAATTGCGAGAGCGACCAATATCTAGTAAAGTCTGCTCTATCCGTCCCTGCTGGACTCTATCGTCTTCCAAAACTAAAATTCTCATTTCTCTCCCCCTCGTTTCTCATCCTTAAATGGCAATTCTAAATCTTGTCTAAAAGTCGTCTCTCCTAGCTGGGTATCTAAGTTCAAATCATAATGAAAAACCATGTCCTCCAAGGTTGCCAAGCCCAGTCCACTGTGGTTTCCCTTGGTAGAGTAACCCTTTTGACTGAGAATGCTGGGATTCAGTTCTTCTTTCTTACGAGTATTTTCAATGATAAAACGGACACTCCTATCACCTGCCAACAAAGCAACCCGAATCTGCGGATTTTCAGCCTCGCTCGCTGCCTCTAAGGCATTTGTCGTGAGGATAGAGAGGATACGGATAGCCTCCAACATAGGCAATGCCAGTTCTTCAACAACCCCCACCGTCTCCAAACTAAAATGAATTCCCTGATTATCTGCCACAATCATGGCTTTTGCCAAGGTATTGCGAATAGCTATATCATGAATATTGTGAAGATTAAAGGCTGTGTAATCCGCCTTTCTCAGCTTTTCATTGGTCTTTAGAAAAACATCTTGATAAATGGTAGACACCTCAGCCATATCTTGATTAGCTATAGCAGGCTCCATACTAGCGACAATTCCTGCAAAATCATGACGAAAACCTCGAACCTCATCATAGAGATGACCTAGCTTATCCACCATTCCTTGCAAGGAACGATTTTCTTCTTCCTGTCTCTGAATGGTCTGCTCATCACGATAAACCTGCTCCAGATGCTTGATGTAAAAGAGCCAAGAGAAAAAAAGAATGAAAATCAGGAGAGAAATGGTCGTATCAAAACGAACGTAGAAAGAACTATTTCTATTAGTCATAAACGAAGAGAATATCCTAAATACAGTCAGAGGTAGGATAATGAAAAAACTCTTATGATAGTGGGGTTTGAAAGCATCTGAAAAGAATAAATCAAAATCCAAAGACCAACGCTTCATCATAACTACTGTTAGTACGATAGCTAATAGGGAAAAAGAAGAGTTAACAATCCCATTTCCTACTTCTGATAGCATATCTATATCTAACATCCGAATATAGAACAATACCAATAAATAGCGAATACTCTGATAAAAAAACTAAAAAGATAGAACGAAAGAAATAAAGATTCCCCTTTTTTTCTTCCTATTCATATAGAAAATAAGGTAAAAAGATTAAAACTTCCAAATACATGATTTCAAAAAAAGTTTTTACCAGCTATTGCTTGCATCATTAGTAAATAGACTACGTATCTCTTTTTACGAAATTCCGGTGTAATTTGGTAACCTAGATAGATTGGAGGAATTATAATGGAGACTATCAACAATAAAGCAAATAGAGTTTCCTTAATAAAAGTCAAAATCATACTGTCAAATCACGCTCTCCATCAATCTCTAAATCCAATAAATAGAGCTGATAATGGTCAAAATACTGAGAATACTTTTCAACGTCCCCATAGTTTTTGGCAATATCAATTTCTAATCTTAAATTGCGAGAGCGACCAATATCTAGTAAAGTCTGCTCTATACGCCCCTGCTGAACTCTATCGTCTTCCAAAACTAAAATTCTCATTCCTCTCCCCCTCGTTTCTCATCCTTAAATGGCAATTCTAAATCTTGTCTAAAGGTCGTCTCTCCTAGCTGGGTATCTAAGTTTAAATCATAATGAAAAACCATATCCTCCAAGGTCGCTAAGCCCAGTCCACTGTGATTACCCTTGGTAGAGTAACCCTTTTGACTGAGAATGCTAGGATTCAGTTCTTCTTTCTTACGAGTGTTTTCAATGATAAAACGGACACTCCTATCGCCTGCCAATAAAGCAACCCGAATCTGCGGATTTTCAGCCTCACTGGCTGCTTCTAAGGCATTTGTCGTGAGGATAGAGAGGATACGGATAGCCTCCAACATCGGCAATGCCAGCTCTTCGACGACCCCCACCGTCTCCAAACTAAAATGAATTCCCTGATTATCTGCCACAATCATGGCTTTTGCCAAGGTATTACGAATGGCTATATCATGGATATTGTGAAGATTAAAGGCTGTGTAGTCCGCCTTTCTCAGCTTTTCATTTGTCTTTAGAAAGACATCTTGATAAATGGTAGACACCTCGGCCATGTCTTGATTCGCTATGGCAGGCTCCATGCTAGCGACAATCCCTGCAAAATCATGACGGAAACCTCGAACTTCATCATAGAGATGACCCAGCTTATCCACCATCCCTTGCAAGGAACGATTTTCATCTTCTTGTCTCTGAATGGTCTGCTCATCACGATAAACCTGCTCCAAATGCTTAATGTAAAAGAGCCAAGAGAAAAATAGGATGAAAATCAGGAGAGAAATGGTCGTATCAAATCGAACGTAGAAAGGATTACATCCTCCAGACATGATGGATGAAAACAGTCTGAAACCAAACAATAAGGATAAGATCCACATACTTTTCGTCACTAACGATTGAAATTTATCTAAAAATAATATATTGAAATCAATTCCCCATCGTCTTAAAATGACAACAGACAAAAACAACGAAATCAAACTAAATACAGAATCAAATCCACTATGCAAGAAATCAGATAGTTCAGAGTAGTCAAATATCAATCGTATTATAAATGTCAAAACCAAATATCGAATACTTTGATAAAAACATAAATAGATAAAGGGCAAGAAAGAGAGCTTCCTTCTTCTTTTTCTTTAACACAATCCAAAAATATTATATAAAAGAATAATAAATTGGCAACATGCAAGAAACTCGGAAAAAAACGAAGGTAGCAAATAGATGAAAAAAACTACCCAAAAGAAATATAGAGCGTTTGTCATAAAATGCTTTTAGAGAGTTGACTACCTAGATAAATCGGAGGAGCTAAAATATTGATTAAAAATCAATATAAACACTAAAAAAATTCAAGTAATATAATCATAAATCCGTTTAATTAACCCATTAGTAGCAAAACACTAGCTTTGCTTTTGGGAATAGATATCACCAACTGTAAATATCTTCAAATTGTTCCAATTCTACAAATGTATTTTTTTCATTTTCATGACAAACTCCTTTTTCATAATTTTTATATCCTCTCTATCCCCTTATAAATCCACAAAAAGGCTTTTAGTTTCTTTTTAAAATACAAGAAATCTAAAGCCTCTTGAAAAATGATTTGCACGTTTTAATTTTTATATTCGTTGTGAAGATTGCTTATCTATTTATTTTACCACAAGAACCTTGTAATATTCATACTTATTTGGCTGTGTAATCTTAATTTTTTGACCATAGAAACCATCGATTTCTTTGTCAAAATAATCTGAAAATCTTGATGGCAAGCGTTTCATCTTAAGAACCTCACCAGATTGGTCTGCATATACAAGTAAGTGATAGTGGGTTGTAGCCATACCATCATCAATCAGTACAAAGTAACCTGTTTTGAGCTTACTTTGTCCATTATCTAAATAGTATAGTTTATTGTTATTGATTGTGAAGTTATCAAATCGAAGTCGTACACCTGGGTCTTCTAGATAAAGATCATTGCCAACTTTTTGATTTCTGATCTAGTTGTCATCTCTGGAAGTGGTAATACTCTACGACCATCTGCTCCAAAGTAATATCGACCTGGTAGATTTTGGAAATTACGAATGACAGCTTTAGGATCAATTTCTTGTCCTTCTTCTTTATTATCTACTAAAGCTAAGGTTGTATTTGCAACCTCATCCCCATATTTGTCGGAAAACTTCTTGAACTCAGGTTTAATATGCCAAGTGTTTTTATCCACGATAACATCAGTAAAGTTATTTCCGTCAAATTTTGCTTTAATCAGATATTCATATCCATCGCCTAAACGAACAATGTCACCATGTTTATAAGGGCTATTTTGTAAAGTGAACATATGCCCATCCTTGCTGAGAATATAGCCTGTGCCATCACTAGAATTTACAACTCTATCAGAGGCCATTGCACCTGATTGTTCAAATAATACCAATTACCATCTATGAACACCCAACCTGTCATCATAGAACCACTAAAATGAAGATAGTACCAAGTAGACCCTTCTTTGTACCAACCTGTACGCATGGCGCCACTATCTGCTAGTGAATACCAGGTATTGCCTTCCTTGTACCATCCAGTACGCATAGCCCCACTATCTGCTAGTGAATACCAGGTATTGCCATCTTTGAGCCAGCCTGTCTGCATTTTACCAGAACCGTCAAAATGGTACCAAGAACCAGCATTTTGCACCCATTTATTTTTAGCTAAGCTTCCATCTTGAGAAAGATTCCAGTCAGCGCCATTTTTAACCCAAGTATCTGCAGCCTGTGCTTGGTTGATAGATAAAAGTAGACCAGCACCTACAAGCAGACCAAGAGTGAGTAGTTTAGATTTTTTCATAGCCATTTCCTCCTATTCTATAGCGAAATGAACATGACTTCCTAGTAAACAAAGCTGTTCGCTTTTTCGTTTTACTATGTGAAATAGTTTATTTCACAACAGAAACATTTCCTGTCTTACTATCGATTTTAACAGTTTGACCGTAGAAACCGTCAATTTCTTTATTAAGATAATCTGAAATTCCTGTTGGCAATCGTTTCATTTTAAGAATTTCACCAGATTGGTCTGCATAAACAAGAATATGATAGTGATGATAGCTTGGTCTATCATCAATCAATGCTAGATAGCCTGTTTTTAGTTTGCCATTATCACCATCTAAATAGTATAGTTTATTATTATTGATTGTGAAGCTGGTAGCTCCAAGAAAAAGTCGTGCACCTGGATTTTCTAGATAGACATCATTTCCAACTTTTTTAATCTCTGAATAGGTGGTCATTTCTGGTAAATTTGTTACGCGACGACCATCTGCCCCAAAGTAATACCTGTTTGGTAAGTTTTGGAAATTTTTCACGACAGCTTTAGGATTAATTTCTTGTCCTTCTTCCGTATTATCTACTAAAGCCAACATCGTATTGGAAACTTTATCTCCATATTTATCAGAAAACTTCTTAAATTCAGGTTTTATGTACCAAGCATTTTTTTCAACAATGACTCCATCTTTTGTATAAATAAGATGATAATCATACCCGTCAGATAAAGTAACAATATTTGTGATAATTGTATCATCCGCTTGAGATTGTTCAACCTGACTTGGGAGTTTGGTTAACAGATATCCATCCTTACCAATGACATAACTTTCCCCATCACTGGCTGGAACAGCTCTGTCTGCGACCATTGCACCTGATTTTTCAAAGTAAGACCATTGACCATTTGCAGTTGCCCATCCTGTTGCCATAGCGCCACTACCTTTGAGGTAGTACCAAGTAGACCCTTCTTTGTACCAACCTGTACGCATAGCGCCACTGTCTGCGAGCGAGTACCATGTGTTACCTTCCTTGTACCAGCCAGTACGCATAGCGCCACTATTTGCTAGTGAATACCAAGTATTGCCGTCTTTGAGCCAGCCTGTCTGCATTTTACCAGAACCGTCAAAGTGGTACCAAGAACCTGCGTTTTGTACCCATTTGTTTTTAGCGAGACTGCCATCTTGAGAAAGATTCCAGTCAGCGCCATTTTTAACCCAAGTATCTGCAGCCTGTGCTTGATTGATTGACAAAAGCAGACCAGAACCTGCAAGCAAACCAAGTGTGAGTAGTTTAGATTTTTTCATAGCCATTTCCTCCTTTATTGAATAGTTATAAAAAGATATTTTTCCATCATAAACATTCTACATAACTCCTAATAATCCTTAAGAGTCAACCAACACCTTCTTTCTATCATCATTGCCCACCCCACACCTTTTATGATATACTAAATATAAATATTTTTCCTAAAACTTCTACTTTTGGAACATTTTTTGGAGGCAAAAAAATATGCGGTGGGATATTGGTTCAGTTTATAAATACATTCGTAAGTCAAAAGGGATTACACAAAATGAGGTCTGTGGTGACTACATTACTCATTCTAACTTATCTAAGTTTGAAAATAATCATTCTACTCCTAGGTATGATACTATGGAGTTGCTTTTTGAGGCAAATTGATATGAGTTTCGATGAATTTCATTATATTTGTCAACATTACCAAATGGATTCTCGTAAGAAATTATTTTTCAGAATATTATCAAGTCATTTCTTCACCTAATCTAGAAGAAATGAAGACATTGCTATCAAAATGTCAAATTTATCTAGATGAAGTGCAGAATGATATCCCAATAGAACATGCTGTGAAAGAACTAACCATTTTTATAGAAGTGATTGAAAATCAGTTTTCCGATAAAGCCCAAGCCTTGGCTGAGGAGTTATGGAAAGAATTGGAAAAAAGAGATCAGTGGTTCCTCTCAGATTTACGGTTGTTAGTGATGATCATTTTCCATTTCCCTGTTGATTCACTAGAAATGCTACGTCAAAGACTTGTAAAATCTCTAAATAAATACACAGATTATCGTCCAATTCAAAGTATTCATTACTCCATTTTAGCCAATATGACACGAATGTACCTTGAAGCAAATAAGAAAGATGCCTGTCTATGCTTAATTCAAGAATGTCTTGATTTAGCAAAAATATTGAAAAGATACGATTTATTAGGTGTAGCTCAAGTACGTCTGGGAATCGTTAATGAAGATCATGCTATGATTAATAAAGGATTATCCTTACTCGAATCAACAGATGAAAGTCGATTACTAAGGGAAATGAAAAGAGAAGTTAGTGATTATTATCAAGCAGATTTTTTTGAAACAGAGGACTAATAGTAACTATTACTTTATGAATAAAAGCGAACATGACTTCCTAGTAGACAAAGCTGTTCGCTTTTTTCGTTTTACTCTGTCAGATAGTTTATTTCACAACAGAAACATTTCCTGTCGAACTGTCATATCGAACAGTTTCTCCATAAAAACCGGAAATTCCTTTTTCAATATGATCACGGAAATCATTAGGCAAAACTTTCATCTTCACGATTTCACCAGATTCATCTGCATAGCCCAAAATATGGTGATCTTTAGATAATAATCCGTCCATAAACATTGTAAAATATCCAGTTACAAGTTTACCATTATCATCATTGGCACCTCTTAGATAAAGTTTATTGTCATTAATTGTCAATCCAGATGAATCTAGACTAATAACTGGACTTGAGTTTTTAAGATAAAGTTCAGACCCAACTTTTTGAATAGGGAAGTGAGTAGTGAATTCTGGTAGATTCGCAACCTTACGTCCATCTGCTCCAAAGTAATACTTATTTGGTAAGTTTTGGAAATTCTTTATGACAGCTTAGGATCAATTTCTTCCCCTGGTTTTTTATTATCAGTAATTGCATCTAAAGTATTTCGTTTTATATCGCCAATCTTTTGATAAGAAAAACGTTCAACAATAGGTTTGATATACCAGGCATTCTTTTCGATAACAACTCCATCTTTCTTATGAACAAGGTGATAGTCATAACCATCAGACAAAGTAACGATATCTGTAATAACTGTATCATCAAAAGGATCTTGTTCAACCTGACTTGGGAGTCTGGTTAACATATAACCATCCTTACCAATGACATAACTTTCCCCATCGCTTGCTGGAACAGCTCTATCTGCTACCATAGCACCTGATTTTTCAAAGTAAGACCATTGGCCATTTGCAGTTGCCCATCCTGTTGCCATAGCTCCACTGCCTTTGAGGTAATACCATGTAGACCCTTCTTTGTACCAACCAGTGCGCATAGCCCCACTGTCTGCGAGTGAATACCATGTGCTACCTTCCTTGTACCAACCAGTACGCATAGCACCACTATCTGCTAGGGAATACCATGTGTTGCCATCTTTGAGCCAGCCTGTCTGCATTTTACCAGAACCGTCAAAATGGTACCAAGAGCCAGCATTTTGCACCCATTTGTTTTTAGCGAGGCTGCCATCTTGAGAAAGATTCCAGTCAGAACCATTTTTAACCCAAGTATCTGCAGCCTGTACTTGATTGATAGACAATAGTAGGCCAGCACCTGCAAGCAAACCAAGAGTGAGAAGTTTAGATTTTTTCATAGCCATTTCCTCCTAAAATAGATAAATCCAAAGCAAGAAAATCCAATAGAAACGAAGTCAAAAGAGATTCCAGGTTCATTAACTTGAACCACTCAGACATCCTAACATTTCCACGAACATAAGATAGAGACTAGTTTATCAAAAGTACATAGCCATCACCTTCTCCCAACTATAAAATAAATCCTCTTTTATATCTACATTATAGTCCTGGAAAAAAAGGAAAGTCAATTAAAATTGTGATTATATTAACATTTTTTTGTTCTAACCAAAATCAAGCTATCTCTTCTTTTGATCTTCATTTCTTATCTCCTTTTTAGAGATTGATTTTTCTGATTTTATTATATCCCTTATTTGTCCTTATATCTCTTCTGTCCCTAGAAAGACTAAATCTGTTCCTAAACGGTCACTTGAACCAAAGAAAAATTCCAAAGCAAATGCCTTGGAACTTCTTATCTTTATTTTGCTTGAATGATTTTAACCACATCTCCTACACTTTGCAGTTGGTCAATTTCCTCATCACTGATTTCGATACTAAATTCATCTTCCAGTGTCAAGATAAACTCCATCAAGTCCACTGAATCCGCATCCAAATCGTCTTTCAGACTCAAGGATTCTGTCACGACAAAGTCCTCTCCCTGTCGCTCTTGGATAATGGTCACAATACGGTCAAAAATTTCTTTTTCTGTCATCTCTTTTATTCTCCTGAAAATTCACGCGCAGTCTGGGCGACTACGTCTGTTTCTAGCATAGTACGAATCTGGCGAATCGTACTATACACAGCCTTGGCATCGCTTGATCCATGAGTCTTGACAACCGGTGCCTTGACACCAAACAAGACCGCTCCACCAACATCTGAATAGTTAAGCTGTTTTTTCAAACCTCTAAGGCTGTCCTTAAGAAGGAGGGCGCCTAATTTCGCTCGAAGACCACCACCTGTAATAGCTGTCTTGAGCAAGCCCATAATTCCCATGGCTGTCCCTTCAATGGATTTGAGCACAGCGTTTCCCGTGAAACCATCTGCGACGACAACATCCGCAACACCATTCATCAAATCACGCGCTTCCACGTTTCCAATAAAGTTCAAACTTTCATCAGCCGCTAGTAATTCATAGGTTTCCTTGCGAAGCGGGTCACCCTTGCTACTCTCTGTTCCGTTGTTAAGCAAGCCAACACGTGGTTGCGCAATGCCACGGACATTTTTTTGCATAGAAGGAACCTAGAACCGCGTATTGATGGAGGTGCTGAGCTGTATTTTTCCGCATTGGCACCGAGGTCCAGCATATCAAACCCCTTCCCATCTACAGTCGGCAAGGTCGACATAAGCCCTGGTCGGTCAATGTTCTTGATACGACCCACGATGAAAAATCCTGCTGCTAGTAAGGCACCTGTATTCCCAGCTGAGAGGACAGCATCTGCTTCACCCTCTTTGACAGCCTTGGCTGCCAAGACCATACTGGCATTTTTCTTCTTCCGAATAGCTCTCGTAGGTTCATCGTCTGAATCAATCTTCTCATCCGTATGGATAATGCTGACGCGCTCTGTCGCTGTCAGATATTGCTTGATTTTGCTTTCATCTCCGTAGAGTTGAATCTCAATATCTGAAAAGTCAGCCAGGGCTTGATTGACCCCCTCAACGATGGCTTGGGGTGCGTAATCGCCCCCCATGGCATCTACTGCAATTTTTTTCATTTGTTTTCCTCTTTTAGTAATTGACCCCAGTCTGCTAGGGAATCAATAAATTTCTTTGATTTTAGGTGAATTCCCACGTACTCTTCGTAGAGTTGATCCATAAATTGGCGTAGCTCTTGCTTGATTTCAGGCTTAAGCGAAATGGTCTCCAAGGTCTCAAAATCAATGGCTTGAAATTGATTGAGCAGATAAGGGATGTTGGGATTGAGATGGCATCGTCTCTCATCTTCCTGATAATGCTCTGGACAGAGACAGGCTCCATATTTGAAAGAAAAGTCAAAAGCCTGACCAACCCGATGACAAAAGACACACTCATTAAAATTGAGACTGATCCCAAATCGAATCAAGATTTGAATTTCAAATATTGGTCAAAACCTGATAATCCAAGCCCGCTTCCATCAACTCCAAAGTCTTTTGCAAAAAAGCAAACAAGGGAGCATCCTGCTGATTATCCTGCAAACTCGCATCTGCAAGAGCTGCTATGTAGGTCGCATAGGCCATGACAAAGAGATCACTATTAATCTTGGGAAAGGTCATGACCTCATGATAGTCCTCGATGTAGCTGAGTCCGTCATCATTGATTCGCAAGAGAAATCGTGCCAGCACCAAGGGCTGAATAACAGGCGCCAGTTTGGATTGACCAGCGTGTTTGACAAAAAACATGCGCTTGCCAGCCTGCTCCGTAAAAATCTTGACTAGCTTATCATCCTCACGAAAGTTACGATTGTAGAGCACCAAGCCTTGACTCGTGATAGACTGAATCATGCTTCTCTCATGTACTCCTCAAGTCGTTTCATGGCTTCTTTGATCGTCTCCATGCTGGCTGCATAAGATAGGCGGACATAGCCTTCCCCGTAACGCCCAAAGGCGGCACCAGGGATAAAGGCAACGGCCTTCTTATGAGCAAAATCCTTCAGAAAAGCAAAAGAATCTTGATTGTAGCCCGCTGGAATCTTAGCAAAAATATAGAAGGCCCCGTCTGGTTTGATAATCTCAAATCCAAGAGCAGTCATTTTCTCAATAATATAATCTCGACGCTGGATGTATTCCTTCTTCATAGGCTCCGCATCGTTTTTACCAGCCGTCAAGGCTTCCACCGCAGCGTGTTGCGCCATGGTATTTGCGGCAGTCACCAAGTACTGATGACTCTTAATCAACTGAGCTGTAAAGGCTGCAGGAGCGAAAATCAGTCCCAAACGCCATCCTGTCATGGCATGTGATTTAGATAGACCATTGATAATAATAGCCTGATCTCTCAACATAGTTCCTAGAGATACATGGGCTTCGCCTGTGTAGGTCAATTCTGAGTAAACCTCATCACAGACAACAAAAATTTCGTACTTGCGTAAAACAGCTGCCAAGACCTCCAACTGCTCCCGACTGTAGGTAATTCCTGTCGGATTGGCTGGATAGTTGAGAATAACCGCCTTGAGCTTGTCACCCTGCTCCAAAATAGCCTTCTCTAACATTTCAGGAGTCAAGACAAACTCATTTTCAGTTGTATCAATCTCGACAACCTCTGCCCCAACTAGATTGACAATCGGTTCATAACCTGGATAGGCAGGAGCTGGCAAAAGTACCTTGTCTCCCTCTTCCAAAATAGCCGTCAAAGTAGCAGATAAAGCCTCTGTCGCCCCAATTGTAACCAAGATTTCATTTTCAGGATCATAGTCCAGTTGGTACTTTTCCTTAACAAAGTCACTGGCCGCCTTACGTAGAGTCAGCAGACCACTCATCCCTGTATAGTAGGATTGGTTCTGATCAATCGCTCGCTTGGCCGCCTCCTTGATATGATCTGGCGTTGTAAAATCAGGCTCTCCCAAGGTCAAACGCAAGACCCCAGGAATCTCCGAAATAGCCTGGTCAAATTGACGAATCAACGAAACTTGAATCTTATCTAACTGTTTATTAAAGCGCTTAGTTAAGTCCATAGATACCTCCTACTTTCAAAACGTATCTCTATTATACTACAAAAGCCCCCCGACCGCAAAAATACATGATAGAATAACGCTAGCATGACAAATTGAAGTATGTTAAAATGGATTTGTCGCAACTCCACTAACGAACTTAGTTTGGAGGTGAGTTTTTGCTAATCTTCGTTACAGTTATTCTAGCACCATTACTGATTACTATTACCGGTAATGTCATTTCTGAGTGGATAGTCAGAAAGTGGTTAGATAAGCGCGACAAAAAAATATAACCTGAGTTTAGTTTTAATGTAACTGGACAAAAAGAAATACCAGAGGTGGAGCTCTGGTATTTTTGTTTTTGCCAAGACTTCGTTACAGTTCTTGTAGGATTATTATTACATAATTAGCACTACTTGTCAAATAATTGTTAGCTCCACTTTCTATTTTACTTTTCCTCTCTACAGGTCTATAATGGTAACAGATTCTATTTGGAGGTTTTTATGTCATTTCTATCAAAAAATGGAGCAGGCATCTTGGCCTGCCTTCTCATTTCCATTCTATCTTGGTACTTAGGAGGATTCTTCCCTGTTATTGGCGCGCCCGTTTTTGCCATTTTCATAGGCATGCTCCTACATCCCTTTCTCTCGTCCTATAAACAACTGGATGCTGGGTTGACCTTTAGTTCTAAAAAATTGCTCCAGTATGCCGTTATCTTGCTTGGTTTTGGTCTCAATATCTCGCAAGTCTTCGCAGTTGGGCAATCTTCACTCCCTGTCATCCTGTCCACCATTTCAATAGCCTTGATTGTTGCCTATCTTTTCCAGCGCTTCTTTGCACTGGACACAAAACTGGCTACCTTGATTGGAGTAGGTTCTTCTATCTGTGGGGGCTCTGCCATTGCGGCAACAGCGCCCGTTATCCATGCTAAGGAAAAGGAAGTAGCCCAAGCCATCTCCGTTATCTTTTTCTTCAATGTCTTGGCTGCGCTCATCTTTCCAACCCTCGGCACCTGGCTTCATCTATCCAATGACGGCTTCGCCCTCTTTGCAGGAACTGCAGTCAATGATACTTCCTCTGTAACCGCCACAGCTAGCGCCTGGGATAGTCTCTACCAGACCAATACCCTCGAGTCTGCAACCATTGTTAAACTCACACGTACTTGGCCATTATCCCTATCACGCTCTTTCTATCCTACTGGCAAAGTCGCCAACAAGAAAACAAGCAAAGCCTACAACTGAAAAAAGTCTTCCCACTTTTTATCCTTTACTTTATCCTTGCCTCTCTCCTCACTACACTACTCACCTCTCTAGGTGTGTCCAGTAGTTTCTTTACCCCTCTCAAACAACTCTCTAAATTCCTTATTGTCATGGCCATGAGTGCTATCGGTCTCAAAACCAATCTGGTCGCTATGGTCAAATCCAGTGGAAAATCCATTCTTCTCGGAGCCATCTGCTGGATTGCCATCATCCTCACTAGTCTTGGTATGCAGACCCTTATCGGTATTTTCTAAACTCTTCGAAAATCTCTCCAAACCACGTCAACGTCGCCTTGCCGTAGGTATGTGACTGACTTCGTCAGTTCTATCTGCAACCTCAAAACAGTATTTTGAGCAACCTGCGGCTAGTTTCCTCTTTGATTTTCATTGAGTATAACACAAAAGGTAGCCCACCAGCTACCTTTTTCTTATACTTCCTCAATCAAGCGTGTATGTTCTCTCTTGATGCAGCGATTCATCACGATGTCATCACATCCACCAGCACGCAAGATTTCTTCCGCTTCTAGACTTTCAAGTCCCAGCTGTGCCCAAAAAATCTTGGCATCAGCCTTGAGAAAATCACGCGCCACATCTAGTAGAAACTCACTGCGACGGTAAACATTGACAATATCTACAGGAAAAGGAATCTCAGCTAGGCTGGCATAGGCCTTTTCACCCAAGATTTCACCACCTGCCGCCTTGGGATTGACTGGGATAATTTTATAACCCCGAGCCTGCATTTCCTTGGTCACTCGATTGCTAGTTGTTTCTTCACGGTCTGACAAGCCCACCACAGCAAGGGTTTTACTCGTTGCGAGATACTGACGAATCACGCCATCACTTGGATTGATAAATTCTTGACTCATAGAAATCCTCCTTTTTCATCAGTATAGCACATTTTGAAAAGGCTTGCATAATTCTACTACAAAAAAGGAGGACTAGCCCCCTTTTTATTTAGCCTCGTACCAGGTTGCCCCTTCATTTTCATCTGCGATGAGGGGAACACTGAGTTGAATGGCTTCTTCCATGGTTTGTTTGACCAATTTTTTCATCTCTGCCAATTCAGATTTAGGAACTTCAAGTACGATTTCATCGTGCACTTGTAACAGCATCTTAGTCTGATAGCCACCTGCAACCAAGGCTTTATCCAGCTGAATCATAGCAATCTTGAGAATATCTGCCGCCGACCCCTGTATAGGAGAGTTGATAGCTGTCCGCTCTGCAAAACCACGAATATTGAAGTTGCGCGAATTGATATCTGGCAACTCACGACGACGCTTGAAGAGAGTCACTACATAGCCCTTATCACGCGCCTCACGCACCACTTCATCCATGTAGTTTTTAATACCTGGGAAGCGTTCAAAGTAGGTATCAATGTAGGCTTTGGCTTCCTTACGGCTAATTCCCAAATTATTAGACAAACCAAAGTCTGAAATCCCATAAACTACTCCAAAGTTAACAGCCTTGGCATTGCGACGGTCGTTTGCAGTCACATCCTCAGGACGCTCAATGCCAAAGACCCGCATGGCTGTCGAAGTATGGATATCTGCCCCCTCTTGGAAGGCCTTAATCAAGTGCTCATCCTTAGAAATATGCGCCAAAACACGCAATTCAATCTGCGAATAATCCGAACTGAGCAACACACTATCCTCCCACTCTGGCACAAAAGCCTTACGAATGAGACGACCTTGTTCCAAGCGAACAGGGATATTTTGCAAGTTTGGATCCACACTAGACAGACGCCCGGTCTGGGTCAAATCCTGCACATAGCGAGTATGAATCTTGCCATCAGCCAAAATCCAGTCCTGCAAGCCAATCACATAAGTAGACTGAATCTTAGCAATCTGACGATAGTCTAGGATTTTCTTAACAATCGGAGCAATAGGAGCCAGGCGCTCCAACACATCCACCGCTGTCGAGTATCCAGTCTTAGTTTTCTTAGTGTATTCTAGAGGTAACCCCAATTTTTCAAAGAGAAGCACGCCCAACTGCTTAGGCGAGTTGATGTTAAACTCCTCACCAGCCAGTTCGTAAATCTCCTGAGTCAGTTTTTCAATGACAAGCTCATTTTCAGCCTGCATCTCAAGCAAGGTCTCTTTCTTGACCGTAATCCCAGCCATTTCCATCTTGGCAAGAACAAAAGCTAGAGGTTGCTCCATATCATAAAGAAGCTCTAATTGCCCATTTTCGCTGAGTTTTTCAAGCACAATAGGCGCTGTTTCGACCAAAACAGCAAGCTTACGAGCCAAGTGCTCCAAGAATTTCTCGCGTTCAGGAAGGGCCTTTTTGACACCCTTACCGTAGAAAGTTTCATCATCAACCAAATAAGTCTGACCATAAAGACTAGCAATAGTCGCAATTTCATTGTCCTCCACAGTCGAAAGGAGGTATTTAGCCAAACGGCTATCAAAAGCAGGCACCTGCAAATCCACACCAAAACGATTCAAGAGAACTTTAGCCTTCTTAAAGTCATAAACTTTCAGAGGTGTTTTTTCTAAAAAGTCCTTGAAAATAGGCTCTTGCAAAAGTTCAAGCTTATCTGTAGCATAGAGCTTATCCCCACAAGACCAGGCAAAACCAACCAAATCATCCGTATGGTAATTCTCACCAAAAAGCTCAAAATGGAAGATAGACTCTTCACTCAGCATATCTTGACTAACTTGGTCAACAATAGTAAAATCCAAGCTCTCAGCCACATCAGCTGACGATACATTTAAAGCCTGCTTGAGCTGTTTGAAGCCCATCTCATCGTAGAATTTCCCAAGATTTTCCACATCTGGACCACTATAGATCAAATCCTCCAAACCAATCTCAATCGGTGCCTTGGTATCAATGGTCGCCAGTGTCTTAGACAAAAAGGCCTGGTCCTTATCATTGATGAGATTTTCTTTCATCTTAGAAGCCTTCATCCCATCAATATTTTCATAAATCCCCTCAAGAGAACCATGCTCCAGCAAGAGCTTGATACCTGTCTTTTCACCGATTTTGGTCACTCCAGGGATATTATCTGACTTATCACCCATGAGCGCCTTGAGATCGATAAACTGAGTCGGTGTAATGCCCATCTTTTCCATAAGATATTCTGGCGTAAAGGCCTCAAACTCAGCCACACCTTTCTTGGAAATTTCAACCACCGTATGCTCATCCGTCAGTTGAATCAAATCCTTGTCCCCACTGACAATGGTAATATCAAAACCATCCTGCTCAGCTAGCTTATCTAGTGTCCCAATAATGTCATCCGCCTCATACTGAGCTAACTCATAGTGACGAATTCCCATATGATCCAGCAACTCACGAATGAAGGGAAATTGCTCACGAAACTCATCAGGGGTCTTAGCCCGACCACCCTTATAGTCCGCATACATCTCTGTACGGAAGGTCGTCTTTCCTGCATCAAAGCAACCAAAATATGACTAGGCTCAATCCTCTCCAACAAATGGCTCAACATCAACTGAAAACCATAAATTGCATTGGTATGCAAACCAGCCGCATTCTTAAAACGGTCCAACTGCTGATAGAGCGCAAAAAACGCCCGAAAAGCAACAGAAGACCCATCAATCAATAATAATTTTTTCTTATCCATACACCCATTATAAAGGAAAGCACCAAAAAATACCATTGGGAAGAGCCAGACCGAGTATTTTTCATCCTTTTTCCGAATAAATAGATAGAGCCAGAGAATCTAGTAAACCTAGATTTAAAAATGTGCTATAATGAAAGGAGAAGCAACATGACTGTACGTCATCCGGGCATTAGCCCAACCAATGATTTGGTTGCTAAGAAAATCTTTAGCAATCCAGAAATCACTTGTCAATTTATTCGCGATATGCTGGATTTACCAGCCAAAAATGTGACGATTTTGGAGGGAAGCAATATTCATGTCTTGCCTTCCCTGCCGTACTCGGCGCAGGATTTCTATACAAGTATAGATGTTTTGGCTGAACTAGATAATGGCACCCAAGTTATCATTGAGATTCAGGTACATCATCAGAATTTTTTCATTAATCGCTTGTGGGCTTACCTGTGCAGTCAGGTCAATCAAAACCTAGAAAAAATTCGCCAGCAAGAGGGCAATACTCACCAGAGTTACAAACACATCGCACCGGTATACGCTATTGCAATTGTGGACAGCAATTATTTCTCAGATGATTTGGCTTTTCATAGTTTTAGTATGCGCGAGGATACGACAGGTGAAGCCTTATCCATCACAAACAATGGACAGGAAAACCATCTGGTCAAGATGGCATTTTTAGAACTAAAAAAATACAGAGAAACCAGCAAAGATAAGGTTCGCAAGCCGTGGTTAGAGTTTTTCGGGAATAAACCCTTTACCCAACAACCCGAGCGAGCCATCAGCCAAGCAGATCAACTGCTGGACTACAAGAGCTGGTCTGAGGAGGACAGGAAAATGTTTAGTCAACTACGTATGCGAGAAGAACAAGCCTTGTTAGCACAGGACTATGCCTTGGAACAAGCTGAAGAAAAAGGCTTAGAACGTGGTCGTACAGAGGGTATTGAACAAGGTCTAGAGCGTGGGAAAGCTGAAGGAAGGGAAGAAGGAAAACTCTTTGCCTTCTTAGACATGGTTCGTCAACATGCTTTAACTTCCGAATTTGCGAGTGAACAGTTGGGCATGACCGTAGCTGAGTTTGAGGCCTTATTGTAAGTTTATAGAGCAACATAAAAGTGAACAAAACCAAAATGTCGTTTTGTTCACTTTTTTCTTCTTTCAATAAAACTCTCACTATAGTCCATATCACAAAAAGAGAAGGTCATAATCCTTCTCTTTTATATCTTCAACTAATTAGTTTTTGCGTTTCACAAATGGAAGGGCACCAAGGAGCAATCCAAGGAATCCTAATGATGCAATTGCAACATTATCTTTACCACCAGTGTTAGGAAGTTCTTTCTTATCTTCTACTTTCACAGCTGGAGCTTGATATGTATTATCTTTATTAGTACCTGCTACAGTTGGTGCAACCGCAGGAGTTGCTGTTGGCATAGCTGGAGCATCCGTTCTAGGAGTTGTTGGTGTAGCTGAAGCATTTGTTCCAGAAGCAGCCGGTGTAGTTGGCACAAGTGCAGGTTCATTCACAGCTGTAGTATCAGAATTTCACGCGGTGGATTTCCAGGTGTTCCAACTTTAGCTGGGATTGGGAAATCAGGAGCTGGTTTTTCAGGTCTTGATGGAACTGTATTTTCTTTATTCGATTCAGGCAATTTACCTTCATTTAATTTTGATAAATCAAACTCAGGTTTGTCATTCACAAGATTTAACCAAGCAGCTTTAAGTTCTTCTAATTCTGCTTTAGCTTTATCTAATTCACCTTTCAATCCCTCTACAAAATAGTCTTCAGCACCATTTTCTGCATCTTTCACGTCAGATTCGAGTTTTTCAACTTCTTTTTCAAGACGTTTGATTTCAGATTTAATATCTTCAACTTCTGCTTTTGGTTGCTCAGCTGGTGCTTTACCTTCTGGGTTTTCTTCAGCTGTAGGAGCGTCAGGATCATTTACTCCACCATTGAACTCTGGAGTATTTTCAGTAGGAGGTGTTGTATCATTTACTCCGCCGTTGAATTCAGGATTATTAGGTTGAGTAGGAGCATTATCATCATTTACACCACCATTGAACTCTGGACTTGCTGGTGTTGTAGGCGCTTCTTCATCGTTTACTCCACCTGTGAATTCAGGTTTTTCTTCAGCTGTAGGAGCGTCAGCAGGATTTACCCCACCATTGAATTCTGGAGCATTAGGAACCGTTGGAACCTCATCCGCTTCCTTAGCAGGCTCAGTAGTTGCTTCATCATCATTTACTCCACCTGCGAAGTCTTTTGGTGCTTCACCTTTAGGAACTTCTTTTAAGTTTTCGATATAACCTAAAGTTGCATTGTAATCGTCAGTTAGTTCATCGATTGCATCTTTGTAAGCTTTCACTACTTCGTTAACTTCGTCGAATTTAGCTTGAGCTTCATCAGCAGCAGTTTTAGCAGAAGCAACAGAAGCTTCTAGTTTAGTAACAGCATCTTGTAATCCATCTTGGATAGCTTGGTCAGCATTGTTTTTTTCTTAGCTGTTTCAAGAGCAGCTTTTAGCTTTTTCTAAAGTTTCTTTTTGTTTATTTAATGCAACATTTTTTTCTTCTACAGCTTTTAGCTTTTTTTCAGTAGCATCAGCTTTATCTTTATCAGCTACTTTAGTTAATTTTTTTCAATTTTTTTCAGCGATATCATCAGCGATGTCTTGAAGTTTTTTTAACGATTGGTTTAGAAGCTTCTTTGTTGTAAGCAGCGTCTAATTTTTTTCTTTTATCAGCAGTAGGAAGTTCAGCAAGAGGTTTTTCCTTCTTGTTTTTGTAGCGCCAATTTCGTCTGCCTGTGGATCTTGATTTTTTTGTTAGCTTCAGCAGTCTCATTTTGATCTTTTTAATTCTTTAAGAACATCTCCTGCAGTTAAGTCGCCTTTTTTTCAACTGCAGCTAAAATATCTTCTTTACCTAATGCTTTTTTTAGCTTCTTCTTTATTTGTAATCTTAGCATCAGCATCGATATCTTTTTCTAATTGATCTAATGCATCTTTAAGAGCAGTTCTAGTTTCAGCTTCTTCTTTTTTAAGTTCTTCAACTTTTGCTTTTGCTTTTTTTCAGCTTCTGCTTTAGCTGTAGCTAATTCAGTTTCTGCTTCAGTTTTAGCTTTATCTGCTTCTTCTTTTTTTAGTTTGTGCAGCTTTTACATCAGCAGCTTCTTTTTCTGCTTTAGCTGTAGCTTCATCTGCTTTTGTTTTAGCTTCGTCTGCTTTTTTCTGCAATTCAGCAACTTTAGCATCGGCTTCTGCTTTAGCTTCAGCAGCTTTTTCAGCTTCTGTTTTTTCTGCTGGTTTAGCTGGTTCTTCTTCTACTGGTTTAGCTGGCTCGTTAGCCTCTTTTTCTTTAGCAGCTTTTACTTCATCAAGAGCTTTGTTGTACTCATCAGTAAGTTTGTTTAGCTCATCAGCAACAGCTTTAGTATCCGAAGCAGCTTGATCAAATGCATTTTGTGCAGCATCACGCTCTTTTTTAATCGCCTTAACAGCTTTATCTAATGAAGAAACAATATCAGAATCAGAACCGTTATCTGTAGCTGATTTAAGAGCTTCTTCAGCTTCTTTTAATGTATCTTCTTGTTTTTTAAGAGCTTCAGCTTTTTTATCTTCTTCAGCTTTTAATGCATCAGCATCTTCTTTAAGCGTATCAACTTTTTCACCTAAGTCATCAGCTTTATCTTGAGCTTTTTCTGATGCAGGACGAGCAGCATCAGCTTTTTCAGCTTTGTCAATTCCAGCTTTAATGTTTTCTGGTAATTGATCTTTAGATTTAGCTTCTTCAGCTGAAGTTGCTGCAACGTTAGCTTCATTAGCTTGGTCTTTATTTCTTAATTTTTTCTCAGTTTCTTTATTAGCTTCAGCTTTTTCGTTATCATCTGCTAATTCAGCAAGAACATCACCAGCTTTTAAATCACCAGATTCTACAGCTGCTAAAATATCTTTTTTACCTAATGCTTTTTTAGCTTCTTCTTTATTTGTAATCTTAGCATCAGCATCGATATCTTTTTCTAATTGATCTAAAGCTTTTGATAGAGCATCTTTAGAATCAGCTTCTTCTTTCTTAGCGTCTTCTTCTTTTTTAGCTTCTTCTTTTGCTTTAGCATCTGCTTCTGCTGCTTTTGTTTTTGCTGCAGCTAATTCATCGTCAGCAGTTTTTTTAGCTTCTTCAGCTTTAGTTTTTGCAGCTTCAGCTTCAGTAGCTTCTTTTTTCTCAGTTTCAAGTTTTTTAGCTGCTTCATCAGCCACAGGAGTAGTTGTATCTACTTTTGCTTGAGCTTCAGCAACTTTTTCTTCAGCTTTTTTAGCGTCAGCTTCAGCTTGTTTAATTTCTGGACTTGTCACTTCTGATTTAGGAGTTGCAGGAGCTCCAGCTGGTTGAGCAGAAGTTGTATTAGGCTCCTCTGCAGCTTTCACGACTGACGGTTGAGATGCAACAAATGCCGCTCCCAAAACAGCAACACTTGCTAAGCTAGTCAAAATCATTTTTCTTTTTTGTTCATCCTGTGTACCTCTTTTTAAGAATCATATTTATGTACATTATAAACCTTTTTTTCAAGTGAAATCAAGGGATACGTTATATTCTATATCCTTTATTATTGATATGTTATATTTCAAAAAAATATGGAAAATTCCAAAGAAAAATAAAGCATATTTTACTAGCTTTCTTTTCTTTCTTTTCATTATTTTTCATTTTTATATAGTAAATTATAATTTTGAATTCAATTCAAATATCTTAAATCTTCATAAAAAAATCTAGTTTAAACAAAAAAACAGGAGATTTCTCTCCTGCTTTTGATTTAATTACTTAAAAATCTATACCATCATATGATTTAGTTTTTACGTTTCACAAACGGAAGGAATCCAAGAAGTAATCCTAAGAATCCTAAGAATGCAACTGCAACATTATCTTTTCCACCCGTATTTGGAAGTTCTTTCTTATCTTCAGCTTTTGCAGCTGGGGCTTGATAAGTATTATCTTGGCTAGTTCCTGCTACAGCTTGAGCAGCAGTAGCTGGAGCTGATGGAACTTCTGAAGCTGGACTATTTGTTCCAGGTGCTGGCGCTGCTGGGGATTCAGTAGATGGTGCATCAGCAGATGGGCCTGCTGGCGTTTCTGACACTGGAGCAGGAGTTTCAGAAGCTGGAGCTGGATTTCCTGGTGTTCCAACCTTAGCTGGGATTGGGAATTCTGGAGCTGGTTTTGCAGGTCTGTCTGGAGTCTTGTTTGATTCTTTTTGAGGCTCTGTTTGAGGTTCTGTATATTCTGGTTTGTCAAGAATGGCAGCATCTCCATTAGAAGCTTCTGGTTCCAAACCTTTAAGAGCTGCTTCTAGATCAGCTTCTGCCTTCTCCAATTCCGCTCTTTTAGCATCTAATTCTTTCTGAAGCCCTTCTTTAATATAATCTTCAGAACCATTTGCTTCCGCATCTTTAAGATTATCTTCTAATTTAGAAACTTCTTTTTCCAAATCAGCGACCTTGTTTTGAAGAGTTTCAATTGTTGTATCCAATTTAGCTTCTTCAGCTTTCAAGTCTGCTTCACGCGCTTTAAGTTCTGCTTGAGCTGCTTCTAGAGCTTTATCTGCAGCATCAAGATCCTTTTGAGCAGCTTCTCTATATTGATCTGCTTGTTCACCATCAGCGTCAGCATAGCTATCAAGTTCTTTTTGAGCTTTTTCTTTCGCCGCTTTTGCGGCTTCTACAATAGTTTTTGCTTCTTCAACATCATTTTTCGCAGCTTCTACACGTTCGCCAGCATCCTTAGCATCTGTCTTTTCTTCATCCAAACGCTTATTGATTTTATCCTGACTATCAGCATCAATTCCACCATTAACTGGCTTAGCTTCTGTAACTTCACCTGATTCATTACGAACCAACTCAGCACCTGGAGCTGGTTGTACAGTTGGATTAGTCACACCGGCTTTATTAAAGTCATCTTCTAACTCTTTTGCAACATCTTCAGCATCTAAATCACCATTTTCGATAGCCTTTAAGATGTCTTCCTTACCGATTTCAGCTTTTGCTTCTTCGATAGCTTTCGCCTTATCTTCTGGTTTAATGCTGTCGTCTTTGTTAATGTTATCTTCAACAGCTTTTTCCATTTTTTCAAAAGCAGCTTTTAAAGCCTCTTTAGTATCCGTAGTAGCTGGTTGTGTTGCAGTAGGTTGCGCATCTTCAGCTTTTACAGTTGAAGGATTAGATGCAAGAAAACCTGATCCCAAGACAGCCACACTAGCCAAGCTAGTTAAAATCATTTTTCTTTTTATCCATTTTTTTGAAACCCCTTTTTTTGAAATTATATTTGAATTTATTATAACGCTTTCAAATAAAAATAATCAAATAATAACTTATTTTTATATATTCAATTATATTCTTATATAGATTTTCAAATATACCTATTACAACAAAAAAAGAAAGCTCATTTTATAAGCTTTCTTTTTGTTTTCTTTTCATCATTTACATTTTTTATGGTAAATTTTACACTTTTTAAACCCACTCACCGTTGGCATTTACTGTGTAACCATTGATTGTAGTGCTGACAGCAAGAGCTCCTGAACTATAAGCATAGTACCATTTGCCATCTACTTGGAACCAACCAGTCTTCATAGCACCCGAATTATCAAGGTAGTACCATGTTCCACCTACTTGGAACCATTGGCTAGCTTTCATTGCACCTGAACCATTTAGATAATACCATGTGCCACCATCTTGCAACCAACCAGTTTGCATTTCGCCTGAACCATTTAAGTAGTACCAAGTGTCACCTTCTTTAAACCACCATTTTTGCATCACGCCAGCAGCATTAAAGTGATACCATTTACCACCATCTTTCAGCCAACCAGTCTTCATTCCATCTTCTTTAGAGAAATAATACCAGTCACCCTCAACCTTCTTCCATCCAGCCTGACGATTTCCTTCGCTGTCAATGAAGAATTTTTTACCATCAATCACAACAATCCCTTGTTTAAGGACACCTTCCTCATCCAAGAAATAATGTTTCCCATCAACAGTAATATCACCCGTTAAACGGACACCTTCTTTGACATAGTAAGTTTTATCATCGATTTTAACAAAACCAGTTTTCTTCTCACCATCTTCTACAAAATAATAAGTCTTGTCAGCAACTTTTACAAAGCCTAGCTTTTTAACACCATCTTTTTCATCTAGATAGTATTGCTTATCACCTGCAGTCAATAGACCTTTCTTCATAGCACCATCAGCTTCAAAGTAGTAAGTCTTATCATCGATTTTTTGCCAACCACTAACCTTTTTGCCATCCTTGATATAGTAGACTTTTCCGTTCTCTGTTTTGAACTGACCGCCACTTGTTGTTGTAGATTGATTTTGGTTGTTGTTACCAGCATTAGTAGCTGTGTTTGAACGATAGACATGATAAAGAATACCATCTTTTAAGTTACCAGTAACATACTCATAGTTAGCAATAGTTGGATGACTTGTATCTGATGCTTCAGATCCTTTACGCGGATCCTTAATATTTACTGGATCGCTACTACCCTCTTTATAAACTACAAAACGAACTTCCTTGACTGCTGAATTCCCACTAGTTGTTGCAGCATTTTGATTGTTGTTTGTATTTGTATTCGTTGTAGCAGCCGTATTTCCACCATGATAAGGATTGCTTTGAGCAGAAGAAGTATTACTATTATCTGTTGTAGCAACTGGAGCATATGTATGGTATAGTATACCATCCCTTACTTCACTAGTAGTATAGTTATAGTTCTCAATTTTAGGCTGTTCGTTGATAGATGTAGCTGTTACAGCAGACCCTGTCAATGCTGCTTTGATATCAACAATTCTACCATTTTTAAATGCAATATAATGAACTTCTTTAACCTTAGAAGTTGTCGAAGCCGTTGTTGCCCCTGATTCAGCAGCTTGTACTTGTTGGACTGTCGCCATAGCTAGCACAGAAGTTGCTAGCAAAATACCTGTTACTGTTTTTCTCATAGGAAAATCCTCCTGTATTAAGATAATAAATTTATCTAGATTATATCCCTTTCCTATAATAAATGCAATAAAAAACATAAAAAGTGTAGAAATATTTAAATGTAAAAAAGAGAGCAGTTGAAAAACCACTCTCTTCCTATTTTTATACCCACTCACCGTTGGCATTTACATAGTAGCCGTTAACTGTAGTGTTTACTGCAAGGGCACCTGAACTATAAGCATAGTACCATTTACCACCAACTTGGAACCAACCAGTTACCATGGCACCTGAGCCTTTAAGGTAGTACCAAGAACCACCAACTTTAGCCCAGCCAGTTTCCATAGCACCTGAACTGTTTAGGTAGTACCAAGTACCTCCATCTTGCAACCAGCCAGTTTGCATTTCACCTGAACCATTTAGATAGTACCAAGTGTTACCATCTTTGATCCACCATTTTTGCATCACGCCTTCAGCGTTAAAGTAGTACCATTTACCACCGTCTTTAAGCCAGCCAGTTTGACGTTTACCTTCTTTATTTACATAAACCCAGTGATTGTCAACTTTGTTCCAGCCAGCTTTTGTATTAGAGTCATCTGTCAAGAAGTAAGTTTTACCATCAACAGTGATTTCACCGAACTTACGTTCACCTTCTTCAGTTACAAAGTAATACTTGTCGCCAGCACCCTTGATAAGACCAGTCTTACGTTCACCTTCTGCAGTGATGTAATACCACTTACCAGCGCTATCTTTTACAATACCTGATTGAGCCTTACCTTTTTCATCAAAGAAGTACCATTTCGTACCAACTTTTTGAACTCCATTTGTCACAACACCGTCTTTTACAAAGTGAGATTGACCGTTTTCTGTGACAACTTCTGTTCTACGGACACCATTTGCATCAAAGTAGTAAGTTTTTTCACCTACTTTAATGAAACCAGTTCTTTTAACACCTTGATTGTCTAGGTAGTAGCGTTCAGAATTGTTCTCGATGATACCACGAGCCATAACACCCTCGCTATTGAAATAGTAAGTCTTGTTATCAATCATGGCCCAACCTTTAACTGGGTTCCCATTTGAATAGAAGTAACGGTTACCTGACACTTCACGCCAGCTGTTATTTTTATCAGTCGATTTATAACCTTGTTTATTCAAATCCGCAGACGCTGTATTTGGGTCATTTTCCAACTCATCAAGTTTTGTACCCTTTTCCACAAATACATAGTAACGAACACCACCATCTACATAAGTATTTTTGATATTCGAACTTATCAATATATTTATGTAAATCAATTTTTTGGTCTCCTGACTCAAAGTAAACGGTTGTACGAGTACGTGAACGGTCATTAGAAATCGTAATCCATTCTGTTTTACGAACAAACTCGTCTGCATGTACATATGGAGCTGTGATAGTTGAGTAAGCAGTCACAGCAGCGCCTGCCATTGTCACACTAGCAAGAGCTAGAGCTAAAAGCTTTTTTTATTTTTTTCATGTGAAGATTCTCCATTCTTAAATTTAGCTATTATGCTTCTCTTTATTGTATCTTATTTTTTTACAAAAAAATTTCTAAGAAAAAAACTGAACTTTTTATGGAAAAAATAAAAAGCAGAAGAAATCTCCTGCTTTTTTTATTGAGCTAGATTATTTAACCCATTCACCGTTTCCGTTAACAGTGTATCCACCTACAGTAGTGTTAACTGCAAGGGCACCTGAACCGTCAACGTAGTACCATTTACCACCAACAGTGAACCATTGGCTAGCTTTCATAGCACCTGATGCTTCAAGGTAGTACCATTTACCACCGTCTTGCAACCAACCAGTTTGCATTTCACCGTTTCCGTTTAGGTAGTACCAAGTGTTTCCATCTTTAACCCACCATTTTTGCATTACGCCTTCAGCGTTAAAGAAGTACCATTTACCGTCAACTTGTTTCCAACCTGAAACAGCTTTGTTAGAAGCGTAGTATTTCCAACCATCTTCTTCTTGAACCCATTGATCTTTCACAACGTTGTATGAGTCAGTTTTTTCAAGAACCAAATCAACTGAAGCGTTTGTGAACATATCTGCATGAGTATCTTTATCTAAGTCAGCTGAACCAGAGTATACAAATGTTCCTTCTGCAACGCTACCAATTTCTGCGCCATTTGAAGTTTTGTTTAATGTGTAAAGTTGGCTGTTAGACTCGATACCTTTCACAACATACCCTTTTGGTACATTAGCTACACGGTATTGAACCAATCCACCATGTGGTACTGCCAATTCAACATCACCTGCTGCGTTAGATTCAGCAGAAACAACTGATGCTTTAGTGTAGTTCATGTAATCAGCTTTGTTAGCCCAAACCATGATATCTACTTTAACACCTGCTACTGAAGCACCTTGAAGGTCACGAACGTGGAAACGAACGTGTGAACCATTACCAAACTCAACTGGTTTACCATGGTAAGGGTTGTAAGCTGGAGTTTCTGGTTTGTATTGGTTAGCTGGATCAACTACACCAGTGTGTTGAGATACAACTGTGTTACCTTGGTATTGTTTAACATCAAGTCTACCTGTTTTTGGGTTTACTCGTCCACTTTCAGTGTAACCGTTGTTAGTATCAGCTGAAACAGCTTGTACAGCACCAAATGCTGCAAGAGCGACTGCGCTTGTCAATAAAACTTTTTTCATCGTTTTATCTCCTTCATTTTTCATTATATATTTTTTCGTAAGACTATCTTACTACCATACAGTATATAAATATTTGCAGGATTTGTCAAGGGTTTTCTTCTAGTTTTTTTAAAGTTTTTTTACCTATTTTTTTAGAAAAAAAGGTGAAAAACATTTTTGTGAGAAAAAAATACCCGTCAAATACTGCATTTTTTTCAAGTGAAAATCTCACAAACTTATGATCCTTGAGTAAAATCATTCATATCTAATCCACATAGACAGTTGGACAGAACTCACGTCTATGGTATTATCTTATAAACACTTCTAAATGTCAAGTAAAAATGGCAAGTTTTTTGATAAGAACCTGCCATTTCATCAACTTTCTACTATTTAAAATGTGACCTTATAGCAAGGCCTCAAACTCAGCGACCGTCATGCCTAATTGTTCACTAGCAAATTCGGAAGTTAAAGCATGTTGACGAACCATGTCTAAGAAGGCAAAGAGTTTTCCTTCTTCCCTTCCTTCAACTTTCCCACGTTCCCACGTTCCAGTCCCTTTTCAATCCCCTCTGCACGGCCACGTTCAAGTCCACGCTCTAAACCTTGTTCAAGATCCTCAGCTCGACCACGTTCTAAGCCCTTTTCTTCAGCTTGTTCCAAGGCATAGTCCTGTGCTAACAAGGCTTGTTCTTCTCGCATACGTAGTTGACTAAACATTTTCCTGTCCTCCTCGGACCAGCTCTTATAGTCCAGCAGTTGGTCTGCTTGGCTGATGGCTCGCTCGGGTTGTTGGGTAAAAGGCTTATTCCCGAAAAACTCCAACCACGGCTTGCGAACCTTATCTTTGCTAGTTTCTCTGTATTTTTTTAATTCCAAGAACGCCATTACTTGTGATGGTCTTATAAGAGTGCCTCAAATTCAGCTACTGACATTTCTAATTGTTCACTCGCAACTTCCGAAGTCAGAAGACCTTGACGAACCATATCTAAGAAAGCAAAGACTCTTCCTTCAACTTTCCCACGTTCTAGTCCCTGTTCAATCCCCTCAGCCCTAGCTGTTTCCAAGGCATAATCCTGTGCTAACAAGGCTTGTTCTTCTCGCATACGTAGTTGACTAAACATTTTTCTGTCCTCCTCGGACCAGCTCTTGTAGTCCAGCAGTTGGTCTGCTTGGCTGATAGCTCGCTCAGGTTGTTGGGTAAAGGGTTTATTCCCGAAAAACTCCAACCACGGTTTGCGAACCTTGTCTTTGCTGGTTTCTCTGTACTTTCTTAATTCCAAGAACGCCATCTTGACTAAATGGTTTTCTTGACCGTTATTGGTGATGGTTAAGACCTCACCTGTCGTGTCCTCGCGCATACTAAAGCTATGGAAAGCCAAGTCATCTTGGAAATAATTGCTATCCACGATTGCAATGGCATAAACAGGGGCGATGTGTTTATAACTTTGATGTGTATCACCTTCTCGTTGACGAACTTTTTCGAGGTTTTGATTGACCTGACTACACAAGTAAGCCCACAGGCGATTGATAAAAAAATTCTGATGATGCACTTGAATCTCAATAATTACCTGAGTACCGTTGTCCAACTCCGCCAAGACATCTATACTGGTATAGAAATCCTGCGCTGAATAAGGCATGGAGGGTAATACGTGAATATTGCTTCCCTCCAAAATGGTCACATTTTTGCTGGTAAATCCAGCATATCGCGGATAAATTGACAAGTGATTTCTGGATTGCTAAAGATTTTCTTAGCAACCAAATCATTGGTTGGGCTGATGCCCGGATGTCTTAGAATCATCCTTTTCCTCCTTTTATTATACCATAGTCTTATACTCAATGAAAATCAAAGAGCAAACTAGGAAACTAGCCGCAGGCTGTACTTGAGTACGGCAAGGCGACGTTGACGTGGTTTGAATTTGATTTTCGAAGAGTATTAAATCTAGTTTTACTAGATTCACTGACTCTATCTATTTATTCGGAAAAGAGATAAAAAAACCTGAGAATCATCTCAGGCTTGGTCATTAAATCTTTTTCTCAATACTGAAAAGTGGAGAAAGTGGGCGTTTTTCATGGATACGTACAATAGCATCACCTAGGAGATGAGCGATTGAAATTTGCTCAATCTTATCGATCAAACGCTCTTCTGGCAGATAGATGGTATCCAAAACAACCAATTTCTTAATAGCTGAATTTTGGATATTGTCCATAGCTGGACCAGATAGAACTGGGTGCGTACAGCTCGCATAGACTTCAACAGCACCAGCTTCTGCAAGGGCATCTGCCGCATGACAAATCGTTCCAGCAGTATCAATCATATCATCAATCAAGATACAAGTCTTGCCTTCTACCTTACCGATGATGTTCATGACTTCACTGGTATTCATCTTATCAACGCTACGACGTTTGTCAATAATAGCAATAGATGTTTTCAAAAATTCTGCCAACTTACGGGCACGAGTCACACCTCCATGGTCTGGGCTGACAACCACATAGTCAGAACCAACCATACCACGACGCTCAAAATAATCCGCAATCAGAGGAGCTCCCATCAAATGATCCACAGGAATATCAAAGAATCCTTGAATCTGCGCAGCATGCAAGTCGATGGTCAATAAACGATCCACTCCAGCTACTTCAAGCATATTTGCAACAAGTTTGAAGTGATTGGCTCACGCGCTCTCGCCTTTCTATCCTGACGTGCATATCCATAGTAAGGCATGACAACATTGACAGATTCTGCACTCGCACGCTTCAAAGCATCTACCATAATCAAAATTTCAAGCAGATTGTCATTTACAGGCGAACTAGTTGATTGTAGGATAAAGACGTGTTTCCCACGGATTGATTCTTCGATGTTGACCTGAATCTCTCCATCTGAAAATTGGCGGACACTTGATTTCCCCAACTCTATCCCAATCTCCTGCGCTACACGTTTTGCCAATTCTTGATTAGAAGAAAGGGCAAACAGCTTTAAATCAGAAAAAGACATGATTTCCTCCGGTATATATGTATCGCTTGTGCTTTTCACAAGATTTTTCCATTTACCATTGTAGCGCTTTTTGCACTATTTTTCAATCAAAAATAAAAGAAGGGCAGCATATTTGTGCCCTTGCATCATTCTTTTGAAAAGTATTCTAGTTCATCAACTCATTGTGCTTTTCAACAAAGCGATAAGCCTGATAAAAACCATAGAGAGTAATAGCCGTAACCACTGGAATCGCTAAGGGTAACTCTGTCTCTAATTCTACAAAAGGAGAGTTAAACAAGAAGTGAGTTCCCAAGGCTAAACCTAGGAAAATAAACCCTTGTTTCTTGCCAACCTTCTGCCCTTTATAGGCTCTGTAAAGCAAGTAAACACCTACTACAGCCAGACCTGAAAAAGTCCAGTGAGAGGCAATTCCTGAGATGATACGCTCTAAAATTCTCGAAATAGTAAAGTCAAAGCCCTCTGGCAAATCCGTACGAATGTAGCCAATATCCTCAATCATTTGGAATCCCAAACCAGAAGCAATTCCTAGTAAAAACAAAGATTTTAATTTTCGCACAGGAACCAAAGCTAAAACAAAAACAAGTGGCAATAATTTAAGCGGTTCTTCTACCAAAGGAGCCACAATCGCACTTTCAAAGGCATTTAAAAATGCACTATCTGGGAAAAGAATACCCAGTAAATCATGGATATAGGTATTAGCAAAGCTAGACAGCCAACCTGAAAGGAACATCCCACCCAATAAAGACAAAATCAAGGCGTTCTTTGGCAATTCCCATTTTTTCCCAATACGGAAAAGGAAATAAAGAGCTGGAATCATGTAAAAGAGAGCTAGAAAGATAGAAACTCCCATTAGTCCATATTCTGCACCTGACATCGAACCGTCCGTATAGTAGATGGTTTCATATTGTAACCAATACATAGCAATAAGATAAAAATAAATAAAATGCTGTTTTTCTTCATACACTTTCTTTCTAAATGAAGTATTTATAATTCTACGACTGTCATACTTCCTGTATCCACATCGTAAATAGCACCAGAGATAATGACATCATCTGGTATTAAGGGAGACTCGATAAGAAGTTGCATATCCTCGCGTACACTCTCCTCTATATCTTGGAAGGGCAAGAAGTCTTGGTCTGACACATCGACACCTAGTTCCTCTTTCAGATACTCCTGAAAAGGACCATTTTCAAAAGTCTGAGCACCACAGTCTGTATGGTGCAATACCACAATCTCTCTTGTCCCCATTTGCTGCTGGGAAATAACTAGCGAACGAATCATGTCCTCAGTCACTCGACCACCTGCATTCCGCAAGATATGAGCATCCCCAAGTGCCAAGCCCAGAGCTTGCGCAACGTGCAGACGAGAGTCCATACAGGTCACAATGGCTACTCTGGTTTTAGGTTTAAGTGGCAGATTTAACTGCCCATGTAGGGCAACATAAGCCTGATTGGCTTGCATAAACTGTTCAAAATACGACACGATTCCCTCCTCGAAAATTTGATAGTCAAATATTTCTCCTATCTTATCATTTTTAAGAGGATTTGTCACGGATTATGCAAAGACCTTTTTCAAAACTTCCTGAATCGTTGTTACTCCAATGACCTGAATTTCCTTAGGCGGAGTGATTCCTGTCAAGGAATTCTTAGGTACATAAATCTTAGTAAAGCCCAGTTTAGCAGCTTCATTGATGCGTTGTTCGATACGATTTACGCGCCGAATCTCTCCAGTCAAGCCCAGTTCTCCAACAAAACATTCCTGAGGATTAGTTGGCTTGTCCTTGTAGCTCGAAGCAATGGCAATTGCAACAGCTAAGTCAATCGCAGGTTCATCCAATTTAACACCGCCAGCAGATTTGAGGTAAGCATCCTGATTTTGTAAGAGAAGACCTGCTCGTTTTTCCAAAACAGCCATAATCAAGCTAGCACGATTAAAGTCAAGTCCTGTCGTTGTACGCTTGGCATTTCCAAACATGGTCGGTGTCACCAAAGCCTGAACCTCCGCCAAAATCGGACGCGTCCCTTCCATGGTCACAACGATTGACGAACCAGTTGCCCCGTCCAAACGCTCCTCTAGGAAAACCTGACTCGGATTGAGCACCTCAACCAAGCCACCTGACTGCATCTCAAAAATCCCAATCTCATTAGTGGAGCCAAAACGGTTTTTGACCGCTCTTAAAATACGGAATGTATGGTGACGCTCCCCTTCAAAGTAAAGCACCGTATCCACCATATGCTCCAACATACGAGGACCAGCCAAGGTTCCTTCCTTGGTCACATGACCTACGATAAATATGGCAATGTTATTGGTTTTGGCCAGCTGCATAAGTTCAGCGGTCACCTCACGCACTTGAGAAACAGACCCCTGCACCCCTGAAATCTCAGGAGACATAATGGTCTGGATAGAGTCAATAATGAGGAAATCTGGCTGGATTCTTTCTACCTCAGCTCGAACACTCTGCATATTGGTCTCTGCATAGAGATAAAACTCGCTATCAATATCACCCAAGCGCTCTGCACGCAGTTTAATCTGCTGGGCAGACTCCTCCCCACTAACATAGAGAACAGTCCCCACTTGAGACAGCTGAGTCGAAACTTGTAGGAGAAGGGTTGATTTCCCAATTCCAGGATCCCCACCTATGAGGACGAGACTTCCTGGTACCACTCCGCCTCCAAGTACACGGTTAAATTCCTCCATCTCTGTCTTGGTTCGATTAACGTTGATAGAAGTCACCTCAGCCAGTTTCATGGGCTTGGTTTTCTCACCTGTCAAGGACACACGCGCATTCTTGACCTCGGCAACCTCAACCTCTTCCACAAAAGAAGACCAAGATCCACAGTTGGGGCAACGTCCTAGATATTTAGGGGAATTATACCCACAATTTTGACATACAAATGTCGCTTTTTTCTTTGCGATGATAAACCTCTTTCTATATCTCTAACTCACACTCAATTACTTGGCAAAAATCAATCTTCTCATTTGGCACAAACTGGCGCATGAGCATGTTGTGAGTTACCACTATCACGGTCTGGTAATCTCGATACTTAGCCATACATTCTAGAAAACGAGACTTCATCTTCACAGCTGTCTCATATTGAATAGGACTATTAGGAAGTAACTCCCCATTATTTTCTAGAAATATAGCACGAGCTTTTTCAAAATTATCTGTGCCACTTTCATAGACCTGCCACTCATGCAATAATGGTTCCACTCTCAAAGGAAGTCCAGTAACACAAGCCACATAAGAAGCCGTTTCTAAAGCTCTTGTGACTGCAGAAGATACGATTATTTCAGCTGAAGGGAGTAAAGGATTGGTGCTCAATTTCTGGACTTGCTGCCATCCCTTCTCAGACAAGGGTGCCAAATCTATCCCAAATCCCGTATAAGAACGCTCCTCTAACTCACGATAATCTGGCTCCCCGTGACGTACAAAGATAATCTTCATTCTAGTGCCCAGTCGATCCAAATCCACCAGTCCGAACGCCATCAGCCGCATCTCCATCTGCGATTAAGAAAGGAGCAAAGACAGCCTGGACAACACGTTCTCCTACTTCAAGAACAACCTCTTGGTCTGTTATATTCTTCATCTGTGCAAATATGCCCTTCATTCCCAGGATTTCCATAATAATCCCCATCAATAACCCCAACTGAATTAATTAAAACCAATCCCTTCTTACGAGGATTTGAAGAGCGATCATAGAGGTAGAGAACCTCAGTCGGCTGCATATAAGCCTTAACCCCTGTCGGAACCAAGACAATCTCTCCTGGAGCGATAACTGTGCGCACAGCAACCTTTAAGTCGTAACCAGCCGCATGCGCTGTCTCACGCTTGGGCAATAAATTCTCATCTATAAAACTCGAAACCAATTCAAAACCACGAATTTTCATCATCTTCTCTTTTCTATTATCATTTATTCTAGATTATTCTATCTTATTTATTCGGAAAAAGCACGAAAAAAAGAGCACACAATTCAAATCGCTTAGGGCTGCTGGATTCCTCCCCTGACCCGCTTCACGCAGAACTGTTGCTCCACTGTCTATTATATCACATTCCTATTCATTTTAAAAGCAAAATTATTTTTTCCGTCTATTTCTAAAAAAGTCCTGCATAATAGCTGCGCATTCATCTTCCAAAATTCCCGTTTCAACCTCCACACGATGGTTGAGACGCTCATCTGTCAAAATATCGTACAAACTCCCAGCAGCGCCAAATTTCTGATTTTTAGCCCCATAGACCACGTTTGGAATACGGGCGAGTCCGATCGCCCCACTACACATGACACAAGGCTCAATGGTCACAAAAAGCGTGCAATCCAGCAAGCGCCAGCTCTCCTCACTTAGGTTCGCATTCTCTATAGCCATAATTTCCGCATGCATAACCGCTCGTTGCAACTCCTCACGAGCATTATGCCCACGGCCAATGATTTCTCCGTCCTTGACAATCACACAACCAATTGGAATTTCATCGTGTTCAAGAGCAATCTCAGCCTCTCTCAAAGCTTCCCTCATAAAGACTTCTTTTTCTTCAACTGTATAATTCATCAATTTCCCTTTTCCTACTTGTCGATTTTATTATTATATCATGAATCCCAAGACAAAAAAAGCCACCGAATGCGGTGACTTTATAGGGAGATTATTATGAAAAAGAAAAGTTTAGGATATTTGTTACAACAAGTTAGGAGGTCTTCTTGTAACTGTCTATAGTATAACCAACCTATCTTAAACAAATCTTAAAAATCTCTTATGACCAAACACTTTCTAAAATATTTGTTTGTTCACGACCAGGACCTACTGAGAAAGTAGAAATACGAACGCCAACCAATTCACTCACACGACGAACATAGTTACGCGCATTCTCAGGAAGATCTTCCAAATTACGAACTCCGGTAATATCTTCTGACCAACCTGGCAACTCTTCATAGATAGGCTTGCAACGTTTCAATTGCTCAAGACTAGCTGGATAGTAGTCAATACGTTGACCATCAAGATCATAGGCCACACAGATTTTCACAGTATCTAAACCACTCAAAACATCGATAGAGTTCAATGAAAGATTCGTAATACCAGAAACACGACGGCTATGACGCATCACAACTGAGTCAAACCAACCCACACGACGTGGACGACCAGTTGTTGTACCATATTCATGACCCACTTCACGGATACGTTCTCCCACTTCATCAAACAACTCAGTTGGGAAAGGACCATCTCCTACACGACTCGTATAGGCTTTACATACACCTACAACCTTATCAATCTTACTTGGACCAACACCAGAACCAATTGTCACACCACCAGCCACAGGGTTTGATGACGTAACAAATGGATAAGTTCCTTGGTCAATATCGAGCATGACACCTTGTGCACCTTCAAAAAGAACACGTTTACCGTTATCAAGCGCATCATTCAAAATGACAGATGTATCTGTCACATACTTCTTGATTTGTTGACCATATTCGTAATACTCTTCAAAAATATCATCGAAAGCAATCGCTTTACTGTCATACAATTTTTCAAAAAGACGATTCTTTTCAGCAAGGTTACGTTCTAAACGCTCACGGAAAATATCTTTATCCAAAAGATCGGCAATACGAATTCCAACACGAGCAGCCTTGTCCATATAAGCTGGACCAATTCCCTTGATTGTAGTACCAATCTTATTGTCGCCTTTAGCTTCTTCTTGCAAACGATCCAACTCAATATGATAAGGCAAAATAACATGCGCGCGATCAGAAATACGCAAGTTATCAGTTGTCACACCTTCCTCATGAAGATAGCTCAACTCTTTCACAAGAGATTTAGGATTTACAACCATACCATTCCCAATAACAGAGATTTTTTCAGGGAAGAAAATCCCAGATGGAATCAAGTGCAATTTAAACTTCTTACCATCAATCACAATCGTGTGACCTGCATTATCACCACCTTGGTAACGTGCAATCACTTCTGCATTCGCTGAAAGGAAGTCTGTAATCTTCCCTTTACCTTCATCACCCCATTGGGTACCTACAACAACAACTGAAGTCATAATCTTGTCTGAGCCCTCAGGCTCTTCCTTTCTCACATACATGGCAGGACTCTCACCTGCAATTATATCTTACAATTTATTATAAGAAAAAATCGCCTTTTTATCAAGAAGAAACAATAGAAAGATTTGCTATTTCCAACTATTAAAAAAATGTTTTTAGAAAAAAATTACCAGCTATTTATTGTTATATTGCCATAAAAAAATAAGTTTGTTCGGAAATTAACTCAGACTATCTCAACAAGAAATAAAACCTTGTTTCATTATCATCTTTTCAAGATACAAACGATAAGCAACACGATAATGGTAAACAATAAAATCTCTACGACACCCAATGCTATATCTCACTAAATAATAAATTAAAAAAATTTAAAATGAAAATGTCCCCAGTCCCCACTATCACCAAAGAAAGTAGCATACTCTTCTTCGATACTGTCATAGAAATCTGTCATCTGATCATAAATACTTTTGTAGCATAAATATATACTCCTTTTCTTTTTATGACCTTATTCTAACAAAAAATTTTACACATTAACTATCAATTCCTGAATTGTTAAAATACCAACCTCAACAAGATCACAAATAGGAAAAAGTTGACAGAATAGGAATAAATTTACTACCTAAATTTTTAAAAACTAAATTAATGGAAAGAATGGGATTCGAACCTCCGAACTCGAAGGAGTGGATTTACAGTCCTACTCCTTTAGCCACTTCATTATGAATTTTGTTAATAGGGATACCACAATACCTTTAAAGCAATGGTATACCTACCAGAATCCTTCTTAGAAACGTCACTTTAAGTACTATCATTGATCGAAAATGGAGGTTGATTAAACCTTTCTCACCAAAAAATAGTCTCTATAATATTTGTAGTGGGTAAATCCCCTATGGATATTATGGAGACTATTTTATTAGAAAAAAAGTCCCATATCATCTATAATAAAAAGCGACCAAACAACTCACTAGAAAGATTCATATGGAACAATTAGATTTTATCACAAAATTACTAGACATTAAAGACCCTAATATCCAAATTATGGATATCGTTAATAGGGATACTCACAAAGAAATCATTGCTCAACTGGATTATGAGGCTCCACTTTGTCCTGATTGTGGAAGTCAAATGACTCTAGATAGATTATAAATTACATAACAAAAAAAGAGGACTAAACCTCTCTTAATTAACTACTCCGCCAGTAGGACTCGAACCTACGACATCATGATTAACAGTCATGCGCTACTACCAACTGAGCTATGGCGGATTAGAGCTAAGCGACTTCCATATCTCACAGGGGGCAACCCCCAACTACTTCCGGCGTTCTAGGGCTTAACTTCTGTGTTCGGCATGGGTACAGGTGTATCTCCTAGGCTATCGTCACTTAACTCTGAGTAATACCTACTCAAAATTGAATATCTATTCAAACCAAGAAAACCGTTCGCTTTCATATTCTCAGTTACTTTGGATAAGTCCTCGAGCTATTAGTATTAGTCCGCTACATGTGTCGCCACACTCCACTTCTAACCCATCTACCTGATCATCTCTCAGGGCTCTTACTGATATAAAATCATGGGAAATCTCATCTTGAGGTGGGTTTCACACTTAGATGCTTTCAGCGTTTATCCCTTCCCCTACATAGCTACTCCAGCGATGCCTTTGGCAAGACAACTGGTACACCAGCGGTAAGTCCACTCTGGTCCTCTCGTACTAGGAGCAGATCCTCTCAAATTTCCTACGCCCGCGACGGATAGGGACCGAACTGTCTCACGACGTTCTGAACCCAGCTCGCGTGCCGCTTTAATGGGCGAACAGCCCAACCCTTGGGACCGACTACAGCCCCAGGATGCGACGAGCCGACATCGAGGTGCCAAACCTCCCTGTCGATGTGAACTCTTGGGGGAGATAAGCCTGTTATCCCCAGGGTAGCTTTTTATCCGTTGAGCGATGGCCCTTCCATACGGAACCACCGGATCACTAAGCCTCGACTTTTCGTCCCTGCTCGAGTTGTAGCTCTCGCAGTCAAGCTCCCTTTATACCTTTACACTCTGCGAATGATTTCCAACCATTCTGAGGGAACCTTTGGGCGCCTCCGTTACCTTTTTAGGAGGCGACCGCCCCAGTCAAACTGCCCGTCAGACACTGTCTCCGATAGGGATCACCTATCCGGGTTAGAGTGGCCATAACACAAGGGTAGTATCCCAACAACGTCTCCTTCGAAACTGGCGTCCCTGATCTCATAGACTCCTACCCTATCCTGTACATGTGGTACAGACACTCAATATCAAACTGCAGTAAAGCTCCATGGGGTCTTTCCGTCCTGTCGCGGGTAACCTGCATCTTCACAGGTACTAAAATTTCACCGAGTCTCTCGTTGAGACAGTGCCCAAATCATTACGCCTTTTCGTGCGGGTCGGAACTCACCCTGACAAGGAATTTTCGCCACCTTAGGACCGTTATAGTTACGGCCGCCGTTTACTGGGGCTTCAATTCATACCTTCGCTTACGCTAAGCACCCTCTTAACCTTCCAGCACCGGGCAGGCGTCACCCCCTATACATCATCTTACGATTTAGCAGAGAGCTGTGTTTTTGATAAACAGTTGCTTTGGGCCTATTCACTGCGGCTGACGTAAAGTCAGCACCCCTTCTCCCGAAGTTACGGGGTCATTTTTGCCGAGTTCCTTAACGAGAGTTCTCTCGCTCACCTGAGGCTACTCGCCCTCGACTACCTGTGTCGGTTTGCGGTACGGGTAGAGTATGTTTAAACGCTAGAAGCTTTTTCTTGGCAGTGTGACGTCACTAACTTCGCTACTAAACTTCGCTCCCCATCACAGCTCAATGTTATAGAACTAAGCATTTGACTCAGTTCACACCTCACTGCTTAGACAGACACTTCCAATCGTCTGCTTTTAGTTAGCCTACTGCGTCCCTCCATCACTACATACTCTAGTACAGGAATATCAACCTGTTGTCCATCGGATACACCTTTCGGTCTCTCCTTAGGTCCCTGACTAACCCAGGGCGGACGAGCCTTCCCTGGAAACCTTAGTCTTACGGTGGACAGGATTCTCACCCTGTCTTTC